>Ga0136846_1239406_pt1 | contig 17195 bp, 18 predicted proteins | sample HopSoiMetagenom2_FD_96841 | JGI IMG/M metagenome (GOLD analysis project Ga0136846, IMG submission 96841) | Grasslands soil microbial communities from Hopland, California, USA - 2 Assembly 2016 (version 4) | ecosystem: Environmental > Terrestrial > Soil > Grasslands | place: USA: Hopland...
CGGCGTAGACGCCCGGCCGCAGGTCCTCGATCCGGTACACGCCCGATCCGTCGGTGACGGCCGAGCGGACTTTCTCGATCAAGGCCGGACTCGCCGCTTCCACGGTGACGCCAGGCAGCACGGCGCCGGACGAGTCTTTCACGGTGCCTGCGATCACCGCCTGTGCCAATACAGCCGTTGGGAGCAGAACGATCCACGCCAGCAGTCCCAGGGTTCTCGACAGTACGCGCATCTCAACCTCGCTTCCGTCTTGGGTTCCGTTCTTCTTGCGGGTCAGCTATCTGTCACGACGATGCTTGGGTATACGCTGGCCCAATGTGACTGTCAAGACGCAAGACGCGCGATTTCCTGCATTTCTGGTCGAATCCACCGAGTTGGATCGGTGGCGGTATGATGAAGCCGTGCAGGCGATCGCCTGCAGCGAAACGAGGGCAGGATGCGGAAACGAATCGTCAGGAAATCTCGCGCGTCGGCGAAATCAGCGAAACGCCGGAAGGCCGCTTCAGTGAAACGCCGGACGACGCGCGCGGCCGATCCGGTCGTGGCGCCCGTTCGCGGCGCCGAACGCCGCCAGATCGGACACGTGAGGCTCGAGGTCGGACGGGCGGGCGCGGCACGGGTGAAGCGGATGATCTATCCCGCGGGTTTTCATTGGGCGAAAGACATGAAGTCGGCGGTGGGCACCGAGCTCTGCATGCACGCCCACGTCGGGTTTCTGGTACGTGGCGAGATTCATATCGAGTACGCCGACGGATGCATCCTGGAGTTCAAGGCGCCCCAGGTCGTGGCCATCGAGCCGGGACATGACGGATGGGTCGTGGGCAGGGAACCGGTCGTGATGATCGAATTCGACTTCGAACGCGACACGATCAACCGCACGGGCATGCCCGACGCTCACCGGCACTAACGTGGCGGAACGTAGAACGAAAACGTAGAACGGAAAACGCAGAACGAAAACGCAAGACGGAAACGGGCAACGAGCCGCGAGCCACGAAAATCGCGGCGTCAGCAGCCAGTCCGCCTAGGCGGACCGCCGAGGAATCCGCAGCTTCAGCGCGACGCCGCCGTTGGACGGCGTCGTCGTCGTGACTTCTCCGCCGAGGCGTTCGGCCGCGGCCTTCATCGACCTGGCGCCGAGCAGCGCCTGCCAGCCGCCGGGCCGTTCCGACCACGATTCGTCGAACATGCGGCGGATCCAGTCCCTCGGCATGGACACGTTGCCGCACGAAACTTCGACCGTCGTCGACGACTGCAGCCGCGCCGTGCGGATCTGGATGACGGGCCGATCCGCGAGATCGACGACCGGCAGCAAGGCGACGATGGCGCCGGTGAGCCCGATGCCGAGGACGTGTTCGTCGACCGGATCCGATCCGACTCCATCGGCGAACGTCGCGTGGAGCGCGACGCCGGCCAGCCGGAATTCAGGCGCCAGCGACTTTCTGATCTGATCGATGACCGTGGACACGGCCACCGCGCCGGTGCCGCGGACCGGCGCCTGCTCGCTGAGTTGCTGCGCGTCGACCATCCAGGAGGCACGGCAGGAGTTCGCCTGCGCCAGATCGAAGCCCACCCGGCGTGTCGTGGGGTCGTCGCCGGTCGAGAGCGTCAGGGCCGTCTGAATCGTCGTCATGTGACGGCGGAGATTCTGGCGGAAGGCGTCAGCCGTTCCGTTCGATCGGTTGTCGCCATCGGGTTCCGCGGAACCGCCGCACCGCAGGTTGTCGGCATCCGCGAGCGCGTCCGCCTGGCTGCCATCCACGGGCAGGATGATGCACGGTACCGTCGTCAGTCCGGCCAGTCTCGCGGCTTCAAGACGGTTCCGGCCGGCGACCGCCAGATACGAAGGACCGTCACCGCGAACGAGCAGCGGCTGCAGGACGCCGTGCGCGGCGATCGATCGCACGAGCGGTTCGAGCTCGGCCTTGGCGCGGACGTGATCAGCGGTGATCGCGTGGGTGGAAATCATCCGGATGACCGGTCCCACGGCGCGATCCGTCAGATCGTCCACGTAGTGGGCGTCGGCTCGCATGCGGTAGCTGGCTGGAAGGCCTTCGCGGACCGGCGGGAGATCTGTCAGCAGACCGTCTTCAGAGAGTGATGAATCACGTGCGCTCGTATTCGGTTGGAGTTCAGACACGTCGACGCTCCGTCAGCCATTGGGAAAGCTCTGATATGCGTGGAAGAGAGACTTAGTTATAGCAGAGCTTTTCGGCCGGTAGCAAGCAGGCGCGGTGCAGGAAGGAAATCGTGCGCGCCGGACTCTTCCGCGGGAAAGAGCAACAGCGCATTCTGGTCTTCATTTCTGCGCGGACTGCGCGTCTGCGCGTGTCCGAGACGTGCGACAGCCGTCGCGGACGCCTGGAAGAAGCCCAGCATCAGTATTGACAACGTGACAGCACCAAGAACCGTGTAGGGCTCGCGCTGAAACGCCCAGCGCCAGCTCAGTGCGATCATCAGCACGGCGTGCGTTACGAACGTGAACGACGCGATGCGGATATCCGGCGCGTGCGTTGAACGGGGCGGTTCGACAGCGTCCTGCGCTTCCTGGTTTTCGGCGGGAAAGACGAGCAGGGCGTCCCGTTTCTCGGTGAGCGTCGGGATGTGGCTGGTGTTCTTCAGACGCCGCAACCGATCGGCGGAGCCTGCCAGAAACCCGATCGTCAGCGTGCAGATGGTCGCGCCGTCGAGAAACCCGTGCCGCGTATCGCGATATCCCCAGTGCCACATCAGCGCCAGGATCACCGTTGCGTTGGCGACGCCGAACCACAACAGACTGCGGGACTGCCGCATGCCTCAGATTGTGCGCTGCTCCTCGCGCAGTGCCAAGAGGGCCGCTCGTGTGTTCTGCATGGTCCTGCACTCGTTCTGCAGGAATTTGCACGCGAATCGCGGCTCGAGCTCGACCGTTTCGGCGTCGTCGCGCGAACACGGTTCGCTCGTGAGTTCACTCGTAGAACGCCGGTGATTTCTTCAGCCTGGCGTTCGCGCCGAAGTCGTGCTGAATCCATAGCGTCGCCTTAGTCTGCCGCAGGTACTCCTCGATCATCACGCGCGATGCAGCCGACGCCTGGACGTCGAACTCGTTGTCGGGCGGCGCGCGATGGAGCGCGCGTTCCGGCGGGTAATGATAGAGATCGCCGCCGAGCATGATGCGCCCCGTGGCGGCCAGCCGCAGAATCAGGACCTGATGGCCCGGCGTGTGCCCCGGCGCCGCCTTGATGATCGCCTGGCCGTCGCCGAACACATCGTGTTCGTCCTTATCGAGCAGGACGGTCTGGCTGTTCTTCAGCCGCGTGTAGAACGACGGGTTGACGCGCGGATTGTTCTCGGCCCACATGAAGTCGCGCTCGACCGGCCTCGTGAGCCACGTGGACGAGGCGAACTCGTTCAGGTTGGCCGTGTGGTCGATGTGCGCGTGCGACACGGCTACGTACTTGATGTCGCCGGGCGCGTAGCCGATCTGCCGGAGCTGGCTCCTGAGTGAGCGCGCAACGAACGCGGCCACCGTCGGGTTGACGCTTCCGCGCGCTCCCTGGGGCTGCGCGTCCACGGTCTCGTCGGGGATGACTCCCGTGTCCCATAACAACGTCCCACGCGGATGCACGACCAGAAAACAGGGCACCGGCATCCGCGTTTCGCCCGCCTCCGCGATCGAGATGTGGTACCGCTCGACGCCTTCCCTGGTCGGCGTCAACATGCCGCAGTCGAGCACGTAGAGCCGCATCGATTCGGGCGCCGCGGGCGCTGCGGATTCGCCGGAGGCGCCGAGCGCGACGAGCATGCCCATGATCGTCAGCGCGAGCTGCTGTTGCGTCCTCATTTCACCTCCACCTGAATTTCGACGGCCGTACGGGCGCCGATATTCTCGGTCGCATGCTTCAGCGCGTCGCGCCATGCGACATCGCCTGGCCGGCGCGGGTTGTCGACGACGCGGCCGTCGGCCATTTCCATGGTCGTATGCAGCTCCGTGAGATACACGACCACGTAGTGCGGGTGCTCGTGCAGCGGACTTTTGACGTGGGGTTCGAGCACCGTCCGCAGCACGCGGACCCGATCATTCTCCAGCGGCACGGTGTGGTACTTCGGATCGAGCGTGACCGGGTCGAGCGCGATCGGTGGCGACGGCGGCGCACCCGGTTTCAGATCGATGACGATGGCTTCCACCCGCCGATCGGAGAGGTTCTCTTCGCCGTAGGCGCCGGCCTTCTGATACGCGACCGTCCCCGCTTTCTTCCTGACGTCGTGCGTTCCGCCTCCGCCCTCCGACACGCGTTCGTGCGCGTCGGTCAGGTAGACCACTACGCGTGGCAGGTGGTCGGTGAGCGGGGTGTGTTCGTGAGGAGACCGGACCGAGCGCGTGACGCGCACCCAGGCGTTTTCGAGTTCCAGCGTGTTCTCTGCCGCCGCCTGTCCTGCGGCCGGCGGGAATCCGATCAGGATGCAGACGAGTAGCGGAAGCATGGCGCGGTGCCTCATTCTAACGGCCGTCATTCCCATCGAAACACTTTTGCCGAGATGGCGGTGAAGAGGACGAACGCCGCGGCGAGGGCGGCCATGTCTCCGAGGTGCGCAGACCAGGCGTCGTGCGTCCAGATGCCCTGGAGCAGGGATACCGCGTACGTTATCGGCAGGATCCGCGCGAGCCCCTGGATGCCGGGCGGCAGCGAACTGACCGGCACGAACAGGCCGGAGACCGCGATCATCGGGTAAAGAATAATCGCGCCGAGGGGCTGGGCAAAGCGCGCCGTGGGCACGACGCTCGAGAGCAGGAAGCCGAGCGACAGGATACTCAGCGTGCTGAAGAGCAAGGCGAGCGTGAACTTCGCGAGCGGCACATCCACGCCGACCGGATAGTAACGTTTGCCCGCGAGCAGCATCAGCGCCAGCGTCGTCGCCGTGAGCAGCAGCTTGACCAGGACGTGGGCCGTGAGGATCGTCAGCGGCCGCAGCGGCGTGGCGCGCAGGCGCTTGAGGATGCCGCTCTCGCGGTAGATCGAGATGATGGTCACGAGCGACAGGACGGCGCTGATCGCGATGAGCACGGTCGAGAACACCGGAAAGCCGACGCTCACGAGCTTGTTGGCGGGCGACCCGGGCGACGCGGCCGCGGAGAGGCCGCGTCCGGCGATCCGTCCGAGCCCGACGAATGCCAGGACGGGCATCGCGACCGTGCCGAACGCCCCGAGCGGCTCCCTCAGGAAAATCTTGATCTCGAGCCAGGTCAGTTTGAGGAGACCGCGCATGGTGCTGCTCCCTAGTCGCGAATCGAGTGGCCGGTCAGCTTCAGGAACACGTCCTCGAGCGTCGGGATGATCGTCCGGAAATCGGTCACCCGGATGCGATGCTCGGACAGACACGAGATCACTTCGGCGACCAGATCGTCGCCGCGGCCTCGTAACGTGATCCGCGAATCCTCCCGAATCACGGAATCCACCTGCCGAACACGCCCGAGGTGTTCGGCCGCCGCTCCGTCAGTGGTGACGAGCACGACCGTCCGCTCGGGACAATGCCGATCCACGAGACGTGCGGGCTGATCCACATCGACGATCCGGCCGTGCTCGATGATGGCCACGCGGTCGCACAATCGCTCGGCTTCTTCCATCAGATGCGTCGTCAGAAAGACGGTCTTTCCACGGTCGCGGATGCCGCGGACCAGTTCCCAGATCGCCCGTCGCGCCTGCGGGTCGAGCCCGGTGGTCAGCTCGTCGAGAAAAACGACTTCCGGATCGTTGATCAAGGCGAGGGCGATGAACAGCCGCTGTTTCTGGCCGCCGGAGAGCGTCATGAACCACGCGTGCCGTTTCTCCGACAGCCCGAGCTGATCGAGCAAGCGCTCGCTGTCGACCGTTCGCCGGTACAGCGATGCCCAGAGATCGACGGCTTCCCACACCTTGATGCGCTTCTGCAGCTGGGCCTCCTGCAGCTGCACGCCGATTTTCTCGTGCAAGGCCGTCGCGTCCCGCACCGGATCGAGGCCGAGCACCGAGATGCTGCCCCGATCGGGGGTGCGCAGGCCTTCGACGCACTCCATGGTCGTTGTCTTGCCGGCGCCGTTCGGTCCAATCAGCCCGAAGATTCCGCCGTCCTGCACGTCGAACGACACGTCGTCCACGGCCACCGTGCGGCCGTATGTCTTCCGAATATGCGAGACGCGGATGACGAAGCGAGAGGCGCCGGAGGAATCCATAGGTCGAATGTCTCGGCGGTCAGGGCGCGAGTCCGGGTGGAGAATGGCCGAGAGCGGCGCCGACGAAGTCAGCGCGCGCCTGCCGCACGGCGTTCGTCACGCCTGGACGCCGCGGAAAAGCGGACCTGGTCGAGGGTTGGGTCGGGAACGTGTCTGATGATTCCTGGAGGTCGAAGGCGGCATCGGCCCTGATTATGGGCCGTCAGGCGTCAGGCGGTCACATTCATATCGACGCAGACGGTGTTCAGCCGGTAGTACAGCCGGGCGAGGAACGTTTCAGCCTGGACGAGCGGAAGCAGCGGCACGGTCGTCAGGCTGACGACCTGCGTTTCGCCGGCTGCGCGCTCCAGCCATTCGATCAGGTAGCGCTGGTCGTGAAGCGAGAGCGCGCCGACGTTGTGCAGCAACAGCGTTCCCGTCTGGCCGGCTTGCGGCAGCATGAGCCGCTCGCCCGGCAGCCACGACACCACAGGCCGGGCCAGTTCCGGGATGAGCCGCTCCGCGAATCCTTTGGTGCCTTCCGGGACGATGATCAGCAGGTTGACGCCCGCGGTGCGTGCGAGGCGCCAATCGTCCGGGAGTTGTGAGAGTGTTTCGATCGAGTCGCCCACACGCGTCGTCGTCGTGTCCGCGAAGTCTGTCGATGGATTGTCCATGGATGCCTCGCCACGCGAACTCTATGCGCGAGGGAGACGTGTGGCTATCGGGAATAGCGCGGTACCTCCTAGGGAAAATCCCTAGGCCGAACGAAAACGGGAACGCCCACTGACACAATCAGGCATTCGTCAGCCAGCCTTGTAAGAGCGCGTACTTGACGATGTCAATACGGCCGTTCAAATCAAGTTTCCGCATGGCGTTGGCCTTGTGCGCTTCCACCGTCTTCACGCTGAGCGACAGTCTCGACGCGATTTCTTTATTGCTGTAGCCGGACGCAATCAGCCGCAGGACCTCCGCCTCGCGTTGGCTGAGGGTCGCCCCAGGCTTGCTCTCGGCCCGGCCCTCGCGCGCCAGGAAACCTGCCGTCACGCGCGCCGTGAGCGCGGAGTCGAGGTACTGTCCGCCCGCGGCCGCCGCGCGAATGGCCTGGAGCAGCTCGTTGGGAGCGCTCTGCTTCAGGACGTAGCCCGACACGCCGGCCCGCAGCAGTTCCTGCAGGTAGGCATCGTCGCTGTGCCGCGTCAGCGTGATGATCGCCGCACCGGGCTGCTGTTTCTTGAGCGCCCGCGTGGCCATCAGCCCGTTCATTCCCGGCATCGAGATGTCCATCACGACGACGTCCGGCTTCAGCGCGATGGCGCTCTTGACGGCGGCCTCGCCGTCGCTCGCCTCGGCGACCACCTGCATGTCGGGCTGGCCGTCGATGAGGAGCTTGAGACCATGGCGGACGGTCACGTGATCGTCGGCCAGCAGCACGCGCAGCGGGGTGGTGCGTTCACGCATGGCCGGCCTCGCCGCTGTCGGATGCGGCGACCGCGATCCTGACGAAGATCGTGGTGCCTGCCCCGACGGACGATTCGATCTGGAGAGTGGCGCCGATCAGGCCGGCGCGCTCGCGCATGCCGAGCAATCCGAATCCCTGCCCGGCAACGCCGGCGGCTCCGCTCGGATCGAACCCCACGCCGTCGTCTTCGACGATCAGCAGGACGTGATCCCGCCGCCGCTCGAGGATCACCTCGACATTCTTTGCCTGTGAGTGCTTGGCCACGTTGGTCAGCGCTTCCTGAGCGATGCGATAGAGCGCCGTTTCGGTTTCCGACGGCAACCGATCGTCGAGCAGCCCTGTCGTGTGAAGCTGGGCGGACACGTGGGCGCGCCGCGACCAGTCGTTGATGTAATTGGCCAAGGCCGCCCGCAGGCCGAGATCGTCGAGCGCCGTGGGCCGCAGCTCCCAGACGAGCTGATCCACGTCGCGGTCGAGACGCTGGGCGACGTCTTCGAGCGCGACGACCTGTTCGCTCAGGCCGGGGTGATCGCCGCACGCTTCCTTGAGCAGCCGGATGCGCAGGTTCAGCGCCGTCAGCTGTTCGCCGAACTGGTCGTGCATCTCGCGCGCGATGCGCCGTCGCTCGTCTTCCTGCGCGAAGACGAGCCTCGACAGCAGCTCCGTGCGGGTTCGTTCGGCGTCCGCGAGCTTGCGCTCGGTGAGATCGAAATGCGTCCCCACGATTCGCACGACAGGCCCGCCCGGCTCGTGGCGAACGGGAAATCCACGCGAGAGCACATGGATGTAGCGGCCGTCCTTGTGTCGCAGCCGGAATTCGCCCTCGTACGTCGCCGCGCCGCGCACGACGCTGTCGTTGACTTCCTGCGCGCGAGCCTTGTCGTCCGGGTGCAACAGGCGCTCCCAGGCGGCGAGCGTCGGTTCGATCTCCTCGTCCGTGTAGCCCAGCATCTGTTTCCAGCGGGAAGAATACACGACGCTCCCGGTTTCGAGATCCCAGTCCCACACGCCTTCCTGGGCGCCGGCGAACGCAAGCGTGAGACGCTCCTCGCTCTCCCGGAGTGCCGCTTCGGTCCGCTTGCGTTCCGTGATGTCGAGATGGGTGCCCACGATGCGAACGACTGGGCCGCCTTCCGGGCGGACCGGAAATCCTCGGGTGAGCACATGAATGTAGTGGCCATCCTTGTGACGGAGCCGGAATTCGCCCACGTACGGCCGTTCACCGCTCCGCGCGCGCTCGGTCAGTTCCACCGCCAGCGCCTTGTCATCCGGATGGAGCACGCGCTCCCATGCGCTGACGTGCGGCTCGATCTCGTGGTCGGCGTAGCCGAGCATCTGCTTCCAGCGCGGCGAGTACACGACCTCGTTCGTCTCGAGATTCCAGTCCCAGACGCCTTCCTGCGCGCCCGCGAACGCGAGCGTCAGCCGTTCTTCGCTTTCCCGCAGCGCGGCCTCGGTCCGCCGGCGCTCGGTGATGTCGCGCAGGATCACCTGGACGTCGGGGCCGCCGTCGAGGGCGGCCCCGAGTACCTCGACGTGCGTCGTCGACGTATCCCTCCGCACGATTTCCGCCTCGATGGGCACGAGCGGGTGCCCCGCCGCCCAGCGCCCCACGCTGTCGCGTACCCGATCGCGGGAATCGGGGTGCAGCACGTCGAGCAGCGAGCGCCCCAGGACATGTTCGGGTGCGGATGCGCCGCACAAGCGCATCGCCGCACCGTTGAGATAAGTGACGCGAAATTCCCGGCAGATGAAGAGGGCATCCGGCGATTGCTCCACCAGGCGCCGATATGGCTCTGCCATCTCCGTCATCTTACTGTCGGCGCTGGAACGCGTGCGCGGTCGCGACGAAACGTGTCATTTCCCGGACGCAGCGGGCCGCGACCCCCGCGACACCTCCGCCTGCCCGGGCGCGAGGACGTGAACGCGCGATTTGAAGCGCCATCCTTGCGGTGTCTTGACGTAGACGTCCTCGTAGCGGCCTTGCGCCTCAACTTTCCCGGGCTCGCCGTCGAGGCCGATCGCGATGAGATACACCTTGCCCGTCGCACGGTCGGGATCACCGGAAACCGGTTCGATCACGTGGTTGACGAGCATGTGGACGATGCCGGCCCACGGGACGTCCTTGCAGTCGGCCGCTCCTCCCCGAGCGGCTTCGGCGAGCTTTTCGCGTCCATCGAATCGATTGCTGATCTTTCCGTTCCGCGATGTCGCGAACGAGCCGTCGGCCACGTACAAGTCGGCGTAGTCGTAGCCCTTGTTGGTGCACTCGTCGATTGCGTACGCGTACTTGGACACCAGCTGCTGAATCGCGATGTAGTCCTGCGGGGCCAGCGACTGCGCGTGAGCACGCGCGGCCGGCAGGCACACGAGCACATGCACGGCAACGACGACCGCGATCGCGGGGCGTGTCATCGCGGCCCCCGCTTCAGTTCAGCGAACATCGCGTCGGCCTGTTGGAATTGCAGGCAGCCGGGGGTCGGCGGAGTCGGCGGACAGCCCTTGGCTCGCCACCCATAATCCGCTTCGAGGGTGTTCACCATGTCGTCCTTCGTCTTGCCCTGCCGGACCATGGCGGCGAGGCGCGTGCGCATGGTGTCGATGTCGGCACGGAACGCGGCCACGTCCGCCTTGCTCGACACAGGGCCGTGCCCGGGGATGACCGTGTCGAAGTCGAGCGTCAGCGCGCCGTCGAGTGTCTTCGTCCAGTCGAAGAAACTTCCTCCCTGCGCATAGTCCACGTAGATATTGACGCCGGCGGGCTTCGGCTGCGTCGGAGCGCCATCGCGTGCCGGCCGGCGGCCGAGGAACAGATCGCCGGTGTGCACGGCTCTCACGTCGGGGAAGTACACGACCGCGTCGCCGCTCGTGTGGCCCCGGCCGAAGTATTTCGCGCGGATCTCCTTGCCGCCGAGAAATACGGACGCCTCGTCCGAAAACGTGAGGCGCGGGAGGCCGATCGGTGTCCCGGGCGTGTCCTCGTAGTACGGCTGGCGGATGTGGACCAGGTTCGCGCGCGCGTTCTTGTGCGCGATGACTTCGGCGATCGGGAGCATTTTCAGGTCGCCGCCGGCGTGATCGTCGTGCTGGTGGGTGTTGATCACGTACTTCAGGGGCTTGTCCGTGATCGATTTCACCTGGGCGAGGATGTCGGCGTGGTTGCGGTCGAACATGTCGTCCACGAGGACGACCCCTTCGCCCGTGACGTACACGGCCACGTTGCCGCCTTCGCCCGAGATCATGTACAGGTCGCCTTTGACCTTTTCGATGCGCAGCGGACCTGGCGGCTTCGCCGTCTGTGTGTACACGACCCACGCGCTCTGCGCTGCGGCGGCGGCGACGAAGAGGCCGGCGAGCGCCGTCCTGTTCAGTCTCATCGTCCTACTTTTTCTCTTCGGCTGGCGTGGATGTGGCCGGTCCCATGCCGACGATCTGCAGAATGCATTCTTCGTCCCGCGCGCCGTCGTAGTGGATCTCTTTGGCCGTGTGGACGACGAAGCTGCCGGCGGGCACGGGCTTGAAGCCCGCGGGATCGTACTTCGGACCGGTATTGACCCACCACGTGCCGGAGATCACCGTGATGTAGCGATCGTTCTGATGGAAGTGGGGCCGGCTGTTGTTGTGCGGCAGCCACTTCTGGAGCGTGATGTAGAGGCCCGGTTTAGCCGGGTCGCCGACCAGGACGGCGACTTCCGAACCGTTGCCCTTCACCTACTTGATCTCCTTGCGCAGCTGGACCGTGATCGCCTTGGGGTCGAGATCCGCAGACAGATTCGCGGTGGCCGGCCCTATCAGGATGGTCGCCGCCAGCGTCAGCAACGAGAGGCGGCCCCAGAACGTCGGGATACGAAGCATGCGCTCCTCCTAGTGGCCGGTTCACGACCATTTCAATTCTGCGGATTGTGCCATATCCTCAATGCGTTCAGGGAGCGAAGGAAAACCACATGACACATCATCACCATCGGTTTTTCGCCGGCGCCGCCGCGTTCGTGTCGATCGCCGCCGCTGCTCTCGTCCACGTCCACGGCCGCGGTGCCCCGCCGCGCACGCGCGACGGGCGCCCGGATCTGCAGGGAATCTGGAGCTACGCGACGCTGACGCCGCTCGAACGTCCCGCCGAGTTCGCGAACAAGCCGTTTCTCACCGACGCCGAGGCCAGGACCCTGGAACAACAGACGCTGACGGTGCAGAACCGGGACCGGCGCGACGAGGAGGGCCCGGCCGGCCGCGGCTCGGACGGACGCACCGACCTGGATCGCGCGTACAACCAGGTCTGGTGGGAATACGGATCGAAAGTGGTGGGCACCCGCCGCACCTCGCTGCTGATCGATCCGCCGGACGGGCGCATTCCGGCGCTGACGCCGGAAGGTGAGCGTGCCGCGAAAGACAAGCGCGGCCTGTGGACTGCCAACGGCGAGTACGAGGGTGGCGCGCAAGGCCTGAGCTTCGATTCGTATCTCGATCGCCCGCTCCAGGAACGGTGCCTCGGCTGGACCGTCACGGGACCGCCGATGATTCCCGGCGCGTACAACAACAACATGGAGATCTTCCAGACGCCGGAGGCGATCGTCATCGTCAACGAGATGGTCCACGAACACCGGATCGTGCCGGTCGACGACCGCTCGCGTGTCGGCTCGCCGATCCGGCTGTGGATGGGCGTGTCTCGGGGGCGATGGGACGGCGACACGTTCGTCGTGGACACGACGAACTTCAAACCTGGGGTGTTCCGGAGCGCGAGCGCCGCACTTCGCCTGACGGAACGCTTCCGCAGGATGGACGACGAGACGCTGTTGTACGAGTTCACCGTCGACGACGCCGTCACGTGGACGAAGCCGTGGACCGTGCAGGTTCCCATGTCGAGGACCCGCGAGCCGCTGTTCGAATACGCGTGCCACGAGGGCAACTACAGCCTGCCGAATATCCTCGCGGGCGCTCGGGCGGCGGAGAAGTCGCACTGAAGATCGAGTGCGTCGTCGAGTGCGCGAACCATCTCGGCGAAGGTCCCGTCTGGGACGCCGACGAGGGTTGCCTGTACTGGCTGGACGGTACGGGGCGGCGCGTGGGCAATCCGTCGATCTGGCGTCTCGACCCGCGGACGGGCGGGACCCGGCACTGGTCGCTCGATCACGACGTGGGAGCCCTGGCAATTCGCCGCGGCGGTGGAGGCGCAGTGCTTGCGCTCGACGACGGCTTCTATTTCTTCGATTTCGCCGCCGAACGGCTCGATCTGATTTCGCGCGTAGACGCCGATCAGCCGCGTTCCCGGCTGAACGACGGCAAGTGCGACCGGCGCGGCCGGTTTTTTGCCGGCGGCATGGATGACAAAGAGGAATTGAAAATCTGCAGTCTCTGGCGGCTCGACGCCGATCTGTCGGTGACGCGGGTGGACGAGGGCATCATCTGCACAAACGGCCCCTGCTGGAGTCCCGACAATCGAACGTTCTATCTCGCCGATACGTTTCATGGCGAATACTGGGCGTACGACTACGATATCGTCACGGGATCGTTGACGAACAAGCGGCTGTTCCACTCGTTCAAGGACGATTCGGGTGTCGCGGACGGCTCGACGATCGACGACGAGGGATGCGTCTGGAACGCGCAGCTGATTTCCGGCGATCTCGTCCGCTATGCGCCAGACGGAACCGTCGACCGCCGCGTCGGCATGCCCGTGCGCAACATCACGAGTGTCATGTTCGGGGGCGATGGGCTCGACGAGCTGTACGTGACATCGATGGCGCGCGTCAAGCACCCCGCGGTGCACGATCTGTTCGCCAGGGAGATGAAGTCGCAATATCTCGCCGGCAGCTTGTTCAAGGTGACGGGGCTCGGCGTGCGAGGCCTGCCGGAGCCGCGGTTTGCGTGCTAAGGCCATCATCACGTGCGCGATCACCGGTGCGATTCACACGCCCGCGATGTCGCCGCACCTGCCGATCACGCCGGAGCAGATCGCCGAAAGCGCCATCGGCGCCGCGAATGCCGGCGCGGCCATCGTCCACCTGCACGCCCGCGAGCCGCATGACGGCCGTCCGACACAGGATCCCGGCCGGTTTCGCGCGTTCCTTCCGCAGATCGCCGCCGCGTGCGACGTCGTCGTCAACCTGACGACGGGCGGATCGCAGACGATGACGGTCGAGGAGCGCCTGCAGCCGGCGCTGCAGCTCCGGCCGGAGGTCGCGTCGCTCAACATGGGGACGATGAACTTCGGCCTGTACGAGATGCTGCCTCGGTACACGGAGTGGAAATGGGAATGGGAGCCCACCTATCTCGCCGGGAGCGAAGCGGGTTTCTTCAAAAACACGTTGAAGGACATCGCCGACATCCTGCGCTTGTGCGGCGGCCACGGGACGCGCTTCGAGCTCGAGTGCTACGATATCGGTCATCTCTACACCGTGGCGCATTTCCTGGATCGCGGGCTCCTGAAACCGCCGCTGCTGATCCAGTCGGTGTTCGGCATTCGCGGAGGCATCGGCACACATCCGGACGATGTGGCGTACATGAAGCATGTGGCCGACCGTCTCTTCGCGAGCGAGTATCAATGGTCCGTGGTGGGCGCGGGGCGCCACCAGATGTCGATCGCCCGGCAGGCAGCCCAGCTCGGCGGGCACGTGCGTGTGGGACTCGAGGACAGCCTGTGGATCGGCAAGGGCCAGCTCGCATCCTCGAACGCGCAGCAGGTGACCAAAGCCCGTGCGATGCTGGACGGACTCGGAATCGACGCCGCGACGCCGGACGAGGCGCGCGCGATCCTGCACCTGAAGGGACGTCAGTACGTTGGTTTCTGAAACGTACGGCTCAACTCGATTGTTTCGTCCGGCTTCAGCCGGACGGCTGTTGGAGGACTGATGCATCGACGATTGCTTGGTATCGCGGCCGGCGTGGCGCTGGGTATGGCAGCCATGAATGCACAGGCGCCGCGGGTGGTTCCGCGTCCGCCAGCGCCGGCGACGCCGGGCGCGCCTGCGGGCGAGAGCGCTACGCCCGACGGTTACCAGCCGATTCCGCAGTGGCTAGGACAGACGCACGCGGCGCTGCCAGCCAGGACCGCGGCGTACGCTGTCGAGACCGTCGCCGAGGGTGTCAACGGCGCGTGGTTCCGGTTTCTCCCTGACGGCCGCATACTCGTTGCCGAAAAGAACGGCCGCATCCGGATCGTCAGCCAGGACGGCAAGCTCTCGTCGCCGCTCGGTGGCATGCCTTCGAACATGTACGCAGCCGGGCAGGGACTCTACTCCGTACAGCCAGATCGGCGCTTCGCGGCCAATCGCACGATCTATCTGACGTACGCCGTGCTGCCGGAGGGCGTGGACGCAGCAAAGCAGCGCAGTCCTTCTCACGTGCACGTCGCGAGCGCCAAGATCTCCTCCGACGACATGCGACTCGAAGACGTAAAGGATTTGCTGGACGCGGAAGGCATCGGCGGACGTGTCATTCAATCCGCCGATGGCACGCTGCTCATCGAGACGTCGGTTCCCGCGGGTCTCGGCATCAAGTCCGAAGATTGGATGCAGCCACAACAGCTCGACAGCCTGATGGGCAAGGTCTTGCGCATCAACGCCGACGGCTCCATTCCGAAGGACAACCCGTTTGTCGATAAGCCTGGCGCTCGTCCGGAAATCTACGCGCTCGGGTTCCGCGACCCCCAGGGTCTGGCCATTCACCCGAAGACCGGCAAGGTGTGGACGAGCGAGCACGGACCGCGAGGAGGCGACGAAATCAACGCGGTGGAGAAGGGGAAAAACTACGGCTTCCCCGTCATCGGCTACGGCCGCGACTATACCGGCAAGCCGATCAACAACGACAAGACCGCCCAGGCGGGCATGGAACAGCCGGTGTATTTCTGGACGCCGGATATCGCGCCGGCCGGGATTGGCTTCTACAGCGGCAAGCTCTTTCCGGCGTGGCAGGGCGATCTGTTCGTGTCGGAGCTCGCGGGAAAGTGTCTCGCGAGGCTCGTCCTCAAGGACGAACGCGTGATCGGCGAGGAGCGGCTGCTCGTGGACCTGAATGCCAGAATCCGTGCCGTCAACGAAGGACCGGACGGCGCGCTCTACGCCATGACGGACGGCAACGGCGGAAAGATCGTGAAGCTGGTGCCGAAAAAATAGCGGGCTCCGCGCGGGTATCCGGCAGGCCTGAAGGCGCGCACTACCTGTTGGACGACGGACCCCGATCGCGGCGCACGGTCACTTTCTTCCCGCGCAAGGTCGCCGCACGAAGCGCGGCCACGATTTCATCGGCACGCGATTCGGGCACATCGATCAGCGAAAAGCGATCCGCGATTTCGATTGCGCCCAGGTCGCGCGATGCGATGCCCGCCTCGCCCGTGATCGCGCCGACGAGATCGCCAGGCCGGATGCCGGCCGTCCGGCCGGCGCCGATGAACAGGCGGACGACCTCGCCCGGTGCATCGTTAGGGCCTCGGGCGGCATCGCGGCCGGGCGCGCCTTTCGGTGCCGGCAGCGCCGGAATCTCGCGTTCCCCCTCGTCTCCGACCTCGGCCAGGTGCGCCAGCTTCACGGCTGCGGCGGCCACCTGCAGGAGATCGAATTCCTGCGCCAGCGACTCGACGACGACCCGCACATCGTCGAGGTCGCCTGCGAGAATCCGCTCCCGGATCGACGCTTTCGTGACGTCCAGCTGCCGGGCGCGGAGGTCGGCGACGGTCGGCACCGTGGCGACGGCGATCTTCTGCTTCGTAAACGCCTCGATGGTGCGGAGCAGACGGTGCTCGCGCGGCTCCACGAGCATGATCGCGGTGCCGGCGCGCCCGGCGCGGCCGGTGCGGCCGATCCGATGGACGTACGCCTCGGCGGACGCGGGCACGTCGTAATTGAAGACGTGCGAGAGGTGCTCGATGTCGAGGCCGCGGGCGGCGACGTCGGTCGCGACGAGCAGGTCCGCCTTCCCGCCGCGGAACATCTGCATGACCCGGTCGCGCTGGCGCTGCTCCATGCCGCCGTGCAGCGCCTGGGCGCGGCGGCCGTGCGCACTGAGCGTCTCGACGAGCGTCTCGACCTCGAGGCGCGTGCGGCAGAACACCAGCGCCGACGCCGGATTCTCCATGTCGAGCACCCGGTCGAGCACCGCCGGCTTGTGGGCGCGCGGCACGAGATAGGCCACCTGGCGTACGCGCGGCAGTTTCCCGGCCGCGGTCTTTTCCGTGGCGATGGTGACGCGCGCGGGATCTTTCAAGTGGCGCTGTGCGATCGAGAGAATGCGGGCCGGCATGGTGGCGGAAAAGAGCGCCGTCTGCTTTTCTCCCGGCGTCGAGTCGAGGATGGCGTCGAGATCCTCGGCAAAGCCCATGTCGAGCATCTCGTCCGCCTCGTCCAGCACGAGCATCCGCAAGCGGGCGAGCTTGAGCGTCCCGCGGCGAATGTGATCGAGCGCCCGGCCTGGCGTCGCGACGACGATGGCCGCGCCGCGCTCCAGCGTTCGAATCTGCGCGGAGATGGGCGCGCCGCCGTATACCGGCACGACCGAGACGCCAACGCCCTTCGCGTACATGTGAATGGCTTCGGCGACCTGCATGGAGAGCTCGCGCGTGGGCACCAGCACGAGACCTCC
>Ga0136846_1224336_pt1 | contig 17191 bp, 22 predicted proteins | sample HopSoiMetagenom2_FD_96841 | JGI IMG/M metagenome (GOLD analysis project Ga0136846, IMG submission 96841) | Grasslands soil microbial communities from Hopland, California, USA - 2 Assembly 2016 (version 4) | ecosystem: Environmental > Terrestrial > Soil > Grasslands | place: USA: Hopland...
ATGAGCACGCCGGGGTCGGGCAGGAGGCCGAGCTGTTGCGTCAGCTTCCCGACGTCGCGCTGGCTGAGGACGTTCAGCCCGACGAAGCCGACGCCGGCGAGGCCGGCACCGGCCCGCGCCTCAGCGAACGACGTGCCGTCCACCTGCGAGTACGGGTCGTAGAGCGAGGCGACGACAACCTTCGACAGTCCGAGCTGCTGGGCGAGGGATTCCGGGAGCCCGGCTGCGCGCGCGGCGTTCACCGCTGCGAGATCGACGACCGGCTTCGGCCTCGGCTTTGGCTTCGACGCAACCGGCGCGTTGTGCTCGTGCGCCTTCGGCGCGGCGGCCGTCTTGGACGGCGAGGACTTGTGCGTCGCCTTGGTGGCGGCGGTACCGAAGCGATGGTGCCGGATCACGTGCAGCTGAGCGGGCGCCTCGCTGCCGGCGCCGCCGAGCAGCCTGAGACCGCCGAAGACGAGCACGGTGAAGACGAGGCCGCAGATTGCGGCGATCTTCATCGGAGGCGAGACGGTGAGCGTCACAGGGTTCCTATCGGCACCTCAAACGAGGGACTTGAAACGCACGAGGGGCGCCCGGAGGCGCCCCTCGATTCACAGCAGACTTCGTGCTAGCAGACAGCGTTGACGATCGCGGCACCCGGTCCGTTCTTGCTCCAGGTCTTGCCGCCGACCGTGCTCTGCACGCAGTACGTGACCGACGTCGGCGCGTTCGGGAACGCGAGCTTCGTGGTGACGAGCTCCGAGTCGTAGTTGTCACGCAGGTACGAGACGGTCATGCCGGCGTAGCCGGCCGAGTTGCCGGTGCCGACGTTGTCAGCGTTGTAGGCCTCGATCGCCGGGATTGCGGCCCGGACGTTGGCCTTGGCAGCCGAGTTGTTCGCGCGATCGCGGAAGCTCAGGTACGAGGGGACCGCGATGGCGAGCAGGATGCCGAGAATGATGATGACAACGAGGAGCTCGATGAGGGTGAAACCGCTTTCCTCACCGGCGAGCCGCTGCCGGATCTTGCTGGTCATTCAGGTGCTCCTTCCATGGGGTACGTACGAACGAAGTGGCCCGCACTAGATCGGCGGTATCCCCCACGGTGGGTAACCCTCGGACGGGTGATTCCCGGACATTTGAAAACCGCGTCGCGAACCATGTAAAGGAAGCACCACGGGCTGCCGATGACTCGATCGAGTTATGCCCGCGGCCAACTCAATCGATGAGCTGCTCGAGCGCATGGTGGAGGCGAACGCCTCCGACCTCCATGTGACGACGGGGACGCCCCCTGCTATTCGCGTGCGTGGAGAAGTCGAGCGTCTCGACGGCTTCGATCCGCTGAACGCCGAGCAGACGCAGCAGCTGCTGTACCGCATCCTCTCGAGCGAGCAGCAGAAAAACTTCGAGCTCGGCCGGCAGCTCGACTTCTCGTATTCGATCCCCGGCCTGGCGCGCTTCCGCGTCAACGTCTACTTCCAGCGCGAGTCGATCGGCGCGGCGTTCCGGCTGATCCCGACCGAGCTGAAGACGCTCGAGGAGCTCGGCATTCCCGACTCGCTGCACGTGCTCGCGGAGAAACCGCGCGGGCTCGTCCTCGTGACCGGCCCGACCGGCTCGGGTAAGTCGACGACGCTCGCGGCGATCATCGACGAGATCAACCGCAACCGGGCCGAGCACATCCTCACCATCGAGGACCCGATCGAGTTCCTGCACCGGCACAAGCGGTGCATCGTCAACCAGCGCGAGATCGGCCCCGATGCGACGAGCTTCGCCGATGCCCTGCGCGCTGCGCTGCGCCAGGACCCCGACGTGATCCTGGTCGGCGAGATGCGCGACCTCGAGACGATCTCCACCGCGCTGACGGCGGCGGAGACCGGTCACCTCGTGTTCGGCACGCTGCACACGCAGAGCGCGCCCTCGACGATCGACCGCATCATCGATGTGTTCCCGGCCGAGCAGCAGGAGCAGGTCCGCATTCAGATCGCGAACTCGCTGCAGGGCGTCGTGACGCAGGCGCTGATGCCGACCGCGGACAAGATGGGCCGCGTCCCGGCGCTCGAGATCCTGCTCCCCGACGACGCCGTGCGGAACCTCATCCGGCAGGGCAAGGTCGAGCAGATCTACTCGGTCATGCAGACGAACACCGGCCGCGGCATGCAGACGATGGAGCAGTCGCTCGGCGACCTGATCATGCGCCGCGTCGTCGACCTCGAGGTCGGCCTCTCACGGTCGAGCCGCCCGAACCAGCTGATCGGCCTGCTCGAGCGCTCCGGCTTCCCCGTCGACCTCACGCCCGATCTCAACCACACCGCTGCACAGGAGGCGCCGATGGGCGCCGGCCTGCGTGTCGCCGGAAGCTGACATGGCCGACGAGTCGATCTGGAAGAAGGAGATCTCGTTCGGGCGCAAGCGCAAGGAGCCCGTGGAAGACGCGAGCACCGACCAGGACGCGACGGGCGACGAAGCGACCTCCGTCTGGAAGAAGGAGCTCAGCTTCGGCCGGAAGAAGCAGAAGCAGGACGAGTCCGCAGAGACGCCCGACCCGGTCGTCGCCGATGCGCCGCCGGAGGAAGGGGAGCCCACCTGGACTCGTGCCGTCTCGTTCGCGCGCAAGTCCGAGCCCGCGCCCCCCGCGGACGAGGAGCCCACGGTCGTCGCCGAGCCGGCCGTTGCAGACGAGCCAGAGCTCGCGCACGACGAAAGCGGCGCCGCTGCGCCGGTCGAATCCGCCGACGTACAAGTGACGGTCTCCGAGCCCGTCGTCGCGGCCGAGGCCGAGGTCGCGCAGGCCGAGAGCGTCGCCGAGGAGCCGGTGTGGAGCAAGGAAGCTTCGTTCACCCGTTCGCCCCAGCCTGCGCCGGTCGAATCCGCCGATGTACAAGCGACGGTGCCCGAGCCGGTACCGGACGAGACGATTCCGCAGGAGCCTGCGTGGACGACGGAAGCCTCGTTCACGCGCGCCCCCGCCGAGCCGGATGCGGTCGTCGACGCCGCGGACGAGCCCGCTGCGGTCGAGGCCGTCGCCGCTGAGATTCCCGCGCCCGCGCCCGGTGTGCACGCGCCGGTGACCGCCGAGGAGCTGCCGCCGCTCGAGGCGGAGGCGAAGGTGCCGTTCTGGAAGAAGGATCTCTCGTTCGGCGGAGGCAAGAAGGAGAAGAAGCCGAAGGCCGAGCGTGCGCCCAAGCAGGCGAAGCAGCCGAAGGACAAGAAGCAGAAGGAACCGAAGCCGCCGAAGCCGCCGAAAGCGCAGAAGGTCAAGGCGCCCCGGGGCAGCCGCGGCGCGAAGCGCATCACCGGCCTCAAGATCGGCGCTTCGCAGCTCGCGGCCGCGCGCGTCGCGAACAACGGCTCGGCCGAGCTCCTGCAGATCGCGCGCACCTCGCTCGACCCGGGCATCGTCGTCGGCGGCGAGCTGCGCGACCCGGACGCGCTCGCGCAGGCGCTGAAGGCCTTCTTCGCGGCGAACAGCCTGCCGAAGAAGGGCGTCCGCCTCGGCATCGCAAACAACCGCATCGGTGTCCGCACCTTCGAGATCGCCGGCATCAGCGACGAGAAGCAGCTCGCGAACGCCGTTCGGTTCCGCGCGCAGGAAGCGCTGCCGATCCCGATCGACGAGGCTGTCCTCGACTACCAGGTGCTCGGCGAAGGCACGGACGAGCACGGGCAGCCGACGAAGCGGATCCTGCTCGTCGTCGCGTACCGCGAGCTGATCGACCGCTACATGGATGCCTGCAAGAAGGCCGGCATCTCACTCGCCGGCATCGACCTCGAGGCGTTCGCGCTCCTGCGCGCGCTGCAGCCCCCGCAGGACGGAGTCGGCGGCGATTCCGCCGCGGCGCTCGTCGCGGTTGCGATCGGGCACGACCGCTCGACGTTCGCCGTCTCCGACGGGCGCATCTGTGAATTCACGCGCGTGCTGGAGTGGGGCGGGGCCGCGCTCAACGTCGCGATCGCGCGCGCGCTCGACGCGGCGCCGTCCGAGGTCGACGAAGTGAAGCGTGCGCTTGCGCTCACCGACGAGATGGTTCCCGAGGGGCTCACGGCCGACCAGGCAAAACAGGCACGGGACGCCATGCGACGCGCGATCCAGACGTTCGCGCGCGAGCTCGTCTCCTCGCTGCAGTACTACCAGAACCAGCCCGGCTCGCTGGGCATCGGCGAGATCGTGCTCACCGGCGGCACCGCGCACCTCGCGGGCCTGTCCGGAGAGCTCGAGCGGCTGATCGGCGTGCGCGTTCGCGTCGGCGATCCGCTCGCGCGGATGAAGGTCTCGAAGAAGGTCGGCGAAGCCGAGCAGGTCGGTTCGCTGGCTGTCGCAATCGGGCTGGGGATCGAGGACTAGCGTGCGCGCCGTCAACCTCCTGCCCCGCGACGGTGGCCAGCGCGCGCTCAAGAAGGAGAATCTGCCGCTCCTCGTCGGCGGGTGCGCCGGGCTCCTCGTCGTCGCGATCCTCGGCGCCATGTTCATGATGGGCAGCGGCAAGATCGCGTCGGCGCAGCGCAACCTCGACGACCTGAACCGCCAGTTCTCGGCGCTGCCGCCGCCGCCTCCCGGCCCCACCGCTGCGCAGCAGCAGCTGGCCGGCGAGCAGAGCGCGCGAGTGACCGCGCTCACGACGGCGATGTCGAGCCGCGTCTCCTGGGACCGCGTGTTCCGTGAGTTTTCGCTGGTGCTGCCCGGCGACGTCTGGCTGACGTCCCTCAGCGCGAAGTCCCCGATCTCGCCCGCGACGAACACCTCGAGCACCGGCGGCAGCACCGTCCCGTCGATGTTCACGATTCAGGGCCGCACGTATTCGCACGACGGCGTTGCGCGTCTGCTCTCGCGGCTCCAGGTCGTGCCGGATCTGACGAACGTGCAGCTGATCAGCTCGACGCGCTCGAAGGTCGGTCACCAGCCCGTCGTCGAGTTCACGATCGCTGCGGACATCGCGGCTACGACCGGGGCCGGCTCGTGAAAGGCAAGTCGCTCTCGCAGAACGCCCTGATCGGGATCATCGTCGCCGGCGTGCTCGTCTTCGGCCTCGCGGCGTGGTTCATCGTCGTGCATCCGCAGTCGGGCAAGGTCTCGAGCCTGAAGCGCCAGGCCCAGGATGTGCAGGAGAAGATCGACGCGTACCACCAGCAGGTCGCCGCCGCGCGGTCGGCGCCGAAGATCGAGGTCGCCGACGTCTACCGGCTGGCGAAGGCGATGCCGGCCAAGACCGACATGCCCGACCTGGTCCTGGAGCTGAGCGAGCTCGCGCGCGACACCGGCATCAGCTTCGAGTCGATCTCGCCCCAGCCGATCGCCGCCGTCGGCAGCTACTCAGTGCTGCCGGTCTCCGTGACGTTCAACGGCAACTTCTACAACCTCGCCGACTTCCTCTACAGGCTGCGCGCCCTCGTGACGGTGCACGCCGGCCGTCTCGACGCGACCGGCCGGCTGTTCTCCGTCGACACGCTCGCGTTCAACGAGAGCCAGCAGAAGTTCCCGCAGATCCAGGCGACGCTCGTCGTCGACGCGTTCGTCTACGCCGCCGCTCCGGCAGCGGCCCCCGCCGTAACGCCGCCCGCCGCAACAACCGATACCACCACGACCAGCGAGACGCCTTCCAGCAGCGCGTCGGCTACAGGAGCACCGTAATGGCGAAGAAGCACGCGGACACATTCAAGGCGAAGCAGAAGAGGCAGAAGATCATCGCCGCCGGCCTCGGCGTCGTGTTCCTCGCCGTCGCGGCGTTCGAGGGACCGCGCGTGTGGAAGCAGCTCCATCCGCCGGCCTCGCAGGCGACGCTGTCGTACAACGAGAAGCCGACGACGACTACGGCCGGGACGCCGAGCCTTGCCGCGCCGACGCTCGGCGGCAGCGAGGCGCCAACGGCGACGCCGTCGAGCGATCCGTCGCTCGCGTCGTCCTCGGCGCCGCCCGTCGCCGACGGCCAGCTCTCGTCCTTCAGCCTGTTCGCAAGCAAGGACCCGTTTGCGCAACAGCTGAGCGACGAGACCGCACAGGGCTCGTCGTCCTCGTCGTCACCGTCTTCGTCTGGGTCGTCGTCCGGTTCTGGAGGCGGCTCGAGCGCAGGCGGCGGCGGTACCGAGTCGTCGTCCTCCTCGTCCGGCGGAAGCGCCAGCGCGCCCCATCCCGGGACGGCGGTGATCTCCGTGAACGGCACGCTCTATTCGGTCGCAGTCGGCAACGACTTCCCCGACGCGAGCTCCACCGACCCGTCGGTCAAGCCGCTGTTCCACCTGATCTCGACGACGGCGCACACGGCGAAGATCTCGATCGTCGGCGGCTCGTATGCCAACGGCGCGCCGGCCGTGACGCTGCAGGAGAACAAGCCGGTGACGCTGATGAACACCGCCGACGGCACCCGTTACAAGCTGATTTTGAAGCCTGTCGGCACCGCGGTCGCGGCCGCTGCAGCACCGACGTCGCCGACGTCGACGACGGTCACGGTTCCGCCGCCTGCGGCGCCGTAACCGGGGGTACGCCGCTGCGCGGGAACGCGCGCGGGCGGAGCCCGCGCGCTCTTTGGGTGAGGGGCGGTTGGTCTGTTCCGTGCGGCGCGAACATGCTGCGCGTGTTCGGGCCGCATCAGTTCGCCTGCGCGTAAGCGCTCGCTTCGCTTCGGCTTACGCTCCGGCTCGGGTCGAGGCTCGCTTCGCGCGCTGAAATTCCGGGGTCAGACCCACGGGTCTGACCCCGCCGTTGGTCCAGTCACCCCTCGAGGGATCGAACGTCGACGTCACACGCGCCAGCCTCTTGCTGGTGACGTCGCCGTTGCGGACGACCACTGTGAGGGTCTTCAACTGAAATTCCGGGGTCAGACCCATGGGTCTGACCCCAGCAGTTGGTGCAGTTACCCCGTCGACGGATCGAACGTCGACGTTACGCGGGCCAATGTCTTCGTCGTGACGTCCCCGTTCCTCACGACAATGGTGATCGTCTTCAGCTGATTGCCGAAGCTCGGCGTATCGAAGTAGAGGTACGTGTCGATCCGGTACCTCCGATGGTCGGCGCCGGTCACCGTGAGGCTCGGGTCGCACGCCTGCGCGGGAACGGTCGTGGGGCACGTGGTGACCGCGGGGACGAGGGCCTTCGGCGCCTGAGGCGTCGCCATGTTCAGCTGGTAGACCGTGTCGCCCGTGTACGTCGCGTCGCCCGTCGCCGAGTTCCACTCGCTCGTGGTGAAGACGATGTTGTCGTAGTCGGCGCCGCGGTAGATCTCCATCTGCTTGTCGGCGAGGGCCGCGGCGGTCGAGATCCGGCTCGCGCGAGCCAGCGCGGCGTTGCCGGAGGAGAACGCGGCGACGATCGCGAGGATGCCGACGTTCAGCATGACCATCGCCATCAGGAGCTCGAGCAGGCCGAAGCCGCTCTCGTCGCGCGCGCGCAGGTGCACGTAAGCGCTATCGGCACGCCTCTTTAGAGGCTCAACCCCCCTGCCGATAGCCACATCGAGGGACTAGCTGTGGCTGCCTACTCGTATTCCGCGATCAACGCCGACGGTGCCGAGCTCACCGGCGAGCTCCATGCACCGGATTTCAACGCCGCGCGCGAGCAGCTCCGGCTGCGCGGGCTGCTGGCGAACAAGCTCGACGAGCTCCCCTCCGCCGGCGACGACAGCGCGCGGAACGTCTTCAAGAAGGTCAAGCCGAAGACGCTGCAGATCTTCTCGCGTCAGTTCGCGACGATGATCGAAGCGGGCCTGAATGTCGTGCAGGCGCTCGTCATCCTCGAGGAGCAGACCGAGGACATGTACTTCGCGTCCGTTGTGCGCGAGCTCCGCGCCGACGTGGAAGGCGGTCTGCTGCTGTCGGAGGCGATGAAGCGCCACCCCAAGATCTTCGAGCGCCTCTTCATCTCGATGGTCGAAGCGGGGGAGGCCGCCGGCATCCTGGACGAGGTGCTCGACCGTGTCGCGCTGCACATCGAGAAGTCGACGCAGATCAAGCGGCGGGTGAAGGGCGCGATGCTCTACCCGACGATGGTGTTGTCGTTCGCGATGCTCGTGCTCACCGGACTGCTGCTCTTCCTCGTCCCGGTGTTCGTGCACATCTTCTCGCAGCTCGGCGGCGACCTTCCGAAGCTGACGCAGTACGTCGTCAACGTGTCGAACCTGCTCAAGCACAAGTGGTACATCATCTTTCCCGCGTTCGGCGGGTCCATCTTCGGCTTCTTCAAGTGGAAGAAGAGCGAGGGGGGCAGGAAGCAATGGGACCGCTTCAAGCTGCGCGTGCCGAAGATCGGCCCCGTCGTCCTCAAGGTGACGATGGCACGGTTCTCGCGCACGCTGTCGACCCTCGTCGCGGCAGGAGTCGACATCATCCAGGCGCTCGAGATCACAGGCCAGACCTCCGGCAACTGGCGCGTCGAGAACGCCCTTGCAGACGTGCGGGCGAAGGTGCACGAGGGCGTGCCGATCGCACAGCCGCTCGTCGACAACGACATCTTCCCGCCGATGGTCAGTCAGATGGTGAAGATCGGCGAGGAGACGGGAGAGCTCGAGAAGATGCTCGGCAAGATCGCCGACTTCTACGAGGACGAGGTCGACGCCGCGATCCAGTCGCTGACGTCGATCATCGAGCCGCTGATGATGATCCTGGTCGGGCTGATGGTCGGCGTGATCGTCATCGCGATGTACCTGCCGATGTTCCGCATGCTGTCGCTCGTCAAGTAGCACGGCGTACCCTGGTGGGATGAGCGCTCCCGCCCTCGTCGTTCTCGGCAGCAGCAGCTCGCGCGTCAGGCGGCGGCTCGTAGCGGCGGCCGAGCGGATCGCGAGGGTCACCGCGGCCGAGACGGTCGTCTTCAGCGGGTGGTCCGGCGAGGCGGCGCACATGCGCGACCTCTGGCGCGGCCCCGACGTCGAATTGGTGCTCGAAGAGGGCGCCGCGACGACTGCGCAAAACGCCTCGCACGCGCTGCCGCTGCTGCTCGAGCGCGGCATCGACCGGGTCGTCGTCGTCTGTGCGCCGACCCATCTCCCGCGCGCGCGCTGGATCTTCCGGCGGATCCTCGCGCCGCACGGAGTCGCCGTGCGGTTCGCGGCGGCGCGCGTCGTGCCGACACCCGGCGCGCTCGCGTGGGAGCTGGCCGCCGTGAGCGTCGCGGCTCGGCAGGTGCAGGCGGAGCTCGAGCGCCGGTGAGCGACACGCTCGTCTTCATCCCGGCGTGGAACGAGGAAGCCAACGTGCCCGCGGTGATCGACGGTCTACGGGCGACGCTGCCCGACGCGGACGTGCTCGTGGTCGACGACGGCTCGACCGACAGGACGGCGGACGTCGCACGTGAGCACGGCGCGGCCGTGCACTCTCTCGGCACGAATGAGGGGCTGCGCGTGGGTATCGCTGCGGGGTACCGCTGGGCGCTCGACCACGGCTATGCGTATTGCGGCCGCGTCGACGCCGACGGGCAGCACCCCGCACCGGAGCTCGCACGGCTGCTCGCGCTCGTGCGCGCGGGCGAGTGCGACGTGGCGGTGGGCTCGCGCTTCGTCTCCGGCGACGGCTACGCGCCGTACCGCTACCGGCCTAGCGGCCCGCGCCGCTTCGGCACCGCGGTTCTGCGGCGCGCGATGAAGCTCGCACTGGGACGACCGTTCGGAGATGCGACGAGCGGGCTGTACGCCGTCAACGCTGCGGCGCTGCCGCTGCTCGCGGAGACGTTCACGAGCCGTGCTCCCGAGGTGGAGGCGCTGCTCCGCGTCGCGAACGCCGGCCTCACGCTCGTGGAGGTGCCGGTGACGATGGAGGCGCGCGCGAGCGGCGAGTCGAAGCTGAAAGGGTCGAAGGCGGTCAAGCTCGTCCTCACGGTGGCCGGGACGCTGATCGCGGCGCAGTTCCTGCGCAGCCGCCGCGGAAGATAGGCCGAACGGCCCATTGAGACTGCGGCGGGTTCGTCCGAGGATGGCAGGGTGGACCTGCTGCTCATCATCTGGGTGATCGCGCTCTGCCTCGCGATGGCAGCGGCGGTGGTGACGGCGCTGTTCCTGCCGCCCGAGGACTTCTAGCGCACCAGCACGCGGCGCTGATAGCGCGAGAAGGTCCGCTCGTCGATCGTGTACACGATCGGGTCGGCGAGGAGCGCGTCGCCGGCCAGCGAGGCCTTCAGCCGTCCCACCAGCAGACCCTCCGCCAGCCATTCCATCGTCGGCGCCACGTCGGCTTCGCCGCGCACGAGCCAGGTGCCCTCGCCGAGCTCCCGCTCCTCGATCACCCGCGGCGCGCGCAGGAAGCGCGCCTCGCCGACGGGAGCACGGCGGCCGACCTGCTCGATCGCCTGCCGCGCCTCCTCGGGCTCGGTCGTCAGCACCTCGATGCTGTAGCGGCGGTAGCCGCGCGGGCTTCGGCTGGCGGAGATGATCTGGGAGTTCGGGACGTAGGTGCGGTCGCCGTTCAGCGAGCGCAGCACGGTCGTGCGCAGGCTCAGCTGCTCCACGATTCCGGTGACCTGGGCCGGCTCGAGCCGAACGAAGTCGCCGATGCCGTACCACCGCTCGAACGCGATCAGCGCACCGGCGATGACGTCCATGAGGAAGCGCTGCGCGCCGAAGCCCACGAGCACGAGGATCAGCGCCGACCCGCCGAGCGCCGCGACGGTGCGGGGGAGGAACGCGCTCGCCGCGATGATCAGGACGGCGATCGCGGCGACATACGGGATCGCCGTCGCCACCAGGGCGAGCGCCGTCTCCCCGCGCCGGAGCCGGGCGAGCTCGCGCTCCTCGTCGGGATGTCGCGCCTCGAGCACCGCGACGAAACGCCGCAGGATGCGTGAAAGGACGAATGCCGCGGCGACGGCCACGGCACCCCAGATCAGCCGGTCGTACCGGCCGGACAGAACTGCGAAGAGCATGAGCTCAGTTTGCCCGAGCAGGTACCGCGCCCGGGCGACGCGCCCGTGCAACGGTCAGCGGGCGCGCGACGTCCTCGAGCGACTTGCGCTCGGCGGCGACCGCCAGGAAGACCGCGACCAAGCCGGCGGCGATCATCAACGCGGCGCCGAGCAGGTAGCCGTAGTTCACGTTCGTGCGGCTGTGCGTCGCGATCAGCGCGCCGAAGAGGGTCGGCGACAGAGCGGCGATCCCGGTTCCGATCGCGTAGAACAGCGCAATCGCCATCGCGCGCGCTTCGAGCGGGAAGAGCTCGCTGACGGTCAAATACGCCGCGCTCGCGCCCGCCGACGCGAAGAAGAAGATCACGGACCAGCAGATCGTCATCGTCGTCGCGCTGAGCACGTCGTGCGTGAAGAGCAGGCCGGTGATGATCAGCAGGACGCCCGACGTGATGTAGGTGAACGAGATCATCACGCGGCGCCCGATCGAGTCGAAGAGCGGCCCGAGCAGCAGCGGCCCGGCGATGTTCCCGATCGCGAAGGGGATCAGGAACAGCGGCGCCTTGGCGGCGTCGACGTTGAAGAAGTCGGTCAGCACGAGCGTGTAGGTGAAGAACACCGCGTTGTAGAGGAACGCCTGGCCGGTCATCAACGACAGACCCAGCAAGCCGCGGGACGGATAGTTCTGCACGACGTACTTGGCGATCGTGCCGAAGCCGATGTGCTGGCGCTGCTCGACGACGAGGGGCTCGCCCTCCGGCTCGGGCAGCTCGGGATGCGTCTTGCGCACCTCGTCCTCGATGTCCGCGACGACCCGCTCCGCCTCCTCGGCACGGCCGTGCGTGAGCAGCCAGCGCGGGCTCTCGGGGATGAAGCGCCGGATCGTGAGGATCGCGAGCGCCAGGATCGCGCCGACGGCGAAACCAACCCGCCAGCTGATCGAGGCGCGGATGTGCTCGAGCAGCTCGTACGAGAGGAACGCGGCGAATGCCGTGCCGAACCACCAGCTGCCGTTGATCGCGAGCGCGACCCGGCCGCGGACGCGTGCAGGGATGAGCTCGTCGATGGCCGAGTTGATTGCCGCGTACTCGCCGCCGATCCCGGCTCCGGCCAGGACCCTGAAGATCGCGAAGCTGTAGAAGTTCCATGCGAAGGCGGTCGCGACGGTAAAGACCAGGTAGACGCCCAGGGTCACCATGAAGAGCTTCTTCCGGCCGAGCCGGTCGGTGAGGTAGCCGAAGAAGAGCGCCCCGGCGCACGCGCCGATCAGGTACCAGGTGCCGGCGGAGGAGGCCTGGTGCGTTGTCAGGTGGAGGGTGTCCTTCTGCGTCAGGGCGCTCGCGATCGCGCCGACGAGCGTCACCTCGAACCCGTCGAGGATCCACGTGATCCCGAGGCCGATGACGACCAGCCAGTGCCAGCGGCTCCACGGCAGGCGGTCGAGCCGCCGCGGAATCATCGTCTCGACGGCGTCGCCGGTGGCTCCGAGTTCGCTGGCCGCGGTCGCAGCGCTCATGGACGAAAAACGCACGAGGCGCCGAGTTGGTTACGGGTAGGACGCTGGTACCATCGAGCCCGCGTGGCGGCGTAGCTCAGTTGGTTAGAGCAGCGGAATCATAATCCGCGTGTCGCAGGTTCGAGTCCTGCCGCCGCTATTCAGGCGGGTGTTCCACTCCGTGTCCTCAGCGTTCCGAGCCTTCTGGGTTAACGCTCGACGGGCGGAGCCCGTCGAGCTTCTACCTGCGAGGGCGCCTTTGCATTCCGGAGGCGAAGCTGCCTGGCCTTAACGGTTTCTTCAAGCTCGCCTGCTGTGATCTTGCCCAATCGAATCGGGGAGGATCGAATGATGTTGGGGTCACGGAAGCTCGCTGCAGTTCTCGTAGCCGGCGCGCTCGCCGGCGGGATCGGCGTCGGCGTGGCGGCCGGAGCGAAGCGCCACCACGCGCCGGGCGTCATGCTACGCGCGGCGGCGCAGTACCTGGAGATCGATCGCCCCACGCTGGCGAAGGACATGCGCTCCGGGCAGACGCTCGCGCAGATCGCCGGCGCGCGCGGCAAGTCCGTCACAGGGCTCGAGGCCGCGATGGTCGCGGCGGTCAAGGTCAAGCTGGACGCGGCGGTCTCGACCGGCCGGCTGACGTCGCCGCGGGAGCAGCAGGTCCTCGCGCGTGTACAGAAAGTCGTCGCGAAGCTCGTGAACGCGAAGCTCGCCGCACGTCCGGCGGCGAAGGCCCGCCTGCTCGGCGCCGCGGCCGCGTACATCGGCGTCAAGCCCAAGGCTCTGAGCGCCGAGCTGAAGGGCAAGTCCCTCGCCCAGGTCGCGGTTGCGCACGGCAAGACGGCGGCCGGCCTCAAGGCGGCCCTGCTCGCCCGCTTCAAGACGCGGCTGGACAAGGCCGTTTCCGGCGGCCGAATCAGCGCCGCCGACGCTCAGGCGCGGCTCGACCGGATCTCCGCGCGGCTGGACGCGCTGATCGCCAAGACGAGGTAGGGGAGAGCGGGAAACGGCGGCCGCCGCCGGTCGCCGTTCACCGCTACACTGGCTACCCGCGCAGGGTCGGGCCGTGTCTCGGCGTGCGCACTCCTCTTAGCGAGACGACGAAATGGCAACCGGAGTAAGAGACAAGATCACGCTCGCCTGCAACGACTGCAAGCGGCGTAACTACATGAGCACGAAGTCGAAGCGGAACACGCCCGACCGGCTCGAGGTGCGCAAGTACTGCCGCTGGTGCGGCAAGCACACGGCGCACCGGGAGACCCGCTAGTGGCCCGCCAGACCAGGGCGCAGCGCCGTGCCCGCCGAGCCGACATGACCGCGGGCGAAGCTGCGCTTCCCGGCGGGCCTCCCGCACGTCCGCCGCGGCCGACCGCCCGTGCCGTCCCGGAGCCGAAGCGCGAGCCGCGCCGCGAGCGCGAGCCGCGAACGGCGCCCGGCAGCGGCGCTCGCCGATTCATCTCGGAATCCTGGGGCGAGCTCAAGAAGGTCGAGTGGCCGGGTCAGAACCAGCTGATCCAGGGTGTCGTGGTCGTGCTGATCGCCTGCCTGATCGTGGGCGTCTTCCTCTGGGGCTGCGACGTCGTGTTCAAGCACCTCGTCCAAAGGTTGTTCACCTAGCCATGTTCCGCTGGTACGTGATCAACACCTACTCGGGGCACGAGAACAAGGTGAAGACCAACCTCGAGCACCGGATCATGTCCATGAACCAGGCGCCGCGCTTCCGCCGCGTCGTCGTCCCGACCGAGCAGGTGATCGAGACGAAAGAGGGCCAGAAGGTCCAGACGGAGAAGCGGGTGCTGCCGGGCTACGTGCTCGTGAACATGGATATGACCGACGAGGCGTGGACGGTCGTGAAGAACACGCCCGGCGTCACCGGCTTCGTCGGTGCCGGCGCCAAGCCCGTGCCACTCGCGCAGGCCGAGGTCGACCGCATCCTGCACACAGGTCGCGGCGACGGCGAGCGCCCGCGCGCGCAGGTCGAGTTCTCGCTCGGCGAGTCGGTCAAGGTAACGTCCGGCCCGCTCTCGGACTTCGACGGCGAGGTGGTCGACGTGAACGGCGACCAGCAGAAGCTGAAGGTGCTCGTCGACATCTTCGAGCGGCAGGTGCCGGTGGAACTGACATTCGACCAGGTGAAGAAGCTCGACTGATGGCCAAGAAAATTCTCACACTGATCAAGCTCCAGATCCCGGGCGGACAGGCGAACCCGGCGCCGCCGGTCGGTCCCGCGCTCGGCCAGCACGGCGTGAACATCATGGAGTTCTGCAAGGCGTTCAACGCCCAGACGCAGGCCGAGAACGGGCGCATCACGCCGGTCGAGATCACGGTCTTCGAGGACCGCTCGTTCGCCTTCATCACCAAGACGCCGCCGGCGGCCGTCCTGATCAAGGAGGCGCTGCGCGTCGAGAAGGGCTCCGGCGAGCCGAACCGCCAGAAGGTCGGGCGCCTCAGCCGCGACCAGGTGCGCCAGATCGCCGAGACGAAGATGCCCGACCTGAACGCCCGCGACATCGACCAGGCGATGCGCATCGTCGCCGGCACGGCCCAGTCGATGGGCGTGGAAACGGACGTGCTCTCGTGAGCGCGCACGGCAAGCAGTACCGAAACGCCCGCTCGGCATTCGACCGGGAGCACGAGTACTCGCCGGTGGAGGCGATCCGGATGCTCAAGGACATGCAGACGGCGAAGTTCGACGAGACCGTCGAGGTGCATTTCCGGCTCGGGCTCAACGTCCGCCATGCCGACGAGCAGCTGCGCGGGACGCTGATGCTCCCGAACGGCACGGGCAAGGAGGCGACCGTCGCGGTGTTCGCCGAGGGCGACAAGGCGCGCGAGGCGCAGGAGGCCGGCGCGGACATCATCGGCGCAGCCGACCTCGCCAAGCGCGTCGAGGAGGGCTTCACCGACTTCGACGTCGCGATCGCCACGCCCGACCAGATGGGCAACGTCGGGAAGCTCGGCCGCGTGCTCGGCCCCCGCGGGCTCATGCCGAACCCGAAGACGGGGACGGTGACGATGGACGTCGCGAAAGCGGTGCGAGACGCGAAAGCCGGCAAGCTCGAGTACCGGACCGACCGCGGCGCGAACGTGCACGTCTCGATCGGGAAGAAGAGCTTCGACGAGCGGCAGCTGGTGGAGAACTACGCCGCGCTCGTCGACGAGATCGTGCGCGCGAAGCCGGCAGCGGCGAAGGGCCGCTACATCCGGCAGATCACGCTCACGAGTACGATGGGCCCAGGAATTCACGTCGATCCTGCGAAGACGCGCGGGATCCTCGAAGAGCTGGAGGAGCAGGCAGAAGCAGTTCCCGCATAACACGCCCGACGCCAGAGACAGGAAGCAGCCGCAAGGCAGAGGTCTTCCCGAGGCGGATCGGTGAAGAGGCTTTCGCCTCCTCAGCGAGCCCGCCTGTGTGCGGGCTCGATTCGTTCGAGGAGGTGAGCAGATGAAGAAAGAGGCCAAGGCGCAGGTCGTCGCGGAGCTGGCGGAGCGGCTGCGCGAGAGCGAGACGCTGATCGTCGCCGACTACCGCGGGCTGACGATGCCGCAGATCGACGAGCTGCGCACGAAGCTGCTCGAGCACGGCGCGCGCTTCGCGGTCGTGAAGAACACGTTGACGCGGCGCGCCGCGGAGGAAGCCGGCAACGAGGCGCTGCTGGCACTGCTCGAGGGGCCGACGGCAATCGCGTTCCTCGAGTCGGACGGCGATCCGGTCGCGGTCGCCAAGGCGCTCGTCGACGCCGCCCGGACCACGCGCGTGCTCGCGCTGCGCGGCGGGATGCTCGAGGGCCGGCCGGTCGAGCCGGACGAGATCGAGTCGCTCGCGAAGCTGCCGCCGGTCGACGTTCTCCGCGCGCAGGTGCTCGGCGCGGTGACGGCGCCCCTGACGGCGATCGTCGGCCTGTTCACGGCGCCGCTGCAGAACCTGCACGGGCTCATCGACGCCCGCATCGAGCAGCTGCAGGCCCAGGGCGAGACGTCCGAAGCCGACGCGCAGGCCGCCGAGAGCCAAGCGGAGCAGGCGCCCGAACCAGAAAGTGGCTCAGAGCCACAAGCTCAAGAAGATGCGGCTCCGGCCGCGGAAGAGACGCCGTCCGAGGAAGCAAGTGGCTCTGAGCCACAAACTCCGTCGGGTGACGAGGAGAAAGCGACTGAAACGTCAGAGGAGGAGCAGTAATGGCAGCAACCGGTGTCGACAAGGTGTTCGACGAGCTCGGCAAGATGTCCGTGCTCGATCTCGTCGAGCTCAAGAACAAGATCGAGGAAGAGTGGGGCATCACGGCTGCCGCTCCGGTCGCGGTGGCCGCACCGGGCGCCGCGCCGGCGGGCGACGGTGCCGCCGCCGAGGAGAAGACGGCCTTCGACGTCATGCTGACCGCCGCGGGCGGCCAGAAGATCCAGGTGATCAAGGTCGTGCGCGCAATCACCGGCCTCGGGCTGAAGGAGGCCAAGGACCTCGTCGACTCGGCGCCCAAGCCGGTCAAGGAGGGCATCGCCCAGGACGAGGCCGACTCGATCAAGTCGCAGCTCGAAGAGGCCGGCGCCTCCGTCGAGATCAAGTAGCGCGACCCGTCGGGGTCGGGCCCCAAGGGGTCTGACCCCGACGGGGTCTGACCCCAGCCTTTCGCCCTTTGGAAAGGCAACCCGGCTGCGCTACACTGGCCCCAAGCTTCGGCGGCTTCCGCAGGTCTACCCTTGCACTGAAGCAGGGCTGTCGGGTACCCTGGCAGGTTGCGCCGCTGTTCCGCTGTCCACGCCCGTCTGCCCGCCGTACCAGTTTCCGCTCGACATCTCTAAGGGAGGCTTCATCTCTTGACCACCAAGGTCGCTGCGCCAAGCGCGCGCACCAGTTTCTCGCGTCTCAAGCACGTCCTCGACCTTCCCAACCTG
>Ga0136846_1230347_pt1 | contig 17186 bp, 17 predicted proteins | sample HopSoiMetagenom2_FD_96841 | JGI IMG/M metagenome (GOLD analysis project Ga0136846, IMG submission 96841) | Grasslands soil microbial communities from Hopland, California, USA - 2 Assembly 2016 (version 4) | ecosystem: Environmental > Terrestrial > Soil > Grasslands | place: USA: Hopland...
CTGCCGGCACCATAGCTGATGAGAAGCGCGTTGCGCGGCTGCGGATGAAGGCTCAGGGGCAACCAGGCGAAGAGCTGCATATAGCGCAGCGCGTAGCGATCGGTCCCGGTCATGGAATAGCTGTCGGTCAGGAGCTGCCACGCCGCGGCCTCGCCGAAGCGTTCGCGGCGCAAGAGCTGGAGCGTCGTGGTGGGCCCCTGCACCGTGCGCACGACCTTCGAGCCGCCACCGATCTGATACGGCAGCGCGGCCTCGGCGAGGTGCAGCTGCAGCCGGCCGAAAGGAAAGAAGGCGAGCGCGGCCACGCCGGCGAGCATCGGCGGCAGGATCGAGTCCGCGAGCGCGAGCGCCAGCACGACGTAACCGGCGGCAAGGACGAAAAGCGTCGTCTCGATACCCAGCCCAGGTAACAGGGCGAGGCCGGCGAGCGCGGCCCCGGCGGCGGCGCCGACGGTATTCGCGGTGGTGAGGCGTCCAATGGCGGGCTGAGGATTGTCAGCACCGGAGCTAAGCCTCGCGCCGAGCAAGGCGAAGAGCGCGCCGGAAGCCACCGCCGGCGCCAGCATGAGCGGCAGCGCATAGTCCACGACGTGGAACCCAGACCGCGGCCACCCGGCGACGATATAGCCGAACACGACGGCCACACTGCTCAACACGGCCAGCCAAGCCAACTGCAGTCGCCCGAGCAGCGGCACCAGCGCGCTGCCCAGGGCGATGCCAGCCAGGACAATCGCAAGCATCACGGCGAAATTCTCGTCGCTGCCCCGGGTGTGGAGCAGGAGCAGCCGGAACCAGACCACTTCCAATGCCAGCGCGAGACCACCCGCGATTGCCGCGGCGGCGAGGAGGCGCACCGGCGCCTTGTAGGCGCTTTCCGCTCTCGGCATCGCCACCGTGGATATGCGGCAGGCGATGCTGGCCGCCACCGCGTTGAGACCGGCCGCGACGAGCGCGGTGCCGCGCAAGCCGAAGGCTTCGATGAGCGCGAACTCCGCGGCGAGCGGCGCAACGCAGGCACCGAATGTATTCGCGGCGTACAGGATGCCGAGCGCCTTTGCCGTCTGCATGCCACCAAGGGCGCGCACGCCAAGCGCAAGCGTCAGCCCCATCGCGGTGGTCGGCACCAGCATCGCGGCCAGCGCGAGCGCGAGCCGCAATGCCATGAGAAGTGCGGAATGCTCGGCGAGCGGAGCGAAGCCGCTTCCGACCAGCGCCTCGGCGGCCGGCAGCCCCACCACCAGCGCGACGCCGCTGACCCCGACGAGCGCCTCGGCGGCCGCGAATGCGCGCGCCGGCCGGCGAATGCGTGCCGTCCAGCGCGCGACGAGCACGCCGCCGAAGGCGATGCCGAGCATGAACGCGGTGAGCACCAAGGCGCCCGCCCATACGGTATTGCCGAGCAGGCGACCGAGGGCGCGGAACCACAGCACCTCGAACAGCAGCGCCGCCGCTCCCGAGGCGAAGAACGCAAGCGGCAAGGCAACGGACTTCACCTCGCCCTTGGGCAACCTTAGAGGAGTTCGCGCATCCAGGCGGCCGTGCGAACGGCGCCGCCGAAGCTGTAGAGATGGACGCCGACCACGTTGCTCGGCTGGCGGATCAGCGTATAGCGCGCCACCGCGACCAGGTGATCGCGCGGATCGGTGTTCGTGACGAGCTGGGCGATGCCCGTGCCGAGGCCGCGCAGCGCCCGCAGCGAGCTGCTGACGCCGCAGCGCTGCGCATAGCGAAGGAGCGCCGCCGGATCGGTCGGCCCGGCGATGCCGACGTACACCGGCAGGTCCGGATACTGCCGCGCGAGCGAAGAGCAATATTCGACCACGCGCGCCGGCGCGAACGAGAACTGCGTAAGCACGTAGACGCCGATCGACTGCTTCTCCGCGAGCTCGAGCTTGCGCGCCAGCGCCTTGTCCACCGCGTTGAGCGCGATGCGCGGATGCCCTTCCGGGTAGCCGGCGATGCCGATCTCGCGCACGCCGCAGTCGGCGAGGATGCGCTCTTCGAGGACCTGCAAGCTGTCGGCGAACGGGCCTTTCGGCTTGGGCTCGTCGCCGCCGAGGAGGAGGCAGCGGTGCACGCCGTACTCGCTCGCCGCTTTGCTGAGGAAGTTGCGGAACTCATCGCGGTTGAGTATCCGACGCGCCGATACGTGAGGCACGGGGTCGAGCCCGGCGTCGCGGATGGCGGCAATCGCCTCTAGCGTGCGGCTGAGCGGCAGCCCCGGCAGCGACGGAATGTAGACGCAGCTGCCGGCCGGCAGCCGGGCGCCGACGTCCTTCAGGCGATGCAGCTCGCGCGGCGAGATCTCCATCGAGCCCGCCGCGACGAGCTCGTGGATCCTCGATTCGAGGCTCAGCTCAGTCGCGCTTGCGGGAAACGACATAGGATTCGTCCAGGAACCAGAGGCTGCCATGTTTCTGCAGCACCTCGCGCGTCGCGTCCAGGTAGCGCGTATCGCGCACCGCCTCCGAGAGGCGCATATCGTCGATCTGCGCCACATAGATCGCCGCATTCCAGGCGGCGAAGAGCGTCGACGTGCCGATGCTGTTGGAGATCTCGGTCGGCAATGTGTGCATGTCGTAGCGGAAGATGGCGCGCGCGTCGGCGTAAGCGTTGAAGTTATAGCGGCGCGCATCGCGGCCGAGCTCCGCCTTCGTCGCGCGCATGAGATCGTGCCGGCTTTGCGTGAAGGGATTCTCGCCCGGCCACACCTTCTGCACAATCTCCAGGCCCGGGTCCTGGCCATGGGAATGGATGCCGAGAAGCCGCCCGCCTTTGCCGAGCGCGCGCACGAGCGGTCCCACCACCTTCTGCGCCTTGAACGGCAGCGGCGCACGCAGCCGGTAGGGCTGCGAGGCGATCACCATGTCGTAGTCGGCCCGGCCCTCGCCGCGCTTCGGGATCACGTTCTCCAGCAGGAAGCGGTAGTCCTCGCGGTAGATGACGAGCGCCGTCGGATGCTCGTAGATCGGATTGCCGGTCTTCGCGCTGTGACGTGCCTGCCAGTTCTTGGCGAGGAACGGCTCGAGAGCGGCCATCTGCTCGCTGAAGTCGTGCGAGGTCGTGCCGGTGAGCACCGCTTCGTGCCAGACCATCGAAGTCGCGTGCTCGACGGCGCGCGGCTGCAGCCAGGGCGCCTCGCTGTAGTACATGTTGGTGACCACGAGCACGGTGGCCGGGTGCTCGAAGAAGCGGTCGGCCATCTTGCGCAAGGAGAGCCGCACGTCCTCGAGGCTGATCTCCTTGCCGACGATGTAGAAGGGAACGGTGGCGAAGCGCCGATGCATCTCCCGCATCACGCGGGCGAGCACCGTGCCGTCGCCCATGCCGGCGTCGAAAATGCGCACCGCCGGCGGACGCGGATGGATCTGGCCGAGCTCGAGGCCCACGCGCCGCGCGATCACGTCCTTCTCGCTGCACGTGTTGACGAACAGAAGATACTTCTGGCGGTTGTCGAAGAAGCGGAAGTTGGTCTCGGGGTCTGCCTTCGCCGCGGCGGTGGCGGGCGCGGGGCGCGCGCCGCTTGTCGCGCTGATCAGGGCCATCAGCTCCGGCGGCGCTTCGCCGGCCCCGGACGCGCCATGCTTGGTCATGAAGTCGTTTACGCGGTGCAAGGTTTCGGGCGTAACGCGCGCGCCGTCGCGCAGGCGCGCGACGAACTTGCCGTCGTTCACCGCACGCCGGCCGAAAGTGGATTCGGCCATGCCGGTGCGCCGGCAGAAGTCGGAAATGCTGCCGAGAAGAGTCCCGCCGCCTCCTTGCACTGCTGCCTCCGTAACAGGACTGCAGGAAAATGGTGCGCGCACTGCGGATGGGAGATCAACCACACATCTTGCACTGCGCAAAGTGGGATGCTGCCCACTATCTTAAACCATGGCCTCGATCCTCGACCTCATAGGCAACACCCCCCTCGTCGAGGTCAAGCGGCTGGAGACCGGGCGCTCGCGCCTGTTTCTCAAGCTCGAGCAGCAAAACCCGGGCGGCTCGATCAAGGATCGCATCGCGCTATCGATGATCGAAGCCGCCGAGCAGGAAAACAAAATCCGCCCGGGCTCGCTGATCGTGGAGGCGACGGCCGGCAATACCGGCCTTGGTTTGGCGCTGGTCGCGGCGCAGAAGGGTTATCGGCTGCTCATCGTGGTCCCCGACAAGATGAGCCAGGAGAAGATCTTTCACTTGCGCGCCCTCGGCGCCGAAGTAAGGCTCACGCGCTCTGACGTGACCAAGGGCCATCCCGAGTACTACCAGGACATGGCGGCGCGCATCACGCGCGAGACCCCCGGCGCTTTTTACGCCAACCAATTCGGCAACGAGGCCAATCCGCTAGCGCATGAGAAGACCACCGGCCCCGAGATTTGGGTGCAGATGGGCCAGCGGGTCGACGCAATGGTGTGCGGCGTCGGCACCGGCGGCACGATCACGGGCCTCTCGCGCTTCTTCGAAAAAGTGTCGCCACAGACCGAGATGGTCCTCGCCGATCCGGCGGGCTCGATACTCGCCCCGCTGATCCGAACCGGAAAGATTCCGGCATCGGTCGGCAGCTGGTGGTCGAAGGCATCGGCGAGGACTTCGTGCCGCCGGTGTGCGACCTCTCGCGCGTGAAGAAGGCGTACACCATTGCGGACAAGGAAGCGCTCCTGACTTGCCGCGAGCTCTTACGCAAGGAGGGCATCATGGCGGGCACCTCGACCGGCACGCTCGTTGCGGCGGCGTTGCGCTATTGCTGCGAGGCCACCGAGCCGAAGCGGGTGGTGAGCCTGGTGTGCGACAGCGGCAACAAATATCTGTCGAAGGTGTACAACGATTTCTGGATGCACGACCAAGGCTTCCTCGAGCGAAGCGCGAGCGGCGACCTGCGCGACCTCATCAGCCGCCGCCACCACGACCACACGGTGGCGACCATCAATGCCGATGAGAAGGTGCTCACCGCCTACCAGCGCATGAAGCTCTACGATGTTTCCCAGCTGCCGGTGCTGAAGGCGGGCCGCATCGTCGGCATCGTCGACGAGGAGGACATCCTCGCAGAGGTGTACGACAATCCGGAGCATTTCGATGAGCCGGTCACCGAGGCGATGGAGAGTCACCTCGTCACCGTGCCGCCGACGGCCTCGGTCGCCGAGCTGATGGACATCTTCAAGCGCGGCATGGTGGCGATCGTGGTCGACGGCGACGAATTCCTCGGCCTCATCACGCGCATCGACCTCCTCAACTGGCTGCGGCGACGCTCACAGGACAAATGAAATTCGATACCAAGGTCGTGCACTCCGGCCAGGACCCCGATCCGCGGACCGGCGCGGTGATGACGCCGATCTACGCCACGTCGACCTACGCCCAGTCGAGCCCGGGCGAGCACAAAGGCTACGACTACGGGCGCACGCGCAATCCGACGCGCGACGCGCTCGAGGCTTGCCTCGCCGATCTGGAAGGCGGCGATGCGGCGTTCGCCTTCTCCTCCGGCATGGCGGCCATCGGCACCGTCCTCGAGACATTGGACAGCGGCTCTCACGTCGTCTGCATGCACGATCTTTACGGCGGCAGCTACCGTATCCTCGAGCGCGTGCGCAAGCGCTCGGCGGGCGTGCAGGCGACGTTCGTCGACCTGTCGGATGTTTCCAATCTTGCAAAAGCAGTCCAGCCAAACACGCGCATGGTGTGGGTTGAAACGCCCACCAATCCGCTGCTGAAGATCGTCGACCTATCGGCGCTCGCCGAAGTCGCGCAGCGCAAGAAGCTGGTTTCCGTGTGCGACAACACCTTCGCCTCGCCGTGGGTGCAGCGGCCGCTCGAGCACGGCTTCGACATCGTGCTGCATTCAACGACGAAGTATCTCAACGGCCACTCGGACGTGATCGGCGGCGCCGCCATCGTGAAAGGCAAGGCGCTGAAGGACCAGCTAGCGTTCCTGCAGAACGCGGTGGGCGGCGTGCCGAGCCCGTTCGACGCTTTCCTCACGCTGCGCGGCATCAAGACACTGGCGCTGCGCATGGAGCGACATTGCGGCAATGCCATGCACATCGCGGCATGGCTCGAGAGGCAGCCGAAGATCGAGCGCGTGATCTATCCCGGCCTTGCGAGCCATCCGCAGCACCTCCTCGCCGCGAAGCAGATGAAGCACCGGTATGGCGGCATGGTGAGCGCGGTGATCAAAGGCGGCTTGGGCGCGTCGCGCCGCTTCCTCGAGCGCTGCAAGCTCTTCACGCTCGCCGAAAGTCTTGGCGGCGTCGAGAGCCTGATCGAGCATCCGGCGATCATGACGCACGCGTCGCTGCCGGAGGACGTGCGCGCCGGCCTAGGCATCAGCGATGGGCTGGTACGGCTCTCCGTCGGCATCGAGGACGTGGGCGACCTCATCGACGAGCTGAAATACGCCCTGGAATAAGGCGGGGGCTGCGCTGATCTGGATCCTGGCCGCGGCGCTCGCCGCGCTCGTCGCCGCGGCGGTCTTCGTCTACCTGATGGTGGGCATGCCGGGGCGCTCTTACGACGGCCCCATCGAATTCACCGCCGAGGAGCGCGCCCTCGCCGAGCGGCTGCGCGCCCATGTCGAAATCCTCGCGGCGAGCGAGCGCAACACCGATCTCGAGCGTCCGCTGCGCTACATCGCCGCGCAACTCGGCCCGCAGGTGCGCTTCCAGGAATTCCGCAGCGGCGGACGCATGGTGAAGAATGCCGAGGTCGGCGCCGGTGGCGTGGTCGTCGGCGCCCATTACGACACGGTGCCGGGTTCACCCGGCGCGGACGACAACGCTTCCGCGGTGGCGGCCCTCATCGAGCTCGCGCGCATGCGCCTGCCGGCGCGGTTCGTCGCCTTTGCCAACGAGGAGATGCCGTACTTCCATACGAACGAGATGGGTAGCCAGGCCTACGCCGCCGCGGCCCGCTCGAGCGGACAAAGGATCGACGCCATGATTTCGCTCGAGATGCTGGGCTGCTATAGCGACGCGCGCGGCAGCCAGCGCTATCCGCCCGGCGTCTCCTCGCTTTATCCCGATCGCGGCAATTTCATCGCTTTCGTCGGCGACATAGGCGCGCGCGCACTCGTGCGCCGCGCGATCGGCGCCTTCCGCCGCCACGCCCAATTTCCTTCCGAGGGGCTCGCCGCACCCGCCGTCATCGAGGGCGTAAAGCGCTCCGACCACTGGCCGTTCCGCGTCGCCGGCTTCCCGGCCATCATGGTCACGGATACCGCGTACAACCGGTATCCGCACTACCATCTCGCGAGCGACACGCCCGAGAAGCTCGACTACCTGCGCATGGCGCGCGTGACGCTCGGGCTGGCGGCCGTCATCAAGGATTTGGCTCATGAAGCTAGGTGAATTGAACGTCAACCGCATCGGCTATGGAGCGATGCGCGTAATCGAGGACCCGGACATCTGGGGGCCGCCGAAGGATCGGGCCAACGCGCATCGCGTGCTGCGACGCGCGTACGAGCTCGGCGCGAATTTCTTCGATACGGCCGAGAGCTACGGCCCGCACCACAGCGAGACGAGCATCGCCGAGGCGATGCATCCGTACCCCAAGGACCTGGTCATCGGCACGAAGTGCGGGCTCGTCCGTCCGCGCAAGGAGCGCTGGGACGAGGATGGGCGGCCCGAAAAGCTACGGCAGGACCTGGAGGGAAGCCTCAAGCGCCTCAAGCTCGAGCGCATAGACCTCTATCAGCTGCATGCGCCGGATCCGAAGGTGCCGTTCGAGGACCAGGTCGGCACCCTCGCCCGCTTTCAGAAGGAGGGCAAGGTGCGGCACGTCGGCCTTTCCAACATCACCGTGAAGCAGCTCGAAGCGGCGCGGAAGATCGTGCCGATCGTCTCGGTGCAGAATCGCTACAACCTCGGCGATCGGCACTCCGAGGACGTGCTGCACGCCTGCGAGCGCCTCGGTATCGCCTTCCTGCCGTGGTACCCGCTCGGTGACGGCTCGTCGCTGCGCACCGGAAAGGTCAAGGCGCTGGCGCAAAAGCTCGGCGCGAAGCCATCGCAGGTAGTGATCGCGTGGCTGCTGAAGAAGTCGCCGGTGATGCTGCCGATTCCGGGAACCGGCAACCTTGCCCACCTCGAGGAGAACATGGCGGCCGCCCAGCTGCAGCTCGACGACGTCGACTTCAAGTCACTTTGAATCGCTCCGCCGAGCGGGCTTTGGCGCGCGCCGCTTCCGCTTCGCGATCCCGGGGTTCGGCGTTCGTCTCCAGCGTATCGATCAGCATGCGCGCGATGGCCGAGACCTGGATCACCGCGCGGTTGAAGGGAACCTCGTTCGCCTTCGACGGCTTGTTGTAGCCCGAGAGCTTGCGGATGAACTGCAGCGATGCGGCGTAGATTTCCTCGTCGGTCGCCGGCGGCGCGAAATTGAACAGGGTTTTGATGTTTCGGCACATGGCTGCTACCTTAAAGAAACGAGGAGGATGAAACGAATGATCCGTCTTTTTCTGGCGCTCGTCGCGACCGCGGCGCTTCCCGCAGCGGCACAGGACTATCCCAGCAAGCCGATCCGCATCATCATCGGCTATTCCGCCGGCGGCGGGAACGACATCATCGTGCGCGCCATGACGCCCGAGATGTCGAAGAGCCTCGGCCAGCCGGTGATCGTGGAGAACAAGCCCGGCGCGCAATCGATCATCGCTGCCGAATACGTGGCCAAGGCGCCGGCCGACGGCTATACGGTCCTGATGGGCCCCAGCGGCCCGATGACCATCAATCCGGCGACCTACTCCAAGCTGCCGTACGACCCGGTGCGCGACTTCACGCCGGTATCCATGATCAGTACCTTCCCGCTCATCGCCGTGGTGAGCGCGTCGAGCGGCATCACGACGATGAAGCAGCTCATCGACTACGCCAAGGCGAATCCCGGCAAGGTGAACTACTCCTCGAGCGCAGGCATCTTCCAGATCTCGACCGAGCTCTTCAAGCAGCGCACCGGCACCGACTTCGTCATGATTCCTTATAAGGGCAGCGGCGAATCGGTGCAGGCGGTGATCGGCGGCCAGGTGACGCTCACCCTGGTCGATCCGCCGCCGGTGTCCGGTCCCATCAAGGCGGGCACCGTGCGCCCCCTCGCCGTCACTGCGGCGAAGCGCCACCCGGGCTTCCCCGACGTGCCGACGATGGCGGAGGCCGGCGTGCGCGAGATGGAGGTGCCGGTATGGACCGCATTCTTCCTGCCGGCGAAGACACCGCCCGCGATCGTCGCCCGGCTGCAAAAGGAAGTCGCGCGCGTCGTGCAGACGCCCGAAGTGCGCGAGCGCTTTACGGGCATGGGCATCGAGGCGGTGGGCGGAACGTCCGACGAGCTCGGCCGTCAGGTGGCGAGCGACATCGCCAAGTGGAAAGCGGTGGCTAAGGCGGCCGATATCAAGAACGACTGAGGGTGCGCTCGAAGAACCGCGTCACCTCTTCGATGGCGTCCTTCCATGCCGCCGCATTTCCGCCCGTAGTGGCGCCGCGGCCGCTGACGGACGACGGGTTGATCCTTGCGGCGACGAAGCGGGCAGGTCGATCACTGTCGAAGGAATGATGCGCGCCCGGATAGACTTTTAGGGTCACCTCGGTCGCGAGGCGATTGCAGTCGGCGGCGGGCGTCCAGTCGTCGAGCTCGCCGATCAGGATCAGGAGCGGCGCCGCCGGCTTGTAGGACTGCGCCGCTACGGAGCAGCGTGGATAGAGCGCCACGCCGGCGCGGAATCCGGGCTGCGACAGGGTGAGCAATGTGGTCGTGCCGCCATGGGAGCCGCCCATCACGCCGACGCGCTTCGCGTCGACATAGGGCAGGCGTTGCGCGTAGCCGAGCGCATCCAACGCGTCCTGCGCGCGCCGATTCGGAGCCACATTGGCCGCCCGCGAACCGGTGGTGCACACGCCCTCCGGAGCGCCGCGCGTCGAGAAACTATCGGGGACGATCACGACGTAGCCGCGCGCGACGAGCGTGGTCGCCCAGCGTGCCGGCGCGCCGCTCGAGCGCGGACCGAGCCCGCTGCAGTCGTGCAGGATGACGATCGCCGGAAACGGCCCGGCCCCGTCCGGCTTCTGCACGCTGACCGGAATGCTCATACCCGGCTCGGCCGGCTGCGTGGCGCAGCCGGCGAGCAGGACGAGGATTACAACGAGCGGACCTGCACCTTGCGCCATTTGATCGCGCCGCCCTGCGCGTTCTTCACCCCGGGGCCGTATTGCAACGTGAAGGGCCCGGCAGCGTGCTTGCCGTCCTGGACATTCGCCGTCTCGGCGCCGTTCAGCTTCACCGTGAGCTGCGATCCCTTGGCGGTGATTTCATACGTATTCCACTTGCCGCCCGCCGTGTTCTTGAGCGGTACAGGCACAGCCGCGACGTCCACGATCGCTCCGGTGCCGTACTTCGGGTCCGGCCGGATGTCCCAGATGTTCACCTCGTAGCAGTTGGCCGCGCTGATCTTCTGCGCATCGCCGCAGCGGAGGAAGATGCCGCTATTCGTATCGGTCGCCGCCCAGAACTCGGCGCGCATCTCGAAATCGCCGTAGGACTTCTTGGAAACGAGGTGTCCGCCCTTGCCGGCGTCGGCGACGATGCTGCCGCCTTCCGCGCGCCAATTCGCATCACCCACGCGGTTGAAGTTGTCCAGGCCCTTGTCGCCGTCGACGATCGTTTCCCAACCCCCGCCCGGCATCATGCCCTTCATCTGGGCGCACGCCGCCAATGCGGCGACGGCAGCCACCACCCAAAACGATCGCTTCATGGATTCCTCCTCAGGAATGGAGGAGCAATTCTATGCGAGGGCCTGGCGGGCGATGCGCAGGCGCGTGGCGCGCACGTCGTCGCCTCGCAGCTCGCGCAGCGCATAGCCGGCGAAGTCGTCCGCGACCTCCTTGCGCCAGTAGAGGTCCATGTCGGTGTTGTCCATCGGCTTCGCCCGGTTGGCGACCATGGCCGCCGCCTCGGCAATGACCTCGTCGGTGAGCCGCTTGCCCTTCAGGAACTCGCCGGCCTTGCTGACGACGAACGGCCTGGACGCCACTGCGCCCAACGCTATCCTCGCCTCCTCCACGATATCGCCAGCGAAGCGCACGGCCGCCGCGACGCCCAGGATAGGAAAGTCGAACGAACCCCGCCGGCGCAGCTTCCAGTACGTGCTCTTCCATCCGGTGGGAACACGCACCTCGGTCAGGATCTCGTCCGGCGTGCGCGAGAGATAGTCGATGCCATCGTTCTGGTAGAGCGCTTCGACGGGGATTTCGCGCTCTCCTTTTGCGCCGACCAGCCTCACCACTGCATTGAGGGCGATGAGAGCGGGCGCGGTATCGGTGGAGGAGACGGCGACGCAGCGCTTGCTGGCAGTGGCGACCCAGCAAGTGTTGCCATCCTTCTTCAGGCAGAAGTCGATCGCCTTGCGCCATTCATAGGACTGGTTGTAGTACGTGCAGCGGGTATCGAGGCAGAGGTTGCCGCCGAGCGTTCCCATGTTGCGGATGTGCGGCGTCGCTACCTGGATGGCCGCGTGGCGCAACGCCGAAGGCGTGCTCTCATGCGCCGCGATCTGGCTAAGCGTGAGCCCCGCGCCGAACGTCCCATTCAGCTTGCGCAGCTCCGCAACGCGGCTGAGCGATACCAGCACCTGCGGCGCCTGGTGGCGGCGCTTCATGTTCGGCAGCAGATCCGTGCCGCCCGCGATGAGCATGGCGCGCGGGCCTTCGGCGGCGAGGATTTGCGCCGCCTCGGCGAGCGAGCGCGGCGCGCGGTGCTCAAACCACGGCAGCCGCAGCATCGCGCTTCGCCTCCTTGCCATCGCCGCCTTCCCAGGGCGGCAGGACGAACGTCGGCGCCGGATACGGCACTGCCGGGAAAGCCGTCGGGCCGACGCGCTTCTCCTGCGCGTGCAGCGCGCGCAGCACCTTGTCCGGCGTGATCGGGATCTCGTCGATGCGCACGCCCACTGCGTCGAAGATGGCATTCGCCACCGCCGGCATCACCGGCAGCAACGGGCCTTGCCCGACTTCTTTCGCGCCGTATGGGCAGTTCGGGTCGGGGTCCTCGATAAAAGCCACCTCCACCTCGGGCATGTCCAGGGCGGTCAAGCTCTTATAGTCGAGCATGGACGGCGCGCGATGGACGAGCGCGCCGGAAAGCTTCTCCGGCAGGCGCCGGAAAGACTGCTCTTCCATCAGCGCCTCGCCGAGACCCATATACACGCCGCCGATCACCTGGCCGCGCGCAAGAGTCGGGTTGAGCGCGCGGCCGATGTCGTGCGCGATCCAGATCTTCGGCACGTGGATCCACCCCGTACGCTCGTCGACCTGCGTTTCGACGACACACGCCGTGAAGCTGTACGCCGGCGAAGGGCCGACGCCTGCGCCCTTGTATTTGCCCTGCGCCTTTGGCGGCGCGTACGAGCCGACGGCGGAGAGCGTCCCGAGCTCTGATTCGGCGGCGTGCACCGCCTCGACGAAAGTCATGCCCGGCCCGGCGCTGTCGGCTGCAAACACGCGCCCCTGCGAGAACACCACGCGGTCGGGGAGCGTGCCGAGCGTGTCGGCGACGACCGCCGCGATCTGCGTGCGCAGCCGCTCGGCGGCCTGCAGCGCCGCATTGCCCGCCATGATCGTCACGCGGCTGGAATACGAGCCGAGGTCGACCGGCGTAATGCCGGTGTCGCCCGTGACGACACGCACGGCAGCGATGTCGACGCCGAGCGCCTCGGCGACGAGACCGGCAAGCACGTCGTCCGAGCCTTGGCCTATCTCGGTCGCGCCGCAATAGACGATCACGCTGCCGGAGCGGTCCAAGAGAATCTGCACCCCGGAGTGCGGCATCTTGTTCCAGTAGATCGCCACGCCCGCGCCGCTCATGTACGTGCTGCAGGCGAGGCCGACGCCGCGGCCGCAGCCGAGCTTGCGGTGCTTGTCCTTCCACCCCGACATCTCGGTGACCTTGCGGATGCAGTCGGCGAGGCCGTTCGAGCCGATCTTCAGCCAGCTCGCCGTCAGCGACTCGGGCTGGGTGACGTTGGCGAGGCGCAGCTGCGCCGGATCCAAGCCCAGCTTGTCGGCGATCTTATCGAGCTGCACTTCCTGGCCGAAGCGCGGCTGCGGCGTGCCGTGCCCGCGTTTCGGGCCGCACGCCGGCTTGTTGGTGAAGACGCGGCAGGCATCGAACTTGAAACGCGGATAGTGGTAGGTCACCGGGGTCAGCACACCCGTGTAGAACGTGCTCGCCGGGCCGTGCGAGCCGTAGCCGCCGCCATCAAGCAGCGTTTGCAAATGCATGCCGGTCAGCTTTCCTTCGCGCGTTACGCCCGTCTTCATCCTGAACAGGACCGGGTGACGGCCGCGGTGCACGTAGAACACTTCTTCCCGCGTGAGCCCGATCTTCACCGGGCGGCCGAGCACCAGCGCCGCTTTGCTCACCACGAATTCATGGCCGCCGGGGTCGCACTTGCCGCCGAAACCGCCGCCATTCGGCGTGGCGACGACGCGGACCTGGCTCTCCGCGATCTGCAGCACGCGCGCAAGCTGGCGATGCAGGTAGTGCGGATTCTGCGTGCTCGACGAAATCTGCAGCTTCCCTTCGCCGTCGAGGAAGGCGAGCGACGCCTGCTGCTCCATCGGCAGGTGCGTGTTCCCCTCGTAGAAGAAGATGTCCTCGAAGACAAGGTCGGACTTGGCGAGCGCCTCGCTCACATCGCCGAACTCGTAGGACTGGTTGCGATGGATATTGCCCTGCTCGCCGTAGTCGTGGATGCGCGGTTCCGGCCTTTGGAGGCCTTCCTCGGCGCTCGCTATCGGCGGCAGCAATCGATAGCGCACGTCGATGAGGCCCAGCGCTTCTACGGCCGTCTGCTCGTCGACGGCGACGACCGCTGCGACGGGGTCACCGACATAGCGCACGCGCTCTCGCGCGAGCGGATATTCATCGACCGAGACCGGCATGATGCCGAACGGCACCGGAAAGTCCTGCCCGGTGAGGACGAGGTGCACGCCGGGATGCTGGCGAGCTTTCTCGGTCTCGATCGCTTCCACGACCGCATGCGGATGCGGCGAGCGCAGGAGCTTCGCGAAGAGCATGCGCGGCAGCGCGAGGTCGTCGGCATAGCGCAGCTGCCCGGTCACCTTGGCCCGCCCATCCACGCGCCGGCGCGGCTTGCCGATGATATCGAAGCGCTTCTTCATCGCTTCTCCTCACGCAGACGCGCTGCCGCGCCCTCGATGGCTTCCGTGATTTGCTGATAACCGGTACAGCGGCAGAGGTTGCCGGCCGTCGCCTCGCGGATTTCGTCGCGCGTCGGGGAAGGATTGCGATCGAGCAGCGCCTTCGCCGTCATGATCACGCCGGGCGTGCAGTAGCCGCATTGCGAGCCGCCGAAATCGGCGAACGCGGCTTGCAGCGGATGCAGCTCCGGCCCGCGCGCAAGGCCCTCGATGGTGTCGATAGATCGGCCCTCACACTCCAGCGCAAGGGTGAGGCAGGAAAGCTGCGGCTCGCCATCCACCAGCACCGCGCACGCGCCGCACTCGCCCAGCTCGCAGCCGTGCTTGGTGCCGGTCAGGCCCAGGTCTTCGCGCAGGACCTCCAGCAGCGTCTTGTAAGGCGCGACGGACGCTTCGGCGGGTTCGCCGTTTACATTCAGGGCCAGCTGGATGTTGCGCCGCATTTGTTTGGGCTCCAAACTAATTCCGTTACTGTACGCCACCCGGGGCGAGCCCGCCAAGCTATGGACATCCGCGCCGCCATCTTCGATCTCGACAACTGCCTGGCCGCCGCCGACGAGGCCGGTGAAGCGCTTTTCGCCCCTGCCTTCGACGCCATCCGCGCCGCGAACCATGGACAACTCGCGCAAGCGGCGATTGCCGATTGCTGGCGCCATGCGCTCGACGTGGTGGCGCGCAAGCACGGCTTCACCGACGAAATGCTGCACGCGGGCTGGTGCGCGTTCCGTGCCATTGAGGTAACGCAGCCCCTGCGCGGCTATGCCGATTTGCCCGAGATCGGCAAGTTGCCGGTCGAGCGCTTCTTAGTCACCACCGGTTTCCGGCGGCTGCAGGAGAGCAAAATCGCCGCGCTCGGTATTGCGCCGCTTTTCGCCGGCATCGAGATCGATGCCATCGACGAGCTGCCGCGCCGCTCGAAACAGGAGCGTTTCGCCGCCATCGCGTCGCGCCGCGGCTGGCAGCCCGGCCAGGTGCTCGTCGTCGGCGACAACGCGGAATCGGAGATCGCCGCAGGCAACGCGCTCGGCATGCCCACCGTGCAGACTCTGCGTCCCGGCGTGCCGCCGGCCGCTAATGCGCGCTGGCGCATCGAGAGCCTCGCCGAGGTTTCGACGCTCATTTAGAGCTACCATTGCGCGCCTATACCGAAGGAGACAACCGATGAGCCTCCGTATTGGCGACACTGCACCGAACTTCCAGATCGATACCACCGAGGGACGCATCGACTTCCACGAGTGGATCGGCGACAAGTGGGTCGTGCTCTTCTCGCACCCGAAGGACTTCACTCCGGTGTGCACCACCGAGCTTGGCTATATGGCGCGCATCAAGCCGGAATTCGACCGACGCAACGTCAAGATCATCGGTCTGTCCGCCGACCCCGTCGACGACCACAAGAAATGGTCGAAGGACATCGAGGAGACGCAAGGCGCGAAGGTGAACTATCCGATGATCGGCGACCCGGAGCTGAAGGTGGCGAAGCTCTACGACATGCTTCCCGCGGAGACCGTGCCGGGCAAACGCACCGCCGCCGACAACGCCACCGTGCGCACCGTGTTCATCATCGGTCCCGACAAGAAGATCAAGCTGATGCTCTTCTATCCGATGACCACCGGTCGCAACTTCGACGAGGTGCTGCGCGTCATCGACTCGCTGCAGCTCACGTCGAAGCACAAGGTGGCGACGCCGGCCAACTGGAAGCAGGGGCAAGACGTGATCATCGCCGGCTCGGTGTCGGACGAAGACGCGAAGAAGCTGTTCCCCAAGGGCTGGAAGGCACCGAAGCCCTACCTGCGCATCACGGAGCAGCCGAAGTAAGACCTTTGTAACACTCTGTTACCCCTTGGACGGCACCCGGGCGTTACCCTGCTGTCCAAGGAATGGCTATGAAAAAGCTTGCTATCGGCCTCGCACTCACCGCAGCCGGCGCGCTAAGCGCCGGCTCGGCATTCGCCTGGCACCATTACCACCATCCGCGCGTCGCAGTGGGCATCGGCCTCGGTTTCGGCCCGTACTGGGGATGGCCCGGACCGTATTACTACCCGCCCGCCTATTACCCCCCGGCCGTCGTGGTCGCCCAGCCGCCCGCTCCCGCGCAGTACGTCGAGCGCGCCGAGCAGCCGCAATCCGGCTACTGGTATTACTGCGAGAGCTCGCGCGGATACTACCCTTACGTTAAGGACTGCCCGGGCGGCTGGAAGGCCGTGCCGCCCGCGCCGCCGCCGCAATGAAGAAAATCCTTTTCCTCGGCAGCGCTGCGGCGCTCGTCGCCGGCTGCGCCACGCCGCCGCCTTCGGGCCCGAGCGTGATGGTCCTGCCGGGCTCCACTAAGACCTTCGACCAGTTCCGCTTCGACGACAACGAGTGCCGGCAATTCGCCTCGTCGCAGATCGGCGGGCAGACCGCGGCGGATGCGCAGACCAGCAGCGCCGTGAAGAGCGCCGCCATCGGCACCGCCGTCGGCGCGGCTGCCGGCGGTCTCATCGGCGGCAATTCCGGCGCGGGTGTCGGTGCCGGCGTCGGCCTCCTCGGCGGCAGCCTTGCCGGCACGGGTGCCTCGGAATCGTCCGGGTATTCTCTGCAGCGCCGCTACGACTTCGGCTACCAGCAGTGCATGTACGCCAAAGGCCACCAGATCCCGATGGCCGGGCGCTACGCGCCCTACCAGCAGTCGTCCAAGCAGGCGGCTCCGCCACCACCGCCGCCGCCCGGGCCCCCGCCGCCACCTCCGCCGGCGAAGTCGAGCTAGACCCTCGGCATCACGCGCGAGGCGATCAGCTCGAGCGTCCTGAACGCCTCCGCGTCGCTCGAGCCGCCGAAGTTGATCTGCATCGACGGCTCGATGTCGCCGCCGAACTGATCGCGGCATTTGCCGACCTGCGCGACGACATCGTCGGGCGTGCCGACGAAGGCTCCGCCCTGCTCGATGATCTTCTCCGGCGTGGTGGCGAGGATGCTCGCCACCATCTTGTCGTAGCCCGGATATTGGTCCGACGACTTGCCCTGCCAAGACTGCAC
>Ga0136846_1225136_pt1 | contig 17183 bp, 22 predicted proteins | sample HopSoiMetagenom2_FD_96841 | JGI IMG/M metagenome (GOLD analysis project Ga0136846, IMG submission 96841) | Grasslands soil microbial communities from Hopland, California, USA - 2 Assembly 2016 (version 4) | ecosystem: Environmental > Terrestrial > Soil > Grasslands | place: USA: Hopland...
GGGCTGCGCGAGTTCGCGGAGCAGCAGGCGGAGTCGGTGCAGGAGGCGCAGCGCGAGCAGTTCGCGACGCTGACGCTGAACACCGCCGTCGAGCTGACCGCGGCCGCGCTCTCGCAGATCGATACCCAGGGCTCCGGCGACGAGCAGGCCGTCGCGATGCGCGACGCGATGCGCGTCCTGTTCCCCGAGGCGGTGGCGCTCGTCAGCGCGGCCCGCCAGGGGTTCATGCGCGAGCGTTAGACGATCGATTCGTGACCGTTGGGCAGCGCCCGCATCCGCGGGTGTTGCGGTCGGGGATCGATCACCAGCAGCCTAGGACGCGACGCTCTCGAACAGCGCGCGGTAGAGGCCCCAGCCGGCCCTGCTCGAGGCTGCCGACGAGCACGGCGCTCTTACCGGGCTTGATCATCTTCGTCCGCTTGTCGACGCCCTTGCCGGTGATCGCCAGCTCGTGCGCCATCTTGCCGGTCTTCTTGATCTCGAAGCGCGTCTGGCCGGTATGCGCGGTGGCGCTCGAAAGCGTGATCTTGTACTCCCGCTCCGTGACGCCGGCTACGGCGGGCGCCTGCGAGTGCGAGGGCCGCGACCAGAACGATCTTCATGCCCTCGTACGTCACCGGCTCCCGGCCGGGTTTGGTCTACGATCGCCGCCGCCCGTGGCTCTCCTCGACCGCGCGATCGTCCGGCTCCTGCCGGCCGTCCCCAAGCCCGTCGTCCAACGGCTTTCGTCGCGGTACATCGCGGGCCCGACGCTCGACGACGCCGTTCGGGTGGTCCGGAGGCTGAACGCGAAGGGCAAGCTCGCCACCGTCGACGTTCTCGGCGAGGACGTCACGAACGCCGACGAGGCGCGCGCGATCGCCGGGCAGTACCACGACGTCCTCGCGCGGATCGACGACGAGGGGCTCGACGCGAACATCTCGCTCAAGCTCACCGGGCTCGGCCTGGAGCTCGACGACGACCTCTGCCGCGAGAACCTGGAAGCAGTCGTCGCCGACGCCGCGGCCCGCGGCAACTTCGTGCGCATCGACATGGAGGACTCGTCGACGACCGACCGCACGCTGCAGCTCTATCGGCGGTTGCATGCGGAGGGCCACGACAACCTCGGCGTCGTGCTGCAGGCCTACATGCGCCGCACGCAGAGCGATCTGCCGGGGCTCGACAACGTGCGCCTCTGCAAGGGCATCTACATCGAGCCGCCGGAGCTCGCCTTCCGCGAGTTCGAGGCGGTGCGTGCGAGCTTCGTCCGCTCCCTCGAGGCGCTCGTCGCGCAGGGCTCGTACGTCGGCATCGCGACGCACGACGAGCAACTGATCCAGGAGAGCCTGCGGATCGTGCGGGACGCCGGTCTCGACCGCGAGCGGTACGAGTTCCAGATGCTGCTCGGCGTCCGCCCCGACCGCGCCGACGAGCTCGTCGCCGGCGGGCACCGGCTACGCGTCTACGTGCCGTACGGCTCGCACTGGTACGAGTACTCGGTGCGGCGCCTGCAAGAGAATCCGAAGATGGCGGGGCAGGTCGCCTCCGACATCGTCGGCCGCGTCTTCGGCCGCTAGGACGCCGCGCCGCAGGCGTGGCGGTAGAACGCGAAGTAGATCGGCAGGCGGGAGTTCCAGTACGCGATGTCGTGTCCGCCGGGGTACACGTGCAAGACCACGCTCAGCTTCCGCGCGAGCTCGCTGTCGGCCGCGCGGAACGAGTCGCCGTCGCCGACGTCCATCCACACTTGCGTCTTCTTCAGCTTGCCGATCGCACGGAAGACGTTGTTCGCCCGGTAGTCGACTGCGTTGTCGAACGCGCCCCGTGCCGTCGCGCCCGAGCGGCGCCAGAGCGAAGCCGAGTGGGCGCCGACTCCGCAGAACTCGCTCGGCCGGAGGCTCGCGATGTGCAACGCGCCGTAACCCCCCATCGCGGTGCCGCCGATTTCGACCTTCCCGGTCGTGTGGAAGCGGCGTTTCGCGTCCGGGATCGCCGTGTTGAGGACCATCGACGCCCACTTGCCGCTGTTCCTGTTGTGCCAGAAGCTGTGATCGCCGCCGTTCAGCATCACCACGACCGGCGACGCGGTGGAGCCGAGCTCCTTGAAGAGCGCGTTGGTCAGGAACTGTTGGGGGCCGGAGCCTCGGCCGTGCAGGAGCACGAGCAGGCGGCCGTCGGCCTTCTGCGGGACGACGGCGACCTGGTCACGACCGTCGAGGCGGTAGTGGACGATCCGGGCGCCGCGCCTGTCGAGCGTCTGCGCCTTCACGGGCGCGGACTGCGCGGCGCTCTCGCCGCCGCCCGACCCGCGAAAGGCGAGCACCGCGACGACCGCCATGACGATCGCGGTCGCGAGAACTGCGTAGCGCCACATGCGTCAAGCCTAGAACCCTGACGTCCTGGCGGAACTAGCCGGTGGTCCAGATCGACTAGTAGCCGGGCGGAGGCCCAGGCGACGGCGCGGCGTCCTCTTCCTCGACGACGGTGCGCCGGGCGCCGTACGCGCGGCGGGCCGGATACCCCGGGCCGACGTCGGTGACGGTCCGCCGCCGCAGGTAGCCGGGCCCCCAGTCGGACCACAGCAGCAGGTCGAGGATCAGGCCGATCAGCCCGACGATGAAGAGGATCCAGCCGACGGTGTTCACGTCGACCTGATGCGACCCCGTCGGGTGAACCGCGAGCGCGAGGATGAGCCCGACTGCGGCGAGAATGAGGCTGACGGCGATACCCATGTGCAGCCGTCTTGCCCTCGCCGCCAAACTTCAACCCTCGTGGCGCTCGCCGACCATCCGTACGTCCCACTGCTCTTCGGGCCGTCGCCGGTGCACCGGCTGCCGCGGCTCGAGGCGGAGCTCGGCGGGCAGGTCGAGCTTTGGGCGAAGCGCGACGATTGCAACTCGGGGCTCGCCTACGGCGGCAACAAGGTGCGGAAGCTCGAGTACCTCGCTGCCGATGCGCTCGCGACAGGCTGCGACACGCTCGTCTCGATCGGAGGCGTGCAGTCGAATCACACGCGGCAGGTGGCAGCCGTGGCCGCGCGCCTCGGCCTGCGCTGCATCCTCGTCCAGGAGCACTGGGTCGACTGGTCGGACCCGTTCTACGAGCGGACCGGGAACATCCTGCTCTCCCGGATCATGGGCGCCGACGTCCGCCTCGTCGACGCCGGGTTCGACATCGCGTTCCGGCCGAGCTGGCACGATGCGCTCGCCGACGTTGCCGATATGGGCGGGCGGCCGTATGCGATCCCGGCAGGCGCGTCCGACCACGCGCTCGGTGGGCTCGGCTTCGCGCGCTGGGCGCAGGAGGTCGCGGAGCAGGAGGCGGCGCTCGGCGTCTTTTTCGACACGATCGTCGTCTGCTCGGTCACCGGCTCCACGCAGGCGGGGATGATCGCCGGCTTCGCGTTGCAGGAGCGGCCGCGCACGATCCTCGGCATCGACGCGTCGGCGACCGTCGAGCAGACGTGGTCGCAGATCGCGCGGATCGCGCGTCGCACTGCCGGTGCGATCGCTCTCGGCCGCGAGCTCGCCGACGAGGAGATCGTGCTGCTCGACGAGTGGCATGCCGGCACGTACGGCATCCCCGACGCGAAGACGATCGAGGCGATCAGGCTGTGTGCCCGGCTGGAGGGCGTCATCACCGACCCGGTGTACGAGGGGAAGTCGATGGCGGCGCTGATCGACCTCGTTCGCGACGGCCGGATCGAGCCACGCTCGCGCGTGCTCTACGCGCATCTCGGCGGCCAGCCTGCGCTCAACGCATACGCGGACGCGTTCGACTGACGACCCAGTCGACGAACGCGAGCGTCGCCGCGACGGTGTCGTCGGCGGCGGGCTCGTAGTACCGCCGGACGGGGTCGGGTCGGTCGTCGGAGGCGCGCTGCACGAGCCCGCGCCACTCCGGCAGCGTCTCGCGCGCCCACTCGAGCACGGTGCGCTTGGACTCGATACGCCCGGTGTCGATCGTGTGCAGGATCCGGCAGAGCGTCGTCACGAGGTAGGGCTGCTTCCAGCGGTTCATCGGCCCCTCGTGCGACCACGCGGCGTACTCGTCGACCATGGCGCGTGCCTCGGCGCGCAGCTGCTCGGGCGTCACCGGATCGACGAGCGTCGCTGGATCCGGGCCGTGCAGCGCGAGCGGATGCTCGCGCAGAACCCAGCGCACGAGCTCGGTGTTGCAGTGCGTGTCGCGCACGAGCTCGCTCGCGCCGTTGTCGAGGAACCAGTACTGCTCGCTGTCCTTGCGCCGCAGGCTTCGTCGCGGCACATACGAGCCCTCGAGGTGCTGCGCCCACGTGCTCGGGAGCGCATAGAGGCGTGCGTGCAGCGTCTGCAGCCGGGCGACGTCCTCGTCCGTGAGGTTGTCGTTCGTGACCGCGATCAAGTCGACGTCGCTGTGCTCGTCCGCGTCGCCGACGGCGAACGAGCCGACGAGATAGAGCCCACAGAGCTCGTCGCCGAGCGCGTCGCGCATGCCACCGAGAGTCTCCGCGAGCACGTCGTTCAAGTCGGCGAAGGCGGTTGGCTCGGTCACTGGCGTCGATTCTGCGAGAGAATGCGGCGTGCCGCCCGAACGCCCGCAGATCGAGAAGCCTGAAGGCGACATCCCGTTCGAGCTCGGAATCGACGACCTCGTCGTCGGCGACGGCGAGGAGGCGGTCGCCGGCAAGAAGGTGAGCGTGCACTACGTCGGCGTCTCGTTCACGACGGGCGACGAGTTCGACGCGTCGTGGGATCGCGGGAGCCCGTTCGAGTTCAAGCTCGGGAAGGGGCAGGTGATCCCGGGCTGGGACGCGGGCGTGCAGGGAATGCTCGTGGGGGGACGGCGCAAGCTGACGATCCCTTCCGCGATGGCGTACGGCGCGCGCGGTGCCGGCGGCGTGATCAAGCCGCACGAGCCGCTCGTGTTCGTCGTCGACCTGCTCGCCGTGGACTGAGCGACCATGCCGGCCGAGCGGCCGCCCGCCTTCTGGCTCGACGTCGCGGTCAAGGCCTCGCTCGTGCTCCTGCTCGCGTTCGGAGCGTTCTCGGGCCTCGACCGGTTCGCAGGCAAGGCGTTCGGCTGGCGGCTCGTCGGGTACTCGATCGCCGCGTTCCTCGTGCCCGCGGTGTGGGCGCTCCGCGGACGCCGGCTGCCGTATCCGTACGCGGTCGACACGCTGTTCGTCCTGCCGTTCCTGATCGACACGATCGGCAACGCGCTCGATCTGTACGACACGATCGACTGGTGGGACGACGCGAACCACTTCGTGAACTGGGCGATCCTCGGCAGTGCGTTCGCGTTTGCGCTCGCGCGTACACGTGTCGCGCGGCTCGAGCTGTTCGCGCTCGTGGTGGGCTTCGGCGGCGTCACCGCGATCCTCTGGGAGATCGGCGAGTACTTCGCATTCATCCGCAACTCGTCCGAGCTCGAGACCGCGTACACGGACACGCTCGGCGACCTCTCGCTCGGGCTGACAGGCTCGACGGTCGGGGCCGCCGTCTTCGTGCTCACCAGGCTTCGGGCGTGAAGGCCAACCGCTCGATCCCCACCGCGACCGTCGTGCCGACCGTCGTGCCGGTGCTGGTCTATCCCGACGTGCAGGCGCCGTCGCGTGGCTCGCCGACGCGTTCGGCTTCGTCGAGCGCGTGCGCATCGGCGACAACCACCGCGCGCAGTTGATCGTCGGCGACGACGGTGCGGTGATCGTCCGCGACGAGCGCCGCCCGCCGCGGCCGGGAGAGGAGACGCACTCGGTGCTCGTGCGCGTCGAGGACGCGAAGGCGCACTGCGAGCACGCGCGCAGCCGCGGCGCGCGGATCGTCATGGAGCCGACCGATTTCGAGTACGGCGAGCGCCAGTACGCCGTCGAGGACTTCGCCGGCCACCGCTGGACGTTCTCCGAGACGCTCGACGACGTCGAGCCGGAGACGTGGGGCGGCGAGACGATCACCCCCGGCTGAGCGCGAGGAAGTCCGCCGCGTCGATCGCGCGCAGGACGACCCGCACCGGCGGCGGCACGCACGACCGCGTCTCGTCGGTGAACAGCTCGGGCTGCTCGAGGCGTACCGTCCGGCCGCCCGTGCGGATCTGGCAGCGTCCCGCGGCGAGCACGTTCCGCACCCAGTCGGCGTCGCGGCCGTAGGTGAGCGCGATCACGTAGCGGTCGCCGTCCCGGAACACGTTGACCGGCGTGCGGTACGTGCGTCCGGAGCGACGGCCGACGTGCGTGACGATCGCGAATCCCGGCGCCCACCAGGCGACGTGCCGGGTGAGCCGGTTCGTCACGCGCCGGTTGAAACGGGCTATGCGTCGGGAGAGCGGCACGGTCAGGCCACGGTGACCGTGAGCCACACGTCGTGCGGGATGTGCGGCTTGCCCTCGACCGGCCGCAGCTCCTCACGGACGCCGTCGCGCGCGGCACGCTCGGTCGCCCGCCGCCAGAAGCGGGCGGCGCCGGCGTTCCGCTCCTGGAACGGGATCTCCCACGTGCCGGGGTGGAGCGCGAACAGCCGGTCGACCGCAGCGCCGGCGACGCCCTGCCGCCGCACCGAGCGCACGACGAAGAACTCCGACATGAGGATCGGGCCGCTGACCAGGTGACTGGCGAACGCGAAGCCGACGGGGATCCTCCCGCGGTAGATGAGGTAGGCGGCGCGCTCCTCGTCGGCCTCGAAGAACGGCGCGAGCGTCCGCTCGTGGAAGCGGCCGTGCTCGTCCGGCAGCGAGTCGCGGAACTCCGAGAGGTCGTGGCGGTAGAGCTGCCACAGTTGCCGGACGACCGGCCGCGTCTCCGCGCTCAGCGGCCGCAGCTCGACGCCGCCGCTCATGCGCCGCCGACGAGCAGCGAGAAGCCGCCGTCGACGACGAGCGTCTGCCCGCGCACCATCTCCGACTCCGGCGAGCACAGGAACGTGACGGCGGCTGCGATGTCCTCGGGTGTGACCATGCGCCCGACCGGGTTGGCGCGGCCGGCGGCGAGCATCTGCTCGCGGTTCGGGAAGTGGTCGAGCGCGTCGGTGTCGACGACCCCGCCCGACACGGCGTTGACGCGGACGCGCGGGGCGAGCTCGACGGCGAGGTAGCGCACGAGCGCCTCGAGCGCCGCCTTCGACGTGCCGACGAGCGTGTAGTTGTCGAGCACGCGCTGCGCGCCGAGCGACGAGATGGCGACGATCGCCGAACCGTCAGGCATCTGCGGCGCGGCGACCTGCGCGAGCTGCAGCAGCGCGCGGGCGTTCGTGTTCATCGTCCAGTCCCAGTGCTTGTCCTTCGACTCGAGCGCGGGGACGCTGACGCCGCTCGCCGCGTTGTGAACGAGCGCGTCGAGCGGGCCGAGCGCGGCGACCTCCTCGAGCACGCGCTCGGAGCCGATGTTGCCGCGCACGAGCGTCGGCTCGGAGCCGAGTGCGCGCAGCTCCTCCGCCGTCTGCTCGGCGGCGGCATCGCTGCGGAAGTAGCCGATCGCGACGCGTTGCGCTCCGGCGCGCGCGAAACGAAGGGCGATCGCGCGGCCGATCCCGCGCGAGCCTCCCGAGACGAAGACGTTCAAGAGCGGCGCGGGAGCGGCGCGTCGGCCGGCGCGGACGACGGGATCTCGTCCCAGCCGAGCCGGTCCGCCGACTCGCGCGGGCCCTCGTCCGCCTTCGACGAGGCGTGCCCGAGCCGGTCGAGGCGCTCGATCTGCTCCTCCGCGTACCTGCGCACCGCGTGGTCCTCGGCGAGGCCCGCCACGAGCTCCTGGACGCGGGCCCTGATCTGGTAGGCGAAGTGCGGCGTCGCGGGCCCGACGAGGGCGTCGACGTCGTCGCGTGTCGGCTCGCCGTCCATCCACTCGCAGCCTATCGCTACGGTCGAGCGATGCGCCGCTTCAGCATGGTCGACCTGATGCTGCTCGGGACGGTGGTCCTGTGGGCGCTCAACGTGACCGTCACGAAGTACGTCCTCGACCACGGCTGGCAGCCGCTCGCCTACGCGACGATCCGCTACTTCGCCGCGACTGCGCTCTTCTGGGCGTTCACCTATTCACGCGAGCGCACGTTCGAGATCCGCCTCTCGGACTCCAAGCTCGTCGCGCTGGCAGGGGCGTTGATCTTCGTCAACCAGATCTGCTTCGTGTACGGCGTCAAGTTGACGAACGCGTCGACGATGGGGCTGCTGCTCGGCACGACGCCGATCTTCATGGGCATCCTCGCGACGCTCTTCGGCCTCGAGCTCCTCGGCCGCCGCTTCTGGGCGGGCGCTGCGATCTCGTTCGCCGGCGTCGGCCTGATTGCCGCGGGCAACGGCGACTTCTCGGGACACGCCGGCGGGCTCGCGCTCGTCGTGTGCACGCCGCTCACGTGGGCCGCCTACTCGATCGCGATCGTGCCGCTGATGCGCCGCTACTCGCCGTTCCGGATCAGCGCGCTCGTGCTCGCCGTCGGGTGGGTGCCCCTCGCGGTCGCGGGCGCGCGGCAGACGCTCGACCAGAGCTTCCATTTCGGCTGGGTGACGTGGATCGGCTTCGCCTACGCGGTCGTCGGCCCGCTGTTCCTCACGAACATCCTGTGGTTCACGTCGATCGACCGTGTCGGCCCCTCGCGCGCCGCGCTGTTCGCAAACCTGCAGCCGTTCTTCGCCGTTCTGTTTGCGCTCGTGCTGCTCGGGGAGCACCTGAACCGATGGGAGATCATCGGTGGGCTCGGGATCGCCGCGGGGATCGTGCTCGACCGCACGCAGCGCCGCCGCGGTGTCGAGCCGGTGCTTGTCGAGACGCCAGGGTGATTAACCTGGTTAACTTTCCGGAGTGAGCCTCCGCGAGCGCCTCGCGCACCAGCCGCCGGGCTACAACTTCACGATCGGCCGGATCCTCGCGATCTACTCGGGGCTGATGCTGACGCTGATGCTGGCGGCGCTCGACCAGACGATCGTCGCCACCGCGCTGCCGCGGATCGTCTCCGACCTCGGCGGCATCACTCAGTACTCGTGGGTCTTCACCGCGTACATGCTCACGTCGACGGTGACCGTGCCCCTCTACGGGAAGCTCGGCGACGTCTACGGGCGCAAGAACCTCTTCCTGTTCGCGATCTCCGTCTTCCTCCTCGGCTCGCTGCTCTGCGGCGCGGCGACCGACATGACGCAGCTCGTGCTCTTCCGTGCGGTGCAGGGGATCGGCGCCGGCGGGTTGTTCCCGCTCTCGCTCGCCGTGATCGGCAACATCGTCCCGCCGCGCGATCGCGGACGGTGGCAAGGGCTGATCGGCGCGGTCTTCGCGGCGTCGTCGATCATCGGGCCGGCGGTCGGCGGCTTCATCGTGGACAACGCCAGCTGGCGGTGGATCTTTCTCGTCAACCTGCCGGTGGGCGGGCTCGCGCTCGTCGTGGTCGCGATCGTGATGCCGCGCAGGGCCGCCCAGACGAAGCATTCGATCGACTGGCTCGGCGCCGGCCTCCTGGCGGGCGGCACCGCGGCGCTCCTGATGGGCCTCGTCTGGGGCGGCAAGTCGTACCCGTGGACGAGCGCGCACGTGCTCGGCTCGTTCGCGATCGCAGCCGCGCTGCTCCTGATGTTCACCGGGGTGGAGCGGCGCGCGGCCGAGCCGATCCTGCCTTTCGAGATCCTGCGCAACCCGATCGTCGCGGGGAGCGTCGCGTGCATGGCGCTCGTCGGGATGGCGATGTTCGGGACGATCTCGTACGTCCCGCTCTTCGTGCAGGGCGTGATCGGGACGTCGGCGACCTCGTCGGGTGTCGTGCTGACGCCGCTGATGCTCGGCGCGGTCACGACGTCGCTCCTCACCGGCCAGCTCGTGTCGCGCACGGGGCACTACCGGTGGAACGCCGTCCTCGGGCCGGTCGTGCTGACGATCGGGATGATCCTGCTCTGGCGGATGGACGTGAACACCACGAGCGGCGAGGCCGCGCGCAACATGGTCGTGGCGGGCATCGGCATCGGCTCGATGATGCAGGTGTTCGTGCTCTCCGTACAGAACGCCGTGCGGCGGTCGAACATCGGGTCGGCGACTGCGCTGACGCAGTTCTCCCGGCAGATGGGCGCGACGATCGGCGTCACCGTGATGGGCGCGATCGTCAACCACGGCCTGCCGCCGGGCGTCGGCGGGGGCGAAGGGATCGGCCTGCACCGGCTGCCGCCTGCCGCGCGCGAGACGCTCGCGAGCGCGCTGCGTCCCGCCTTCGCGGTCGCCGCAGCCGTGTCGGCGGTCGTCTGGCTGATCGCCGTCAAGTACGTGAAGGAGCAGCCGCTCCGCCGCAGCCTCGACGAGGTCGCGGCCGTCGACGCCGCCGCCGCGACCCCGGCGACGGTCGAGCTGGAAGCCTAGAGGCCCGATGTGGGATCGCGGTCACGCATGCCTTTCACACAGGCCTCTAGACTGGCGCCCATGAGCGAAGACTTCATGCCGCTCGACGGGTGGGACCACGTCGAGCTCTGGGTGGGCAACGCGAAGCAGGCTGCGTACTACTACGAGCACGCGTTCGGCTTCCGCCGGACGGCGTATGCGGGCCCGGAGACGGGCGTCCGCGACCGGGCGAGCTACGTCGTCGAGCAGAACGACATCCGCCTCGTGCTGACGAGCGCGCTGCATCCGGGTCACGAGATCGCAGACCACGCGTACGCGCACGGCGACGGCGTGAAGGACATCGCGCTTCGCGTGCCCGACGCGCGGCGGGCGTACGAGGAGGCCGTGAAGCGCGGCGCGCGCGGCGTGCGCGAGCCGGAGACGCTCGAGGACGAGTTCGGCACGGTCGAGCGCGCGACGATCGCGACCTACGGCGATGTCGTGCACACATTCGTCGGACGCAACGCCTACGAGGGCGCGTACCTGCCCGGCTACGTCGCGCAGGAGTGCGCCGACGCCGACGACACACCCGGGCTGCTCGCGATCGACCACATCGTCGGGAACGTCGAGCTCGGGCACATGCAGGAGTGGGTCGAGTACTACGAGCGCGTGTTCGGGATGACCGAGATGATCCACTTCAGCGACGAGGACATCTCGACCGAGTACTCCGCGCTGATGTCGAAGGTGATGCCCGACGGCCAGTGGAAGGTCAAGTTCCCTATCAACGAGCCGGCCGAGGGCAAGCGCAAGAGCCAGATCGACGAGCACCTGGACTTCAACCACGGGCCCGGTGCGCAGCACATCGCGCTGCAGTCGTCGAACATCGTGCGGGCCGTCGAGACCCTGCAGCGGCACGGCGTGATCTTCCTCTCGACGCCCGACGCGTACTACGACGAGACGCCCGACCGCGTCGGCGACATCGACGAGAGCTGGGACGACCTGCGGCGGCTGCGCATCCTCGCCGACCGCGACGACGACGGCTACCTGCTGCAGATCTTCACGAAGACCGCGCAGGACAGGCCGACGCTCTTCTTCGAGGTGATCGAGCGCCACGGTGCGCGCGGGTTCGGGGACGGGAACTTCAAGGCGCTGTTCGAGGCGATCGAGCGCGAGCAGGCGCTGCGCGGCAATCTGTAGATCCGCCATGACCGCCGAGTTCCTCGAGCTCCCGGCACGGCAGGCGGCGGTCACGAACGACACCGCACACCGGCCGTGGCCGCTGCCCGAGAAGGCGTGGTCGAACGCGCAGACGTGGGTCGACCTAGCGTTCCTGCACTGGCGCGTCGACGCCGGCGAGCTGCAGCGCCTCGTCCCGGGCTCCGTCGAGCTCGACACGTTCGACGGCACGGCGTGGCTCGGGATCACGCCGTTCCTCCTGCACGGCTTCCGGCTGCGCGGCATGCCGGCGCTGCCGCGGATCTCGACGTTCCCGGAGCTGAACGTGCGCACGTACGTCACGCGCGACGGCAAGCCCGGCATCTGGTTCTTCACGCTCGACGCGGCGAGCATCGTCGCCGTCGAAGGCGCGAAGAAGCTCTACCGCCTGCCCTACAACCACGCGCAGATGCGCTGTGAGCGGATCGGCGACCACGTGCATTACGAGTCGGCCCGCTCCGGCGGGACGTTCAGCGGCCGCTATCGCGGCACGGGTGCCCTCTTCCGGCCGGAGCCGGGGTCGCTGGAGGAGTTCCTGACCGAGCGCTACTGCCTCTACACCGAGGACGGCGGCCGTCTCTACCGCGCGGAGATCCACCATCCACCGTGGGACCTGCAGCACGGCGAGGCTGCGATCGACCTGAATACCGTCGCGCCGCTGCCGCTCCCGGACGAGGAGCCGCATGTGCTCTTCTCGCCGCGGCAGGACGTCGTCGTGTGGTCGCTCGACGAGCTTTAGCCTTCCGGCCGTGAGCCCGCAACGGCGCTCAGCCGTCATCTCGGTCGCCGCCGCCGCGACGCTCGTCGTGCTCAAGCTGAGCGTCGGCCTCGCGACGCACAGCCTCGGGCTCCTCTCCGAGGCTGCGCACTCGGGCACCGACCTCGTCGCCGCGCTCCTCACGTACTTCGCCGTCCGCGTCGCCGCACGGCCTGCCGACGTTCAGCACCAGTTCGGCCACGGCAAGGCGGAGCACCTCTCCGCGCTCACGGAGGCGGCGATCCTCGCCGCGGTCAGCGTCTTCATCTCGGTGCGCGCGATCGAGCGGCTGCTCGGGACGACCGACACGCAGGTGCAGACGGAGTGGTACGCGTTTGTCGTGCTCGTGATCGTGATCGCGATCGATGCGAGCCGCATGGTCGTCTCCTGGCGCGTCGCGCGCCGCACCGCGAGTGCGGCGCTCGAGTCGAACGCGCTGCATTTCGGCAGCGACTTGATCGGCTCGGTCGCCGTCCTCACCGGCCTCGTGCTCGCCCACTACGGCTATCCGAATGCCGACCCGATCGCCGCGTTGTTCGTCGGCGTGCTCGTGCTGATCGCGGCGACGCGGCTGATCCGGGTGAACGTCGACGTGCTCATGGACCGCGTGCCGGCTGCCGCCGAGGCCGCTGCGCTCGCGGCGATCGGGACGATGACGCCGGCGGTCGAGTTGCGCCGGCTCCGGATGCGGCAGGCCGGCGGTCGGCAGTTCGCTGACGTCGTGATCGGCGTTCCACCCGGCGCCGCGGTCGGACAGGGGCATGCGGCGGCCGACGCGGTCGAGGCGGCGGTCGAGCGCGCGCTGCCGAACGCCGACGTCGTCGTGCACGTCGAGCCGATCGAGGACGCCGACCTACGCGAGCGCGCGCACGCCGCCGCGGTCGCCGTCCCGCGTGTTCGCGAGGTCCACAACATCGCGCTCGTCGAGGTCGACGAGCGAACCGAGCTGTCGCTGCACGTGAAGTTGCCCGGCGACCTGTCGCTGGAGGAGGCGCACCAGATCGCCGAGCAGCTGGAGCAGTCGATCTGCGCCGCGGTGCCCGAGATCGCAGGCGTGCAGACGCACATCGAGCCGCTGACCGAGTCGATCGACGCGCGGGAGGCGCGCGAGGCGGAGGCCGACGACGAGGCGGTCGTCCGGCGCGTCGTGCGCGACGCCACGGGGCAGGCACCGCGCGAGCTCCGCTTCCTGCGCACCGACGACGGGCTCGTCGCCTTCCTCACCCTCGGGCTCGACGGCACGAGCCGTCTCGACGACGCCCACGCGCGGGCGAGCGAGATCGAGGAGGCGATTCGCCGCGAGTGACCGGACATCGCCGACGTCATCGTTCATACCGAGCCGTAAACGGCATCAGCACGGTAAAGAAGACGTAAAGTCACGGACCCTTCCGTGCAAGAGTCGGCCCGTTGCGGGGATCTATGGGGTGTAAGCCATAAAAAGGAAGGTCTGATCCCAAATGAAACGGTTCTTCTCTCTGTGCGCGCTGGCCTTCGCCGCGCTCTCTCTGGCGGCCGTCGCGTCGGCCGACCCAGGCGAGCATCACGATCAAGGGAAGGGCGGCGACGACCACCACGGCCGTCACCACGACAAGGACGGCAAGCACGAGCGGCGCGGCGACCACACGCGGTTCACGTTCTCCGTGGTCACGACCGACAACGGGTCGTGCGGTACGCCGTGGGCCAGCGACACGGTCATGCGGACATTCGACGTCAAGGACAACCACGACGGCACCTTCACCTTGACGCGCTTCGATCGCGGCATCTTCACCACGCTCGCGGGCACGAGCCCCGGCGCGTGCGAGACGACCGGCGACCACGGCAAGACCGTGCGTGCCGGTGTGACCGGGCACCTCGTCGGGTTCATCCGCGGCACGGTGACCGGCGGAACGTTCAACCCGAACGCGACGTGCGCGAATGCCGCCGAGTGCGGTTTCACGGACACGTTCCTCTCGACGTTCTTCGGCACGGGCGCGCAGTTCTCGTGCTTCACGAACTCGACGGACTGCAAGTTCGTCTTCGACTACAGCGCGGCGCACAATCAGTCGCTCCTGTTCCGCCACTGGCAGGACAAGGGCAAGGGCGCCGGCACGTCGCTCGTGGAGAAGTTCCGCGGCGACATCGCGGACGCGTAAAGCGTCTTCCGACTAGGCTCCCGCGGCGTGAAGCTCTGCATGTTCACGCCGCGGGAGCTCGATCTCGAGCGCGGCTGGCCCGGGCGCATCGAAGGCGATCGCGTGATCCAGCTCGCGGCCCAGACCCTCCAGTCGTTCTTCACGGGCGGTGGCTCGGCCCGCGAGCACGCCGAATACGCGCTCGCCGACGTCGTGCTCCGCCCGCCGGTCCTGCATCCGCCGTCGGTACGCGACTTCATGGCGTTCGAGCAGCACGTCGCGACGGCGCGCCGGCAGCGCGGGTCCGAGGTGCCGAAGGAGTGGTACGAGATCCCGGTCTTCTACTTCTCCAACCCGGCGGCGATCTTCGGGCCGGACGAGGAGGTGCCGTACCCGGAGGGCACGGAGGAGCTCGACTATGAGCTCGAGTGCGCCGCGATCATCGGTGCCGAGGGCACGATCGGCGGCTTCACGGTGCTGAACGACTGGTCGGCCCGCGACGTGCAGCGCGCCGAGATGCGCGTCGGGCTCGGTCCGGCCAAGGGCAAGGACTTCGCGACGTCGATCGGACCCGTCCTCGTCACGACGGACGAGCTCGACGGCACGAGCGGTGCGATGATCGCACGCGTGAACGGCGAGGAACGGTCACGCGGGGAGCTCGCCGACATGCACCACGGCTGGGACGCACTGCTCGCACAGGCGGCGCGCAACACCGTGCTCAAGCCGGGGGACATCATCGGCTCCGGCACGGTCGGCAGCGGCTGCATCCTCGAGCACGGCGACGGGCGCTGGCTGCAGCGCGGCGACGTGGTCGAGCTGGAGATCGAAGGGATCGGCGTACTCAGGAATACGGTCGCGTGATCGGTCCCGAGGACATCCGCGCTGCCGCGCGGGTGCTCGACGGCGTCGCGCACCGGACGCCGGTGATCACGTCGCGCACGCTCGGCGACGGCGTGGTGCTGAAGCCGGAGAACCTGCAGCGCGGCGGCGCGTTCAAGTTCCGCGGCGCCTACAACAAGATCTCGTCGCTCCCGCGCGGCGCGCGTGTGGTCGCGTTCTCGTCGGGGAACCACGCGCAGGCGGTCGCGCTCGCCTCGTCGCTGCTCGGGGCGCAGGCGACGATCCTCATGCCGGAGGACGCGCCCGAGTCGAAGGTTGCGGCGACGCGGGGCTACGGCGCGGAGGTCATCACGTACGACCGCTACACGGGCGACCGCGAGGCGATCGCCGCGCGGTTGGCGGAGGAGCTGTCGGCGGAGATCGTCCCACCCTACGACGACCCGCTGATCGCCGCCGGCCAGGGGACGGCCGCGCTCGAGCTGCTCGAGGACGCAGGCGCCGTCGACACGCTCGTCGTGCCGGTCGGCGGCGGCGGGCTGATCGCAGGCTGCGCGACGATCGCGAAGGAGCTCGGCGTGCGCCGCGTCGTCGGCGTCGAGCCGGAGGCGGGAGACGACTGGCAGCAGTCGCTCGCGGCGGGCGAGATCGTCTCGATCGACGTCCCGCGGACGATCGCCGACGGCCTGCAGACGCACGCGCCCGGCGTGGTCACGTGGGAGGTCGGATCGCGGCTCGTCGACGAGATCGTGACGGTGACCGATGAGCAGATCGTCGACGCGATGCGCTTCGCCTTCGAGCGCCTGAAGCTCGTGATCGAGCCGAGCGGCGCCGTCGGCCTCGCCGCGGTGCGAGAGGGCATCGTCCCGCGCGAGGGCCGGATCGGCATCGTCATCTCGGGCGGCAACGTCGGCGCCGCGCGCTTCGCCGAGCTGATCGCGTAACAGCTACGACCCAGGTCGCCGCGTTTCGCGCACCGCCTGCGCCACCCGCGCGCGCTCGTAGCCGAGGCGGAAGAGCTCGACCGTGTCGTCGTCGAAGGGGGCGGACACCCAGCCGCGGATGCCGGCCCGGTGCGGCTCCGCGCGGCCGGTCTCGAGCAGCATCTCGCGGATCCTCGACGTGAACGGCAGGTCGGCCCAGCCGCCCGCGTGGAGATGGCCGAGCTCGCGCCGCCCGAGGCGGAACTCGACGCCGCCGAAGCGATGCGGGTGCACGGTGACGCCCTCCCACGAGCCGACCTCGCGCTCGATCTGCGCGCCGATATCCTCCATGCATGCCGTTCTACCAGCGTCTCGGCGACCTGCCCAGGAAGCGCCACATCGTGCACCGCGACAACGGCACGCTGCTCACCGAGGAGGTGATGGGCTTCGAGGGCTTCTCCGGACTCGAGTCGATCCTCTACCACCTCGTCTCGCCGTGCCGCGTGATCGAGCTCGGCGAGTTCGAGCCGATCGAGCGCACCGAGTGGGTGCCCGACGCGCACGCGCACCGGCACCTGCGGACGTGGGACGTTCCGCCCTCGGGCGACGCGATCACCGGCCGGCAGCTCCTGATGTGGAACAACGACGTCGAGATCTCGCTCTGTCGCCCGACCGAGCCGATGGAGGGCTTCTTCCGCAACGGCGAGCGCGACGAGGTCGTCTTCGTGCACGAGGGCGACGGCACGCTCGAGACCGTGTTCGGCGACGTGCCGTACAAACCCGGCGACTACATCGTGATCCCACGCGGCACGACCTACCGCTTCGTCCCGCAGGGAGACCAGCGCTATCTCGTCTTCGAGACACCCGGGCTGATCACGATCCCGAAGCGCTACCGCAACGAGCACGGCCAGCTGATGGAGCACGCGCCGTTCTACCACCGGGACATCCATCCCCCGACGGAACTGCGCACGCACCGCGACCGCGGCGAGTTCGTCGTCAAGGTGCGCGTGCGCGACGGCTACCAGACCTACGTGATCGACTACCACCCGTTCGACGTCGTCGGCTGGGACGGCTACGTCTACCCGTGGACGTTCTCGATCCAC
>Ga0136846_1230997_pt1 | contig 17182 bp, 16 predicted proteins | sample HopSoiMetagenom2_FD_96841 | JGI IMG/M metagenome (GOLD analysis project Ga0136846, IMG submission 96841) | Grasslands soil microbial communities from Hopland, California, USA - 2 Assembly 2016 (version 4) | ecosystem: Environmental > Terrestrial > Soil > Grasslands | place: USA: Hopland...
ACGGTGGGCTACGGCGACTTCGCTCCGCGCACGTCGATCGGGAAGGTGTTCACCATCGTGTACATCCTGATCGGGGCCGGCGTCTTCGTGGTCCTGGCGGCCGAGCTCGCGGTCGGTGTCATCAGACTTCGCGATGTGCGTCCCGGCGGCGATTCCGACCGCGATGCGACGACCTCGCGCTCGCCGAGCCGGGCGGCCGAGGCGGGGAGCAGCACCACCAAGGAATCGTCGTGACGGCGGATCAAAGGGGTCAGAGTCGTTTGAATTCGAGATCTCGGCAAGGGCCGAGCTCCTTCAATTCAAACGCTGACCCCTTTGATCCACTCCACGTTAGGCCGAATTGGCGTCAATCACACAGGCTGCGTCGGGTATCAGTAGTCATGACACAGCGAGATCATGAACCGACGCGGAAGCAGCGGTCGAGCGAGGAACAGGTCGCTCGTACGCCCGCCCGCGATGAGCGCCAGCCGCGGGTTCCCCTCCTCGAGTCCCTTCGACTGGAACGCATTGAGCAAGTCCGCCGAGATTCCCAAGCGGCTGCGCGGCACCGTATAACCTGCCCCGAAGTTGAAGTAACTGTATTGTGGAAGCACGTTCCCGGCCTTCACGTCCGAGAATCGCCGGCCGACGAAGTGCCAGTCGCCCGTTAGGTGGAAGCTGGAGACCGAATATGTCGCGGCCCCGTTGGCGATGATCGGCGGCACGCCGTTGATCCAGCTGCCGATGTCCGCGCCCGCTCCCGCGCCGAGTTCGGCCTTGAGCCACGTCGCATTCCCTTCCAGTCGTAGCGGTTTGAAGGGAAGGGCCGACAGCTCCAGCTCCGCACCATACGACTTGTTCTGGGGACTCGTGACGACGATCCACGTCGTGCGACCCGTCGTCGTGTCCGTCACCGCTCCCTGCCCGACGATGTTCTTGAGCAGCATCCAGAATCCGTTCAGTGTGGCGCCGAATCGCGGAGAGGCGTACTTGAAGCCGCCCTCGACGTCCTGTACCTGGCGCGAGCCGAACAAGTCGACCTGTGCTGGTGACTGCGCGTTCAGGAACTCGTCCAGCGCCGGCATCTTGTACGACCGGCTGCCTAACGCATAGACCGCGAGCTGTTTGGTCAGGCTGAAGTTGAGGCCGAGCGACGCGGCCCAGTCGTTCATGGTCTTGTCGAAGTGCCGGAAGGTGTTGTTGCCCCACGATTCATTGTCGTACTGGGTTGCGGGATTCCCATCGAGGTCCAGGAGCGAGGTGTTCTCGGAGCTCTGAACGAAGTTGTTGGATTCCCAGCGCCCGCCCACGTCCGCACGCAGTCGGTCGGTGAGCTTGAACTCCCCGCCGAGTGACCCGGAGAGAATCGTGGCCTGTCCTGACCCGTTGACGTAGTTCGAGACGAAGTGCCGGAATCCGTTCTTCGTGATGTCGATCTGTCTGCCGCCGCTGTTGACCGTGAGATCCAGGAAAGACGGGTTGTCCGCGACGTCGGTGAGGATGTCGGTGAAGTACCATCGATTGGTCTGCGAGTAGTTCGCGAAGTACAACCCGAATGACAGATTGTTCTGACCAAGGCTCTTCCTGACCTGGAACTGGTCCTGGAACGCCGAGATCGGCTTCTCGACATGCCACTCACCGCCCGGCGCCACCAATCCGTTCGTGGTGCTGAATGGCATCGGCTTTCCTGTGTCATCCGGGCGATTGGCGTAGGTGTAGCTGAACGTTGTGCCGACCGGGAATCCGAGCCCGCCCTGGTCGACGGGTCGATTCACGAAATCGGCTGCCGGCATGACGTCGCTCGGCACGATCGCGTTCCACTGCTGCGCGTTCTGCATGGCCTGCGCAGCGTTCTGAACCCGCCATCCGTTCGCGAGGTCGAACGCGACGTCCGCGGTGAGCCAGCTGGCCAGCGTGCGCAGCCCATTGTCCAGCGGGAGCTCCAGTTGCCCGTTAGGCGTCGGGACCCGGATGTGGTTCCCCTCGAGTGTGTTCATTGACCCGTAGTCGCTGAACCCCGCCACATACTTGGGATCGCCCGGATCCTGGAAGGGCAGGTCCAGGATGAACTGGTTGCGATCGTTGATGTACTTGCCCGTCAGGCGGAAGTAGCCGTTCGACAACAGGCGCGTGATGCTCGCCTTGACCTGGCCACCGCTGATTCCGGGGAACCCCGGGTCGCGAACACCGTGATCGTAGCGGTAGAACCCTCCGACGTTGAAGCGCCAGTCATCGCCGAGCGGCCCGTTGGTGTTCATGTCGTAGCGGGCCAGCCCCTCCGTTGCTCCTGACACTTTGAAGGATCCGTGAAGCTCGGGGCCGCCAGTCTTGTTGATGAAGTTGGCGATGGCGCCAGGCGTGTTGGATCCGTAGAGCGCCGAGCTCCCGCCGCGGACAACCTCCATCTGATCGATGTTTTCATCCGGACGAAAGAGGTTGTCGGCGTTCATGAAGAACGTGTGCATGGTCGGGAATACCGGCAGGCCGTCCTCCATGAACATCACGTACTCGACGCCAAGGATGCCGCGCATCGTGATGTTCTGGTTGACTTCGCCACCGGAGCTCTCGACGCGTGTAAACCCGGGAACGTAGCGGAGCATCTCTGTCGTGCTGCGCGGTGCTGCCTGTGCAATCAGTTCTGGTGTGAGCGTGGTGATGGCCACGCTGGCTTCCTGATTCACGCGTGGCGTCGCAGTGCCCGTTACCACCACGGACGAGAGGCTCAACGGGTCCTCGACCATGGAGAAGTCCTGTGTCGCGCGCGATCCGCTCGTGACGGAGACCGTCTGCGTCTGCGGTCGAAACCCGATCAACCGCGCGCGGATCGTTTGTGTGCCGACCGGGACGCGTGTGATGACGTATTGCCCGCTGTCGTGTGTCACTGCGCCAAGGGCGGTTCCCGCGACAGTCACCTGAACGCCGGCGAGCGGCGCCCCCTGCGCGCTCGTCACCCTGCCGGCCACGCTGCCGGTCGGCCCTGCTTCCTGCGATCTCGCCTGGGTCACCGCCGTTAGGCACAGCGCGAGAATGAGTGGGATACCGACGGAGCGCGGCGGTGCAACGTCCGACTCGCGTTTCTGCATACACGACTCTCCTGCGTTGGGGTTACGGGTACGTCATAGGCTCCTCGTGAAGGAGTTCAGCGTCGCACCGCCCGCGCGGTCGTCGTGGAATGCCCGACGACGTGGAAAGTCGCAGGCCGGTCGGGTCGTCGTCGAACCCGGCGCTGGACGCCATCAGGGTGGAACCGATGCGCAGCGCACGCAAGCGTCGTGCGACCGACGGGCTGGCTCGCCCGTTCGCGCCGTTCAGCTTGTTAGGCATCGCGTCCGTCGAGATTGCCTTAACGGATTCGCAATGCGATGGGATGTCGGCGCGCGTGTCCGTCGCGGTGCCTAACGTGGATGCGACTCGTGGGCCTGATGGGCACCCAAACGAAACAGCCGGAGGCATTGCCTCCGGCTGCTGCGTCGTGCGTTCATCCGATGGTCGTATGGCGCTCAGGCCAGCTCAGTCCCGATTGCGCAGGAAGCGGACGAGCGCGGCACGGCGCGCGCGACGTCGTCGAACGACGCGTCCGCCGACCAGCAGGCGGGTGAGCTGACGCTCCACGTCCGGGCTCTCATCGTCGCCATCGTCCTCATCCACATCGTCGAACTGGTCCTCGCTCTCGCTGCGATTCTTCAGCAGCTTGGCGATGAGCGCGCGACGCACGCGGCGACGGCGCAGGACGCGGCTGGCGACCAGCAGTCGCATGAACTTCTGGTCGCGATCGCCGCCTTCCTCCCCGATGTCCTCGTCGTCGTCATCGAGATCATCGTCCTCGTAACCCTCGTCCGCTTCGCTGCGGGCCTTGATGAGGCGCGCGATGAGCAAGCGGCGGATTCGACGCCGTCGGAGCATGCGGCTGCCGACGATCAGGCGGGCAAGCTGGCGGTCGTCGCCTCCCTCGTCCTCATCGGTGTCCTCGTCGTCCTCGTCCACGTCGGCATCATCGCCATGTCGGTCCCGGATCAGCTTTGCCAGAAGCAGCCGACGGAGCCGCCTGCGGCGCAGGAGACGGCTGCCAACGAGCGCACGCACGAGCTGGCGATCATCGCCGCCCTCGCCGCCCTCGCTCTCCTCGGCCGTGTCTTCTTCGCCTTCCTCCTCCGTCCCCTCCGCTCGCTCGCTGAGAAGTCGTGCGATGAGGGCGCGGCGGATCCTGCCGTTCTTCAACATGCGACCGCCAACCGCGAGTTTTGCGAGATCCTCGGTTTCCGTGGGGCTCATGTGATGCTCCTCTGGTTGTTCGTAGCGTTAGGGGGCGTACCGGCGGCCCCGACGATTCGGCAGCCGCCACCAACGGCGTCGCACTCCATGCTGGAGCGCGTCACTTCATGGAGTGCTCGATCAGCGTTCCCAGAATCGCGCGGTTCAACGCGGCGCGTTCTGTCAACCGTCGGATCGCGCTCCGCTCGATCAGGGGGGCGAGCAGTTGCCGCCGGAGCTCCGTGTCCTCCGGTGACTCCTTCGCGTTCTCTTCCTCATCCTCGACGCCCAGCACGGAGGCGATGCCGGCCTCGAACGCCTGTTCCACGACTTCGGCGAGGCGTTCGTCGCGCCGTTCTTTGATGAAGCTCACCTTCTCATCATCGGAGAGATCGTGACGCGCGCCCGTCGGATCGACGCCTTCGATGCGGACGACCTCGGCCGAATCAGCGTCGAGCGTGATGGTGACGGTCATGAGTCGGTGAACGGGCTGGTCCGTCTTCACCGCCGTCGCCCGAGCAGGCTTCGCTGCCTCAGCCTGGTCGGCTCTCTCCGCTCTCGGCTGTGTGTTTCTTGGTGGAGGTGGGGCGTACTGATCGGCTTTGATGGCCGACTTGGGAGCGCTCGGGGTCGGTGGCGTTTCAGACATAGTCAACTCCTGAGGCATCTCGCTTCATGCGATGCCGAGTCTCGCTCGCGCACGCACGAGCCGGTTTCGGGGAGACGATCTCGGTGGGGAAGGCGGGCCCGGTGCGAGGCCGAAGGGTGGCCGACGACACGGGGGCGCTGCGGACATCGTCGACCGCATGTTGAATCTCGCGGGTATGGATTCGCGAGACATTGGACCTTCGTCCTTTGTCGACGAGTGGCCCTGACCGCGTGGTCCGAATGCTTTGGATCGCTACACTCGAGGACGCCGTTACCGAATTGTGATCGGCTTCACTCGAGACTCGCATCGTCGAGCATGCGCTGGCACACGCCGGGGCATCGAAGTGCCGATCGCCTAACGCGCTGGGTGAGGGAGCGCGTCATTCTCGTCATGACGGTGTGCGCAGCGCGCGACGAACCTAACGAGGCGTCCGGGCTGCATTGCAGCACGACCACGCCAGTCACTGGGCTGGCGTGGCCGTGCGCGCGTTAGGTATTCGCTGGCGCGACGATGGGGGCGGGCGCACCGTTCGGCGTCGGGCGGCGTTCCCAGCGAGGCCGGGCCGGCTCGGCGCGGCGCGCCAGCAGGTTGTCGTAGTACGCCACCATGCGTGCCTGCACGTCGCGGCGCGTGTCGCTGTCCTCCGCCCGGAATGGCGCGTGTCGCTGGTGGTTCTCGGTCGAGACCTGGAACCACCACCACGACTCCGTGGGCGCTCGCGGCGACGCCTCGACGCAGCAGGTGAACGTGCGGTCGCCGTCCGCGAACGCGAACTCGGTATGTCGATCGTCCATCGTGTCTCCTGGGTAGGCACTCCGACCGCCGGGCCGGCGGAACGCAAAAAAAGGCCCCCGTGAGAGCGAGGGCCCTTGTCCGTCGGCGGTGTGTGCGCAATGCGCACATGTCGCACTCTGAGTTTACTCGGCTGCGCGCCCTGACGCAACGTCGGCCGACGTGCCGCGACTCCCCTGTGCTGCTTCTCCCGTCCCGAGCGCGACGGGTGATACGTATTGACAGCAAGGAGGCGCACACGTCACACGAGCTACCATGACGACTTCAGATTCGGGTCTCGAGAGCACCTTCCGCGACGACGTTGCTCGCGGGCGGAAGGCCCGCTGGACCGCACCGTCCCGGCCGAGCGTGCGAGGTGAATGGTGGCAGGCCGACCCGAACGACGGATCTGTACTCGTCTTTCTTTCGCACAACATGGTGGAGCTCGGGCAGCTCGCGCAGGGCATTGGCCTCGGGGCGTGGAGCGCGACCGCGACGTTCCACGGTTGGCGTGAATCAGCGCGTCACGTCACGCACGGTCGGCGAGCCGGCGAAGTGCCCATGCCGCGTGCTCCTTGACGAGCGGCTCATCGTCGTCGTCGAGCGCGCGGGTGAGCACGTCCGCATCGGCCGTCGTGCCCACGTTGCCTAACACGACGGCCGCGTTCCGTTTGAGACCCGTGAGCTTCGCCCGCTTCATCGGCGAGCCCTTGAACGCGCGACTGAACTCTTCCTGCGTCATGCCTAACAGCTCGCGCGCGAGGCGACGCGCGCCCGCGTCGCACACATGCGCGAACACTAGGCCCCAGAAGGGCCTGAGGAATCTCGCTTGCGCATTCAACCGGGTTGCCGTGCCGCGCCGAGGGCGATGAACACCCTCAGCGCCGGCGAGGTGCGCGCCGGCGCTGAGGGTGACACAGCCAGTCGCCAGGAACGGCGTGCAGAACCGCAGCGGAGCAGCCGCAGTACGCTCACTTCGCGAGATAGATCGTGCCGTCCACGGTACCGGACGAGACGCCCGTGGCGGGATTCTCTCGACGTACGATGGTGAGTGTCCCCATGGCCCCGGTGAATCGCCTGGTGCCGCCCGTGAGTGTCGCGATCTCGGTGATTTGAACGAAGCCATCCATGAACACGGCCTGTCCCGTCTGTGTCGCGGTGAAGCTGTCGCCGTTGGCTGCGGTGAACGTCATCACTCCGCTGCTGGAGGCCGTCGCAAGGTCCACTGTGAGGTTGGCGACCAGCGTGTATTGACCCAGGTGCGACGCGGTGCCCGTTCCCTCCAGCTGCGTCGCGAGCCGGGTGGGAATCGCGGGAGGAGCGGGTTGCGGCGTGGACGTTTCGTTCGCATCCAGCCTGCCATGGATGACCGTCGCCGTCGCTCCGGCCGGCGCACCACCGCTGGCCGAAAGGCTCGGCGCTGATGGCGCAGACGGGACATTGGAGACGTCAGGGCCGCAGGCGGCGAACACGAACGCGAGGACGACGACGGGAGCTGTGGGTGTGCGCATACGATCTCCTGGATGGAGCAGGTCTGTGAGTGGCGAGATGGCCTGTCCGGCTGGTTGCCCGCCAGCATGAGCGGTGGTAGTAACTAGGGCGACCGGGTGAAGTCCCGGTCATGTTCGGGTGATCTCGAGGCGAGGCTGCCTTCGATGTTTCGACTGCACACGTTCGGCGGCTGCTTTCTCGTGCGCGACGGCGAGCGCCTCGATGCGCTCTCGGGCCAGCGGAAGGCGCTTGCACTCCTCGCCGTGCTTGCCGCCGCTGGCGAGCGCGGGGTGAGTCGCGAGACGATGCTCGCGTACCTCTGGCCCGAGAGCGACGAGACCCGCGCGCGGACGTCGCTGAAGCAGCTCGTCTACTCCCTCCGGCAGCAATGGCGGATACCGGAGTTGTTCATGGCGACCGCCGAACTTCGATTGAACCCAGCCCTAGTTCAGAGCGACGTCGCCGACTTCCGCGACGCCGAGCGCCGCGGTGACCACGCGGCGGTGGTGGACCTCCACGTGGGCCCCTTCCTCGACGGCTTCAACGTGCGGGCGGCCGACGGGTTCGAGCGCTGGGCTGCATCCGAGCGTGCGTCGACCGCGCTCTGTTTCGCCCGCTCGCTCGCGGCGCTCGCCGAGCATGCAACTGCTCGGGGCGAAGGTCGTGAGGCCGTCGAGTGGTGGCGCCGGCTCGCGAACGCCGAGCCGCTCAGCGCACGCGCCGCGACTGGCCTCGTTCGCGCGCTCGACGCAGTGGGAGAGCGCGCCGCGGCCCTGCGGCACGCTGAGGTCTACGAGATCCTCGTGCGCGAAGAGGTGGGCGGAGTGGTTGATCCGAACATCGCGGAGCTCGTCGCGAGCCTGCGTCGCCTCGGGCCAGTGGCAGCCGTCTCGCCGAGTATGGCGGTCGTAGGCTCGGTCCCCAAGGACCAGCCGCCCGACGAATCACGCGCTGCGGCCCCTACTGTGCGCGCCACGTCAGTGGCCGTGCTGCCGTTCGTCAACACGAGTGGCGATCCGAACGACGAGCCTTTCAGTGACGGATTGACGGATGAGTTGATCGGCCTGCTTGGACGGACCACTGGGCTCACCGTCACCGGACGCACCTCGGCCTTCGCCTTCAAGGGGAGCAGGCTCGCCGTCCGTGCCATCGCCGAGAAGCTGGGCGTCACGACCGTGCTCGAAGGGAGCGTTCGTCGCACTGGAGATCGGTTGAAGGTCACCGTGCAACTCGTGCGCGCGAGCGACGACCAGGTTCTCTGGGCGGAGATGTTCCGCGACGAGCTGGCCGACGTATTCGTCCTGCAGGAAGAGATCGCGCGGTCGATCGTCGCCGCGCTGCGGGTCGAGTTGAGTAGCACCAAGCTCCCGGGCGCTTCAGCGACTGATTCGACGCGGCAGACACGTCTCGTTGAGCGCCCGTCAGTGAGCGCCGAAGCTTACGAGCTCTACCTCCGAGGGCGGCACCTCTGGAACAGCAAGAGCGGCGGCGACGGCTTGCGCCAAGCGCTGCGTTATTTCGAGCGTGCGGTAGCGCTCGAGCCGGGGTACGCCCGCGCCCATGCGGGCATTTCGGACGTGCATGCGCTGCTCGCGATCTTCGGCCATGGGCGCGCGCTGGAGGAGTTCGCGGCGGCAAAGGCGGCCGCACTCCGCGCGCTCGCGCTCGACGAGATGTTGGCGGAAGCACACGTCGCGCTTGCGCATGTCCAGTTCCTCCACGACTACGCGTGGGCGGCGGCAGAGCGGGCGTTTCGGACGGCCAGCGCGTTGGACGCGTCCAACACCGCTGCTCACTTCCTGCTCGCGGTCTGCCTGCAGGATCAGGGGCGGTTCGAGGAAGCCATCGCGGAGGCACACGCTGCGCGCGCGCTCGACCCGCTCTCCCCACACGTCGGTAATCTCCTCGGGCGCGTCTACGTGAATGCGCGGCGCCCCGACGACGCGATCCGCCATCTGCGGGATACCCTCGAGCTGAGCCCGGACTCGGACCTCGCCTACCAGCAGCTAGGGCACGCGTATCTACAGAAGGGTATGCACGGCGAGGCGGTTGCGGCGCTTCATCAGGCAGCCGCGCTGAGTGGCGCGCGCGACGCCGCTCACCTCGCATACGCCTACGCCGTCACGGGCGACGCAGCCGCCGCTCGCCGGATCGTGCAGGATCTCGTCGACCTGCAGGCGAACCCGAATGTGGCGCCGTTCCATATCGCCATGGCGTACGCCGGACTCGGCGAAACAGACCCGGCCTTCGCCTGGCTCGAGCGGGGCTACGATGAGCGCGCGGCATTCATGGACGGCGTGAAGATCACTCCCGCATTCGATTCGCTCCACGTCGACCCGCGATGGGGAGGGCTGCTTCGACGGATGGGCCTCACGCCGTGACGTGCGGGGTCGCCGACGTCGCGCACGGCCGCGGGGCACCACGGCTGGTCCGCGATCTCGATCCACTGGCGACGGGCGCATGACCGTTACAATGCGACCCTAGGCAAGGCGGACGCCGCGCGCGCTACGAGGCGGGAGAGCGCCGACGCAACGTGCTCGCGCACAAGCGGCTCTTCGTCCTCAAGGACGCGCGTGAGGACGTCGATGTCATCAGCCGTGCCGACGTTGCCGAGAATCACGGCGGCGTTGCGCTTGAGTCCCCGCAGCTTCGCGCGCTTCATCGGCGAGCCCTTGAACGCGCGACTGAACTCTTCCTGCCTCATGCCTAACAGCTCGCGCGCGAGGCGACGCGCGTCCTTGCCCGCGAGCAACTCACGCGGCGCGTACCGCGAGTCGTTAGGCAGCGCGCGCCCGAACCGTACGTTCCACGGACACACGTCCTGGCAGATGTCGCAGCCGTAGAGCAGACCGCCGATCGGCTCGCGCAGGTCGGGCGGAATGGCGCCCTTGAGCTCGATCGTCAGGTACGAGACGCATCGCCGCGCGTCGAGCACGCCCGCCTCCGAGAGCGCATCCGTGGGACACGCGTCGAGACAGCGCGTGCACGTCCCGCAATGCTCCGTCTCGAACGGCGGATCCGGCTCGAGGTCGAGATCGAGAAGCAGCACGCCCAGAAAGAAGAACGACCCGATGCCGCGGTTGATCAGCATCGTGTTCTTGCCGAACCACCCGAGTCCAGCGCGCCGCGCGAGGTCCCGCTCGAGAATCGGCCCGGTATCGACGTAGGCCTTGCCGTGCACTGGCTCGCCGACCCACGCGTCCACACAGGCGTGCAGCGCGCGCAGCCGCTCGATCATCACATCGTGGTAGTCGTCACCGCGCGCATAACGCGCGACGGGACCGGTCGGCTCGCGGCCTCCGTAGTTCATCGCGACCACGATAGCGCTCCGCGCACCGTCGACCGGTAGCCGCGAGTCGCGTCGTTTGTCCGCGCCACGCGCCAGGTACTGCATTTCGCCCGCGTGGCCGGCCTGCAGCCATCCGTCGAACGTGTCAGCCGTATGCGCCGGACCGGTCCGCGTTAGGCCCACCAGATCGAACCCGAGCCCGTACGCCTGTGCCTTGATACGTGCTTCGAGCGTGACGCCAGGCCGCACAGTCGCTGTGGAGCCGGGCGTCGCGCCAGCGCCCGCCGCGGTCATTTTCCGCGGCCCACCCATCGGGCGTAGCGCACCACGTCTTCCGCCGGCGGCACGACGTCGTGGTCACCGTAGGCCGTGTGCATTCGCCAGCGCACGTACTTCTGCGAGGGAAGCGGGAGGAACGGGAAGCGCCGGTACCAGCCGTTCGCCCTGAATCGCCACGCGACCCGGAGGAGGTCGGCCGCCAGCGATGGATTGACGGCTGCGCGACCAGCGAGGCGCAGCGTGAGACGCGTCCACATCAGGCGTCGCCGCGATCCTTCGCCTTCGAGTGCGCGCGTATCAGCGTGACCAGAATCCCCGCGTATCCGACGACCATTCCTCCCTTCCACGCAATCTGCCCGAGATCAGGGTCATCCGTGTGCAGCCCCCACCCCATGAATGCTAGTCCAAGAATCGACCACGCGACGCACATGAGCGCCGTCCGTACGTGGGCCCGGAAGGAATCACGCTCGGCTTGCAGGTGCTCCTCGCGCCGCTTGCGCTCCAGCTCTTCCTGAATTTCCTGGGGCAGGGGCATCGCGCTTCGATTCCTCGGTCGTGACCGGCCTCGTGACTATTTCTTCGTCGTCACGAGGATTACCCCACCCACGTAGCCGGTTCCAAACCTGGTGGTGGCGTCCGTGGCCCCGATGTACCGGATTTCCCCGACCGAGACGGCGTTCACGTTCGCAAGATTCTCGATTGCCCCGAACGCGACGCCATCTACCACGACCTTCGGGCGCGCGCCTGCTTCGCTACTATCCGCCGGCGAGAATCGGCCGCGGGTGGCAAGCATCGACGGCCGCAGCTTCTGAACGATCTGGAGCGCATTCGACGCGTCGGCGGCCCGCTCGGCGATTTCCTGCGCGGTGATCAGGTCCTGCTGCCGCGAGGGGCCGTGCGAGGTTCCTGCCGCCATTCCGCCACCACTGCTCGAGCATCCCGAACCGATTGCTACCACCGCTGCAGCCATCAACACGCGAGCTCGCATTGTCGACCTCCCGGCGGGTGTAGACCATGGGTTTTCTAATTACGCGACAGCAGACTCGGCATCACGCTCGCCATGGGGCCGCCCGTTCGCAAGGTGGTTCTCGCGAAGTGGCTGGCTTCCCGCCGGGATGCGGCGAATGAATGACGTGCCGTCGAGCCCCGCCGGGAGCTCGAGGTCCAGGGCAGCCAGCGCGCTTGGCATCACGTCCACCGTTCGCCGCGGAGTAGACGCGACCGGCTTGTTCGTGAGCAGCGGGACGAGCATGTGTTCGCGGTGCAGCGCGCCGTGCGAGGACACGTGCGGAATTGGTTCGTGCCGTGATCGAAAATCCCAGCCTCTCACTGCTGACAGGATGATCTCACCTGATCGCGACGCACTCGCGAGGCGCGCGATTTGGACGATGGCGTCGGGATAGTCGGATGAGGCCGTGACGTCGTAGGCGTCCGCATCGCTCAGGCCCTCGTGGGGGCCGATGCCGAGTGGGTCGCCGGTGACGAGTCTGTAGCTGTAGGTATCGTTTCGCGCACAGATCGTTGCCGTGCCGCGGGTCCCGCTGCGGACCTCGTACTGATCAGCGGCCAGCGGAACGACGAGGAGGTCGACCGACGGACGGTCCAGCAGCGCCGTGACGAGGTTGGACCATCGCGGCTCCAGGGATGGCCACCACGGGCGCTCGCCGCGATCCAGCTCGAGATAGATGTGCGCCATCGCGTTCCCGCTCACCATCACGGCGGCGTCGCGCCCACCAGCGAACGTCCACGGATGCGTGACGATGTCATGCCCCAACGATCGCAGGAGCGAGGCAAGATCGTCGTGCGCAGTCACCGGCGAGTGTCCGTGGTCGCTCACGATCCACAGGTGCGTCGAGTCCCACCGTCCGCTGCGCTCCGCGTCCCGGCGTATCTCGGCTACCGTGTGGTCGAGGATTCGCATTGCCTCGTGCACCGCCGGAGAATCATGCCCGGTGGAATGCGAAGCCTTGTCGATCCCGGGGAATGCGGCAAAGGTGAGACGCGGATGCTGTTCGCGGATGTGGCGAGCGACCTTGGCACCGACCTGTCGATCGATCTCGAGCCAGCCGGCGACGTCTCCGGTGAAATGCGTTCGCGCGGCGCGCGCGGCAAACGCGACACCACGCCCGATTCGATCAGCGCGACGAAGTCCACGGCCTATGACGCTCAGCGCGCCGAGTGCTGGGCCGGCGAGCTCGAACAGGGTTGGCGCCGATGGGTCGAGGTCAGTGTCAATGAAGCGCATCTCCGACCCGACGTAGCTCCGGCAATTGCCGAATCCTCGCGCGGTTGCTCGCGTGCGGTCGAACCATCGAAGTCCCGGCAATCCGAGAGGTCCGGGATAGCGTCCGAGGAGGAAGGGCGTGTAGGCCGGCCCTGTGACCGAGGGGAACGCCGTGCTAACGGTGGTGAACGAGCCTTCGTCGCGGAGCTGCGCGAGCGCTGGAAGAGCGCCGTTGTCTATCGCACGTTCGAGCACATCAGGACGTGCTCCATCGGCGAGAAGAATGATGACGGACAAGGGTTGATTGCGCGGTTCGGTACGAGCTTCGAGGGAACTCTGCCATATGCCTCTTCGCCAGATCGTGACCCGTGAGTGGCGCGGTCGGTCTCGACCTAGATAAACTCTTCTGCTCGGCGAGTGCCGTGCCAGCGGTTTTCCGTGGATTCAAGTGAAATGGCCAAACGCAAGCAAAGATCCAACGCCTCACAACATACGTCGGCGCAAAACGATGGAACCAGTCGGCCTCAACAGGCTTCGACCGCGAGAGCGCGGAGCCGGCAGCGTAAGGGACCGCGAACCGCCTCGGGGAAGAAGGCCGACCCCACGCTATTAGCGGACGCTGCGCAGAATGCCCTCGAGGGGCTGCGGGAGCGGACGGAACAAGGTCATCTGAAAGCGGGTCGAACCCCGCCGTCGCAGGTCTCATCGTCGCGAAGCGCCGGGGCGTCACGTGAAGTCGACGACTCCATTCGCAGCCCGTATGCGGTGGTAACCGAGGACGAGAAGCTGCTGCAGCAGCCCGGCCGCTTCGATGACTTCACGCGGACCGACCCGTGGCGGGTCCTCCGCATAACGAGTGAGTTCATCGAGGGCTTCGATACCCTCGCTTCGGTTCAGAAGGGTGTGACCGTGTTCGGCTCGGCGCGGACCGGCCCGGACGATCCGCAGTACCACAACGCGACCGAGGTCGCGCGCCTGCTCGCGGAGGCAGGCTTTGCGATCATCACCGGTGCCGGCCCCGGAATCATGGAAGCCGCGAACAAGGGCGCGCGCCTGGGGCATGGAAAGTCGATCGGCTGCAACATCGAGCTTCCGTTCGATCATGGCGCCAACCCGTACGTCGACACGCTGGTGAACTTCCGCTACTTCTTCGTGCGGAAGACAATGTTCATCAAATATTCCGTCGCGTTCATCATCTTTCCCGGAGGCTTCGGCACGCTGGATGAGCTGTTCGAGGCGTTGACGCTCATTCAGACCGGAAAGATCTACCAGTTCCCGGTTGTTCTGTTTGGTCGCCACTACTGGGCCGGTCTCGTGCGCTGGCTGCAGACGCGAGTGCTCGGCGAAGGGAAGATCTCGCCCGGCGATATGGATCTCATGTTGCTCACCGACGACCCCGCGGAGGCCGCAGCGGCCGTCGTCTCGGCCTACGAGGCCCAGCTCGGAACTTCGCGCGCTCGGCTGGAGGGAGAATGAAGAAATCCGGGAAGGGGAAGAAGGGAAGCAGGAACCGGGAACTGGGAACGGGGAACGGTAAGAAGGTGGAGTCTCGTCCGCGCGGTATGAAGAGCTCGCGGCCGGGGAAGACCATCAGGCGCTCATCCGCCGCCGGGCCCAAGGCCGACCAAAAGCGAGCGGCCGAGGAGCGCGAGCAGACGGGCGTGCAGCACACGTCGCATGACACGAGCCGATTCCTGCGCGGTCAGCGGATCGATCCTCGTCGTATCGACGGAACGGAACGCGTCACGGATCTGATCGATGGGACATTCCTCGCGTACAACGCTGCGCGCCTTCGCGAGGCGTGTCAGCTGTTCACGCAGAAGATGCTCGAGCCCGACGTGACGATCGGCATGACGCTCACGGGTGCGCTGACGCCCGCGGGGCTCGGAATGGCAGCGCTCATTCCACTCATCGAGGCCGGGTTCGTCGACTGGATCATCTCGACGGGTGCGAATCTCTACCACGACACGCACTTCGGCCTCGGGTTGGCGATGCATCGCGGCAACGCGCAGGAGTCCGACGTGGTGCTGCGCGAAGAGGGCGTCGTGCGGATCTACGACATCTTCTTCGACTACGATGTGCTGCTCTCGACCGATGCGTTCTTCCGCAAGATCATCCAGGGCCCGGAGTTTCAGCGGCCGATGTCGAGCGCGGAGTTCCACCACCTGTGTGGCAAGTACGTGCGGGAGCGCGAGAAGGCGTTAGGCATCGGCCAGAAATCGCTCTTGTCCGCAGCTTACGCGTCCGCTGTGCCGATCTACACCTTGTCGCCGGGTGACTCGTCGATCGGCATGAACGTCGCCGCGCTCGCGCTGGACGGCAACCGATGCGTCATCGACCCGAATGCCGACGTGAACGAAACGGCGTCGATCGTCCTCGGCGCGAAACGCGGCGGCGGCCGCAGTGGTGTGTTGATCGTGGGCGGCGGAAGCCCGAAGAACTTCATGCTGCAGACGGAGCCGCAGATCCAGGAAGTGTTAGGCATCGACGAGAAGGGCCACGACTTCTTCCTGCAGATCACTGACGCGCGCCCGGACACCGGTGGCCTGTCGGGCGCGACGCCGGCTGAAGCGGTGAGCTGGGGGAAGATCGACCCCGATCGTCTTCCCGACGCCGTGGTGTGCTACCTCGATTCCACGGTCGCGCTGCCACTGCTCACGTCGTACGCCCTGGCGACTCGTCCGAAGCGCCCGCTGCGCCGGCTGTACGATCGTCGACGCGAGCTGATGGACCTGCTGCGCGACGAGTACGATCGCGCCGGCGGTGAGCCGAAGGTGGCCGAGGACGCGGACGCGAAGCTGCCGATGCATCGGTAGGCGACTGGCGACTGGCGACTGGCGACTGGCTCTCGGGTCGGGCGCGTTGGGGTAGTAGCAGCAGCTTGGAGCAAGCGGCAGTAGCGCGCAGCCGTCGGCCGTCGGCTACCAGCCAGCAGCCAGCAAGCAGCCGCGTGCCGCTGGCAGCTACGCTTCCATGCCCCGCCTTACAGCCCGGACGAAGTTTGTGCGAGAGTAGTCGCCTCCGGAGAGGTATCCCGGCAGCGACTCTCCTCCAAACAGCTCGCGCACGATCGTCGCATCCGGCGCGCCCGCGGCGATGCGCCGCTCGATCAGTGCGATCGTCTCCTCCGTCCAGTCGGCCTTCGCCCGAAGCAGCGGGACCGGATTCGCCACAAACCCGCGATGGGCGTCGAACAGACGAGTCGGGCCTAACGCGGCGACCTCGCGAAGCGTTCGTGCGAGCAGTCGCGGGTCCTCGCCGGGATGCGCGATACGAACCTTGACCCCGAGATACAGGTCCCCGCCGAACAACGTGCCGTCGGCCTCGTCCCACACGACGTGATGGTCCGAGCAGTGCCCGGGCGCCGCGATGAGGATCAAGCGGTCGCTCTCGAACGGCGTCACTGGTGAGCAAAGCGGTGCCGCCGAGCCCCACGTGAAGCGGCGATAGGCCCGTATAGGCCCCGGGGATCGCATTCTCGCCAGCGTTTCCGTGGACGCCGCGATCGCTATCCCGCGGTGTGCGATGCGTTCGACGTTTCCCGCGTGATCCTCGTGGTGGTGCGTGATGAGCACACCACGCGGCCGCTCGCGGTCGAGGATCGCGCCCAACTCCCGCCGCGCCCAGTGGAAACCGCAATCCACGAGGACACCGCCGATCGAGTAGGCGCTCGCCGAATAGCCCAGGACCCGGCTCCCAACGCTCGTCATCTCGAAACGCGTAACGTCCCCGTGCTGCTCGACTTGTAGCATGTGGTCGGGGTGGACTGCCGGGGCCGCCCGTAATTGCTTCGCCCGGGCGCGCGGCTTAGTTTACCGGTGGGAGTAGCGCCCGGCTCGAAAGGCCGGGCGCTCCACTTTTCTGTCGGTGTGGTTGTCTCTTGCGGGGCGTGCGATGATCGAAGAGCTGAAACAGAAGCTGGGCGACGAGGTCCAACGTCTACAACACGAGCTGAACGTCGTCCTTCCAGCGGAAATCCGGAAGGCGGTGGAGCTCGGCGACCTGCGCGAGAACAGCGAGTACAAGGCGGCCCTCGAGCGCCAGCAGTTCGTTCAGGCCCGGCTCGGACAGCTTCGGCAACGCCTGAGCAAGCTGGCACAGATCGACCTCACCCAGATCCCCACCGACAAGGTTGGTCTTGGATCTCGCGTCGTCGTCGAGGACCAGGCTACCAAGTCGACCGAGACCTACAGCCTCGTGTTCGGTGACTCGGTCGAGTTCGAGGAGGGCCACGTCAGCATGGGCTCGC
>Ga0136846_1233265_pt1 | contig 17179 bp, 11 predicted proteins | sample HopSoiMetagenom2_FD_96841 | JGI IMG/M metagenome (GOLD analysis project Ga0136846, IMG submission 96841) | Grasslands soil microbial communities from Hopland, California, USA - 2 Assembly 2016 (version 4) | ecosystem: Environmental > Terrestrial > Soil > Grasslands | place: USA: Hopland...
GCTTTTTCCCGAGCATTTTCGAGAAGTTCGACTTTTCGGAGCTATCCGTTTTCTCGTGGGAATTCGACCTGTCCGACACACTCGGATCACCCGACGATGGTTGCGAGTCGCTGATTCTCATATCGAAGTCCTCCTGCTCGTGTAAAGGACATTCCCAATCTCATCCAATGCGAGTTCTTCCTGCTTTTCCTGTTCTCGAAGAAAGCGCTCCTCTTGTTTCGCTCGATGCTTCTGGAGAACCTCCACTTCGCGGTTGGCGTCCTGCACATCTTTCTTCCCCTGCTGAACCCGGTGCTGGCAGTCTGCGACGAGTGTGCGTTGACTGGACACATCTGCTTGCGCTTCCTCGATCTGCACACCCACGGCCTTGATGTACTCGATCCTCTGTTGCACTTCTCTTCCACTCAGCATGGTTCCGGTGTAGGGATTGCTCAGCAGGTCGCGCTGCATCTGCTGACGTTTCTCAACCAGCTCCTGCACCCGGCGCCGCAATGTCTCAAGTTGTAGCTGCTGCTTTTCCAGTTCTTGTTCCCGTCGCAGGAGCTCGCGCTCAGCTTCCTCCTTAACCTCCTGCTTATGTTCCAGCAGCAGTTCCAGCCGATATACGAACTTGGTCATGACCTGTTCTCACTCGGCGGAAACATGTTCCTCAAAGTAGCGACGGCTCCTCCAAAGTTCGAGCGCTCATCGGTTGCCTGCCTGAGAAAAGAGTTGATATCCGCAATCTTGGCGATAGCCGCATCCACTCGCTTGTCGGCGCCGGCCTTGTATGCCCCAAGCAGGATGAGATCTTCGTTTTTCTTGTACGTCGCGAGCGCATCGCGCAGCGCACCGGCGCACTGTCGATGTTCCTTGTCCGTCACCGCTCCCATAACCCGGCTCGCACTTTGAAGAATATCGATCGCGGGATAATGATTTCTGGCCGCCAGTTCGCGTGACAGGATAATGTGTCCGTCCAGAATGGAACGAACTTCGTCCGCAACCGGCTCGTTCATGTCATCGCCGGCAACCAGGACCGTGTAGATCGCCGTAATGGATCCCTTGTCGGAATTACCCGCCCGCTCCAACAGCTTCGGCAGCTCGGCAAATACCGAAGGGGTGTAGCCGGCGCGAGCCGGCGGTTCCCCGCAGGCAAGTCCGATTTCACGTTGCGCCCGGGCAAAGCGCGTGACCGAGTCCATCATCAGGAGGACCTTCAGGCCCTTATTGCGGAAGTACTCGGCAATCGCGGTACCCACGTAAGCGGCTTTCAAGCGCACCAGAGAGGATTCATTGGACGTGGCGCATACGATAACGGACCGCTTCAGGCCTTCCGGACCAAGATCCTGCTCGATGAAGTCCCGCACTTCGCGGCCGCGCTCGCCAACCAGGGTGATGACATTCACGTCAGCTTCCGTGTTGCGGGCGATCATCCCCAGCAGGGTGCTCTTTCCTCCGCCAGCAGCCGCGAATAGTCCAACGCGCTGGCCTTCTCCGGCGCTCAGTACCGCGTCAATCGCACGGACGCCCAGTGAGATGGGCTTGCTCACGCGCTGACGCTTCAATGGATCGGGAGGATAACCCAGTACCGGAAACTCTTCCCTGCACTCGAGCGGACCTTTCGCCTCGGCATCCATCGGCTCGCCCAATCCATTGAGCACGCGGCCGAGCAGGCCATCACCGACTTTTACGGTAAGGCAGTTGCCGGTAGGAATGACTTCGCTGTGTGGACCAACGTTCACCAACTCGCCAAGGGGCATCAGTAGAACATCGCCATCCCGGAATCCCACGACCTCGGCCTTGACGGGATGTGGCGAGCGAGCGCTTCGGATGAGGCACATCTCCCCGATCCACGCCTCGGGAACCACGGCTTTCACCACCAGACCAACGACCTCTTTGACCCGTCCGCGTATCTGCACGGGCGTGGCACGCTCGATACGCTCCAGATATTGACGTATGTCGGCAACTTTGCTGGCCATGGGCTTGGTCTCTGGCTAGTCGCCGGGACTGTGACGGACGAGCGCTTCTTCGAGACACTTCAGTTGCGTTTCCAGGCGGGCGTCGATGATCCCAAGTTCGCTGTCAATGATGCAACCGCCGGGCTCGACATTCGAGGCCGCAACCACCTCAATATCGCCACTGCCCAGAAATTGTTTCAGTGCCTGAACTTTCGACCGCACATATTCGGCTTCCGACTCGTTCACCTGCAGTACGAGGTGCTTACCGATGCGGGTGCTGTTGAGAACCTCACGAATGATGGAAAGGATCGCTTCGGGATGCTGCCGCAATTCTTCGCCGATGATTTTTCGGGCGATCTGGACGGAGAGGCGCAGCATGTTCTCTTCCCAGTCCTTTTCCAGGGCGTCCCCGTGCTGCCGCATGCGGACAAGCATGTCATTCCATTCGGCAAGTCCCCGAGTCTGCCCCTCGCGTCGCGCCTCTTCGCGAATCCGGTCACGCCCGCGCTCGGCCTCCTCAATGATGTGACGAGCCTTTTCCTGAGCTTGCGCGATCAGATCGCGAGCCTCCCGTGTCGCTTCGTACACCTCGCGCTTCAAAACCTTGGGAGGCGAAGCAACAGCTTTGTCGGAAGCAACATCCGTTCTGTAAATCTTGTCATCCATGATTTTCGGCCCACCAGGAAGCACACCAGGGGTGCAACGATGGAGGTAGCCTGTCCAGATCTATCCCGTACCCCTGCACCAGCTCCCGGGACATGGAAGCGTACTCCTCACGCCTGAGCTTCGACCACCTTTGCAGCAGATCACCCCGAGCTAAAGGGCGAAGCTCCTGCAGAATGTTTCGCACCTTCTGTTCTTCGGCATCCCGAAACAGGAACAAACAACTGTCCATCTGTTCGGGAAAGCACAGCAATCCGACGTAGCAAAACACTTCGAGGTTCAACTGGTCCTCGCCATCTTCACCGCACCGCGGGCGTCAGCAAGTTGCTCCCCCGGTTTATGCTCGAGCAATTGCTGTTGCAGTTTCTCGATCTTGGAACGCTGCCACCGCGCCTTCGCCACCAGCCCAAGGCAACCCACACTGGTGACGCTCAACAGCGCCATCGCAGCAAGCAGGAATTCTTGATTCCCGAGCACTGGAAGCATCGCATGGCTTACCATCGGCTTCAGTTCAATCTTCTTGTAAATAACCGCAACGTTCTCCGGCTGGAGCCCCTCGACCGCGCGGGCAACGAGTTTTTTGACATCATCGTCCGACAGCGGTGCGGCGGTCCCGCGGTATTTGATGAGAACCGACGCGGTGGGTGGCACACGATCAGTCTTGTCTTGCAACGGGCTGCTATCAGGCATGACGACGAGCACGTGGGCGTCGACAATCCCAGCCACTGACTTGAGCGCGCGGCTGATTTCACCCGAGGTGCCCAGCAGCAGTCGCGCTTTCTCCTCGGTCGCCGTCGGGATCATTCCGGAATTTGCGAAGACGTCCTCAAGTCCCTTATCTTTTTGCCGCGGCAGGCCGTTTTCTTGAAGTACACGCCAGGCCCGAGCCAAATTTTGATCGCCGCCTCGAATCTGAACGCTCCACTTCTCTTCACCCTTCTTCTCGCTGGCTGCTCTCGCGGCAGAGGCTTCTATGCCGTTTTCATTCAGCAGGACCACGATTTCCTGGGCATCCTGCTCGGTCAGTCCCGTCTGGAGTTCGTGGGTTACGCAACCGCTGAGAAGGATTACCAATCCGGTTACGAACAGCAGCTTTAGCCGAATCATTTGCCCCCGGGTTCCCTTTCAAAAACTCCCTACACTTGCGTCTGGAGGATGTTCTTCATCCCCGAACTTACCTGCTCTACCGCCTTGCTCATCAGTTCCACATTCTCCGAGAGCTGATACATGCTCATCTGTACCTTCAGTAACTGCTGCGGGCTTTCGCCGCCCTTAATTGAGTTCACCAGCTTGCCGGCATCCTGGAATTGCTTGTCGATACTGAACAGCCGGTCGCGCAAGGGCTGCAATGCAGGAGTGTTGGGCAGGGCGCTAACACGATTAGCCAGCAAGTCCGCTTTTTGCTTGGCGTGTTGCAGGTTGGCCGAGAGAACCTGCTTGGGATCCACCCCCTTCACCAGGTGGCTCGACATCTCAGCCTTGAGCGCATTCTGTTGTGGAAGCGAGACTTGCTTCACCTCAGGAGGCAGGTCTACCTTTTGGGCCTGCTTTTCCTTCACACTCGCACGAACTTTGTCGAACTTGGATTCGGCCGTCTTGGGACCAGCGGCTCCGTCCTGTCCACCCGCTATGTCGAGGGCCTTCCCAACTCCCGCTTTAGAAATCGCGTCGACCATGACAATCAGGTTATCGGACGAGTCCAGGAAACGTTGCTGGTCTGGGCTGAACTCTCATCGCGGTTAAGCGCGTAAGTTGCTGCCGCAGCAATTCCAACGACTTCGCATGCAACCGGCAAACCCATGATTTGGATAGCCCCATCTTGCGACCCGTCTCCTCGAGCGTTAGTCCTTGGAAATAGCAATACTCCAGCACGCGCCGGTTAGTTTCGGGAAGCTGTGCGAGTGACGTTCGCAGGTTCCTGCTCTGCTGATTGCGCAAGGCCTGTTCTTCGGCGGAGACCTTGCTTTGATCTTCGGGCTCCTGCGGCATCGTTTCCAGCGAAAGCATGTAGCAACTGATCAGGTTCGCGGTTACGCCCTTCATGTCCTGTAGCTGACTCTCAGGGGATCCAGGAGGTGGGGTTTCGGAAGACAAGTCCTGCAAATACTCGTTCGCGTGCATCTCGAAACGCATCTGGTGGTAGAGCCCCTTCGAATACCAACCCATCTTGCGCAGACCGTCGTAGATAGCGCCCTTGATGCGGTAGTAAGCAAATGTCTTGAACTGAACCCCACGCGAATGGTCAAACGAGTTCGCCGCTTCCACAAGACCGAGTTCAGCCCAGCCCTGGATATCTTTCTTGTCTACGTCCGGTGGTAGTTTGCGCGTTACCTCACCGGCGATGGCGTGAGAATAGGAGACATGCGCCTCGATTAACCTGTCTACCTCGGCTCTCGGAGACGCCGGGCGGCCGTAGTCGAGCGCATTCACCTGTTTCCCAAAATTGGTGGGTGACATGGTTCCGCTTCAATCTAAGAGTTGATAACAGGGCCCACGGACAAGTAGCTTCCGTCTATCGACGGCATAGGGACGCCATTCCGCCCAACTCTTATCCGGGGTCAGGGAACCGCGGAAGAATCGAGTGGACCACGATCGTGCTCACAGAAGAGCTACAGTTTCGGGGGAGAAACCATCTGCTCTTCGCACACGGCAGTCCTGGCGAGCCGCCCCACGTCGGCGGCATCAGTGTACACCAAACCCAAATGGAGGCAAGAGTAATGTCTGCGAAAAGATATTCTTTTAACATTCACGGGTGTGATCGTCCGTTGTGAAATTGCCCTCGCAGTCTCACATGCGGTATTCCAAAGGAATGCTACAATCTTCGACCGAGCGCAGCCTCGCTCGAGGCAATTCTGGAATTGCAGTGTTCTGGATTTGTTTTTCTCGGCGAGCTTGAATGCATGCAGTTCCCTCACTGAGTCGGGCGATTCACACACGAGTTTTCGTAAATGCTTCCCGCCAGATCCGAGCCGAAACAGATCGCGCGTTATCAGATCTTGGAATCCCTGCCCGCACGCGGAAAGGTCCGCGTATTCCACGCCATAGAGCAGGATTCTCAGCGCCATGTTGTTCTGAGAACCGTGCCGAAGGATTTGAACGATCCCGAGGCCATGTCTGAAATTGGGCGGCTTAAGAAGCTAGCTGACATTGGAACCCGGCTAAAACACCCCGGGATTGTCGAAGTTTTTGAATATGGAGAAGAAGGCGCAACCGCCTACCTGGCGCTCGAGTTTGTCGAAGGCTGCAATCTGCACTCGCGACTGCGGGTGCCGATCGCCGATGCGGCGACCATGGCCGTTCAATTGCTCGGAGCGCTCGAGTACGCGCACGCTCAACGCGTGCTGCATCTGAATTTGAACCCTGCACATCTGGTGTTAACTAGCAAAGGCCAGATCAAGCTGACCGACTTTGGCGGACCCGAGCAGGGAGAGCCCGACTCGCCGTATCGATCTCCAGAGCAGGTCTCCGGCATGAAGATCGATTCGCGTTCTGACCTCTTCTCCGCAGGAGTTCTTTTCTATGGACTCTTGGCCAGCGCGCCAGCATTCCCGGGACCAGTCGAAGAACTGACCGACCAGATTTGTCGGCGGCCAGAGGTTCCGGTTTCACGTGTAAAGCAGAGCGTCCCGCCTGTATTTGACGCGGTCTGCAGCAAGGCTCTGGCCAAGTCTCCGAAGGACAGATACGCAACAGCGCGGGAATTTTGTGATTGCGTTCGTGCGGCTTATCAAGAGGCGCTCGGCGGATTACCCAAAGATCTCGTTTCCAATGAGACGGCGGTTTCAGCTTTCCTGGCGTCACTAAGAAGCGATTCAAAAAAAACTCGCACCAAACAGACGGTTGCGAAATCTGAGCCCAAAGCTCCGCCGGAATCTTTGAAATCGAATTTCGATCCTCACGTGTTGCGTACCGTTGAAAAGAAGCTGGCACCCTTCCTCGGTCCACTGGCCCGAATTGTGGTCAAAGAAGCGGGTTCCAAGGCTACGGACTTGGACCAACTCTATGAATTGGCAGCCGACAGCCTGAGCAATACGGATCGAGCCGCATTCCTGCGGGGACATTCCCCGGGAACTCCGATCGAGTCTGCAGCTGGAGCCACCAGCGACAGGATTGAGACTGCCACGACGACGTTCCTGGAGATGCCCGCAAGGGGACCCGCGGCCCAGCCAACCCCGCCTAAGCCGATCCCACCGAAATCCTTCCCCTCGCCCCCGGTCAAAACGCCCTCGCCAGTGAAGGTCCCCCCTTCCCAAGATTCGGTGCAATCCCCGCGCGTTGACCTCAAACCCGTAGTTCCAGAGATGCCTAAGAATGACGTTGCGAAGAGCGGCAACGTAGGCAGGCTGGATGCTGCTCGAGTTCCTTCGCCGAATCCTGAACCTCACCCCGACATCGTCGCTCGTCTTGAAGACCTTCTGGGAAAACAACCGGAGAACCTCGCCGGCTACCTTGCCGAGGAGCCGCCCGAACTGGACCAGGTAATTCATGCTTTCATTGCCTCGGCCGACGCCCTCGTCCGCCTCTATGACGCGAATGGAATGAGTTTCGGCCTCACTCCCCAGAACATAGTCTTCGATCGGATCGGCAACGCGTCTATCAGGACCTCCTCGGCAACATCGGTCGGGCGAACGATGCTAGGGAGCCCTATGGGAAGTCCACGATATGCCGCCCCCGAAATCCTGGCCGACACAACCGGAACACCCCCGGGTTCAGCAGCGGCTGTCGACATTTACGCATTAGGCATGATGTTTTACGAAATCCTGCTGGGGAGGAAATTGTTCCGAACCGTACTCCCGAACAAAACAGAGCTCGACTGGCTACGCTGGCATGCAGATGCGAGTAAGAAAGCCCCAACCCTGAAAACGCAACTGCCTGATCAGCCGAACCCACTGTCGGAACTGCTTGAATCCATGTTGGAAAAAGATGTCTCGAAGCGAGCGAAGGATCCCGCCCTCATCCTGATGCGGTTGAAGTCCATTGCCCAGCAGGCCAGCCGTACGCTGGTGGGCCCACGTCCACGCAAGGCTGCGGCGTCAGAACCATCCGGCGACGACTTACGCTCGGCTCCGCGACAGAAAGCCGGTTTATCCGCTTTGACAATCGTCTCCATCATTCTCGGAATCTTGTTGCTCCTGGGTGCCGCCATCATTGCCATGCGCTTTAAGGACCTATGGCTCCGAGCTCCAAACCATTCAAGCGGAGCCATTGTGTGCTCGGCGTTGAAGCACAAAGCGGTCTAGGAGTCGGTGCCGCATTCGCTCATCCTGTGACTAAGTAAAACCTGAAGTTGCCAGCCAAAGCTAATTTGTTGCACAATGTCGCATCGTGGGTGCGACGGTCCGAACGATCATCTGGTCCCCTGCCAGGTAAACGGAACGTCGTAGGGGCCTCTCTTGGATAGTTAAGTTGAGTCAAACAACTTCCCCCGTAGTGTGTGCGCGCCACCCCAGCGCTGAGCTGGTGAGCCATGGCTCTCAGGAAACCGATAAAAATCGGTAAGTACGAAGTCGTCGGCCTTCTCGGCAAGGGCGGGATGGGTGTGGTGTACAAGGCCAACGATCCTCTACTTGGCCGCGCCGTCGCCATCAAGATGATGACGACGCTCGACTACGTTGACAATCCCGAATTGCTGCAACGCTTCTATCGTGAAGCGCAGTCCACTGGCAACCTGCATCACCGCAACATCGTAACGGTGTACGAGCTCGGCGATCATGACGGTAGTCCATACCTCGTCATGGAGTACCTCGAGGGAGAAACGCTCGATGCAATCATCAATGCGAAGCGTCCTCTGACCCTGCTGGACAGGATCAATTTCATCGTGGAAGTTTGCGATGGCCTGGCATACGCCCACGAACGCTCGGTTGTGCACCGGGATATCAAGCCGGGCAACATCATGGTTCTGAAGAATGGCGATGTAAAAATTGTCGACTTCGGAATTGCTCACATCGGGAATCGCACGGTTACGCGTACGGGACAACTCTTGGGAAGCCTGCCTTACATGTCTCCCGAGCAGATCAGCGGGAAGCAGGTGGACGCGCGGACGGACATTTTTTCATTGGGTGTTGTCTTTTATCAGCTACTCACTTCTCAGCTGCCGTTCGAAGGCGAAACTCCCGCCGCTACGCTGCTGAAGATCATGCACGACCGTCCTCAGCCGCTGGCGGAGTTCGACCCAACGCTCCCGACTGAACTTGACGAGATTCTGCTCCGTGCGCTGGCGAAGGACAGGGAAGAACGCTACTCCGGAGCACAAGACCTCGCATACGATCTGGCGCAAATTCGCGTACGCATTCAACAGGAAATTGTCGAAGAACACCTGAATCAGGCAGAGTTGCTGCTGTCGCGTGAAGATCTGCTTCAAGCGCGAGAGAAGCTCACAGAGGTGCTCAGGATTGATCGCCACAACACCCGGGCGATGGAGTTGTCGCGCGCTACACAGCAGCGCATTCAGCAGCAGGAACTTGGAGAGCAAGTGCGGCAACTCCGCGGCCAGGCGGAGGAGGCATACCAGAAGGACCAGTTCAGCCTTGCTCTGGACCTGATCCAAAAGGCCATTTCGCTTCACGCGACGGATCCGGACTTGCAGCGCCTTCGCTCGAGCGTGCAAGAGGCCAGGACCAGATCTGAGAAGCTGCAGCGCGCCATGTCACGTGCGGAGTCGGCATACGAGCAGGGAGAATTGGATTCCGCAAAGCAGGCGATTGAGGAAGCGCTGGAGCTTGCGCCCGGCGACGTGCATGCCAAATCCCTGCACCGCATGATCGAGCGGGATTGGACACAGCGCGTCCAGCGCCAGCAGGTCCTGGGCCTCATCGAGGAAGCACGGAAGGAGATCGCATCGCGTAATTTCACCTTTGCGGTTGAAGTGCTGCGCAAGGCCGAGGCGATTGACCCCGCAACCCCCGAGCTTCAGACCCTCATCGACGCGGCCAACGCCGCCCGGCAACAGGAGCGACGCCGCAAGGCACTGGAAAGCATCAAGCAAGAGATTGAAGGCGATCTCGATCGCGACGACTTCCAGTTAGCGCTCACGCGAGCCGATGCTGCGCTCCAGGACTTCCCCGATGATCGCGGCCTGCAAAAGTTACGAGAGCTGGCGCAAAAGCAGCGCATCCTGGCCGAGAAGAAATCCTTCGTGAAAGAGCAGCTTTCGCGGGCCCGAAAATTGCTCGAGACAGGCCACACGAACGATGCCCTCGATCTGCTGCAGTCCTCTCGCGACCAGGTTGGGACCGATCCGCAACTCGACTCCTTGATGGTAGTCGTGCGCGAAACGATGGAACGGCAGCAGGTCGAGGCCAAGAAGCAAGAGTATCTGCGGCGTGCAAAGGATTATTTGCGGGCCAAGCAATATGCCGACGCAATACAGGTGCTTCAAACCGCGGAAGCGGCACTTGGTTCGAGTCCAGAGACTGAGGATCTTCTGCAGTTCACGCTCGAACAGCAAAGCACTGAGCGCCGACGGCAAATTGCCGATGCGGCAGCTGACAAAGCGCAGGCGTTCGTAAGAGATCAGGATTACGAAAGCGCGGTCCGCATCCTAGAAGAAGCACTGGAAGACGCCCCCGACGAGGAACTTAGGATTATTCTGGTTCAGGCACGTCACGCTGCCGCGGATTATCGCAGGTCCCTTGAAGATGCGCTCTCGAATGCAGACAGCATGCTGCAGGGGCAGAGGCCGATTGAGGCGCTTCGGTATCTCCAATCGCAGCCTCAGTCCTTTTCGCGGGATGCTCGGTTTGTGGCGCTGCTCCAGAAGGCCACTGAGCAATCCAACCGTGTACAGAAAATCGAGCACTTCCTCGAAAGAGCGCGGGCGCACTTCGTCCGCGACGAGTTTGACGCGGCACGATCTACGCTCGATGAGTGCGTGCACCAATACGGCCGCACGCCGGACCTGAATAAATTTCTGGCCGAAATCGAAGATCGGCAAGCTCAGGTCATCACCGAGCGCATCGAGAGGGCTCTTCGTGAAACCCGCGAGTGCCTTAGCAAAGGCAACGCCGATCAGGCCCTCCAGACGCTAGCGACAGTTCAGTCCCTCGCCCAAAAAGCTCCGAAGCGACTGCTCAGCGCATTTCAATCGCTCCAACTCGAAGCGGCGAATGCGCAGGCGCGCCGATACAAATCGGACATCGAACAGCTCCTGGCTCAGGGTGCTCATGACCAAGCGGCATCGATCCTGCAGCGCGCTCAGGCAGAGTTCCCGCAAAATCGGGACGTGCAGCAAGCCGGCAAGATCCTGGAGCAGGCACTCCAGCGGAGGCAAGACTGCGAGAAGGTGCTCGAAAACGCACGCAGTTTGTTTTCCAACCGAGCTTGGCGCGACGGTGCGGACCTATGCCTGAGGGCCGGACCGCTATCGAGCCGGGATCCAGTCGCGCGCAAGGAACTTCTTTCCGTGCTCGAGCACGCCGCTTCGGAGGCTGCTGATCAGGATTGGCACCACGCGGACTACCTCCTCCAGTGCATTTCCCAAATACAACCCGGCGCTCCGCTTTCCCGAGCTATCCAGGAGAAAGTCGCATCAGCAAAGCGACAGGAGTCAATTCGTGAAACTCTCTCCCAGGCAAACCGGTCGCAAGGGGAGGGTGACATCGAACGCGCTGTCGAACTCGTCGACGCAGCACTCGCGCAGTACTCTTCCGACGCGAGGTTGATTGAAGTACGGCACAAGCTGGCGGCCGCACTGGACGAGAAGAAGGATCTTGCCAGACGAGAGCAAGACCGAAGAGAGAAAGAATCGTATGTCGCGGAAGTACAGCGTCGAGTTCGAAATGAAACCACAGCCGAGGGGCGCCGTCGACTCTTCGAGGACGCTCTCCGCAAGTATCCCAATGAGCCGACCCTGAAGACTGGCCTGTCCGAGGCTCGAGACCTCGAGCGCAAGCTGGCATCGCTGACGTCGGATGCGAGAAGTCTCGAACAGACACAAAATTACGATCAGGCGATCCAAAATTGGACACAGGTTACGAGCCTCGGAGGCTCCCAGTCTGAGGCCGAAGCTGCTGTCGCACGGCTCAGGCAGTTGCAAGATCAAACTCGTGCAGCCACCAGGAACTCCGCGCTTCGCAAAATTCGAGATGCTCTCGCGGCCTCCGATTTGAACATGGCAAGTTCCCTGCTGGCCGACGCGCAACGGGAATACCCAAACGATCGAGAACTAGCAGATGCCGCCTCGCTTCGTGACCGGCTCGCCAAAGCGCGGCAGGATCATTTCGCATCGCTTTCCGAAGCTCAAAGAGAATTCGGGGCTCAGCATTGGCAGCGCGGTTCTGAATTGATCACCCGCAGTGTTCAGGGCGCTGATGGTGACCGTGCCGTCTTGCGCGCCGCGTTTGAGACAGCGCTGGCCGGCTGTAAATCCGCAATCGCAGGCAATGTTGACTTCGCCGAAACACTGCTCGCACAGGCCGGCAGAATTCAGCCGGACGCAAAGGAGATCCCAAGTCTCGGAAAGCAAATCGAGCAAAAGAAGCGGGAACTCCAGATCCAGCAGCGGATCAACTCTGTCCAGGCCGCCCTGCAGGCTGGCGATCACGAACGGGCTTTGAGTGAAGTTGATTCAGCGCGCTCGACGTTCCCCGACGAGCCGAGGTTTGTCGCGCTTAGAAAAGAAGTCGAAGCGAATGTTGCACGCGAGAAGAAGGACCAGGAAAATCGCGACCGGTTGCTCGAGATCCTTGAATCTGCCCAGACTCTTCGCGGACAGGGCGATTTACAAGGTGCGTTACGAAAGATCAACCAGGGCTTGCAGGTCTTCCCCAACCACGACCAACTAGTTGAAATGAAACGCGCGGTTGAGAAGGCCGCCAAGGAAGTTGATAAGCAGAGACTGCGCGAGGAGAAAGAAAAAGCTTTCGAGGAGGAAGAACGCAAGAAAGCCGCGCAGGCGCAGAAGAAGACGCGGCAGGCCGACGAAAAGAAGGCTCTCGCTGCAAAAGTAGCCGCCCGGCCCGCCAGTGCAACAGTCAGCAGCACGACCGCGAAGCGATTGCCGCTCTGGGTTTACTCGGCAATTGCGGCGGCGGTGATCTTGATTGTAGTGCCAGTGGTGTGGATAGCCTCCCACCCTTCGAAGCCCCCTGTGGACAATACCTTCGCGGTCCAGGTCCACACCGCTCCGGAAGGAGCAACGGTTCGGAGCAAGGAGACTGGCCAGTCCTGTGTCGCGCCGAACTGCATGCTGAAATTACCTGCCGGTGTGCACGAGTTCCAGGCTGAGTTGCCGGGATACCAGCCTCTGACGCAATCCGTTTCTGTTGATTCGAACAGCACCGGGCCGATTGTGCTGACCCTCGTGCCCCAGCCTCCTCCGCCCCCTCCGGATTCCAATGGCGCCCGTACCACAACTCAAATAGCGCATTTGAATCTGCGCGACGCACAACCGGGTGCAGAAGTCGTATTGGACAACAAACGTCTGGGACGCATTGGACGCCAGGGCACATTCGCCACCGATGTAGCACCGGGCAACCACCAGATTCAGCTGTTACAGAAGAATCAGCGCGCAGCTTTGGTCCAGAGAGAGTTCCCTAACGGCGGACGCATCGATCTGACGGGTCAGGACTTCATTGCCTCCAAGCCAGCGGCAGTTACCGATACCTCGAGCAGCGAGCAGGCTGAGTGGCAGAAGGTGCAAAACTCGCAGGACATTCAGGCCGTGCAGACCTTCCTGAGCCGGTATCCAAACGGATCCGCGAACTCTCAGGCACAAGCGAAACTGGATGATCTTTATTGGGCAAGGGCAAGCGGCAGCGGCACAAGCGCCGGATACAGCGAATATCTCAACCAATATCCAAATGGCAGATACACGCAACAGGCGCATGGCGCGATTGCCGAATTGGAGTGGCGGGCTGTCGAGAACTCTAACGATATCGGCGCGCTGCAGACTTTTCTGAAGAAGTATCCCGGTGGAAGTGATCACGACAAAGCTGCGGCACGACTGGACGACCTGAGCTGGCAACGCACCGATCAGAAAGATCTGGCGAGCATTCATTCGTATGTAGCGAACTTCCCCGAGGGCCGTCACGCGCCGGAAGCGCATAAGAGAATTGACGATCTAAGCAGAGCAGCAAATGTGCCTCGTGCTGCAGACACCAGGACAACCCAGGTTCCTTCAGCCGACGACAACAAATCCATCCTGCAAGTTCTGAGCCAGTATCAGAAAGCATACGAAGCTCAGGATGTTCAGCAACTGCAGAAGATTTGGCCCGGCATGACCGGAGTGCAAATCAAGACGCTGGGAGACTTCTTTCGGCAAGCCTCGAAATTGTCTTTGGAATATCAGGTGTCCCAAGTCGATATCAGTGGCGACACTGCGACCGTAAGGTTCACGCAGATGTTGCGATACGCGGTCGAGGGGAAATCAGGTAAGAACTCGGCCAAGATTGTCATGCAATTGAGTAAGGTGCAGGGCGGGAACTGGGAAATCAATTCGATTCGGTGAGAAAGGTTGGAGGACGGCTTATGGAGCGCGTTGTGCGTCTAGTACTGTTGTTTTTCGTGGCATTCGGAGCGACATTCAGTTTGGCTCAGGGCCCGTGCCCTACCGCGGCATCAACTCAAACCAGCACGATTCCGTCGCGCTCGAACGACTTGATTTGCCTTGTACCCCAAGTCTTCGGCCCTGGAGGACTCGTTGGAGTGGATCACGGTGGGCCGCTGCTCTCGACTCAGTTGTTCAGTCATGCGGCACATTTCACCAATTCCGCGCTGCAAAGTTTCACTCCACTCAATGCCGAGATTGGTACGCAACTTAGCCAATTGCCCATTACTTCCCCTGTTTCCGGATTTGTGTTTTCTTTCAATCCCTCTCTCGGTGTGGTCTCGCGGCAGACTCAGGGTTTTGGCCCGGTTCTTACCGAGCGTCCCGACACCATTGGTAAACACAAGCTGTTTGTGGGCTTCAGCTATCAGTACTTCAATTTCGACAAGGCCGATGGCGTCAATCTTAGGAACTTCGGCGCCGTCTTTCAGCATGAGGAGGAACCCAACCTGTGCAACCCTCCCAATCCCAACATCACCTGTGGGCCAGACGGAGAGCCTAGTTTTCAGCACGACATCATCGGCACACAGAATCGAATTGACCTGAAGGTGCACCAATATGTAGGAGTGGCGACCTTTGGCGTCACCGACCGCTTCGACCTCTCCATCGCTATCCCCATTCTTAGTGTGCGCAGCGGCATGTTCACAGATGCCAGCATTAGCAGCTTCGAGACCGCGGCCGATAAACCGCCCTGCTGTTTGCACCAGTTCGATCCCGCCAGTGGACAGATTCCGTCGAACGAAACTTTCTTCGGCAGTGATCACGCGACTTTCTTCAACAACCTTAATGCCAACGGAATTGGGGACATCACAATCCGTGGCAAATATCAGGTCCTGAAAGGTGAGAAAGCAGGACTGGCATTGGGAGGCGACATTCATCTCCCAACCGGCGATGCACATAAGTTCCTCGGTTCGGGTACCTGGGGCATACGGCCGTTCGCAACAGTTTCCTACGCCGGCCGAGTCTCGCCTCACGCGACATTCGGTTATCAGCGCAATGGTGATTCGGTCTTGGCGGGCGACGTCACCGTGAATTCGTCAGCCCACTTGCCCGACGCCCTTACCTACACCGCTGGCGTAGATGTAGGCATCAATCACCACCTCAGCGTGAACGCAGACTATATCGGCCAGTCGCTTATTAACACGAAACGAATTTCTGCTGTGACCTTCACCGACATCGCCGGAGCGGCGCATCCGACTATCACCTCGTCGACGGCCACCATCAACCAAGCTTACGTCTCCGTCGGAGGCAAATTAAACCCATTCGGAAAGTTGCTTGTGATTGCCAACGTTCTTTTCCAGGTGAATGAAGCAGGACTGCACTCGAAACCCGTTCCGCTGATCGGATTGTCTTACACGTTCTAGCCCACACAACAAGGGCGAGATGGAATACACGAATACATCCTGGAACGGCGCACGGCGATTGGGAAACCGTGAACAGCGCGGAATCATTCGCTCTGAGATCGAGGGTGGAGTGTTTCTGAATGAACTGCCGCGGCACACCATCCTTCAGATTCAGACCTCAAACCGCTGCTATACGGCAGAGATCCTCTGCCCGGGCGAGATTCTCATCTGTGGTCATCCGCAGTACTGCCCCGAGCCAGTGGTCGTATCCGTAGCCGGTTCGAGTTGGGGTGGTGCGCTCCTCAAAGTCAATTTCGTGGGCCGCGGGATGCGCCTTGAATTCACCCATCCGGACTACGAGGACCCAATTGTTACATCACCGATTTGCGAGATTCGCGAGTACAGGCGAAGTTAACAAATAGTGAGCACCGCGTCCTGAGATCCACGAATGATTCTCAGCGTCATTCTGTACGGAGGAATCTGCTGTTCGCCTGCAGCTTTGGCCCAGCCGCCGATAGCTCATTCGAATTGCCCCTATGTGCGACGAGGATGAGGACTTTGTCATTCCGGCCCAAGGGAGGAATCTGCTGTTCGCCTGCAGCTTCGGCGCAGCCGCCACTCTGCAGTCGCCTTCAGCACAGTGCCCACATCCCCGGGGGCTCCAGCGAGCCTGCCCGTATATAGAATCGACTCATGCAGTTGCTCCGTACCTTTGCATGGCTGGCGTGCGTTGTTTACTCGACCATTCCCTCCTTTTGGCTAATGGTCCATCCGCGGGCCCATCGATGGCGCACCCAGGTTCGCTCCCCGTTCGGTTTGCTACTCCCGGCTTGGATCACAATGTGGGTGGGCTTGGCTGTGCTGACAGGCGCCTGGCGCTCTGTACGGGTTTATGAAACCGCATGGACGTGGGCTCCCGCGCTCCTTCTCTTCAGCTTGGGAATCCTCCTGTACATACAGTCCGGAGCCCACTTCAGCTGGGCTCAATTGGGAGGTCTGCCGGAAGTGCGCCCCGGCCATCACGACGCACGCCTGATCACTACAGGTCTCCGATCCAAGGTGCGGCACCCCGTTTATCTTGCGCACCTCTGCGAACTGATCGCCTGGAGCCTCGGCTCTGGCCTGCTGGTGTGCTGGCTGCTCACGGGATTCGCGATCCTCACCGGAGCGGTGATGATCCAAATGGAAGATGCGGAGTTGCAGAAGAGATTCGGGGAACAATTTCGCAGTTATCGCAGCGCCGTTCCTGCGCTGTTCCCACGTCTATAATCGCAGGTTGGCTGAAAGCTGATAGCTAAGAGCGGACAGCTTCTTTCATGCGCTTCGAAATTGAGCCGTTTGCGCGGCGTCTGCGCCGTGCGGCGAAATCCCGCGCGGTGCGAGGGATCTGTTGATGCGCTTCGAATTCTTCATCGCCTGCCGCTATTTGCGTGCCAAGCGCCGCCAGGCGTTCATCGGAATCATCACCGGCATCTCTGTTGCCGGAGTCGCTGCCGGAGTCGCCTCGCTGGTCGTCGCTCTGGCCATCAACAACGGGTTCCGGCAAGACCTCCAGCAGCGTCTGCTCGGGTCCACCTCGCATATCAGCCTGCAGCGGGTTGCCGACGACGGGATTCGCGACTGGCCGCCCCTCATGCAGCGTATGTCCAAGGAGCCTCACGTCTTGGCAGCCGCTCCCGCGATCTTCGAAC
>Ga0136846_1223885_pt1 | contig 17175 bp, 17 predicted proteins | sample HopSoiMetagenom2_FD_96841 | JGI IMG/M metagenome (GOLD analysis project Ga0136846, IMG submission 96841) | Grasslands soil microbial communities from Hopland, California, USA - 2 Assembly 2016 (version 4) | ecosystem: Environmental > Terrestrial > Soil > Grasslands | place: USA: Hopland...
CCACCTTGTTCGCCGCCGCCGCCGCCGCCGCCGGACTCACCGCCGCCGGCTCCGCCTTGGCCTCCCTGCTCCCAATCGCTGGTGCTCATTCGTGATCCTCCTTCCAGAGGGTCGGTTGCCCGCGATCTTCCTTTTGGTTTCACGCGTAAAACCTTGTCTACACTCGGAACGTGGAACCGCTACGCGACTCCTGGGACCGCGAGATCAAGTCGGTGCGCATCTCCGTCACCGACAAGTGCAACTTCCGTTGCACGTACTGCATGCCGGCGGAGGGCCTCCAGTGGCTCGGCCGCGACGAGATCCTCACCTTCGAAGAGATCACGCGACTCGTATCCGTGCTGGCCGGTCTCGGCGTGGACGAGGTTCGGCTGACGGGCGGAGAGCCGTTGGTGCGCCGCGACCTCCCTGCCCTTGTCGAGATGCTTGCGCGCGTCGAAGGCGTCAGAGATCTGTCCCTCACGACCAACGGCGTACTGCTCGACCGCCTCGCCGCTCCCCTCGTCGAGGCAGGGCTCCGCAGGCTCAACGTCTCACTCGACACGCTCAACCACGTGCGCTTCGCGGAGATCACGCGACGCGACGCGCTCGACGCGGTCCTGCGCGGCCTCGAGGAGGCCGAGCGCCATCCCGAGCTGCGACCGATCAAGGTGAACTGCGTCGCCGTGAAGGGCTTCACCGAGACCGAGGTTCCCGCGCTCGCGGAGCTCGCGCGTCGCAAGCCATACGTCGTGCGCTTCATCGAGTTCATGCCACTCGACGCCGACGAGGCGTGGCGCGAAGACGATGTCCTCACCGGCGCCGAGATCCGCGCGATCATCGAGGATCGCTACGGGCCGCTCGAAGCGCTGCCGGCGAAGGCGTCCTCGACCGCGCGGCGGTTCCGCTTCGCAGACGGCGTCGGCGAGCTCGGCTTCGTGAATCCCGTCTCGGAGCCTTTCTGCTCCTCGTGCGACCGGATCCGGCTGACCGCGGACGGCCAGCTCCGCACCTGCCTCTTCTCACGTCGCGAATGGGACCTGAAGACCCCGCTTCGCAACGGCGCCTCGGACGACGAACTGGTCCAGCTCCTGCGTTACGCCGTGCGTCACAAGGAGTTGAAACACAGAATCAACGACCCCGGCTTCGCCAGGGCAAGCCGCTCGATGTCGCAAATAGGCGGATAACCGCCGCGGGGGATGATGAGCGACATCCCTGACGTTTAAAATCGACAGGTCATGACTGCCGCGATTGCAGCCGGAAGGCGCTTCCTGCCGCGTGGATACGCGGATTTCGGCCTCCAGGTCGTCATCTGGTTCGGGTTCCTGCTCGCGTATCAGGTGGCACGAGGCCTCGCCGATCGCGACCCCACGCGCGCGTTCGCCAACGGCTGGCGCGTGATCGGCCTCGAGCAGCGGCTGATGGGGCTTGGCGAGCTGACGCTGCAGGGCTGGACGCAGTCCTCCCATTTCCTCGCCGAGCTGGTCTCGTGGACCTACTGGAACTCCGAGTTCACGGTGATCGGGCTGGCGCTCCTCTGGGTCTACCTGCGGCGGAACGAGGCATTCACGCGTTTCCGCAACACGATCCTCCTCGCGAACGGGCTCGGCCTGATCGGGTACGTGCTCCTGCCGACGGCCCCGCCGCGCTTCTTCACCTCGATCGGCTTCGAGGACACCCTCGGCCAGCTCGGCGGCCTGAACCACGGGAGCGGCCTCGTCGAGCTCGCGTCGAATCCCTACGCCGCGATGCCGAGCCTCCACGCGGCCGATGCGCTGATCGTCGGCATCGTGCTCGCATCCGTTGCGCGCCACTGGCCGGTGAGAGTGCTCTGGCTGCTCTGGCCGGTTTGGGTCTGGTTCGCAGTGATGGCGACCGGCAACCACTTCTGGCTCGACGTCCTCGCAGGCGTCGCGCTCGGAACGGTCGCTCTCGCGATCGTGTACCAGTCGCGGATCCGCCGCTTCATCACGCGCTAGACTGCTCATAGCAGGTATGCGATGAGAGAATCCGCCGTGATCCACCGGGTCAAACAGGGTTACACGACGGGCGCGCGCTCGCTCGCCTCGCGGTCGATCGTCGGCCTCGCGCGCACGCGCGTCACGCCCAATGCGCTGACGACGGCAGGCGTCTCCTTGTGCCTGGCGGCCGCGGTGCTCGTCTTCTTCGAAGACCACAACGAACTGCTCTTCTACTGGGTCGGCGCCACCGTCTTCGTCGTCGGCTCGATCCTCGACATCCTCGACGGCGCACTTGCCCGCGCGGGCGGCAAGACAACGACGTTCGGCTCCTTCCTCGACTCCACGACCGACCGTGTCGGCGAGGGAGCCATGCTGGGCGCGATCGCGCTCATCTTCTCGCGGCACGGAAACCAGGTCGCCCTCGGCGCCGCGGTTGCCGCCGTTGCCGGCTCGTTCCTGGTCAGTTACACGCGCGCGAAGGCCGAGGCCCTCGGACTGCGCGGCGACGTCGGCCTCGGGTCGCGCGCCGAGCGCGTCGTGGTGATCACTGCTGGGCTCGTCCTCGCACCGTGGGGAGCGCTGCAGTGGGCGATCTACCTGCTGACGGCGACGGCGTGGCTCACAGTCGTGCAGCGGATCCTCTTCGTGCGTAAGCAGCTGCGAGAACGAACATAAGAGACTCGTGCTGTTCTTCATCATCGGGCTGATCGTGTGGGGGTTCATCATCGGCGGGCTTGCGCGCCTCGCGCTTCCAGGCCCCGACCCGATGCCCTGGTACGCCACCATCGGCCTCGGCCTCGGTGGCTCGCTGATCGGAGGGATCCTCGCGCGCCTGCTGATCGGAACCGCCGGAGGACTGATCTTCGCGCTGATCGGCGCCATCCTCTTGCTGTACCTCTATCGCCGCTTCGTACAGGGGCGGGGCATCACCGGGCCCACCGCGCGCCGATTCTGAGCGTCGTATCGCAAGTCTGCTATCTTCCTCGTCATAGCAAGCTTGCGATAGGAGGTTCTCTCTAGATGGCTGCAGAAAACGGCAAGCAGAACGGGAAGACGCGCGTCGACGACCGCGTCCGCGTCGCACTCGTCGGCGTCGGCAACTGCGCCAACTCGCTGCTGCAAGGAGTGGAGTACTACAAAGACGCGCCGGACGACGAGTTCGTTCCGGGCCTCATGCACGTGAACCTCGGCGGCTACCACGTGCGCGACATCGAGTTCACCGCCGCGTTCGACGTCACCAGCGACAAGGTCGGCAAGGATCTCTCCGAGGCGATCTGGGCGCATCCGAACGACACGATCAAGTTCGCGGACGTCCCGCAGACCGGAATCACCGTCTCGCGCGGCATGACGCACGACGGGCTCGGCAAGTACATCTCTCAGGTCGTCAACAAGGCCGAGGGCGAGACGAGCGACGTGGTCGGCATCCTGCGCGACACGAAGACCGACGTCGTGGTCAACTATCTGCCGGTCGGCTCAGAGGCGGCGACGAAGTGGTACGCCGAGCAGGTCCTCGAAGCCGGCTGCGCCATGGTCAACTGCATGCCGGTCTTCATCGCCCGCGAGAAGTACTGGCAGCGGCGCTTCGAGGAGAAGGGCGTGCCCATCATCGGGGACGACATCAAGTCGCAAGTCGGCGCGACGATCACGCACCGCGTCCTCACGTCCCTCTTCCGCGAGCGTGGCGTGAGGCTCGACAAGACGATGCAGCTGAACGTCGGCGGTAACTCGGACTTCCTCAACATGCTCGAGCGCGAGCGCCTCGAGTCGAAGAAGATCTCGAAGACGAACGCGGTCACATCGATGCTCGACTACGACCTCGGCGCGGAGAACGTGCACGTCGGCCCGTCGGACTACGTCCCGTGGCTGACGGACCGCAAGTGGGCCTACATCCGCATGGAGGGGTCCTCGTTCGGCGACGTGCCGCTGAACCTCGAGCTGAAGCTCGAGGTCTGGGATTCGCCGAACTCCGCCGGCATCGTGATCGACGCGGTGCGGCTCGCGAAGCTCGCGCTCAACAACGGTGTCGGCGGTGCGCTCGAGGGACCGAGCTCGTACCTGATGAAGTCGCCGCCGCAGCAGGTGGCCGACGACGACGCGTACGAAGCGACGGAGAAGTTCATCCGAAAGAACGCGCGGCGCTCGGCCAAAAAGGCCGTCACCACCTAGAACGGCCGGGGTCTGGCCCGAGAGGGCCAGACCCCGATCTCTAGACTCGGAGGAGGATGGCTTTGCGCATCTGCCTCGTGTCACCCTTCGCCTGGTCGCAGCCGCACGACGTCAACGAGCACGTCGACGGCGTCGCGCGCGAGCTACGCGGGCTGGGCCACTCGGTCACGGTGCTGGCCTCGTCGAACCGCGCCAAAGAGCTCGCGGCGGGGCGGCGCGCCCTCCTCGACGGCCTCGATGCGGAGGTCGTCGCGCTCGGACCGGCGATGCCGATCTCGCGGCGCAGCCGTATCGGCGTACCGGTCGGCGCCCGCGCGAATCTTGCGCTCGCGCTGAAGCTCGGCCACTTCGACGTCGTGCACGGCTTCGAGCCGGGACTGCCCTCACTCTCGTACCTCGCGTTACGCGATGCGGAGGGGCTGGCGGTTGCGACCTTCCTCTCACCGGAACGACTCTCGTATCCCCCCGGGCGCGCCCAGCGCGACCGGCTGCTCGGGAGACTCGACGCTCTCGTTGCGACCAGTGACGAAACGGCCGAAGCTGCAGCAATTCGGTTTCCCGGCCGCTACGTCGTGATCTCCGAAGGCGTCGACGGTGAGCGCTTCCGCCCGGGGGAGAAACGGAACGTCATTGTCCTCGAGTGGCGGCCGGCCGAGCGCGCCCTCGTGCGCGGCGTGCTCCGCGAACTGGCCGATCTTCCTGACTGGGAGCTGCTGTTGCTGCGCACGAAGCCGCTCACCGGCAAGCCGACCATTCCGCGGTCGTTGCGAGACCGCGTGCACGTCCGAACGGCGCGCGACGGCGCAGCGCGTGCCCCGCTGCTCGCGGAGGCGAGCATCTTCGTGCCCGCGATCGACGGCCTCCGTCGCGTACGACTCGAAGCGGCCGCAGCGGGGTGCGCGATCGCGTCGCCGCCCGGCGCGCGCGAGCAGCCGGAGCTCTTCGGCGCCGAAGCGGCTCGGCTCGCGGAGGACGCCGACTACCGCGAGCGGCGTGCGCAACGAGCGCGCGCAGACGCAGAGAGTCAGACCTTCGCTGCGGTCGCGCGAGATCTCGACGAGCTCTACCGCTCGCTCGCGCGCCGACGTCACGCACCGGCGCGCGCAGCCGATCCGCTGCGCGACCGCCCGTGGATCCTCGCCGACCTGCACATGCACACGAACTGGTCGCACGACTGCACCGTCGACCCAGCCGACCTGATCATGTACGCCGAGGCGAACGGGCTCGGGACGATCGCGGTCACCGACCACAACGTCATCGGTGGGGCGCTCGAGACTGCCGAGCTCGCACGCGACCACGAACTGGTCGTGATTCCGGGTGAGGAGATCAAGACCGACGGCCAGGGAGAGGTCATCGGTTTGTTCCTCGAGGAGGAGATCCCGCGCGGCCTCTCCTTCACCGAGACTGTCGCGGCGATCAGGGCGCAGGGTGGGCTCGTCTATCTGCCGCATCCCTTCGACCGCATGCACTCGATCCCCGATCCGGCGACGCTCCAGCAGCATCTTCAGGACATCGACGTCTTCGAGGTCTACAACGCCCGCCTCCTCTTCGAGGCCTACAACGAGGAGGCCCTTCGCTTCGCCCGCAAGTACAACCTCCTTGCCGGGGCCGGCTCGGACGCGCACGTCCTCCAGGGCGTCGGTACCGGAGCACTCCGCATGCGGGCCTTCGAAGGGCCGGAGGAGTTCCTCCTCAGCCTCCGCTCGGCCCAGGTTCTCCGCCGGCCGCGCTCGCTCGTGTACCTCCAGTCCCTCAAGTGGATGGCCCAGGCCAAGGAACGCGTCCGGTAGAGGAGAAAGGTCCTAGGCCGGTGCCAGCGACGGACGAGATCTACGAGAAGTACCTGCAGAAGGCGATCGTCGAGATCAACGATCTCGCGCACGAAGTCGCCCAGGCAGGCGGCGCACGCGTGCCGGTGGTCGGGTCAGGGCACCCGCTCGCGGACGTCATGCTGCTCAAGTATCGGCCCCAGGCCGCAGAGGTCCAGGAAGGCGTCGCCTTCTACGGCCGCGCCGGACAGGCGATCCTGAAGTCGCTACAGCGGCTGCATGTCGATCCGATGTCGGTCTACGGGACGAACTGTCTCAAGTTCGCCGACGGCAGCGACGAAGAGTCGCGCCTCTTCCTCACGCGGGAGCTGCACATCGTCCAACCGAAGCTGATCGTGGCGATGGGTGAGACGGCAGTCGAGTTCCTGAACTCGCTCGACTTTCCGCTTGCGGACCCAGTCCAGTACAAACCTGGCGAGCTCCAGCGCTTCACAGCGACGGCGCAGGTGCTGGTCGTGCCCGACATCGACGCGTCGCTCGACGAAGCACCTGCGAAGACCCAATTTTGGAACGCCTTCAAGCCTCTCGGCCAGTGGTGGGCCGAGCTGCCGCCCTACTAGCTCTTCTCGCGGCGCTCGCGCTCTACTACGCGTTCCACGCTCGGCTGTGGGATGCCTCGACGTGGTGGGACATCGGGTTCCTCTCGGTCGTCCTGATCCCCGCCTGCTTCGCGCTCGTGTTGCTCGTGCTGCCCTTCCGCACCGGACGTGGGCTTCTCGCGGCCGCGGCCTCGCTGGCCGTGCTCGCGTGGGCATTCCACATCGCGGGGTGGAACACGCCGGAGAACTTTTGCAAGCTCTTCGCCGTCGCGGCCCTCGGCTTCGCCTTCCTCGAGTACTTCGAGACGCTCAGCTGGGTCGTGTTGGTGGCGCTGATCATCCCGTGGGTCGACGCCTACTCGGTGTGGCGCGGCCCGACGAAGGTGATCGTGACGAAGCACGCGCACGTCTTCACGAACTTCTCCTTCGCGTTCCCCATTCCCGGCGAGAGCGCGGCGGCGAATCTCGGCCTCCCCGACTTGCTCTTCTTCTCGCTCTTCCTCGCGGCCGCAGACCGCTACGACCTCCGCCCCAAGCTGACATGGCTGTTGATGACGCTGTCGTTCGGAGCGACGCTCGCGCTTGCCGTCTGGGGCGACCTCGCGGGCCTGCCGGCGCTGCCACTGCTCTCACTGGCGTTCCTCCTCGCGAACGGCGACCTCATCTGGAAACAACTGCGCCGCCCGGACATGTCCCGGGACAGTCCCTAGACGTGTCTTTCGAGCAGCGCGACGGTCTCGACGTGCGGCGTATGCGGGAACATGTCAACCGGTTTCGCACGGAGCAGGGAGTAGCCGTAGCCGTCGGCAAGTCGCTTCACATCGCCGGCGAGAGTCGTGGGATTGCAGCTGACATAGACGATCCGGCCCGCGCCGATCTCCCCCAGCCGCTTCAGCGCCTTTCCGGCCAACCCCGCGCGCGGCGGATCGACGACGACCACGTCGGGATCGCCGCTTCGCTCGTGGAGCTCGGCGACCGACTGTCCCACGTTCGCCGCGAAGAAGGCGGCGTTTCCGATGCCGTTGAGGTCGGCGTTCTCGAGCGCGCAGGCGATCGACTCCTCCGAGACGTCGATGCCCCAGACCGTCAGTGCGTCGCGCGCCAGCACGAGGCCGATCGTGCCGATGCCGCAGTAGAGGTCGTACACGGTCTCGTCGCCCGTCAGCCCTGCGAACTCGCGGGCGATGCCGTAAAGCCGCTCGGCCATGGTGGTGTTCGTCTGCAGGAACGCGTTCGGCCGCACGCGGAAGCGCAGGCCGCACAGCTCCTCCTCGATCGCATCCTCGCCCCAGAGGAGTTGCGTCGGCAGGTTCGTCACCTCGGCGGGTGACTCGTTCTCGGACCAGTGGATCGACCGCACCTCGGGAAAGACGCGAAGGGTGTCGACGAAACCGCCCGTGTCGAACTTCTCGCCCGGCGCCGTCACCAGCTGCACGAGCGCCTGACCGGTATTGCGTCCTTCACGGACGACGAGATGGCGGAGGTAACCGGTGTGCTCCTCCTGGTCGTAGGCGACGAGCCGGTCGCCCCTCGCCCACTCGCGGACGCTGTTCCGGATCGCGTTGCCGAGGTCGGTCGTGAGCCAGCACTTCTCGATCTCGAGCACCTCGTCCCAGCGCCCGGCCTTGTGAAAGCCGAGCGTGGGCCCGTCCTCGAGCTGGGTGAACGAGTACTCGAGCTTGTTGCGGTAGTGGAACACCTCCTCGGCGGGAACGATCGCTTCCAGCGGCGGCTCGGCGATGCCGCCGATCCGGCGTAGCGCGTCCGCGACCTGGCCCGCTTTTGACTCGACCTGTGCCTCGTACGCGAGATCCTGGAAGCGACACCCGCCGCACGCCGGGTAGTGCGCGCACGGCGCCTCGACACGTTGCGGGCCCGGGGAGAGCACTTCGGTCGCGAGCGCCTCCGCGTGCCGCCGCTGCACCTTCGTCACGCGCGCGCGGACGGTGTCGCCCGGCAAGCCTCGCCGGACGAACACCACGAATCCGTTCAGCCGCGCAACACCGTTGCCGCCGTACGCGAGCGAGTCGATCGTGAGCTCGAGCTCCTGGTCCTTCGTGACGGGGGCTGACACGAAGGACCAGGGTACTCGGGGTCAGGCGGCCTTCTTCGCCTCCCCTGCGGCGGGGAGATACACCGGATGGTTCGACCGGAAGACGTCGTCCGGATCGACGGCTGCCTTCACGGCCTGCAGCCGGCGGTACGTCTGCTCGCCGAACAACCGCTCGCCGCGCTGCCGCTTCTCCGCGAAGTTGAGGTAGGTGCGACCGGAATCCCACCGGCCGAGCACGGCCTGCACGATCTCGACGTGCGCCTTGACGGCCGCGCCCATCTCCGGCGTCGGGGCGATCCCGACCGCGAACATCGCGAACTTGCCGTCGATCGTTGCGAGCGCTCCGGCTCCCGGCGACTTGCGGGCGAGCGCGCCGCCGAGATGCCGCACCTCGACGCTCAGGAGCGGCGATCCGGATCCGGCGCCCGCGACGCGCACCAGCGAGTCGATCGCTGCGTCGTCGAAGTCGGACAGCAGCATGCCGTCGCCGAAGCCTGGAACGGGATGCTCCGGATCCATGTGCAGGTGCTTCAACTCGCGGACCGGCGTCGGTCGAAACGTGTCCATCTCAGGGCCGAGCTCGCGCAACGGACGAAGGAGCTCGTCGGTCTCTTCTTTGCCGAGGAGCGACGTCGCTTCCACGACCACGAACGATCCACCACGAAGCGGCTCGGGAATATCGGGAATCGGCGGGAACTGCAGGAACCGGCCGACCGAGGTGATCTCTTCCGGAACGTCGTCGACCCAGCGGCGCCACGCATGAAGAACCTCTGCGCCGCGAGCGAGCGGGAAGAAGAGCACGCCCGCGTAGACCTCCGGCAGTGGGAAGAGCTTGAACTCGAGTGCCGTGACGACGCCGAACGAGCCGCCGCCGCCACGGAGCGCCCAGAAGAGATCGGCGTTCTGATCCGCATCGGCGCGGACGAGCTCTCCCTCGGCGTTGACGAGCTCGACCGCAGTGATGTTGTTCGCGGCGAGGCCGTGGCGACGCGCAAGCCAGCTGATACCTCCGCCGAGCGAATAGCCGACGACGCCAACGTCAGGCGAAGAGCCCGCCAAGGCCGCGAGCCCGTGCTCGGCTGCCGCCTCCGTGACCTCTTCCCAGAGAACGCCGGCCTCGACGCGTGCGCGCTGCTGCGCGGCGTCGATCGCGACTCCGCGCATGCGCTCGGTCTTCAACAGCACGGTGTGCGCAAGCGAGCCGAGGGGGAGCGCATTGTGCCCGGTGCCCTGCGGTGCGACGCGGAGGCCGCGCTGACGCGCCCAACGGACGACGGCGATGACGTCCTCGGCCGTCTCAGGCAGGGCAACGGCCGCAGGTTGCTGGTCGGCGGCGAGATTCCAGGCAAGCCGCGCCTGGTTCCACTGGTGGTCGTGCGGTAGGACGATGATTTCGTTCTTCATGGGACCTCCTCGATGTCGTACCTGGACGGTCGCAGCACGCCGTCCTGCGAGGAAGGTGGTGCACTGGTGTCTCGAGGTACGGGAAGCCGTACGATCGCGTCGTGGATGCGCAAGCGGCCGCGCGCGCATGGATCGATGCCTGGGCACGTGCATGGCGCGCGCTCGACGCCGAGCTGCTCGAACCGGTCTACGCCGACGAGACGGTCCACAGGTCGCATCCGTTCCGGGAGCCAGGGAATCCGATCGCGTATGCGCGCTGGGCGTTCGCCGAAGAAGAGGGAGCGCCCCAGGTGTGGATGGGCGAGCCAGTCGTCGCGGGCGACCGCGCGTCGATCGAGTGGTGGGCCGCCGTGATCGAGAACGGCAAGGACGTCTCGCTCGCCGGCGTCTCGATCCTCCGCTTCGACGGCGATGGCCGGGTCATCGAGCAGAGCGACTACTGGGGCAGCGCCGACGGCCGCGTCGAGCCGTGGCCCGGCTGGGCAACACGGGAGCAAGACCCTGATGCCCGAGGCTAAGACGAGCGCAGCTCGCTTAGACGAGGGCGAACTGATGCGAGTCGGCGACGCGCAGCATCGCCGAGCCGCACGGTAGGGAAATCTGCCCGCCAGCAAGGAGCGCGCGGGCCGGGCCCGCGCGCGTCTCCCGCGAAGCGGCGCTACCTCGCACCGAGCGAAAGCGCAGCTTCCGCTCGGTCAGCGCAAGGGGGTGACGTAGACCTTGCGGTCTCGGGGACCGTCGAACTCGCAGAAGAAGATCCCCTGCCAGGTCCCGAGAGCGAGCTTCCCGTCGGCGAGGGGAACGAGGATCTGCGGGCTCATCAGCGAGGCGCGGATGTGGGACGGCGCGTTCGGCCCATCGGGGTCCTCGACGTGCTTCCAGTCCCAGCCGTCGTCGACCACCTTCTCGAGCGCCGATTCGAGATCCGCCGCGACAGCAGGGTCGGCGCCTTCGTTGATCGTCACGCCGGCCGTCGTGTGCGGAACGTAGACGAGAGCAGCCGCGGCGCCATTCGTCTCGCCGAGTGCCTCCTGGACCTTCGTGGTGATGTCCACGAGCTGAGTCCGGCGGTCGGTCTTCAGTCGAATCTCCTGCACGGCCCGCGTATCCTAGTCCGAGCATGCCTCCTGCCCCGCCCTCTGACCGGGAGCTCGACGCCTACCGCGAGCAGGCGGACCGGTTCATCGCCGAGCTCGACGAGGAGTTCTACCTCCACTACGCCGGGCTCAAGGACACGTTCGACCTGACGCCGATCTACGAGCGTCACGCGAACCTGACAGAGCTCGAGCAGGTGCAGTCGATCGGCCTCGCCGTCAACGGCGGCACACGCGTGCGAGAGCTCTGGCGCTTCGCCTGCGAGGGGTACTTCGGAGATCTCACGCGCGATCACGCCGAGAAGCTCGCGCAGCTCGAGTCGGAGCTGTCCGTGACTGTCGACGGCGAGGAGATTCCGTACCGGATGGTGCGTCCGGCGCTCGCGAACGAGCCCGATCGCCACAAGCGGCAGGAGCTCGACGCGCGCGCAAACGAGCTCCTGGACGAACACATGAACCCGCTGCATCTCGACGGCGCGCGCGTGGTGCAGCAGGGCGCGCGCGATCTCGGCCATGCCAACTACCTGGAGCTGTACCGTCAGGCGCTGCCGCCGTCGGCCCTCGACGAGCTCGCCGAGCAGTGCAGGCACTTCCTCGACTCGACGCAACGCCTCTACGAGGACGCCGCGGACAAGCTCTTCCGCGAACGCGTCGGTGTCTCGCTCTCGGAGGCGCAGCGCTGGGATGTGGCGCGCCTGTTCCGCGCCCCGGAATGGGATCCCATGTTTCCGGCGGATCGCATGGTGCCCGCGCTGGAGCGCACGCTCGGAGACCTCGGCGTCGACCTCAAGTCGCAGGCCAACGTCACCCTCGACCTCGACGAGCGGCCGAACAAGAGCCCACGCGCGTTCTGCGCACCGATCGAGGTCCCGGATCGCGTCGTCCTCGTGATCCAGCCGATCGGCGGGCCTGACGACTGGCGTGCACTCTTCCACGAGGCGGGGCACACCGAGCACTTCGCACACACGTCGCGCGACCTGTCGATGGAGGAGAAGCGCCTCGGCGACAACGCCGTCACAGAAGGCTGGGCGATGCTCTTGCAGCATCTGACCGACGAGCCGGCGTGGCTGACCGGAATGCTCGACTTCGCCCGCCCGGGCGAGTACGCGATCGAGGGCGCCACCGGACTTCTCTACTTCGTCCGCCGCTACGCCGCGAAGATCCTCTACGAGCTCGAGTTCCACGCGACGGACGACGTGACGACGATGCGGTCGCGCTACACGGAACTGCTTTCCGACGCGCTCAAGATCGACGTCACACCGGTGAACTACCTCGCCGACATCGACTCGGGGTTCTACGTGTCCTCGTACCTCCGCTCCTGGGCGTTCGAGGCCCAGCTGCGCGCGTACCTGAAGGAGAAGTGGGGGACCAGATGGTTCGCCTCGCGGGACGCCGGCTCCCTGCTCCGCGAGCTGTGGGCCGAAGGCCAGAGCATGCGGGCCGAGGAGATGCTGAAGGAGGTCACCGGCTCCACCCTCGAGATGGAGGCCGTGGCAGAGAGGGTTCGAGAGGTTCTGGCCTAGTCCGTCCTGGCTCAATGCATAAGCTCTATGCATGGCCAGGACACGAGTCCTGATTGCGGGTGCGGCAGGCCGGGACTTCCACAACTTCAACCTCGTCTACCGCGAGCGTCCGGAGTACGAGGTCGTCGCCTTCACCGCGACGCAGATCCCGAACATCGACGACCGGCGCTACCCGGCGGAGCTCGCCGGCTCCCTGTACCCGGAGGGCATCCCGATCCTGCCGGAGTCGGCGCTCGAGCAGCTCGTCCGCGAGCACGAAATCGACTCGGTCGTCTTCGCCTACTCCGACGTCACGCACGAGCACGTCATGCACATCGGCTCGCGCGCGCTCGCGGCCGGCGCCGCGTACCACTTGCTGTCGCCGGACGAGACGATGCTGGCATCGACCAAGCCCGTCGTCGCGATCTGCGCGGTCAGGACCGGATCGGGCAAGAGCCAGACCACTCGTCACGTCGCGCGTCTCCTCCGCGAGGCCGGCAAGCGGGTCGCCGTGCTTCGCCACCCGATGCCCTACGGCGACCTCGCCGCGCAGGCCGTGCAGCGATTCGAGCGCTACGAAGATCTCGAGGCGGCCGACGCCACGATCGAGGAGCGCGAGGAGTACGAGCCGCATCTCGCCGAGGGCAACCTCGTCTTCGCCGGAATCGACTACGAACGGATCCTTCGCGCAGCGGAGCAGGAGGCCGACGTCGTGCTCTGGGACGGTGGCAACAACGACACGCCGTTCATCAAGCCCGACCTCCACATCGTCGTCGTCGACCCGCATCGCGCCGGGCACGAGCTGCGCTACCACCCCGGCGAGACGAACCTCCGCATGGCGGACGTTTGCGTCGTGAACAAGATCGACAGCGCCTCGCAGGATGGCATCGACGCGGTACTGAACTCCATCCACGAGAACACCACCGATGCCCGGGTTGTGCTCGCGGCGTCGCCGTTCGACGTCGAAGGCGATGCAGAGCAGATCCGCGGGAAGCGCGTGCTCGCGATCGAGGACGGCCCGACGCTGACCCACGGTGAGATGACGTACGGCGCAGCGGTCCTCGCCGCCAAACAGCATGGTGCAGCCGAGCTCGTCGACCCGCGCCCCTTTGCAGTCGGCACGATCGCGGAGACGTTCGAGCAGTACCCGAATGTCGGCACGCTGCTCCCGGCGATGGGCTACGGACGCAAGCAGATGGAAGACCTCCGCGAGACGATCGAGCGCTGCGATGCCGACCTCGTCCTGATCGGGACGCCGATCGACCTGCGGCGGCTGATCGACATCGACAAGCCGGCGCTGCGAGTCACGTACAAGCTCCAGGAGATGGGCGAGCCGACGCTCAAGGATCTGCTCGGCGAGAAGGGCCTGCTCGAAACAGCGCTCGTGTGAGCGCGACAGTCGTAGCGCTCGGCGGGAACGCGTTGATGCGGCCCGGCGAGCGAGGCACGGCCGCCGAGCAGCTCGCCAACCTCAAACGCGCGGTCGCGGCCCTGCGGCCACTCCTAGACGAAGAGCGGATCGTGCTCACGCACGGCAACGGCCCGCAGGTGGGGAACGAGTTGATTCGCCAGGAACGCGCGGCCGACGAAGCGCCCGCACTGCCGCTCTGGCTAGCCGTCGCCCAGACACAAGCCGAGATCGGCGCGCTCATGGCGATGGAATTGCGCCCGGCGCTGGCGGCTCGTGAAGCGGCGTGCGTGCTCACGCACGTCCGCGTCGCAGCGGACGACCCTGCGTTCGATCGTCCGACGAAGCCGATCGGCCCGTTCTATTCGTCCGAACAGGCCGAGCAGCTCGGACGCGAACGCGGCTGGACCCTGGTGTCCGATGCGAACCGCGGCCACCGCCGCGTGGTCCCCTCCCCTCAGCCTCTGGAGATCGTGGAGCTCGGGGTGATTCGCCGACTCTCCGAGGACGCGGTCGTGATCGCCTGCGGCGGCGGTGGCATCCCGGTCGTCCGGCGTGGTGAGCGCCTTGCCGGCGTCGACGCCGTGATCGACAAAGACCGTGCCTCGGCGTTGCTCGCGCGCGAACTGGACGCGGAGCGGCTCGTGATCCTCACCGAGGTCCCCGCCGTCTATCGGAATTTCGGCAGGCGCGAGCAGGAAGAGATCCGCACGCTGTCCGCGGACGCTGCCGAGGCACTGCTGCACGAACTCGCCGAAGGCTCGATGCGACCGAAGGTCGAGGCGGCGCTCGCCTTCGGGCGCGAGACGCTGATCACGAACTTCGACGCGCTCGAGTCAGCCCTCGCGGGCGACGCCGGCACTCGCATCGCCTGACCAGAGCGGCCCGCGCACGACACGCCCGGGTGTCGCGCCGGTGTGCTCGCCGTCGCGCAGCACGAGCTCGCCGTTCACCGCGACGTGCATGACACCGGTGGCGTACTGATGCGGCTCGTCGTAGGTCGCATGATCCTGGATCGTGTCGGGGTCGAACACGACCACATCCGCGAAGTAGCCGCGCTCCACCAGTCCTCTGCGGCTGAGGCGCAACGTGTTCGCGGGGAGTGAGGTCAAGCGACGGATCGCCTCTTCCAGCGGGACGATCTTCTCGTCGCGCACGTACCTGCCGAGCAGGCGCGCGAAGCTTCCGTACGCGCGTGGATGGTTGCTCCACTGCAGGAACCGTCCCCCGGCCGAAGGCGCGTCGGAGTCGGAGCAGAAGCTGACCCACGGCAGAGCGAGCTCACGGCGCAGATTGTCCTCGGAGATCGTGAAGTAGGCGACGCCGACGCGCGTGCCGTCTTCGACGACGAGATCCATCGCGGCCTCCGCCGGAGTCGTACCGCGCTGCGCCGCCACCTCGGCGAGCGTCTTGCCGGTCAACGGACGGAGCTGCTCGTTCTTGAAGGCGAGCAGCTTCATGTTCTCCGCACCGGCGAGCTCGAACATGTTCTCCCACCGATCGGTGCGCGCGTGCATCTCCGCTGCGACGCGTGCGCGCAGGTCGGGATCGCGAAGACGCGACCGCCACGCCTCGAACCCGCCCTCCTGCACCCACGGTGGCATCGCGCCGTCGAGCCCCGTCGCGCCGGCCGTGTAGGTGTAGACATCCGCGGTCAGCTCGAGGCCCGTACGCTGCTCGGCCTCCACGCGTGCGATCACCTCCTCGAGCTTGTGCCAGTTCGCGCGGCCGGCGACCTTGAGGTGGTAGATCTCTCCACGCACACCGGCACTGCGCACGATCGCGAGGAACTCGTCGAGCGCCTCGAGCAGCGCGTCACCCTCGCTGCGGAGATGCGTGATGTACAAGCCGGCCGGCCGCGCGAGGGCGATCAGCTCGTCCGTCTGCGCATAGAACGCCGGCGCGTAGATGAGCGCGGCAGCCAGCCCGACCGCCCCCTCGCGCATCGCGTGCTCGACGAGCTGCTGCATGCGGCCGAGCTCGGCTTCGGTCGGAGCGCGGTTCGCGGCACCGAGCTCGTGCTCGCGCACCGTCGCCGAGCCGACGAACGAGGCGACGTTGGGGGACACTCCCCGCGTCTCGAGATGCTCGAGGTACTCGCCGAGCGTCGTCCACTCGACGGGATGGCCGAGCAGCGACTGCGCCTCGACCTCCTCCTTCATCGCCTCGGTGAGCGGCCCCATCGAGAAACCCTCGCCCATCACCTCGAGCGTCACGCCCTGCCGGATGTCGCTTTGCGCACGGCCGTCCTCGAGGAGTGACTCCGTCGCCCAGCTGAGCATGTTGACGAAGCCCGGCGAGACGGCGAGGCCGCGCGCGTCGATCTCTTCGCGCCCGCGCCACCCGCCAAGACGGCCGACAGCTGCGACCGTGTCGCCGGCGATTGCGACGTCACCGTCGACCGGCGCACTCCCGTGCCCGTCGTAGATCGTGCCGCCGCGGATGACGAGATCGCAGTCCGTGAAACGGAACTAAAACGAACGAGGGCGGCTTGCGCCGCCCTCTCGACTCACTTCTTCTCGGACGTGCCCTCGATCGTGGCACCGGCGCCGGAACCGACCTGGATGCGCCTCGGCTTCGGCTGCTCGGGCTTCTTCACACGGACTTCGAGGACGCCGTTCTTGTATTCGGCCGCGACGTCCGCCTCGGTCACGCCCTGTGGCACACCGAAGGTGCGCGAGAACGTGCCGTAGCGCCGCTCGTAGCGGTAGAAGCGATCCTGCGTCTCCTCCTGGGCCCGCTCACGCTCGGCCGCGATGGTCAAAGAGCCGTCGTCGAGCTCCACCGAGATCTTGTCCTCGGGGATGCCCGGCAGATCGAGCGCGTACACGATCTCGGCCTCGGTCTCCCAGACGTCGAGAGCCGGGATCCAGGACTGATTGGTCCGGCCGTTGCCCTCGAGGAGGCCGTTCATGAAACGACTCATCTCGTTCTGGAGCGCCGCAACCTCGCGGAAGGGCTCCCATCGAACCAGAGTTGCCATTTCTCCTCCTTTCACGAACTTGATTACGATGCGAGGATAAAACCTCAGTGCGGGCTTGTCAAGTCTCGCCGCAGTAGCATCGGCTCGTGGCTGCCGTGGCAGACCGGCTGAAAGGGCGCTCCTTCACACGCGTGGCCGACTGGAGCGGAGGCGATCTGCTCGAGGTGCTCGACCTCGCCGACGAGCTCAAGCGCCTGCAGCAGGCCGGCGACGAGCACCGGCTCCTCCCCGGCCGGACGCTCGGAATGATCTTCCAGAAG
>Ga0136846_1237803_pt1 | contig 17174 bp, 9 predicted proteins | sample HopSoiMetagenom2_FD_96841 | JGI IMG/M metagenome (GOLD analysis project Ga0136846, IMG submission 96841) | Grasslands soil microbial communities from Hopland, California, USA - 2 Assembly 2016 (version 4) | ecosystem: Environmental > Terrestrial > Soil > Grasslands | place: USA: Hopland...
CCGTTACCAATGGCACCGCGTATTATTATGTGGCGACTGCGGTCGGCGCGAATGGCGAAAGCGCCGCCTCGGCCCAGGCCTCGGCCACACCCCTGGCTCCGCCTGCGGCCCCGACCGGACTCACCGCAACCGCGAGCAATGCAACCGTGACCCTCGCTTGGAGCGCCTCCTCCGGAGCGACGAGCTACAACATCAAACGCTCCGATGTCAGCGGCAGCGGTTATGCTCTCGTCGGCACGACCTCCGCCACCGGCTATGTTGATACCGATGTCGTCAACGGAGCCCCGTATTACTACGTGATCTCGGCCCAAAACGTCGCTGGCGAGGGAGCTAATTCCACGCAAGTCACCGCAACCCCCGTGGCTCCGCCCGCAGCCCCGTCCGGAGCGATCGCCTCTGCCGGTAACGGCCAATCCGGGTTGGTCTGGCAGGCGGTGAGCGGCGCGAGCAGTTACACGATCAAGCGCTCCACCGTCTCCGGAGGCCCCTACACCGTCCTCGTCAGCGGACTGACGGCCACCAGCTACTTCGACAACACGGTGGTCAACGGAACGACCTATTATTATGTCATCACCGCGGTGAACGCCGGCGGCGAAGGCGCCGCCAGCACTCAGTTGGTGGTGACTCCAAATAACAACCCGCTGCGCGCCCATCTGCGCTTCGATGAAATCAACGGGACGACGACCGTCACCGATACCAGCGGCAACGGCTGGAATGCCACCCTCGTGGGCGGCTCCACCTACACGGCCGGCAAGATCAACAACGCGGTCAGCCTCAGCGGCTCCACCAATTACGCGACCCTGCCCACCGGCGTGGTCGCCGGATTGGGCAACTGCACTCTCTCGACTTGGGTGAAGCTCAACAGCCTCTCCACGTGGGCGCGACTCTTTGATTTCGGAACAGGGACGACCAACTACATGTTCCTTGTCCCGCAGGGGCCGACCGCCAACCGGATCCGGTTCGCGATCCGCACGCCTTCGGTGAGCGAGCAACAGATCAACAGCACGGTGAACACGCCCGTGGGCACCTGGTTCCACGTCGCCGTGACGTTCTCGGGTTCCGTCGGCACCCTCTATATCAATGGCGTCTCCGCCGGCACCAACACCGGTATGACGCTCACCCCGTCGAGCCTCGGCCTCACCACCCAGAACTACATCGGAAAGTCGCAGTTCTCCGCTGATCCTTATCTGAACGGCGCCGTGGACGAATTCCAAATCTACGGCCGCGCCTTGAGTGCCGCCGAAATCTCCGCTCTGGCCGCAGCCTCGCTGATTGCACCCTCGAATGTTGTCGCTACCCCGGGCCAAACCCAGATCGCGCTGAGTTGGAGCACCGTGTCCGGAGCGACCGGCTACAACGTCAAACGCGGCTATGTCAGCGGCGGTCCCTACACGATCCTCGGTTCGGTGAGCGGTACGACCTACACCGACACCAGCCTCGCTGTCGGCAGCCCCTATTATTACGTGGTTTCCACGCTCAATGGAATCGTCGAGAGCGTTAACTCCGCCGAGGCTGGCGCGACCACGATGCCTCCGCCCCCGGCTCCGTCCGGTCTTGCCGCGACCGGCGGCGACGCCCAGGTCGCTCTCACGTGGACTGCGTCTCCCGGAGCCGCCAGCTATCAGGTCAAACGCTCGACGACCGCTAACGGTCCTTATGCTCTCGTCGCCTCGGGCGTCACTGCCACGAGCTACACCGACACCGGCCTGACCAATGGCACCACCTATTACTACGTGGCCAGCGCCGTGAACCTCGGCGGCGAAAGCGCCAACTCTGTCCAGGCCTCCGCCACGCCGCAGGTGCCCGCGCCTGCCGCGCCCACCGGCCTGAGCGCCACGGCTGGTGACACCCAGGTTGTCCTAGGCTGGAACGTCTCCGTCGGAGCCACCAGCTACAACGTGAAGCGTGCCACCGCCAGCGGCGGCCCTTACACCACAGTGGCGACCGTGACCGGTAACGGTTACACCGATACAGGCCTGACCAACGGCACCACCTATTACTATGTGGTCACCGCCTCCAATCTGGGTGGGGAAAGCTCGACGGGAACTTCGGCCAGCGGTGCTCCGCTCCCGCCGCCTGCGGCGCCAACGGCGTTGGTCGCGACCCCCGATTATTATCAGGTCACGCTCACGTGGAACGCCTCGGCCACGGCGACGAGTTATACCGTGAAGCGCGCCGCTCCCGGCGGGGCAAATTATATCACCCTGGCGACGGGGGTGACGGCGACCCAGTACACCGACACCGGACTGACGCCCGGCTCCACCTACGACTACGTCGTGGCGGCGGCCAACAGCGTCGGCAGCAGTCCGGATTCAACGGTCGTCGAAGTCACCCTGCCCAAGGTGCCCGCCAGTTTGGCCTTGGACGGCTTGAGCCAAACCTACGACGGCGCCCCCAAGGCCGTTACCGTGACGACAGTCCCGGCGGGATTATCGGTAACCCTCACCTATGACGGAAACTCGACATCGCCAACCGGTGCGGGATCCTATGCCATCGTGGCCACGGTTCAGGATCCGAGCTATGCAGGTACCGCCACGGGCACGCTCACGATTGAGAAGGCGACCGCCACCGTGACGCTGGGCAACTTGGATCAGACCTACGACGGCGCGTCGAAGACCGTCGGTGTCACTACAGCGCCGGCGGGTCTGGCAACGCAGGTCACCTATGACGGCAACGCCACCGTGCCAGTGAACGCGGGCAGCTACGCCATCGCGGCAACCATCGACGATGCGAACTACGTGGGCACAACCACGGGTACGCTCGTCATCGAGAAAGCGACAGCCACGATTGCGCTGGGCGGTTTGAGTCAGACTTACGACGGGTCGGCAAAAGCGGTCACCGTGACGACGAATCCCACGGGCCTGACAGTTGGGACCGCTTACAACGATGGGTCGGCTTTGCCGATCAACGCCGGCACGTATGCTGTCACCACGACGATCAACGATGCCAACTACGCGGGCACGGCCGCCGACACGTTCACCATTGTGAAAGCGACCGCAAGCGTAGCACTGAGCAACTTGGACCAAACCTACAACGGTGCGGCGAAGACAGTTGGTGTCACCACGACGCCGACGGGTCTGACGACACAGGTCACCTATGACGGCAGCGCGACCTCACCGATAAACGCGGGTAGCTACGCTATCGCGGCGACGATCGACGACGCGAACTACGTGGGCACAACCACGGGTACACTCGTGATCGGAAAAGCGACAGCCACGATTGCACTGGTAGGCTTGAGTCAGACTTACGATGGATTGGCGAAAGCTGTTACGACGACAACGAATCCCGCCGGCCTGACAGTTGTGACCGCGTACAACGGGGAGGCCGCTCTGCCGATCAACGCCGGCACGTATGCCGTCGCCACCACGATCAATGACGCAAACTACACCGGTACATCCGCGGGTACGCTGACGATTGCGAAGGCGCCCGCCACCGTGACGCTGGGCAGCTTGAATCAGACGTACGACGGGGCGGCGAAGACGGTTAGCATCACGACGACGCCGGCGGGTCTGGCGACACAGGTCATCTACAACGGCATCGCAACGTCGCCGATCAACGCAGGCAGCTACGCCATCGCCGCGAGCATCGACGACGCGAACTACGTGGGCACAACCACGGGCACGCTCGTGATCGGAAAGGCGACGGCTACGATTGCGCTGGGCGGCTTGAGCCAGACTTACAATGGGTCGGCGAAAGTCGTGAGCACAACGACGACTCCCGCGGGATTGTTGGTGGACATCACCTATAATGGCGGCGCCAGCGCTCCGATCACTGCGGGCAGCTATGCTATCGCGGCGTCGATCAACGACGCCAACTACACCGGCACGGCCGTCGATACGCTCACCATTGCGAAAGCGAGCGCAAGCGTAGCACTGAGCAACTTGGACCAAACCTACAACGGTGCGGCGAAGACGGTTGGTGTCACCACGACACCGGCGGGCTTGGTGACGCAGGTTACCTACAACGGCAGTGCGACGTCACCGATCAACGCAGGCAGCTACGCCATCGCCGCAACCATCAATGACGCGAACTACGTGGGAACGAACACGGGCACACTCGTGATCGGAAAAGCGATGGCCACGGTGGCGCTGGGCGGTTTGAGCCAGACTTACAATGGGTCGGCAAAAATCGTGAGCGCAACGACGACGCCCGCAGGATTGTCGGTGGGCATCACCTATAACGGTGGCGCCAGCGCTCCGATCAACGCGGGGAACTATGCCATCGCGGCATCGGTCAATGAAGCCAACTACACCGGCACGGCCGCCGGCATGCTGACGATTGCAAAGGCGACGGCCGCCTTGGTGTTCGATGCCTTGCGCCAGGTTTACGATGGCACGCCGAAGCCGGTGACGGTCACCACTGTCCCCACCGGCCTCACGGTGAACCTGACCTACGACGGCATTGTCACGCCGCCGATCTGGCCCGGTTCGTTCGAGGTTGTGGCCATCGTGGATAGTGCGAATTACACCGCCACGGTTTCCGACACGCTGGTCATCACGATCACCGCGCTCGTCGGGCACATGCCGAAATTTGGCGGCACCATCGAAGGCTCGGTCCAAGTCTTGTCGGCGGAAAAAATGGGCCTGTACGGCAACGCCCTTCTCTCCGGCGATCTGCTGGTGCCCGGCACGCCCGCCGTTCAGCTCAACGGGGCCTCTTCGTTTGCCGGGACCTACGATGGTGATGGCGCCGCCGCTCCCGCAAATTACACCGTCTCGCTCTATGGCACCGCTTCCCTGCGGCATGTCGTGCGGCGGACGAATCCACTGGCGCTTCCCACAATCGTGGCGCCGCCTTCGCCCGTGGGCACGCGCAGTGTCGTGTTGAGCCAGGCGGGGCAGAGCGCCGGTGATTTTGCGACCCTGCGCAATCTCAGCGTCAGCGGCACCGCCGGTTTGGTCACCGTGCCGCCGGGCACCTATGGCAACTTCAGCGCCCAGGATCAGGCCGGCTTTGTCTTGGGTATTCCCGGAGCGACTACGCCGGCGGTTTACAACCTGCAGCAACTCACGCTCGCCGGTGCCGCCCAGGTGCAGATTGCCGGTCCCGTGCTGCTCACGCTGGGCAACGGCGCCACACTCGACGGAACCAGCGGTCTGGGTTCGGCGACCGCGGCAGAATTGCTCGTGCTGCAGGTTTACGCCGGAGGCCTGACGCTCAACGAGCAGTCCGTGCTCCACGGCTATGTGATCGCTCCGACGGTCGTGGTGACGGTCAAGGGTGACGCGGTGCTGGAGGGCCAGGTCATAAGCGGCTGGCTCTCGATCTATGGCAACGGCGCGCTCCGCGACGACAGCGGGTCGGAATAAACGAAACGCAAAAAGCCGCGGCGCCCCCAGAGGTGCCGCGGCTTTTTTGTGGACGAAGGAGACGGGCGTTTAGCGCAGGCCGCCGGCGATGAAGAAGGTTTCGCCGCTCACCCATGAGGAGTCGTCGGAGGCGAGAAACACCGCAGCCGGGGCGATGTCCTGCGGCTGGCCGATGCGGCCGAGCGGAGTCAGCGCCTCCACTTGCCGGCGCAGCTCGCTGTCGACGATGCCGGCGGTGTGGGTTCCCTCGGTTTCGATCATCCCGGGGTTGATCGCGTTGACGCGGATCTTGCGCGCGCCGAGTTCGGAGGCGAGCGACTTGGTGATCGCGTCGACCGCCCCTTTTGTCGCGCTGTAGACGGAGGTGGTGGCCGGCGCGGTTTTCGTCACGATCGAGCTGATGTTGATGATGCTGCCGCCGTTCGCCGGGAAATGCTTCACGGCTTCCTGCGTGACGAGGAGGAGCCCGAGCACATTCAGGTCGAACTGACGGTGGAAGTGCTCCGGCGTGATCGCCTCAAGCGGGGCGAATTCGTAGACGCCGGCGTTGTTGACGAGGACGTCGAGACTGCCTCCGAAGACGCGTTTCGTTTCTTGGAAAAGGCGGGCGATGTCGGCCGGTCGGGAGACGTCGGCCTGGATGGCGAAGGCCTTGCCGCCGGCGGTGGTGATTTCGGAAACGACGCGATCGGCGCCGGTTTTTCCGGAGGCATAGTTGACGACGACGGCTGCGCCGGCGGCGGCCAGCTGTTTGGCGGTGGCGGCGCCGATGCCTTTGGAGGCTCCGGTGACGAGGGCGATTTTACCTGCGAGTTTGGGCGTGCTCATGATGTCTTTTAATTGGATACGGACGGTTGGATGAACGGATAGAAAGTGGATGGATGATTTTTCATGGCGGGGTCACAGAGGATGCCGGTGACGAGGATTCATTCAGGAAGCAGGCTGCTGCCAGCCGCCGCCGAGCGCTTTGATGAGGGCGACGCTGGTGTTGAGGCGAAGCGCCTCGAGCTGGACGCTGGCGCGTTCGGTCGCGAGCGCCGTGCGCTGCGCGTCGATCACTTCGAGATAGGCCACGAAGCCGGCGTCGTAGCGGGTCTGCGCGAGCGAGGAGGCGTGCCGGGCGGAGGCGAGGGCGCGTTCCTGGGCGGCCGATTGGCCGGCGAGCAGGCGCGTGGCGGTGAGCGCGTCCTGAACTTCGCGGAAAGCCACGAGCACGCGCTGGCGGAACACGGCCACGCTTTCGTCGTAGGCGGCCCGGCTTCGCTCCAGATTGGCGCGGTTGCGGCCGCCTTGGAAAATCGGGAGGTAGAGACTCGGGCCGATCGACCAGATGCGGGAGTCGGCGTTGAAGAGCCGGTCGATGTCGCCGCTCGCATAGCCGGCGCTGCCGGTCAGCGAAATCGCGGGGAAGAACGCGGCCTTGGCGACGCCGATGCGGGCGTTGGCGGCGGCGAGGGCACGTTCGGCGGCGGCGACATCGGGGCGGCGTTCGAGCAGTCCGGCCGGGAGCCCCGTTGGAATGGCCGGCGAGGTCGGGCGCTGCGGACCGGCGGCGGGAAGCGTGAACGCCGGGGCGGGTTCGCCGACGAGGACGGCGAGGGCGTTTTGCAGCGAGGCCCGCCGGATGGCGAGTGCGGCGGCCTCGGCTTCGGTGTTCGCGAGTTCGGTTTCGGCGCGGGCGACATCAAGCTCGGGCGCGACGCCGTTGCGGAGGCGCGCTTGGGCGAGCTCGAGGGCGCGGCGGCGAAGCGTGACGGTGTCCTCCAGAAGCGCGACTTCCCGGTCGAGCGCGCGCAGCGAGAAATAACTGGCCGCGACCTCGGACGCGAGGGACAGCCGGACGGCTTCGAACGTGGCCGCACTCGCCGCGGCATCGGCCCGGGCGCTTTCGTTCAGGCGGCGGACGCGACCGAAGAGATCGAGCTCCCACGACGCCGTGAGAGGGGCGCGGTAGGTGGTCGTGGTGGAATTCGGGAGCGTGTTGTCGGTCGTGCCCGAGGTTTTTTCCCGGGTGACGGAGGGATCGAGGCTGACCTGCGGCCAGTAGGCGCCGCGGGCGAGACCGGCGGCCGCGGCCGCCTGTTCGACCCGGGCAGCGGCGGCGCGAAGATCCTGATTGGCGGCGAGGGCGTGGGTTTCCAGGTCGTCGAGCACGGGATCGGCGAACAGCGTCCACCAATGGCCGTGCGCGAGCGTGTCGGCCGGCTCGGCGGTTTTCCATGCGCCGAGCGGATCGGAGTCGCGATAGGCGGCGGCCGCGGGTGCGACGGGGCGTTGGTAATCGGGGCCGACGGCGGGGAGGGCCGCGAAGGCGGGCGTGGCGAACAGAAGGGAATAAAGGAGCGTTTTCATGGACCGTCGTTTTGAAATTTTATCGGAGGCGACGAAGAGCCACAGGCGTGAGGACTCTTCGTCGCCTTTGCGAAGTGGGTTGGGTGTTTAAGGTTGGGCGGGCTCGGCGTGGGCCGGAACGACCGGCGCGGGCGCGGGTTTTTTCAGGCCGATTTTTTCCAGGACGACGTAGAACACCGGTGTCAGGAAAAGGCCGAAGAGCGTGACGCCGATCATGCCGGAGAAAACCGCCACGCCCATGGCGCGACGCATCTCGGCGCCGGCGCCGGTGCTGACGACGAGCGGGAAGACGCCGGCGATGAACGCGATCGAGGTCATTAGGATCGGGCGCAGGCGCAGGCGGGTGGCATCGAGCGCGGCCTGGGTGATACTCTCGCCTTCCTCGCGCCGCTTGACCGCGAATTCGACGATCAGGATCGCGTTCTTGGCGGCGAGGCCGATGAGCACGATGAGGCCGATCTGCGTGAAGACGTTGTTCTCTCCCTGCGTCAGCCAGAGGCCGAGCATGGCGGAGAAGAGCGCCATCGGGACGATCAGGAGGACGGCGAAGGGGAGCCGGAAGCTTTCGTACTGCGCGGCGAGAACGAGGAACACGAGCAGGATGCTCAGGGGGAAGACGAGCACGCCGGTGTTGCCCGCGATGATTTTTTGGAAGGTGAGCTCGGTCCAGTCGAGGACCATGCCCTTCGGGAGATTTTCGGCCGCGAGTTTTTCCATGAGCGCCTCGGCCTGGCCGGAGCTGTAGCCGGGGGCGGCGGCGCCGTTGATCTCGGCGGCGGGATAGCCGTTGTAGCGCATGACGCGGTCGGGTCCGTAGGTCTCGCGCACGGTGACGAGCGAGCCGAGCGGCACGAGTTCGCCGGCGGCGTTGCGGGTCTTGAGCCGGAGGATGTCGTCGGGCTTCGCGCGGAACGGTGCATCGGCCTGCGCCACGACCTGGTAGGTGCGTCCGAAACGGTTCAGATCGTTCACGTACAGCGAGCCGAGGTTGATCTGCATCGTCTCAAACACGTTTTGCAGCGGCACGCCCATGGTCTTCGCCTTGACGCGGTCCACGTCGGCATCGAGCTGCGGCGTGTTGATGGTGAAGCTGGAGAAGAGACCGGCGAGGCCGGGCGTCTGGTACGCCTTGCCGATCAGGCCCTGCGTCGCGCCGTAGAGCGCGTCGAGGCCGTTGTCGCCGCGGTCCTCGACGTAGAGTTTGAAGCCACCGATCGTGCCGAGGCCCTGCACGGGCGGAGGCGGGAAGATGGCGATGAACGCGTCCTGGATCGCGCCGAATTCGCGCTGGAGCTGCTGGGCGATGGCGGCGCCGCCGAGTTCCTTCGTCTTGCGTTCCTCGAAGGGCTTGAGCGCGACGAACACGATGCCGCTGTTGGACGAGTTGGTGAAGCCGTTGATCGAGAGGCCGGGGAACGCCACGGCGTTGGCGACGCCGGGGTGCTTCAGGGCGATCTCGCTCATGCGGCGGATGACCGCGTCGGAGCGTTCGAGCGAGGCGGCGCCGGGCAGTTGCGCGAAGGCGACGAGGTACTGCTTGTCCTGCGTGGGCACGAAGCCGGACGGGACCTTCTTGAACAGCAGCGCGGTGGCGCCGAGCAGGCCGGCATACACGACCAGGGCGATCACCGCCAGCCGGAGGAGGCGGGCGACGCCGTTGGAATATTTTTCCGAGGCCCAGCGGAAGAAGCGGTTGAAGGGCCGGAAAAACCAGCCGAAGGCGAAGTCCATGCCGCGGGTGAGCGCGTCGCGGGGCGCGTCGTGGCCTTTCAGCAACAGCGCGCTGAGGGCGGGCGAGAGCGTGAGCGAGTTGAAGGCGGAGATGACGGTCGAGATCGCGATGGTGATGGCGAACTGCTTGTAGAACTGGCCGGTGAGTCCGCTGATGAACGCGGTGGGGATGAACACGGCGGAGAGCACGAGGGCGGTCGCGACGATCGGCCCGGTGACTTCGCGCATGGCCTGCCGGGTCGCCTCCGCGGGCGAACGGCCGAGGGCGATGTTCCGCTCGACGTTTTCCACCACGACGATGGCGTCGTCCACCACGATGCCGATGGCGAGCACGAGGCCGAAGAGGGAGAGGGCGTTGATCGAGAAGCCCAGCGCGCCGAGCACCGCGAACGTGCCGACAAGCGAGACGGGCACGGCGGCGAGCGGGATGATCGAGGCGCGCCACGTCTGCAGGAACAGGATGACCACGAGCACGACGAGAAGGATCGCCTCCAGCAGAGTGTGGACGACCGCCTCGATGGAATTGCGCACGAAGATCGTCGGATCGTAGACGATGTCGTAGTCGAGACCGTCGGGGAAATTCTTCTTCAGCTCCTTCATGGTGGCGCGCACGGCATCGGAGGTGGCGATGGCGTTGGAGCCGGGGAGCTGCGCGATGGGGAGGGCGACGGCCGGCTTGTTGTTGAGCAGCGAGCGCAGCGCGTACTCGGATGCGCCGAGTTCGAGGCGGGCGACGTCGCGGAGGCGCACGCGTTCGCCGTTCGTTCCGGTCTTCACGATGATCGCGCCGAACTCCTCCTCGCTGGCGAGGCGGCCCTTGGTGTTGATGAGCAGCTCGGTGTCGGTGGCGCGGGACGGCTGGCTGCCGATGGAGCCGGCGGCGACCTGGACGTTTTGCTCGCGAATGGCGGCGACGATGTCGGAGGCGGTGAGGCCTTTGGCCGCGACCTTGTCGGGATCGAGCCAGACGCGCATGGCGTAGTCGCCCGAGCCGAAGATGCGCACCTGGCCAACACCGGAAAGGCGGGCGAGGATGTCGCGCACCTGGAGCGTGGCGTAATTGCGCACGTAGATGTCGTCGTAGCGGTTGTCCGGCGAGAAGAGGTGGACGACCATCAGCAAATCGGGGGAGGCCTTGAGCGTGGTGACGCCGAGGCGGCGGACTTCCTCGGGCAGCTTGGGGTCGGCCTGGGCGACGCGGTTTTGCACCTGCACCTGGGCGTTATCCAGATTGGTGCCGAGCTTGAACGTGATGGTGAGCGTCATCACGCCGTCGCTCGTGGCCTGCGAGGCCATGTAGAGCGAGTTCTCGACGCCGTTGATCGCCTGTTCGAGCGGGGCGGCGACGGTTTGGGAAATGGTCGCGGGGTTGGCGCCGGGATAGACGGCGCGAACGATGACGGTCGGCGGGACGACCTCGGGGTATTCGCTGATGGGCAATCGCCAGAGCGAGATCGCGCCGACGAGGAAGATGATGATCGAGAGCACGCCGGCGAAGATCGGGCGTTTGATGAAGAAATCGGAAAAGTTCATGGTGGGCGAAGCGGGCAAAGCAGTGGCTGGAAACCGCGACAGGCGGCTTGTGGGAAGGGCGGTGCGGTGAACGTCAGCGCGTGGCGACGGCGGTGCCGGCAGGTGAGGCGGGCGCAGCGGCGACCGCGGTTTCGGGATCGACCGTCATGCCGGGGCGGACGCGTTGGAGTCCGTTGACGATGACCTGATCGTCGGCCTCGAGGCCGGAAAGGATCACGCGTTTTCCGCCGGACAAGGCGCCGAGTTTCACCGTGCGATAGACGGCGGTGTGATCCTTGGTGACGGCGAGGACGAATTTCTGGCTTTGATCCGTGCCGATGGCGCGCTCGCTGACCAGGAGCGCGGGCTGGGGCGCGCTCACGGGCACGCGCACGCGGGCGAAGAGGCCGGGGACAAGCGCGCCGTCGGCATTGGAAAACAACATGCGCAGGACGAGCGAACCGGTGGCCGGGTTGAGCCGGTTGTCGGTCGACTCGATCACGCCGTGCCGCGGATAACCGGACTCGTCGGCGAGCTGGAGATCGACCGGTACGCGACCGTTTTCGGTGGTGAGACGGCCTTCGCGGGCGAGGCGGTTGAACTTGAGCACGGAGGCTTCGTCGAGATCGGCGTAGACGAACGCGTCGCCGACCGAGACGATGGTGGTGAGCAGCGTGGCGTTGCCGGGGGAGCCGGAAACGAGATTGCCCTCGGTGACAAACGCCCGGCTGATGCGACCGGAGATGGGGGCGCGCACGGCGGTGTGTTCCAGATCGAGGCGGGCGGTGGCCAACGCGGCGCGGGCCTCGGCGGCGCGGGCGCGGCGGGCCTCGGCCTCCTCGTTGGAAATCGCCGAGGCCGCGAGTAGATCGCCGGCGCGTTTCGCCTCGCGTTCGGCGACCTCGGCGTGGGCGTTGGCGAGGTCGAACTGGGCCTGATACCAGCGCGGGTCGATCGTGAAGAGCACATCGCCTTTTTGTACGAGCTGGCTTGCTTGAAAATGAACGCCGTCCAGATGCCCGGAGACGCGGGCGCGAAGTTCGACGGTCTCGGTCGCCTCGACGCGGCCGGTGATTTCCTCGTAGTCCACGAGGAGTTTTTTCTCCACCGGGGCAACCGTCACCTTGGGCGCGGGCATCGCCGGTGCGGCGGCCGCGGCCGGTTCGGTCGCGGTGAGGCGGGTGGTGGCGTACACCAGACCACCTGCCACCAGCGCGAGGCTGGCGACATACAACGAGAGGCGGAGTGCGGTGGCGCGGGTCGGGGAGGAGTCAGCGGGCGTTTTCATGGGAAGTGAGGGAAAAAAGGACCGGAACGGGGCGGGCTCCTGCCTTATAGTTGACCTGTTAGTTATTTATTGGATTAAAAAACCGGCGACGAGCAGGCTCGGCGCCGGTGGAAGGGAAAGGGGAATCAGGTGCGGGACAGTTCGGCGGGTGCGGCCGGCTTGGCCTTGAGCAGTTCGAGTCCCATGACGGGCAATTCGCGCAGGGCTTCGGGATCGTTCATCATGCGGGCGTAGCCGACGAGGCCTTCGATCAAGCCGACCAAGGCGAGGGCCTTTTGGACGGGGTCGCAGGGTTCGATGGCGCCGGTGGCCACGGCCTCTTGGATGGCGGATTCGTAGTAACGAAGCTTGCGGCCGACAATCTCCCGGGCTTTGGCGCACAGCGCGGTCTCCTGGGTGCTGATTTCGGAGCCGACCGAGTAAACGGGGCATCCCAGCACCTTCCCGAAACGGGCTTTGGTGAGGGTCTGTTTATGATAGATCGACTCCAGGAAACCCGTCAGTCGGGCGAGGGGTTAGACCGTGGCGGAAAATTGGCTGTCCATGCTGGGTTTCCATTCTTCCGCCCACAAGTGTTCGAGGGCGGCCACGGCGAGATCGGCCTTGGACGTGAAGTAATAATAAAAACTCCCCTTCTTCACTTCCGCTCGCGTGCAAATGTCATCGATGGTGACCGCGCCATAGCTTTCCTCCCACATGAGGTCGATGGCGGCGGCCATCAGACGGACGTTGGCGGTGGATGTGCGGCTCATGATTCCACACTGATAGTTGACTAGTTATATAGTGCAAGCTGTTTTTCAAAAAAATTCCAAAATAAACCCAAAAAAGGCGCGACCGGTGAGGTCGCGCCTTGGGAAACGAAGAGCCGGGCTCTCCGCCGCTGCTGGGAAGCTTTAGGCTTCGAGCTGGGGGCGGGAGGCTTCGGGCCAGTCGATGTGGAAGAACTTGCCGCGCTTGGTGTCCACGCGCTCGTAGGTGTGGGCGCCGAAGTAGTCGCGCTGGGCCTGGAGCAGGTTGGCCGGCAGGCGGGCCGAGCGGTAGCCGTCGTAATAGCTGAGGGCCGACGAGAAGGTCGGCACGCTGATGCCGTTTTCGACCGCGAGGCTGATCACCTTGCGCCAGTTGGTCTGGGCCTTCTGGATCGTCTTGTTGAAGTATTGGTCGAGGAGGAGGTTCGCGAGCTTCGGGTTGCGAGCATACGCCTCGGTGATCTTCTGGAGGAAGGCCGCGCGGATGATGCAGCCGCCGCGGAAGATCTGGGCGATCTGGCCGAAGTTGAGTTTCCAGCCGTACTCGCCCTGCGCGGTGCGCATGAGTTGGAAGCCCTGGGCGTAGGAGCAGATCTTCGAGCAGTAGAGGGCGTCGTGAATGGCGGCGATGAGCGCCTTCTTCTTGGCGGGGGAGACCTTCTTGATCTTCGGGCCCTTGAGGACCTTGGAAGCGGCCACGCGCTCGTCCTTGATGGCGGAGAGGCAGCGGGCGAAGACGGACTCGGCGACGGTCGGGGCGGGCACGCCCATGTCGAGGGCATTGACGGAGGTCCACTTGCCCGTGCCCTTCTGGCCGGCGGTGTCGAGGACGATGTCAACGAAGGGCTTTTTCGTGACCGGATCCTTCTGCTTGAGGATGTCGGCGGTGATTTCGATGAGGAAGCTGTCGAGGGAACCCTTGTTCCAGGTGGAGAAGATCTCGCCCATCTCGGCGGGCTTGAGGCCGAGCAGGCCGGACATGAGGGAGTAGGCCTCGCAGATCATCTGCATGTCGCCGTATTCGATGCCGTTGTGAACCATCTTCACATAGTGGCCGGCGCCGTTTTCACCGATGTAGGTGGTGCAGGGGACGCCGCCCTTGACGGGCTTGCCGGGCTTGGCGCCGGCGATGGGCTTGCCGGTCTTCTTGTCGACCTTGGCCGCGATGGCGGTCCAGATCGGCTTGAGCTCGTCCCAAGAGCTCTTGTCGCCGCCGGGCATGAGGGACGGGCCGAAACGGGCGCCTTCTTCGCCGCCGGACACGCCGGAACCGATGAAGCGGAAGCCTTTTTCCTTAAGCGCCTTTTCGCGGCGGATGGTATCGGTCCAGAGGGCGTTGCCGCCGTCGATCACGATATCGTTGGGGGCGAGCAGGGGGAGGAGACCGTCGATGACGGCGTCCGTGGCCTTGCCGGCCTGCACGAGGATGACGATCTTGCGGGGGAGGGCGATGGACTGGACGAATTCTTCCAGCGTCTTGGTGCCCACGAGGCCGCCGGGCGTGTTGGGATTTTCGGCGACGAACTTCTCGGTTTTTTCAACCGTGCGGTTGTAAACCGAGATTTGGAAGCCGTGGTCGGCGATGTTGAGGGCGAGATTTTGACCCATCACGGCGAGGCCGATGAGTCCGATGTCGGAGTGCGTCTTGGACATAAATAAAGGGCGACTGTCTAGGGACGCGCTTGTCCAAAACCAATCTCAATCTCCACGAGTTATCTTCATAACAACGGCAAGCCCACTTCATAACCGGCCGCCGCCGGGGTTTTTCTAGGGCTTGGGCGCCTGCTGCTGCTTGGCCTCGTAGCTGCTCGCGCTGGGGAAGAAGGGGGCGATTTTGTCCACCAGCGGCGTGAGAAACTTGGGCTCGTTGCGCGAGTAGATCCATTGGAAGCCCACGATGCTCATCACCACGAAGACGATGATGCCCAGCCAGATCTTGTTCATCTGGGCGGCGCGCTTGAGGATGAACAGGGCGGCGATGAAAATGAGCACGCCGATACCCAGGTTGATCCAGACTTTGGCGGGGACATTTTGCACCTTCTCGAGGGCGCTTACGGCGAGAATCAGCATGCGATCATTCTGGCGCGCTCCGCGGGGGAGACGAGGCGAAAGCGGGACGGGCGGGAGCCTTTGACAGTTTTTGCACAAGGTCGCGGGCCCGTCCTCCGCCTTGCCACCGCTTTCCGCGCGGGTCACGGTTGCGCCCATCATGGACCAGAAGAAGCCGGCGGTGCGGCCGCAGCAGAAAAAGCCCAGCTACCCGATCAGCGAGGGCCTGCGCACTTACCTGCGCCGCTACCGGCGCGAACGCGCCCTGCCGGTGACGTACGAGCGCCTGCGGCATTTTTCTGACTCGGTGCCGATCAGCGACGCCGCCGGCAAGCACACGCTGTGGGAGAGCGTGCTGTACGACCGGTTGGAGATGGAGTCGCTCCAGGAGGACTTGAAACGTGTTTACGCTCTCATCCGCGTGGACGGCGACCTCTCGGTGATGAAGCACCTCTACATCGACCGCATCGACTTTTGCGCATTCGGCAACTCCGCGCCCTTCCGCATCCGGATCGTCAACGCCTACAACGACAATCCCGACTATTTCTACATCAAGCGTGGCGACGCCTCGCGCGTGTACGGCTTGGAGCTGGAGCATCTCCTCTCGCCCAACCGCCTCAACTACCTCACCTGCGCCAACACCCTCGTCGAGGAGCACATCGCGGGCATCCCCGGCAACGTCTTCATCGACCGCTGGCTGGACAACCCCGAGCTCAAGCCCATCCGCGTCGCCAAGGAACTCGTGAAGTTCAACGAACGCTCCTTCGTGCGCCTGCTGGGCGACATGCGCAGCTACAACTTCGTCGTCGTGGTCACGCCTGATTTCGAAGGCGCGCAGATCCGTATCCGCGCGATGGATTTCGATCAGCAGTCCTACGAGGGGCGGATGAGCCTGTACCGTCCGCAATTCTTCAAGGACAACCAGCCTCTCGCACTCTTCTGCGTGAAACACCTGCGCATCGAGACCGCGCAGCAGTACCAGCGCGAGGAGCAGGTGCTTATTCTCCAGCGCGCCGCCATCATCGAGGATCGCCTCGCCATGCTCCTCGCCGCCATGTCCACCGACGAACTCGCGCCGCTCTCGCACGTGCACGAGCTGCGGGAGGCGCTCGCCGAGCATTATCAGCGCCCGTCCTACCTGAATTGCCAGTCGATGGGCGACCTGGTGCGGGAGAACCTCCACTCCATCCGCCACAACGTCGAGGCGGTGAGCCCGGTCCCGCCGCAGCGCCTCGACCAGGAAGCGGAGCAGTAGGCGGAGCGGTTTACACGTGAGCTTGTTGTCGTCGCGTAGCCGCGCTCAACGGAGTCGAAACCAGGAAATTCCGAGGGATCCTTTGCGGACATAAACGTGGACAGGGTCACCTATGGAATGTTGGCGGTAAAAGGAGCTCGATACTCTGACCTCCTGCATGGGAATCGTGTCCGTGAACGGGGCCAAGGTCATGTAATACGACGTACTTTTGCCGTGCACCTCGCGTTCATCGAGAACCTTGGCCAAATAGGTGGTTGGGGTCGAGTGATCGAAATAGCAGTTGGCGGGGATGACGAGGCCGTAGCTGTACGCAAAAGCACCGAGCGGCACGCCGATCATCATCGCGGTTCCCTTCCTCAGGGCGGGCACGAAATTCAGCAGGGCTGCGGTGATGCAACCGCCGAGGAGCAGGAAGGGCGACCAGAAGCCGCTCCAGTCCAGAATATGCCAGGCGGCGAACGCGCTCATAACCAGCCCTATGATTGGCATCATGAATCCCAGGAGGGCGGATGGATAGGCGCTGTTTTTTCCACCACTCAGGCGGATCAAACCGCGGAAATGAATGACCAATCCGAGCGCCAACACGGGTAGAACCGCCAACCAGGCGATGGCATATTGATAGGGGTTGGGATAAATCGTTACCCAAAACATCGAGGCGACGGAAACGACCGTAAGCGCCAGGGTCCATCGTTTGGCGGAGGCCTGCCTGGCGAGACGCTCTTCTGCGGAAGAGCCGAACGCCGGATTGGATTTAATCTCTTCCAGATCCACGTCGTAATCGACCTTGTCGAGATCGACCAGATGAGTGCCGGCCCATTGGAGCAGCTCGGCCTTGCGTTCATAAATAAAGGACAGCGTCAGTTTCTTATGGGATTTGTCCTTGGGGATAAAAACCAGCCTGGGAGATTTCCCCGGGAGAATCCTGAATC
>Ga0136846_1220559_pt1 | contig 17172 bp, 19 predicted proteins | sample HopSoiMetagenom2_FD_96841 | JGI IMG/M metagenome (GOLD analysis project Ga0136846, IMG submission 96841) | Grasslands soil microbial communities from Hopland, California, USA - 2 Assembly 2016 (version 4) | ecosystem: Environmental > Terrestrial > Soil > Grasslands | place: USA: Hopland...
CGACGAGACGGTCGCGCCCGACCTTGCCGACGTCGTAAGCGAATACTATTCGGCCGACCTTATTGAAAAATGGCCAGCCATTGAAAGCATCGACGCTGTCGTTCATCTTGCTGGTCTTGCCGCAGTCGGACCTTCTTTTGATGATCCTCAGCGCTACTTGAACTCGAATAGCGCAATGGTAACAAACATGTGTGAATACTTCCTCTCGCAGGAAAAGAAACCGCGTATTTTAGTTGTCAGTAGTGGTGCAGTTTATAGTTCAGACCAAGAAATGCCGATCACCGAAAACTCACAGGTTGGCTTCTCGTCACCATATGCAGTCAGTAAAATTTTGACTGAAAACCAGTGTGCTTACTATCGAAAACGTGGACTCGACTGTATTATCGCCCGTCCGTTTAACCACATTGGACCTGGCCAAGGAAAAGGCTTCCTTCTTCCTGACGTAACAACAAGTCTTAAGGCAGCAAAAGAGAGCGGCACACCGCTTATGGTGGGTAACTTGAAGACAAAGCGCGACTACACTGATGTACGCGACGTTGCAAATGCCTACCGTCTTCTTATCACTGCGCCAACTCTCACTCATACTGTTTATAACGTATGTTCCGGTAAAAGCACCTCGGGTGAAGAAATCTTAGCGCTTATTCAAAAGAACACCGGCATTACCGATGTTCCCGTTGAAGTTGATCAAAGTAAAATTCGTCCCAACGACCCTATGGATATCTATGGAAGTACCGCGTGGCTCGTTAATGACACGAACTGGAAGCCGGCGTTCAGCCTTGAACAAACGGTGAGCGATTATATTTCAGCGTTATAGTTAGGCTGCCGAAGAAAGATAATCGAGCGTTCCCCGGTTGAAGCCTTCAACATGGCTAATCGGGTAGTCTGCTCGTGGCGTCACCGAAGAAACATCTGAACCGACGTAAACAAGATTGACCTTCTTCCTGCGACGTGCAAGTTCATCGGCCATCGCAGCGTCCGAACCACTATCTCCAAATGCCGTATATTCTTCGGGGGCAATTCCGCGATATTCCAGAAAATCCATAAACCTATCGGCACCAAGCGCTTTACTTACGTGCGGACTCTCGACGTCTGTTGCAATAGTCGTTGGGTCGATTCGATAAGTTTCATTAGTTCCTGTTTCGCGAAGAAGTTTTTCGACATCTCGCACAAACTCTTGCTGACGAGAGGTAAATTCTGCTATATCGAAACCGTCGTTCATTTCAACAGAAAGCATAGTCTGCTTTGATTCATCAAAGAACATTGCGTCGGCATATTTTTCAGCGACCAGTTGACGCACTCGATCTTTCAGTTCATCTGGGACTGAAATCGTTTCAACAGCGTCGCTATACGCTTCTCCCGCTTCGTTGAAGGTTGTCCATGTTCCACCTTTTTCACCAATAACAGCTACATTCTGAAGTAACGAAACATCTTGCATCCGCTCGCGCATAGGAATAATGACATTTTCCATCACCCAGCTCGTTGAACGACCAGTATTAAAACAAATGGGCTCTCCTGCCTCCAAACGAGAAATAAACTCGTAGAACAATGCCTCATCCGTCACCTTCTTTTCCCGAGGGTTTGTTACGACACCATCGACATCTAACAAGTAACCGCGTTTCACCTGCGTTCTCGTTTCGGGAAGCAAGCCAACACGAACCATTTCGTCTTCAAGCGGAGGTAAGCCTTGCTCCTCTGGTGTATAGGCTGGCGCATAGCCATTTCGATTACGAGGCGGAACACGCTTGCTCCAGAAGCGCTCCGGTACTTGTTCCAGCATTTCAGGATACTGCGCATAAAACTGAGCCGTCATTGCATCCATCTCTTCGTAGTTAGTGCGGACTGCGGCTTGCATACGTTCTCGCCAAGCATGAGCCGCCTCAGGGCCGCTTTCACGTACAACCATCGAATAACCTGCAGCAACAAGAGCGGCGGCATGTGTTGGCGGCAAAGGACATTTAACCTCTGTTAGTAGCGTTTCAACGGCGCGAGGCGAGCTTTCTATGTCAATGAATTTCTCTTCGAAGTCGGCGTCGCCAAGATTTTTGTTGCGGTTTGAGAGTCGAGACGTCTCATGGAGTTGCTCAGCCGTCAGTTTTGTATCAGCGAGTAGTAATACTTCGTCGTGAATTTTTATTTTGTCTTGCGCCAAACCAACAATACGTAGCGCGTCTAAATCGCCCGGAGCAAGACCAAGTTCTTCACTAGCCTCCTTGAGGATATTATTTTTTAGAAACTGCGTATCGATAGCATCTGGGGTGCCGGGTTTACGCTCCTCACTACGACTTGCCGTAGCATCCACCATACCCGCAACACTTGCGCCTGGAATATCAACATACGAGGCATTACCCCGAACTTTACCTTTTTCATGGAGTTTTTGTTTCTCTACAGCACGATGCTGAATAACCAAACGTCCATCACTTGTTTGTAGTGCCATCGCCACACCGGTTGCAGAACTGAACCGCTGCATACCCTCGCTACTCTCTGGACTTGCAAAGAGATTATATACAGGGAAAGGAACGAACTTAACATCTGCGCTTAACGTGTTTGCATCTGTTTCTGAAAATCTTACTGCGCTAAGTCCAATCTTTTTACCCTTTTGTCTATAATCGTCACGTGCACGCTCGAATGCTTCTTTTAAAAGATCAATCTTTCTAGAATCAGCACCATTACGAATCGCCTCGCGCCAGGCACTACGCGCATCGCGCACCGAGTCCGAATCGTTAAATCCCATCTCGCGCTTCATGGCATCTTTAAGGCGCTTTTTCTCTTCTTCATTTAAAGCAAACTCACTAATATCTTCAGTGCGGCCTATACTTTCTCGTGTTTCAAACTCCATGCCACCAGGAGAATCGGAAAAATGTGATATTTCAAAAGCCCCAGCACTAAACTCTGGAACGTTTTCTGAAGGAACTGTTTGTATTGTTTCACTCATTACTTGCCTTCTAGTATGTCATACCTTGATTAATCGAGTATAGTTATCGCAAGCGCTGCAATTGCCGAAGTAGTTTTCCAGTCGCCATTCTTAACTGCCTGTTTTACTTCATCGATTGTTTGCAGCTCAACATCACCAATTGTTTCAGTTGCTTCATGTATAACTTCTTTTATAAGCTTCACGTTCGTTGCGCGAACGACACTAATTGTATGAAGATCTTTCGTTGGATATTCATTAAGGACGTCGACAAGCGCATACTCCCCATCTCCATACCCCGTCTCCTCAAGCAACTCGCGCTCGGCAGCAGCTTCAGCCGTTTCATTGCCATCTATTTGGCCAGCAGGAAGTGTTAAGAGTTCTTTTCCTGCCGCGTATTTATATTCACGAAAAGTAATGAGTTCGTTGTTTTCGTCAGTCGCCACAATAACAACAATGTCGCGTTTCTTTACTACAGTAAAATCAGCAATCAGGCTCCCATTCGGAAGCCTGATTGCATCTTCGTAAACCTTTAGAAATGGGGTGTCGACAAGTGCTTTACGACTGAGACGTTCCCATTGCTTCATAGTTTAAGTATTATTTTTTACTCTCTACTTCGAGGTCGTGTTCTACCATGAGTTTTACAAGGCCAGGGAAGTCCACTTTTCGCTGCCAGCCAAGTTTAGTTTCTGCCTTCGTAGGATCGCCAAGAAGAAGGTCAACTTCAGCAGGACGCATGAACGCAGGATTCTGTTTTACATATGGCTTCCAGTCATCAATACCAATTTCTTTAAAGGCAAGGTCAAGGAATTCCTCAATTGAGTGCGTTTCGCCTGTTGCAAGCACGTAGTCGTCAGGCTCGTCTTGCTGCAGCATAAGCCACATTCCTTCAACATAATCACCTGCATATCCCCAGTCACGCTTTGGCCAAAGATCGCCAAGTTCAATGTGATCTTGCTTGCCTAGTTTAATTCGAGCAACGGCGTTTGTGATTTTACGTGTTACAAACTCGACACCTCGGCGATCACCTTCGTGGTTGAAAAGAATACCTGAAACAGCGAACATTTTGTAACTTTCGCGGTAGTTCTTGGTAATCCAGTGGCCATAAAGCTTCGCAACGCCATACGGGCTTCGTGGGTGGAACTGTGATTCTTCGGTGTAACCTTTTTCAGGACGGTTATACTCTAAACCACCGTACATTTCAGAAGTTGAAGCTTGGTAAAAGCGAACTTTATTTTCAGGATCAGTAAGACGAATCGCTTCAAGCATATTCAAAACACCCTTACCTGTTACGTCTGAAGTAAGTTGAGGGTCTTTAAACGAATAGCCTACGTGACTGATAGCAGCAAGGTTATACACTTCATCAGGCCTTGCGAGTTGCATTGCACGAATAAGTGAAGACTGGTCGGTAAGATCTGCTTCAATAAGCGTTACATAAGGAAATTCTTGCTCAGTAATGGCGCGCTTCGGGTTGTGCTGACCACGAATAATTCCGTAAATTTCATATCCTTTTTCATGTAGTAACTTAGCAAGGTGACCACCGTCTTGACCGGTAATTCCTGTTAATAGTGCACGTTTAGCCATAAAAATATAAAGTCCTCTTGGTAGTTATGTTATAAGACAATAACTATTATACATAATCTAGTTCTTTTCATGAAGATTACAGGTGGGTTCGCTATAATAACGTATATATGAAGCTACTCGAATACGAAGCAAAAGCAATTCTTGGTGTAGATGGTCTCCCTATTCCATCAAGTATGCCCATTTCTGCAAATACCTCAGTTGATACTATTTTTCTACCTATCGTCCTGAAATCTCAGGTTCCGGTTGGTGGACGTGGCAAGCTCGGCGGAGTAGTTATAGTTGATACCAAACCAAACCTCAATGTAACAATAAAGCGCCTATTCGACCTCGATATAAAAGGATACTCACCCTCCATTCTTCTTGGTGAAGAAAAAATAGCCATTGCACGCGAACATTATGTATCGATTTTTATCGACAGAGATGCGGGTGCAATTGTTCTTATGGCCCATAAAGATGGTGGTGTTGAAGTGGAAACTAACCAGAAGGATGATTTTTTTAGGGCTGAAATAAATCACGAGACAACTACGCGATGCGCTAAAGAACTCGCTACCTATTTAGGGTATGAGGAAGAAATAATTCTTCCATTGCTCGAGAAACTTTACGCAGCCTTTGTCAAAAACGACGCAACACTTATTGAAATTAACCCCCTTATTTACACAAATAAAGGAAACTTAGTGTGCGGCGACTGTAAAATGGAGCTCGACGATGCGGCCGCCTTCCGCCATCCTGAATGGAGTTTTGAAGATACAGTAGGTGATACAAATTTTGTTACTATAAACCCTCAAGGAACAGTAGCGACTATTGCAAATGGTGCTGGTCTTGCTATGGCTACTGTCGATGCAGTGTCGGCAAAAGGACTTGCCCCGGCAAATTTTCTTGATATTGGCGGAGGAGCAAACACCGCAAGCGTTCTTCGGGCGTTTGAGAGAATCATGACTTTCGATAATGTACAAACTATTGTCATAAACATTTTCGCAGGCATCACCCGCTGTGACGAAGTGGCGAAAGCGATTATTGAAGCAAAAAAGCAAATACCAAACCTACCACCACTTTTCATTCGACTTGCTGGCACTAACTTCGAGGAAGCGGTTGAACTTCTCACTAAAGAAAATATCGCTACACTTGCGACACTCGAAGAATGCTTGACCGTCGCAAAGGAGTGTGTATATGCGTAGTGCTATTTTTTCTGCGAAAAACGTTATTGTCCAGGGAATTACCGGTAGCCACGGCGCATTTCACACTGCTAGCATGCGAGCCGCTGGAACAACTATTGTCGCCGGCACCTCACCAAACAAAGCTGGCCAGTTCGTCGACGGTGTCCCCGTTTATGCTTCAATAAACGATATCAAAAAGGAGCATACGGTTGATATTAGCGTTATATTTGTTCCGGCCGCCTTTGCAAAACAAGCGATGGTCGAGGCTATCGAGGCAAATATTCCGCTTATCGTATGTATTACTGAAGGTGTTCCTGTGCACGATATGCTTGTGGTAAAACGAAAAGCTAATGAAGCGAATATCCAAATTATCGGCCCAAACTGCCCTGGCGTTTTACTGCCCGGCGGCAACAAATTAGGAATTATTCCCGCAAACATGGGCCTCCCTGGCAATGTGGGTGTTGTTAGTCGTTCAGGTACACTTACCTACGAAGCAGCAGCGGGCCTGAGTCAGAAAGGGATTGGCCAAAAATATATTATCGGTATCGGCGGCGACCGAGTGCGCGGCACGGGGTTTATCGACTGTCTTGCATTATTTCAGTCAGATCCCGACGTGTCGTCTATTGTTTTAATCGGTGAGATTGGTGGAACCGACGAACAGCGTGCGGCAGAATATATACAAAAACACGTCACTAAGCCTGTATACGCCTATGTTGCCGGCCACCATGCGCCGGCTGGTATTCAATTAGGGCATGCTGGAGCGATTCTTGGAAGTACCGACGAGTCGGCACAGGCGAAAACAGAGGCGCTAGAAAAAGCTGGGGCAATCACAGCGGCAAGTATTGTTGAACTTGTCGAATCGGTAAAGTGATATACTTACACTAATGACAACACGCAAAAAAATAAGCCTGCTTATCCCTGTTTATAACGAACAGGAAGTTCTACGTCACCTCTATGAGCGCATTAGTAAGCTTGCCGGTGAAACGCCCCACTACGATTTTGAATTTCTTTTCGTTAACGACGGAAGTCGCGATAATACACTTGAAATGATAAAAAAATACGCCGAAGAAGACTCGCGAATTTCTTACGTTAACTTATCGCGCAACTTCGGTAAAGAAACGGCCATGATTGCCGGTCTCGACCATGTTACAGGCGATGCGACAGTTATTATCGATGCCGATTTGCAAGATCCACCCGAACTTGTCCCACGTATGATTAGTTACTGGGAAGATGGTTACGACGATGTCTATGCACGCCGAAAAAGCCGCGCAGGGGAATCGTGGTTCAAAAAAGCAACCTCCGAAGTATTCTATAAACTACTTCAAAAATCCACGTCAATTCCTATTCAGCAAGATACTGGTGATTTTCGTCTTCTTAGTAGACGCTGTGTTGAAGCGCTAAAACAATTTCGTGAATCCCAGCGCTATACAAAAGGAATGTTTAGCTGGATCGGCTATAAAAAGAAAGAAATTCTTTACGATCGCGATGCTCGAGCAGCCGGCGAAACAAAATGGAACTACGCAAAACTAACAAATTTCGCGATTGATGGCATTACTTCATTCACTACAGCACCATTAAGAATTTCTTCCGTGTTGGGTGTAATTGTTTCGTTCGTTGCCTTTATTTATATTCTGTATTTGGTCATACGAACAATGTTCTTTGGCACTGATCTTGCAGGCTACCCTTCAATGATGGCGGTCATTTTGTTCCTCGGCGGAATACAACTTCTTTCGCTTGGCGTTATCGGTGAGTATATTGGACGAATATTCAATGAAACAAAAAATCGACCGCTTTATTTAATAGAGGAATATCACAAAAGTGGCGATAAAAAATAAAACGCAAAAGACACGGTTCATTGCCATTGGTGGTATTAACACCCTGCTTGATTTTGGTATTTTATTTCTTTTAAAATCACTTGGCCTTCCGGCTATTTCCGCTAATATTATTTCTACATCAGTAGCGTTTTGTTTTAGTTTTTTCGCCAACAAAAAGTACACTTTTAAGACTAACTCAACTAATATAAAACGTGAGATTGTTCTATTTGTTATAGTGACCCTCTTTGGCCTTTGGGTGCTTCAAACCGTAGTCATAAAGCTTGTCACCTATCTTTTTTCAGGAATAGATATTCCCGAAGCAATCGTGCTGCTCGTTGCTAAATTGTTTGCAACCATTGTGTCGCTCACTTGGAACTACATTCTCTATTCGCGCGTTGTCTTCAAGAAAATAGATTAGCGCTTGTAATCATCGGAAACGCGAACAATATCCTCTTCGTTCGATGGCTGACCCGGTTCAACATGCTGCCAAATTTCAGCGACAATAGCGTACTTCCCGTCGATACCAATAAGTCGGTGTCGCTCGCCTTTTACAAACTGAACGACATCACCCACCTGTGCAGAAATCGCTTCACCCTCTTCGTCTGTTTCACTTCGTTTATAGGCACCTTCTGTGAGAAAACGCCAGCGTTCAGCGCGGCGGTCATGGTACTGCCAACTTAACCGTTGGTGAGGTGAGACAATGAGAATTTTCGGACTAAGTTCAGCTCCTTCCACACCAAGACGCGCTTCTTCTGGCGTTAAACCAGGGAAGAACTCTTCAACAAAACGGTCAGCACCATCGTTACTTATACGAATATATGCACCCCATGGCTTTTCCGCGTTTACTTCAGCAACCGTATATTCAGCTGCTTCAATATCATTAATTATACCGTTAACAATATCGCGCTTTTCAATCATTTCGTTGTTTTGAAGTTGGTCTAACTTGCGTGCTAATTCTGTCATAGAATTCTATTATACCGTATAATTATGAGCACATGCATATTGCTATTGACGCCCGTATCATCAATTCATCAACCGGCCGCTACGTTGAACGACTTGTTTACTATTTACAGGAAGTAGACAAAGAAAACCGCTATACCATTCTTGTTCCTACGAAAGATCTTAATTTTTTCACGCCAACCAATCCAAATTTCACCGTAAAGGCAGCGGATTTTGCTAATTACTCTTTCGAAGAACAGACGAAATTTAAAACATTCCTAAACGAGCTTCACGCTGACCTAGTCCACTTTTGTATGCCACAGCAGCCACTTGGGTATAAAGGCACGCATGTCACAACCGTCCATGACCTGACACTTCTTAATACCTACAACTCCGATAAGAACTGGTTAATTTTCCATGCCAAACAGCTCGTCGGCCGTTACGTATTCAAGAAGATTGCTAAAACAAGTGCGCATATTATTACCCCTACAGAATTTACAAAAGAAGAATATATTAAGTTTGCCCACATTTCTGAAGAAAAGGTAACTGTCACCTACGAAGCAACTGATGTTTTCGCCGATAAAGTAATGGCTTATGAACACCCATTTAAGGAATATCTCCTCTACGTTGGCCAACAAAGCGACTATAAGAACATTCGCCGCCTAGGTGACGCGCACCAAAAACTACTTGAAACACACCCAGACTTAGGACTTATTTTGGTAGGTAAAATGACACCTGGCCACAAGAAAAACCAAACCTACTTCACGCAAAAAGGCTACAAAAACATCTTGTTTACCGACTTCATACCCGACGAGCAACGCGACTGGCTATTTGCAAACTGTAAAGCCTACGTATTCCCTTCGCTCATGGAAGGATTCGGCCTCCCTGGCCTTGAAGCAATGGGATATGGTGCGCCGGTTGTTAGCAGTTCTGCAACCTGCCTTCCGGAAGTATATAGCGATGCTGCCTATTATTTCGATCCAAAAGATATCGAGGACATGGCTCGTGCAATTGACGATGTGCTTACGAACGAAACTTTGCGTCAAAACCTCATCATAAAAGGTTACGAGCAAATTAAAAAATACTCATGGAAACGCATGGCTGAACAAACGCATGTCGTTTACTTAAATGCGCTAAGAAAATCTTAAGAGCTTTTTTGAGCAATAACAATGCGGCGGTCACGACCTTCACCTTCTGAAAAAGTGCGGACGTCGTCGTATTCATCAGCAACTCGGTGTACAATGCGACGGTCGGCGGCATTAAGGTCGGCAACATACGAATCACCTGTTTTACGCACGCCTTCAATCCATTCGCGGGCCTGTTCGGCAACTTTTTCTGCACGCTGCTTTTTGTAGTCAGCAATGTCGACATTTACACGTGAGATAGCCGCCTCTTTATTGCGAAGTGTCGTTGAAACTAGATATTGAATACTTCGAAGCGTTTCAGCATTTCGTCCAATAAGAATGCTATTTAGTTCAGAGGAAGGGACGGAAAGCTCAATAACATCTTCTTGCAATGTTGCTTCAACAACTACGTTACTCCCAAAGAATGAAATCATATCCTCTAGGTATTTCTTTGCAAAATCAATCGAGTCTTGAGCGTTCATGTCTACTTCCTCTCTTTCTTTTTACTGGAATCCTTTGCCTTTATGCGCGTCACGTTAGCAGGCTTAGCTGCTTTTTCGCGCGCTTTTGCGGTTGCTTTTTTGCCTGGCTTTGTAGGAGCCTCTTCGGCAATTTCTTCAAGTTCTTCTTCGTCTTTTTTAAGGAGATACGATTGCTGGCCAACTGCGACAAGGTTAGATACGGCATAGTAAAGGGCGAGTGCGCCAGGAACGCTTACCATGATAAAGAACATGAAAAATGGCAACACTTTCATCATTTTACCCATGACAATTGCATTCATTTCAGATTGGTCGGCGCTTTTACCGGCACCCGCTTCAGCCATAACATCTCGAAGACGCTTCTTGCTTTCAGTTTGCGGCATCGTTTGTTTGCTCATGATGTACTGCGTACCAGCAGCGATAACCGCAAGAATAATCAAGATTACATCAACATGGCCATTCGAGAATGCGGTTTTTGTCAGATCAACAAGACCTAAAAGTTTTTCGTTGAATTGTTCTGGGTGTTCAATAAGGTGTTTGATTGGCCCTATGTTTTCCATGAAATCATAGGTGTATTTTGCAATTTGATCACGGTGCATTGTGAAGATTTGGATCACATGGTAAAGCGCAATAAAGATAGGTAACTGTACAAGCAAAATTCCAATTGAACGAAATGGGTTAACGCCATGCTTCTTGTAAAGCTCAAGCATTTGCATGCTTTCGAGTTGCTTATTACCCTTTGAGTTTTTCTTAATGCGCGCCAGTTCTGGCTGCATTTTCTTCATAGCCTGCGTTTGGTGAAGCTGTTTCTTTACTAACGGGAAAAGTGCAAAACGCACCAACACAGTAAAGATAATGAGGCTAATACCAAAATCACCACCAGGGATAATACTATAGAGGCCGATAAGTAGGTTAAATATCGGCTGCACAATTAAAATGTCGAAAATATTCACGATTTAAACTCCAGAAAACTATTTAGGTCTATTATACCAGTTTCCACGGTTTATTTATAGAGACCGGCTTGGTCGAATAATTGACGAATCATTTCATCAAGTTCATCAAATGGAAGGGAAATGAGCTCGCTCGAGAATACCATTAGTACAATATCTGAGGCTGGTTGAAGGTGGGGAAGTTCCTTGCGTATCACTTCGTACACACGGCGCCGAATACGATTTCTTCCTACTGCCGACTTGTGTACTTTCTTACTTACGACAACAGCAAATCGTGAATGATCACGATGCGGGTTAGCGATATATTTAATCGTGATTAAATGCGAACGTATTGCCTGGCCGTTTTTGTAAACATAGCGAAGGCTGCCGTGACCATGAAAGCGATGAATGACAGATAGCATAAATTATCCTTATTATACCCTAGAAATAAAAATACGCCCGGATTGTCTCCTTGGGCGTATTTGCTATCTGTTCTAAACAGTTAGTTTTGCGCGGCCTTTAATGCGACGGCGCTTAATCACTTCGCGGCCAGCTTTCGTAGCAATACGTGCACGAAAACCATGTGTGCGGGCGCGGTGACGCGTGTGTGGTTGGTGAGTTCGTTTTGGCATATCTGTAATATTGTAGCCGACTCCCCTGTTTTTGACAAGTAAAAACTTGTATTTTTGCCTATTCGGTTGTCTTATATTATTTGTTTATCCACATGAAAATCAGTGTTATCCACAATTTAATAGAGGTGTCCTTGGCCTGTGGATAAATAGCACCTCTATCCTGCCCCGTTTACTATTAAGCTGTTATGGTTGTGGAAAACTCCTCGCCGCTGTATAGTAATGAGTAACATAACTTTGAGGTAGAAGACTCGGTAAGGGGAAGGTTTTTACGTATGCACCACGCATTATGGCAAAGCGTTTTAGGAGAAATTGAACTTTCTGTTTCTCATGCCGCTTTTACGACGTGGTTCAAAAATACCGAACTTGTCGACAATTCAAACGACGTCATTACTATTGCCGTTCCTAATATTTTTGCAAAGCGACAATTTGAAGTAAAGTTTAACGATCAAATTAAAACAGTCCTTGAAAAGAATGGTGTTTCTCCAAACAGGATACACTACACCGTACAGACATCGGGAAAGAAAACTGTTAGCCGTGAAACAACGGCGGCGACATCTGCAAGTAAGGGTGTTGGCGTAGAAGAACTTCTTGCGCCAATGCCTCAGCGAGCACAAGGTACACAGGCCGACGCAAGTCTTAACCCACGCTATACATTTTCTAACTTTATTGTTGGTTCAAGTAACGACCTCGCCTACACTGCTTGTCAGGCGGTTGCGGCAAATCCAGGCACAAAGTACAATCCTTTATTCCTCTACGGCGGCGTTGGTCTAGGTAAGACTCACCTTATGCAAGCGGTTGGAAACGAAATTGCTAAAAACCAGCCAGATGCTCGTATTCTTTATATTAGTTCTGAAACCTTCGTAAAAGAATTCCTTGAGAGTATCCGATTTAAGAAAAAAGGATTTTCTGATAAATACCGCAACGTCGACGTGTTAATTGTTGACGATATGCAGTTTATCGCCGGCAAGGAAAAAACACAGGAAGAATTTTTCCACACTTTCAACGCTCTTCACCAATCGAATAAGCAAATCATCATAAGTAGCGATAAGCCGCCTAAGAGTATTCCGACGCTCACCGAGCGACTTCGTAGCCGTTTCGAGTGGGGTATGTCAATCGACATCCAAATGCCCGACTTCGAGACACGTTGTGCAATTCTTGAAACCAAGGCTTCACTATCGGGAGTGGAACTTTCCCGCGAGACCGTTGAATATCTTGCAAATAATATAAAGACCAACATTCGTGAACTTGAGGGTGCGCTTAACCAATTACTTGCCTACGCAGAAATGCGTGGTGTAGCACCTGACGTTGCCACTGCTGAAGGACTTATTGGTAATGTTCGCCATTCCCGGCCGCAACATGTCACCCCAAAACAAATTATCGATAAGACAGCTAGACATTTCCAGATTGAAACAAAAGAAATATGTAGCGCTAAGCGCGATAAGCACATTGTTGTCCCTCGTCAAATCGCCATGTATCTTCTTAGGAGTGAGCTACACCTTAGTTTTCCTAAAATCGCCGGTGAGCTAGGCCGAAAAGATCACACCACTGCTATCCACTCCGTTGAGAAAATTGAAAAAGCTATAAAACTCGACATTCTTATCCGTGAACAGGTTTCTGAAATTCGGGAGAAACTTTATGCATAAGTCCTGGGGAAAAAGTGTGAAGAAACTGCGAGTTGATACGGGTATAAGCAGTGTATGGTTGTCCACTAAAACGTATTCGCAGCTCATCTCATTTATGAAAGCTAGTGTACAACTGCCAGTACTACACAAAGTATTCCCCATCCTTCCACAGTACATATCCCCAGCTAAAATAGCTCTCTCACCTCTGATTGAACACTATTTGTACCCAGTTTCCACAGCACCTATTAATACAGCAACAAAGAATAAATTAAAGAAAGGTATATAATAATGGAACTTTCTGTAACACAGGAAAATCTCACCAAAGCACTTAGTAATGTAGGCCGGGTAGCGAGTAGTAAAGCGGGGCTTCCTATCCTAAGTAACATTCTTTTAAGGACTGACGGTAACCGCCTTCTCGTTGCAGCAACAAACCTTGAAATCGCCTCAACTCATCATGTTGGTGCAAAAATCATCACTCCAGGAGCAATAACCATTCCCGCTCGACTCATTAGCGAGTTTATTGCAAGTCTTCCTAAGGGAACAGTGGAATTAAAAGTAAAAGACAATCACCTTTCAATTGCGTCGGGAAGCTACAGCTCGGTTATTAATGGTGTTGCAGCTGATGAATTTCCAGAACTTCCCACTATCGATGAAACATCATCAATACAATACAGCATAAGTACAGCAGATTTTAAGCAAGCCGTTACACAGACCATTATTACGACCAGCAGTGATAGTACGCGTCCGGTTCTTACGGGTGTTTACTGGCATTCACACGATGGATTTCTGTATCTTGCTGGAACGGACGGCTATCGTCTTTCGGAGCGCCGTTTAGTTGAAACGACCAGTGAAGTTGCGGCAATTATCCCCTCTTCTACTCTACAAGAGGTAATGCGGACGGTGACCGATGACGTTACGGAAGTGGATATGTTATTCGATGAAACTCAAGTGCGTTTTCGTGTTGGCGAATCCGAGATTGTCTCTAGGTTAATCGACGGTAATTATCCTGACTATCGTCAACTTATTCCAGCGACTTCCGAGACGACGATTGTCATGGGTTCAAGTGAATTTGTTCGTATTACGAAGATAGCCGGTTTGTTTGCACGTGAGTCTGGCGGAAGCGTGACTATGACTGCCGATAAGGAGCAGCAAACGCTTTCCATTCACTCTATCGCTTCGGAACTTGGAGAGAATACATCAAACTCTACCGCTGATGTCACAAGTGATGGGCAAGTAACGCTTAACTCGCGTTATCTCAGTGAAGCGCTGAGCGTTATTGATGGCGACATTGTAGAGTTTCGTTTTAGTGGTAAGCTTGCGCCCTGTGTACTTACCGCTAAAGGCGAAAATGTTAACTACAAACACATTATTATGCCTCTGAAAAGCTAGTTCAATATGGCGGCGGTGACAAAAATTAACGTACAGCACGTTCGTGCGCACAAAATGTACTCGCTTGAACTTTCACCAGGGGTTACGGTAATTACAGGCCCAAATGGAAGTGGTAAGACATCGCTTATTGAAGCGCTCTATATCGCCTTGCAAGGGTCGTCATTTAAAGGTGGCGACCTAGAAATTATTGAACATGATGCACCGTGGTATCGAATTGATGTTCAATTTAACGACGGAATTACTCGCTCGGTAAAATTTGACCCAGAACGAACGACCGGGCGAAAGCAATTTATTGTTGATAGTAAAACGCAGTACCGCCTTTCGGCTCAGAATAAACATCCAGTGGTACTTTTCGAACCTGAAGACCTTCGTTTACTTAATGGTTCGCCTACGCGTCGTCGGCAATTTATCGATAGATTTATTTCACAGCTTGATCCAGAGTATGCTTTATCGCTACGGCGTTATGAGCGCGCATTAAAACAACGAAATAATTTATTAAAGCGAGCATCGTTAGACGACAGTTTATTCGCCTGGGACGTCTCATTGAGCGAATACGGCGCGTATATCGTTAATCGTCGCCATCACTTCGTAATGATGCTTAACGAGCGTCTAAATGGCATCTATACAACCATTTCGCACACCCATGACATTGTAAGTGTCGGATATTCTGAACCCGATCACGATAATATGAAACAAAAGCTCCTCTCGGAGTTGAACGGTCGTCAGGAGCATGATCGCTTGCTTGGGTACACCTCGGTTGGGCCACATCGTCATGACGTACTGTTTCATTTCAACGGCTCCCCTGCCCTTACGGTGGTTTCTCGTGGTGAAGCGCGTAGTATAGTTCTTGCCTTAAAAACACTCGAGGCGGAAATTGTTGAACAGCAAACCGGCATTAAACCAGTCATCTTACTTGATGATGTTTATGGCGAGCTTGATAAAAGCCGGCAAAAATATTTAACGGATCTTTTCCAAGATAATCAAATTATTATTACGAGTGCTGTTGCAAGGAAGAGTCCTTACTTAACAGTGACACTCGACTAGTTTACGTAGCCAGTATCGCGGTTTAGGTCGCGAAGGATTGTATCAGGGATATTCTTGTTGTCGACAATAGTAAGGACAAGTTGTGGCGTGGCGGCAATTTGCCATTTTCCATCAATTTTATGAAGAACGAGTCGGTAAACGTCACCGTTATTTTTCTGTTGCGCTTTTTGTATGAGCGTCGCTCCGTACCACGAACCATCGAGGTAAAGTTTGCCAGAGTTAATTGAAAACCCTGTGCTCGTGAGAGGATAGGTTGAAGTGATGAGTGTATTGGCGGCGGCAACTTCCGCGGCGGTTTTTGCTTTAAGATAAGCGGCTGAATATCCCGGGTTAACATTCACCGAAACATCCTTGTCGGCAATATCAAAACTAATTTGAGATTCGTCGAGGTCTTTTCCTTTTGGAATAACATAGTATCTACCACTTTTGAGGGTAATAGTTCCTGGCTCAGTAAGCGTGGCTACTTTTTCATCGTAGGTAGATTCTTCTGCATTCGGATCACGTTTAAAGACTTCAGCGGTAATTCCCGTCTTTTGGATGTTAATCGTTGCTTTGTGGCTGTTTCTTATATCGTTAAATACGAAGCCTCCGACAACTAAAAGAATAAGAACGACGGCGCTTACTATGGTGATGAGGGTAGTTTTTCTATTCATGATGAGAATGGGTTCTTATAATCCCTAAAGTTAATTTTAAAATCAGTCGGGTCGTAGCCAAGGTTTCTAATTTGTTCGACAGCTGCATTGCGGTAGCCTTCGGCGGCATCGATTTCAAGAATGATGGAATCACCCGTTGGGTCGCTTGGATCTGCTCGATAGCCTATGGTGTAAATGAGATTTTCAAAAGGAAGAACGGTGGTGATAGGATTTTTTGTTGCGAATGCCTCACCTTCGTCATTAGCTGCTTGTCCAGCGCTTCCTTCAAGCTCGGTATATTTACTTAGATTGTCTTTTTGCCACTGTTTAGCACTGTCGGATGATGCTACGAGAGGCACATTAACAGAGTGATGGTCTTTATCTATGTAGATTGAAGTAGAAAAATCGTTAAATCCTTCTTTCGTTCCTTTGACGATATACTTTCCTTCTTTAAGATAAATCGTTCCTGCGCCGGTGCTAACGTCATTGAATGTAATATGTGCATCTGAAGGAACCGCATTGACGGTCACTTCAATCTTGCCATTCCTATCAATGAAGCTGTATGCGCCGTACCCTATCGCTCCAACGATCAAGATAAACACGCCGAAAAGTACGAGTTTCATATTTGTGGTGAGTCCTTGTAACATAGCCTAGCCTCCTACTTCTTCCTATACCAGTTTACAGTACTGCCGGTTGGACTTTCCCTACCAGCCATTGGAGCACGCTCGTCAAGTGATGCTGATGCGATTGTACTGTTGAACCCGGTTATCTTTCCTACGTAGACAAATGTGTGACCAGGGAGAAGTGCGGCATCTCCCGGCTTTAAGTCGGCGACGTTAATGGATGATCCCGAGCCAAGGAACTGCCAATTCTTTTTCGCCCAGTCCTCTTGAGTACCTGTTGGTCCCGCGCCAGCACCCAA
>Ga0136846_1232344_pt1 | contig 17172 bp, 15 predicted proteins | sample HopSoiMetagenom2_FD_96841 | JGI IMG/M metagenome (GOLD analysis project Ga0136846, IMG submission 96841) | Grasslands soil microbial communities from Hopland, California, USA - 2 Assembly 2016 (version 4) | ecosystem: Environmental > Terrestrial > Soil > Grasslands | place: USA: Hopland...
CCGAATGCATAAAGTCCGGCCAGCGTGAAAACGTCGCCGCCGGTCAGGATGATGGTGAACAGCTGCAATCCGACGACGAGGTTGATGATGCGGTAGCTGGTGCCGAAGCGCGGGTGGGGTTTCTGGAAGGCGTCGGTGAGCACGCCGTCCTCGGCTACGCGGTTCAGAACGCCGTTGGCGCCGACGATCGAAGTATTCTGCGCGCCGGAAAGAATCAGCACGCCGACGAGCACGACGAAAGCATGAAATGCCAGCTTCGCCCATTGCGGCCCCCACAGATACATGGAAATGCCGCCGATCAGGTTGCCGAAATACTCGGGACGGACCTTGTCCGGAATGATCATCACCGCGAAAAACGATGTGAGGGCGGTGAACAGCAGCGCGTAGATGCCGATCACGACTGCCGCCTTTTTCAGGTTCCGTAACTTGGGATGGGCGATTTCGCGATTGACCTGCGCCAGCGTTTCCTCGCCGCTCATGGCAAGGACCGAGTGTCCGAAGCCGACGAACACGATGAACCAGGTCAGGTGCGAGAGCCAGCTGTCTTTCAGGCCGGTGAGCCATCCCAGAGATTCGTGGCTGAGCGTGATCCCGGTGCGCAGCGGGTTGGGCGGGATCTGAATGGGCACGTGAAAGATGGTGATGGTGCACCAGATGATCAGCATGATCACCATCACGGTGGTGACCGCCATGATCTGAACGGCTTTGCCGCTGGATTCATGGATGCCCTTGGTGTTCTGCCACCAGAAGTAAACCGCAACCATGATGGCGAACACGGCGGAGAAGGCGTTGGTCGGGAAGTGATGAAAGGGGTGGCCAGCGTAGTGCGCGACTTCCTGGATAAATCCGGCGAGGTATTGACCGGCTACTACAGAACTGATGGGGCCGGTCAAAACGTAGTCGAAGAGCAATGCCGATACGGAAAACTTGGCCAGCGTTCCGCCCATTGCTTTGCGCACTACGCGATAAACGCCGCCGCGGACGAACATGCTGGTGGACTCGATGTAGAGCGCGCGAACACAATTCGCAAACAGCATCACCGCGAGAATGAACCAGGGCGCGCTCTTGCCGATAACTTTTTCGGCGTCGCCGCCGACGTAGTAAGCAGACGATGCCAGATCCGAGAGGACGATGGCGGCGGCGCGCCAGAAGGAAATAAAACTGAGCAGCACCGTGGTGGCGACGAATACCCGGACAGCAGGGCGCGACGTGTTGTTGAGGGCTGTGGACATCCGCGTGAAAACGTTATCCGAGCGGTGTTAAAAATCTAACATATCAAGCGGATGGCGCGGTGGAATTCGGGCGCAGATTGGCGGGAGCGAGGTGCGTGCGCGTGATGCGGTCGTGCCAGGAGAGCTGGTCTTCGTCGAGAAAGCACCAGGCGTATCCCAGGCCGAGTGAGGCGCAGGAGAGCAGAGACGCGAGCACGCGCCAGCGCCGCAGATTGCGGGAAGCTGGAGTTCCATCGAAGCGGTGAACGCGAAGCCGGGTAAGCCGCAGTCCGGGTGTGGTTCCGGAAAAAACCAGGAAGGCGTATTGGTACACAGGCCAGAGCACGCAGAACAACGTTGCTGCCACCTCCGAGCCCAGCTTCCATCGGGGCGTGCTGCCGGTGATGCGGAAGAACACGTATCCGAAAGCGATGAGCGCGACGGTGACCACCAAAGCGTCAATCGCGCCCGCGACGATTCGGCGAGAGAATGGGGCGGCCTGCAAAGGAATTTCGAATCCCGGCCGGCGTTCCGGCTCAGGCTGCTGCACTGCCTCAATGAGAATTCCGCCGAGCGCCGGTGGTGGAGGCAGCAACTCAGGCGCCTCTACGATTCGCGGGCGAGCGATCACGGGCTCGGCCAGCTCGTCGCCAATATCGATGCCGGGGGCCGCCGATGAAGAACGCGGGAACTCGATGACCCTCGCTGTGGCTTCGTACACGACGGGCGGCAGAGGTTCTGGTTCCCGCCATTCCGTGCGGGTGGGCGCTTCCTCAATCGGGGAAAAGCTTTGCACAAAACTCGCAGTGCTGCGTTCACGAGTTTGCGGAGTCTCAAACGGCAGCCGCAGCGAGGGATAGCGGTCCTGTTGCGGCTTGCGGGCTTTGTAGCTGTTGACCTTGGCGCTGACCTGATTGCGCCAGTCGTCGGCCAGGGGAGAGGCGCTCAATCGTTCAGGAGATTCTTCGGAAGTATGGAGGGCAGTGATTGCCTGCGGAGCTGGAACTTCTTGTGTCTCGATGATTTCTGTATCGGGTGCTGCGAGGCGCGGGGCCGTTACAGGTTCTTCCGGAACATCCACCACAAACTGTGGCCGCTCGAACGCGCGATCCAGGCTGGCCGAAAACTGCTCTTCACTCATGTCGGGTTCTTCGAACTCGCAATATCTGGCCGATTGATCTGAATCGGGCTCAGGGTGAGGTGGATTCATAGAAACTTTAACATCGCCAGTTGCGAGTGAGTGGCCGGACGCGTTGCCGAAGTAGTGAACTCGAAGTTTTGCCTCAGACGCGGCGAACGTGCTAACTTCACGCCAAGTCCCGCGTCTGGACTCTATGCGCTCCCGATGGCTACCCGCACTCGATTGCTTATCACGGCGGCGGTGCTTTGTCATCTGCTACTCGCGCCGCGGTTAGTTACCAGCCAGTTGCTTCCCGCCGCGGCCCAGCCCAATCTTCCGCAATCGCCGTCAAAGGTTTCGCAATCTGCCACTATTTCAGCCACGCAGCAGGAAAAAGACGGCGCGATCTACAAATTGCACGGGGCGGTGAAGATCGATTATGGCGTTTACACGCTGACGGCGGACGACGTTACCTACAACTCCGACTCGGGCGACGTTGAGGCTACCGGGCATCTGGTGCTCGAGGGCGGGCCGAATGATGAGCACATTCGAGCGTCGCGCGGAAAATATAACGTGGAACACGAGACCGGGAGGTTCGAGGATGTCACCGGGACGATCGGGATCAAGCTACGCAGCAGTCGCGCGGTGTTCACCACGGCGAATCCGTTTTTCTTTACCGGGCGGGTTGTAGAAAAGACCGGGCCCGATCATTACGTGGTGACCGACGGGACGGTGACAACCTGTGAACTGCCGAAGCCGAAGTGGCAGTTCTCGCTGCACAAGGCGGTGGTGGACGTTGGCGGCAACGCGCAGATTTATCACAGCACGTTTCGAGTTGAAGGCGTGCCAGTTCTGTATCTTCCGTTCGCCACCCATCCGGTGCAGAAGGAGCCGCGGCAATCGGGATTCCTGATTCCGAATCTTGGCCGGTCGTCCACCCGCGGTTTCACGGTGGGCGAATCGGTGTTCTGGGCGATAAACCGCAGCATGGATGTGCTGGCCGGAGCGGAGTATTTCTCCCAGCGGGGCTGGGCGCCAGACCTGGAATTCCGCGCGCGGCCCACGGAAAACTCTTTTGCCGATCTCACGTATTTCAGCGTGTTCGATCGCGGCATCAACGGCGTGAATCAGGGAGGAACCGAAGCCCGGCTGAATGCGGAAGGCGCGTTCGCCCACGATGTTCGCGCGGTCGCCAACATCGACTACCTCAGCTCTTACGTGTTCCGGTTGGCGTTCAGCGACGTGTTCGCGCAGGCGGTCAACTCGGAAGTGCGCTCGCAGGCGTTTCTGTCGAATACAACCGGCAGCCTGTTTCTGAATGCGGTCACCAGCCGCTACCAGAATTTTCAGAGCACCACGCCGGGGGACGTCATCACGATCCTGCATGCGCCGGGGATTGAAGTGTCGAGCCTGGACCAGAAACTGGGGAGCACGCCATTTCACGGATATTTCGATGCGTCGGTTGAGGGACTATCCCGCAGCGAGCCGTCATTCAGCACCGCGCCGCTGTTGGGGCGCTTCGATCTGAATCCCGTGGCCTCGCTGCCTCTGCATTTCGATGGATGGAGCGTGCGGCCGGAGCTCTCGCTGCGCGACACCATTTACACGCAGCAACTGGTTCCATCGGGCGGCATTGCTTCTACAGACGTGGGCGTGGCGCTTTCGAATAGCATTAATCGCAAGGCGCTGCAGGGGACGATCGAGGTTCGTCCTCCAGCGCTGGACAGGATTTTTGACGGCGAGTTTCTGGGACGCAAGTGGAAACATGTCGTGGAGCCGCGCATCGCTTATACCTACGTGACGGGTGTCGAAAACTTCGCGAACATTTTGCGATTCGACGAGCGCGACATCCTCAGCGACACCAATGAAGTCGAATACGCGATTGTGAACCGGTTGTATGCCAAGCGAAGTTCAGCTTCGGCGGAGAATTGCGGAAGTGAGGGAATGCCGGCTTTGCTGATCGGGGCAGCGCCGCGTCCCAGCCGGGTGCCTTGGGAACGAACGCAGCGCACCGGCAAGGAAACCTGCCCGCAGCAGCCGGGAACACGCGAGATTGTGACCTGGGAACTGGCGCAGAAGTATTACCTCGACCCGACTTTCGGTGGATCGCTGGTGCCGGGGCGGCTCAATGTTCTGACCAGCACCGTTGGTTTGACCGGGATTGCATTTCTGACGGAAGCGCGCCGGCTGTCCCCGCTGATTTCGCGGCTGCGGGTCAGCGCTTCAGGTCGCAGCGACATGGAATGGGACATGGATTACGACTTCCGGGCGGGGCGGGTCAACACCAGTACCGTGCTGTTCAATCATCATTTCGCGCAGATCACCGTCGGCGCGGGCAACGCATTTCTGTTTGTACCCGGACAAACCGGCTCGGCGGGAACCAACTCGGCAGTGCGGTTCAACCAGTTTCGCGGGGTGCTCGGGTACGGCAGTCCTAACAAACGCGGGTTCAGCGGCGCCATTAATTTGGGGTACGATGCGCGGCGCGATCAGGTGCAATACGGTTCCGCGCAACTGGCTTACAACTGGGACTGCTGCGGGGTGAACGTTGAATACAGGCGCTTCTCGCTGGCGTCAGTGCGAAACGAAAATCAGTTCAGGTTTACCTTCTCGCTGGCGAACGTGGGGGCGTTTGGGAACCTGAGAAGAGGCGAACGCCTGTTCTGAGCGGGCAGTTCATCATAAGATATCTGTATGGCTCTCTCGGCCGAATTGGACGCGAAGCGATCGGCTCTTGACCAGCATCTGCGCGGGCTGGGGCGGACCCTTGTCGCCTACTCGGGTGGCACCGATTCAGCGTTCCTGTGCTGGGCTGCGCATCAGGCGCTCGGCAGCAGCATGCTGGCGGTGATCGCGGATTCGCCGAGCCTCGCCCGATTCCAACTTGCGGACGCGATTGCCTTCGCGCGTGAACAGGAAATCCCGCTGGAAATTATTCGCACCGATGAGATGAACCGCGCGGAATACGTTCGCAACGATTCATCGCGTTGCTTTCACTGCAAAGATGAGTTGTTCTCGGTGATGGAAGAGTTTGCGGCCACTCGTGGATTCGAGGCTATCGCTTACGGCGTGAATCTGGATGACAAGAGCGACTTCCGTCCCGGCCAGGTCGCTGCCTCACAACATCGCGTGGTAGCGCCGCTGCTCGATGCCGCCCTGAGCAAAGGCGATATCCGCAGCCTCGCCCGGGAAGCCGGCCTCCGCATCTGGGACAAGCCTGCTTCGGCATGCCTTTCTTCCCGCATTGAATACGGGCGTGAGGTGACGCCTGAGGCGCTGGCCGCGGTCGAGCAAGGCGAAGAAGCCCTGCGCCAGTTGGGTTTCCGGCAGTTCCGCTTACGGCATCATGGGGACATCGCCCGAATCGAAATCGCTCGCGAAGAGATGAATCGGGCTCTCACAGCCGAGATGGCTGCGAAGTTTACTCAAGCGCTGAAGCCGCTCGGCTTCAAGTTCGTCACGCTTGACCTTGAAGGGTTCCGTTCGGGCTCGATGAATGCGCTTTTGTCGGCGGAACAGATCGTGCCGCTACCCCGCTAGCAGGAGACATATCCCCTGCCTGCCCGTGAGATAATCTGAATGAATCCAAATGTTTAGGCGGCTTCTAGTGTTGTCTTCCAAATCGATTTTGTTCTTGTGGTTCGTGGTGTGCCTGGGCTGTTCGGCGCAGGCTCCTACCGAGATTAATCAGCGTATCGAGCGGCAGCTGCGCGCGTCGTATAGCGTGCCGCCGACCGTGAAAGTCCTGATTTCGGCGCCGCATGCGAGTGAGTTCCCCAACTACGACGCGGTCAGCATTACGTTCGATGGCGACGGGCGCAAGCAGAACTACGAATTCCTGCTTTCCAAAGACCAGAAGACGCTGATCCGCATGACGAAAATGGATCTCAGCAAAGACCCTTACGCCGAGACCATGAAGAAGATTGACGTGAAGGGGCGGCCGGTGCGCGGAAATCCGAACGCCAAGGTTGTGGTGGTTAATTATGACGACTTTCAGTGTCCGTATTGTTCCGCCATGCACGAAACGCTGCTGAAGTTGCTGAAAGAATATGGGGACAGGGTCGCGTTTATCTATAGAGATTTTCCGTTGTCGGAGATTCATCCGTGGGCGATTCATGCAGCGGTGGATGCTAACTGCCTTGCCGACCAGAACCACGACGCCTATTGGGATTTCGCCGACTACATCCACGCCAACCGGCAGGTCGTAAACTCCGAGAAAGGGTTGGACAATCAGTTCGCGGCGCTCGACCGCATCACTAATACTGAAGCCGGAAAATTCAAACTGGACGGCGGCAAACTTCAGGCGTGCCTAAAGGCGCAGGCGGACGCGAACGTGAGATCTTCGATGAAAGAAGGCGAGTCGCTGGGAGTGAATGGTACGCCGACTTTGTTTATAAACGGGCGAATGATCGACGGGGCGCGTCCAGTCGCGGAGTTTCAGTCTCTATTCGACGAAGCGCTTAAGCAGGCTGGGGTGACTCCACCGGTACATTCTGCGGCGGCGGCTCCTGCGCCTGTCTCACATTGACCCCATCTCACACATGACCAAACGAGCGATGTTAATGCTGAAGACAAACTCCAGATGGCGCAAGGTGCTGGGCTTCGGCGCGGTGCTGATCGCCCTTGCATCGGCGACGTCGTGTGGAAGCAAGAGCGCGGGCGGCGATGTGGCCGCTACGGTGGATGGCCAGAAGATCTATCGTGCCGATGTCGAGAAATATTTTCAGAACCAGACGGCCGGAGCCACGCAGCCGCTGAGCGAGGAACAAGCCACCAGTCTGCGCCTCAGCATTCTGCGCGAGCTCATCGAAAATGAAATCCTGATGCACCGTGCGGCCAAGCTGGGATTGCTGGCCACCGACGAGGAAGTGGACCGTAAGCTGAGCGAGATCAAGTCTCCCTACAGTGCCGACGACTTCCAGAAAAAGCTGGCGGAGAGAAAGCTTTCGATTGACGACTTCAAGCGCGATATCCGCCGCACGCTGACAGCGGACAAGGTGTTGCACAAGGAAATCACGTCGAAAATTGAAGTGACTTCGGCCGACATCTCCGCTTACTACAACCAGCACCGCGCCGAGTTCAATTTGATCGAGCCGCGCTATCACCTTGCCCACATTCTGGTGACCAGTTCGCCCGACCCGCAGGGCCGCGACAACGGCAACAAGGCGCGTAATGACGCCGAGGCCCGGAAGAAAATCCAGATCGTGCAGGCGCGGCTGGAAGCGGGCGAAGATTTTTCTACGCTGGCCATGACCTACTCGGAAGACACTTCGACCGCGGCCAACGGCGGCGACATCGGCATCGCGCCGGAATCCGCACTCAAACAGACCGATGCGGCGACTCGCGAGAGTGTGATGAAGCTCAAGCCGGGCCAGTACACACCGATCATTCCACTGGGTAATCCGGCGACCAAACAGGTTGGCGCATACCAGATCGTGAAACTGATCGCGCGCGAACCCGCGGGACAACGCGATCTTTCCGACCCGCGCGTGGAACAGGAAATCCGTTCGCAAATGCAGGACCGGCGCGAGCAGTTATTAAAAGCCGCGTACTACGAAGTGATGCGCAACCAGACCAAGATCGAAAATTTCTACGCGCAGCACTTACTGGATACGACCGGCACCGCGCACTAAACCCAGGCGGGGATTATTCGGCGACCATACCAGGCTAGGCCAAACCTTCTGAAATTAGCGCGCATGACTGGGGGAAGTTGCGATTTGCTCTTAAATTGGCAAAGCATTGATATGACTAGATTTGTCCCCACATCGGACTATTGGAAAGGGTTCCCTCAAATAGAGGTTTCATGCCCAGAATGGAAGGTATCGAGCATACCTTCGGGACGCCCCGGCTTTTTCATCAGGCTTTACCAATCCGCTCTCGATCGCGGATGCGATTATTTGAGACACGATCGCGTTCTTACTTTCTGCTAAATTGAACCTTGCGCGAAGAGACTGGTTCGTCATTTGTTGAGACATTACATATTTTAAGGCGCAATGCTGGTAGCAGGCCCTGATTCTGTCCTCTCTACCCATTTCGTCGAAATCCATGGGGCCAAAGATCGTCACGACAGTGCTGTGATATCCATTTCTGAAATCCGGGGCCGGCAGTTGAAGCACTTCGGCTGCGTGTACCACGCGATCGATGCCGCTGCTCTTTTCTTCGCAAATGCCGAATCTTCTCATTAGCATCGCGAGACGCTCATTCCTAGATTGGCATCCGTCGATAAATCTTTCTATGGGGACCAGCGGCTCTCCCGGATTCGATATTTCCACGCGGTTATCGTAGATTTCAACCATCACCGAGGTTCATTCGATGCTGAAATCTTGGTGAATTAGCGCGTTGGCCAGAAGCTCTCGTATTACATCATCCGGAACGAGTTTCACTGCGGTGCGGACCGCATCCTTGATCGTTTCATTTTGCGGTAATTGTTCTCCAATAAAGCGAACAGCGTTCCGAAAACCTACCGCGTAACCCATCGCTCCGTGTCGTTCAAGTTTGGTCTGTAACTTCGAATTGCCGTTATATACGATTATGCGGACCGCTTTCCTTTCTAATTCACGGAAACGTGTCAAATCCTTCGCCAGTAAAACGCTAGCTAGTCGAGTGATCGAATACTTCCCAGCATTCTTGGTCGCGAGACCGTCTTTTACGAGCCGTTCAATAGCGGCGTGATTATCAGAAGGATAAGGGAGTTTTAGTAATTCAAAATATGTCTGGAGATGCAGCAATTCCACGACGCCTTCGGCGGCTAGCCCTGTTCGTGAGTATTCCTCAAGCCAATCGGGTTTGCCCTCGTCGAAAATTTTGCGAAGCTGATCTTCGCTCATGGGTACAAGTTGTTCGCCAGAACGCATGTAATAAGCGCCCTTGTGATTGTAAGCAGTTCCACGAGGACGAGATGGCATAACAAATGTCAAGACTCGACCCTCAGGATGGTTCACTTCATGTATCTCAACTCGAAAACCTAAGCATTGGAATATCTTTTCCTCCATCTTGACTGGATCACGGAAGGCCTGCGTTCCGATTACCTTGCGGGGTGGCGTATTGCATACACCAAGTATCAGATGGCCACCGCCCTCATTAGCCAGCGCCACGCAGTATTGAAACAATTTTTCATTGTCAAACTGCGTCTTCGCCTCTTTGAATTCGAGGTTTTGGTTCTCGGAGGGTAGGCTCCTCCACAGATCGATTTGTTCGGTCGTTATGATTTGAGTTCACTCTCAGTCGTGCTAAGGCTGCATTCTTGTTACCCGCCAGATTACTCCACGATTGCCAGCACGTCTCCGGCGTTCACGTTTCCGCCTTCGCGGGCCAGCATCTTTTTCAGCGCGCCGGCTTTGGGCGAACGAATTTCGTTCTGCATCTTCATGGCTTCGATCACGAGGATGCCTTGCCCGGCAGCAATCGTCTCTCCTTCGGCAGCCAGCACGCGAACCACTCTGCCCGGCATGGAAGCGACGAGTCTTTGCGGCCCCTGTTCCTGGTCTCCGGCACGCTGGTGGGCACGCAGGGAACGACGGTCTTCAACCGACGCGTCATAAGCAATGCCGCGCACCACAATCTGCTGTTTGCCGGCAGAAACCTGGCGCTGGATGGTGACTGACTGCCCGTCGATAAGAAGGGAGAGCGTATCGGGCGCGATCTGAATTGCATTGACGGACACTTCGCGGCCGTTGATCGTGCAATTCCACAATCCGCGGACACCGCCGGCGGCGTTTTTGCTTGCCGGTGCCGGCGTCAGTTCCAGATTGTGGGTTTTGCTACCGAGGGTCACGTCGAGGCGCATGGTTATCTCAGCGCCTCGGTGCGAGCAGTGTTCTTCCACTGTGAAGTTGCGACTGCGGGTCTCTCTGGCTTCCCATGTACGGGATCTGTGGCGTGGAAGATTGCGGCAGCGATGACTGCGATTTCGTCATCCGTCTGAGCCGGCTGGGAACGAGGCAGGCGTTCGAGATATCCGGTGTCGGTTTTGCCGGAGATGAATCCGGGATCGTCGAATATCCGGCGCAGCAGCGGCAGATTAGTCTTCAGCCCGCCGACAAAATATTCATGCAACGCCCGCCGTACTCGCGCGATTGCCTGATCGCGCGTTTCACCGTAGCCGATCAGCTTGGCGAGCAGAGGATCGTATTCCAGCGGCACGCGCCATCCCTGATAAATTCCCGAGTCGACGCGGATGCCCGGGCCTGCGGGTTCGGTGAGAGCGGTAATTTCGCCGGGGCTGGGGAAGAAATTGTTCTCGGGATCTTCGGCGTAGACGCGGCACTCGATGGCGTGCCCTCGCAGGGTCACGTCATTTTGAGTGAAGGGCAGCTTTTCGCCGGAGGCAATGCGGATTTGCAAATGAACCAGGTCGAGGCCGGTGACTAGTTCCGTGACCGGATGCTCGACCTGCAAGCGCGTATTCATTTCCAGGAAATAGAAGTTGCCACTGTCGTCGGCCAGGAATTCGATGGTGCCGGCATTGCTGTAGCTGGCCGCGCGGGCTGCCTGCACCGCTACTTCTCCCATTCGGCGGCGCATGTCAGCGGTGGCCGCCGGCGAGGGAGCCTCTTCAATCACCTTCTGGTGGCGGCGCTGAATCGAGCAGTCACGCTCGCCAAGATAGACGCAATTACCGTGTTCATCCGCGAGCACCTGCATTTCGATGTGGCGGGGATTGACGATGGCTTTCTCCAGATACACTTCACTGTCCCCGAACGAGCGCTGCGCCTCACTGCGGGCGGATTCGAGCGCTGAGCCGAGTTCGCTCTCGCCGCCGACCGGGCGCATGCCTTTGCCGCCGCCTCCTGCTGCCGCCTTCAGCATCACCGGATATCCAATTTTTCCGGCAACAGACTTTGCTTCGGCCAGCGACTCCAATCCCTGCGATGTGCCCGGAACTACCGGCACGCCCGCTTTCTGCATGTGCTGGCGGGCGCGGGTTTTCGATCCCATCATTTCGATGGATTCGGGTGAGGGCCCGATAAATTTGATTCCAGCGTCTTTGCAGGCGCGCGCAAAGGTTGCGTTCTCCGATAGGAAGCCGTAGCCGGGATGAATGGCTTCGGCGCCACAACGTTTTGCGGCGTCAAGAATGCAATCGATTTTTAAATACGATTCGGACGCCGGTGCGGGGCCGATCAGGTAGGCTTCGTCGGCCTGCAATACGTGCAACGCTGCGCGATCGATTTCCGAATAGATAGCGACGACCGTGATTCCCAGTTCGCGGCAAGCCCGTGCCACTCGCACCGCAATCTCGCCGCGATTCGCAATCAGAATTTTTTTGAACATTGGTGTTCGAGGCCGATCGTTCCATTATCTGTGAAGCATTATCTGCGAAGTCGGCACAACGACTTACTCAAACTAAAAAGCCTCTCCGGAAGGAGAGGCTCTCAGCGATTCTCTGGCAATCAGATCACTTGCCCTGGTCCATGGTGATGCCGTTAGCGCCGGATTGCTTCGCCGCCTTGGCCTTCTTGGCGGCCATGGTCTTATCCACCCACTCATCGGCGGTTTTCAGGTCAGCTGCTCGCGCCTCGGGTTCGTCGCATTCGCGGTCGGCCTTCTCGCGATACAGCAGGTTGAGGTAGGCCATGGCGTCATCGTAGTCCTCGCGTTTGGTGAGCGCGGTATTGAGGTTGTCGATGCCTTCCTGAATCGCGGCGCCGCTCTTGTCGCGCAGCATCGCGCAAACTTTCTTGTCTTTCAAGGGCTCGTCGGGCCGCAGGCCAAGCTTAGAACGCTCTTCCATGCGCGGCTGGTAGGCTTCAGTCCAGTCGATGACGCCGACCGAGTAGTAAGCCTCGGGATCGTTGGCGTCGAGCTCGATCGCCTTGCGGTAATAAGTTTTGGCGTCTTCGAACTTCTTCATCTGCAAATACAGATAGGCGATTCCCTTGATGCTGTTTACATTCTTCGGGTCCTGATCGAGCACCGCCTTGTACTCGTCAATGGCGGCGTTGGCGTTCTGCAGGTTTTCCGGGGAATCGACGCCGGGAATGTATTGCGCCAGGTACGCTGTCGCGAGATAAATTTTGGCATTCTGCAAACCGGGATCGAGCTCGACCGCATTCTTAAAGTGGGTGATGGCCTGCTCGTACTTGGCGTTCTTGTACGAGGCCACGCCCTTATTGAGCTGGTCGCGCGCGCGCAGCTTCTCGCAACCGGTCAGCGTGAGCGTCATCGCAACTGCCGTTGCCAATACTGCAATCTTCAGGCTTATCTTCATGGATTGTTCTGTCTCCCTCGAGCACGTATCGGCATGAACCCGTCGCATACGATAACACAACAAGAGGCGCGGAGTGTTCCCCGCGCCAACGGTTGCGTTTATTTCAGGGACGCCACTAATTTCTAGCCGCCGGCTTCGATCTTCGCGGTGATCAAACCGACTTTGTCAACGCCGGAGCCGTGCGCGATGTCAATCACGTTGGCCACATCGGCGAATGGAATGTTGTCGTCGCCTTTCACGAACATCACCTTTTCGGCGCGGGTCTTGAAAATGTCAGTCAGCCGCCCCTGGAGAGTGTCCCAGGTAACGTCGTCCTGATTGATTTTCACGCCCGGCGTCTGGCCAGGCCCGCGATCGATGACCTGCACCACGATGGTGCGGTCAGGCTGCGTGTTCTTGGGCTGGTTGGGCGGAGGCGGCTGAGGTACCAGCGCATCCAGTCCGTGCGGAGTCAGCGGCGTGATCACCATGAAGATGATGAGCAGCACCAGCAGAACGTCGATGAGCGGGGTCACGTTGATTTCGCAACTCTGTCCGCCCTTACCGCCAATTGCCATTCCCATAGGAAATCTCCTCGAAACTTATTCAGCGCCCGAAGCTCCACCCGGAGGCGGCGGTGGCTGGTTCTGGTTCTTCTTCTGGTCGGTTAGCAGACCCAAGTCGTCAACGCCCGCCGAGCGAACGTTATCGACAACATCAACCACCCACTTGTATTTGGCTCGGGCGTCCGCGCGCAGGTAGACGCGCTTGTCAACGCGGTTGGCGATGCGGTCTTTGATCTTGTTGGTGAGCTGGTCGGTCTCGACAGGATCGTTGCCGAAATAAACGCGACCGTCACGAGTGACCGCGACGATCAGGGCGTCTTCTTTATCGGCGTCCTGCATCTGGTCGGGGTTGTTTACTTTGGCCAGGTCAACCGGAATGCCCTTCTGCAACATGGGTGTGATCACCATGAAGATGATCAGCAACACCAGCATCACGTCCACCATGGGAGTGACGTTGATGTTGGAGTTGACCTTCGCGCCTTCGTTCCTTACTGAAATTGCCATGATAATCTCCTGCCGGTTCGAGGGAGGAGGGCCCGGCTGCGGACCACCGCGCCGGACCCAAGCAACTCAATACCGGTCGTGCTTCTAGCGGCGAACCGCTCCCCGGCGCTTCAGGAAGTAATCGATCAGTTCGCTCGACGAGTTGTCCATCTCGACGTCGAACGCTTCCACGCGGCCAGTGAGGTAGTTGAACATCATGACGGCCGGAATTGCGACCAGCAATCCGAACGCGGTGGTCACCAGGGCTTCAGCGATACCGCCGGCCACTGCGGCCAGACCGGTTGCCTTCTCAGTCGAAATACCTTTGAAGGCGTTCAGAATGCCCATGACAGTTCCGAACAGTCCGACGAACGGAGCAGTGGAGCCGATGGTGGCGAGTCCGCCCAGGCCGCGCTTCAGTTCGGCGTGAACGATGGCTTCGGTGCGCTCCAGAGCGCGCTTGGAAGCTTCAATGGTTTCGCCCGGTATATCGGAACTGTCCTGGTGGGCGCGAAATTCCATAAGGCCGGCGGTGACAACCTTGGCCAGATGGCTCTTCTTGTTACGCTCGGCCACCTTGATGGCCTCGTCAATCTTGCCGTCGCGCAGGGCGCCGGCCACTGCGGGAGCAAAAGCCCGTGACTGCTTGCGGGCCGCATTAAACGCCATATAGCGGTCAATCATCACGCCGAAAGACCAGCCGGACATGATGAAAAGAATGATAACGACTCCACGGGCCACCCATCCCATCTGTTTCCACAGAGAGATCGGGTCCCATTGCGGCTGGCTGCTTTCCTGAAAAAGCCAGGTGGCAGTGGTTGAAATGTGGGCTACCAGGTGTGTTGCTTCATGAGCTAGAAACATGAGTTGCCTTCCTCCTCGAAGACTTGAGCTGCTGTTTTTTGCGAAAACCCGTCCGTGCCGGCAAGCCGGTACGGCGAAACTCTTAGATGACGCGTTCTGGCTATCCGCCGGAGAGCGTGAAGTTCACGGTGATCTGCGTGTCAACTTCCACCGGCTCGCCATTCAAAATGTACGGCTTGTACCGCCACTGCTTCACTGCATCGAGCGCTGCCTGGGTAAGCAGCGGGTGTCCGCTGATCACGTGCAGGTTCTGAATGGTTCCGTCTTTGCCGATAATCGCAGCCAGTTGCACTGCGCCCTGCACCCTGGCGGTACGCGCCAGCGGCGGGTAGTTCGGCTGCACTTTGTGGATGACCAGGCCGGCGGTCACGCCCTGCGAAACCCGGACGCGCTGCACCGCAACTTTCGGCACGGCCATCGGCGTTGAGCTGATGATGCCACCGATCACGCCATTCATCTGCCCACCGGGCACACCACCCATTACGCCGCCCACTACGCCCGACATCGGCGGAGGAGCCTCTTCTTCCTTAATAATTTCAACCTTCTTGGGAATCTTGGTGGGCGTTCGGAGTTGCCCGTTGACGATATCGGTTTGAATGACTTTTACAACTTTTACCGCGGCAGGAGGCGGCGGGGGTGGTGGCGGTGGTGGCGGGGCTACCAGCGACATCATCAGCTGGGCCTTGGGCAGCGCCTCGGTGAAGAGCAACGGAATCAGGACCATGATTCCGACGATAACCGCTTCCAGGATGAACGAAATCGTTGTCATCCTGCCACGTTTGGTTTTCAGCTTACCGCCAGACTCGATCAGGCTATCCTCAAACATAAGTTTTCTCCCTGCACAGACCTACGATGCCTTAGACACCGGCCGCTAAAAATCTGTTCCCGGTTTTTGCGATTCAGGAACAAGCCGGTTGACAGCACTACATAGCCCCAGAGCGAACAACCTACTGCCGGACAATTACGCCTACGCCCTAATATTGGCCTTTTCCTTGCGGCCGGCGCTGCCCGCGGGCAATGCCACCGCACCCTGGCCGCGATTGGTGCGGCCTTCCTGATAAGCCACCAGAATCGGCGCCGCAATGGCGATCGACGAATACGTCCCGATTATGATGCCGATTACCAGTGCAAAGGAGAAGCCGTGCAACACTTCGCCACCAAAAAGGTACAAAGCCAGCACAGTCAGGAATGTTAAACCCGCCGTCAAGATGGTCCGGGAAAGTGTCTGGTTGATGCTCTTGTTGACAATGTCAGACAGCTTCTCTCGCCGCATCAGCTTCAGGTTCTCTCGAATGCGGTCAAAAACCACGATGGTGTCGTTGTTGGAGTAGCCAATCAGGGTCAGGATGGCCGCTATCACCGTGAGCGATATAGGCTTATTGGTGAGCGAAAATGCCCCAAGAGTGATCAGCGTGTCGTGGAACACGGTGACGACAGCAGCGACTCCGTAAATCCATTCAAAGCGGAACGCCAGGTACACCAGCATCCCTGCAAGCGAATAAAGCGTAGCCAGAACTGCCTGCTTCCTGAGTTGCGCCCCAACCTGCGGCCCAACGATCTCGACGTTATAGACACCGAAATCGGAAAGATAGAAGTTCTCGGGAAGCGAAGCCAGCACTGCTGGATCGGCAATGCCTTTCAGTTCGTCCATGCTGGCCAGAACGCCACCCATTTTCTTGTCGCGATAGTCGGTGATGGCCTGCGCAATTGCCGAGTAGCGGGATTGCGCGTCGGTTCCGAGGTGCAGCGGATCTTTTTTCAGGAGATACGCGGAGAGGCCGAGTGAACTGGTATTGTTGAGGTCCTGCTTGTCGGTCTGGGCGTTGTGGTCAAGCACTTTGATGACCTGGTTCTTGTCGCGGTCAAGGGCCTGCTCGTTGCTTTCCTGCGGAAGGTCAATCAGCAATTCGTTGCTGCCGGCCTGGCCCAGAGTCTGGATGCGGGCGTTGTGCAAGCCGACGCTGTTCAGGGCCGAGTGGACGGCGGCGGCGTCAGGAGCGTGCGAGAACTTCACGTAAACCAGAGTTCCACCGCGGAAATCAATACCCAGGGGCAGCCCATGCCAGAACAGCATGGATAAAACCCCCGCCACGCTGAAGACCAGTGAGAAGGCGATGAAATACCACTTCTTGCCCAGAAAATCTATGTTCGGATTTCTAAAAAATTCCATAAAGAGCCATCAGAAAAACCCGGTCGTACGTCGTACGTCGTTCGCCCCTGCAAACCCGATAGGTGTTGCGTACGACGAACAGCGTACGAGGAAAAGCCATCAGCCATCGGCCGTCAGGAAAAACCTGCGAGCCCGATGCGTTGTTGCGAACGACGTACGACCTACGACCGTTTCTTAGATACTCAGCGCCTCGCCTACCCGCTTGCGGCTTAGCACCCAATCAAAAATCACGCGCGACACAAAGACTGCGGTAAACAGGTTCGCGAACAGTCCGAAACTCAGGGTTACGGCGAAGCCCTTCACCGGGCCGGTGCCGAACAGGAACAGGATCACTGCCGACACGATGGTGGTGACGTGCGTATCCACGATCGTGATCCAGGCATGGCCAAAGCCCTGCTCCACCGCCGACGGCGGCGTTTTGCCGTTGCGCAGCTCTTCACGGATGCGCTCGAAGATCAGCACGTTCGAGTCCACGCCCATGCCGACAGTCAGAATCACGCCGGCGATTCCAGGCAGAGTCAGCGTCGCGCCGGTAAAGCCCAAAAATCCGAGCAGGATAATCAAGTTCA
>Ga0136846_1243781_pt1 | contig 17172 bp, 20 predicted proteins | sample HopSoiMetagenom2_FD_96841 | JGI IMG/M metagenome (GOLD analysis project Ga0136846, IMG submission 96841) | Grasslands soil microbial communities from Hopland, California, USA - 2 Assembly 2016 (version 4) | ecosystem: Environmental > Terrestrial > Soil > Grasslands | place: USA: Hopland...
ACTTCGGCTGCCGCGGGATCGGTTATGTTGTCGGCCAGCCGGCGGGCGCGTGCGGCCATGCCCAGCAGGTGACTAACGCTCTATTCGCCGGACATGCACCTGGCCTAGGCCCTTAATAGAGTCTGGAATACGACATGGATTAAGTTTTGCCACTTTCTTTGTGGTTCACGCGCCACTCCAAAACGGAACATCGCCGGTGTGGGCTGTGCGTGGACAGGGTGCTCATCTGTAACCATATAGGTAAAAATTTCTTGACAGCGTGACGCTGTTTGGCTATCCGGTAGGCACAGTGAAGAATTGCGAGTCGGGCCAGACGGGCTCGATACAGGCCGGCGCCACCAAGGAGGCGGACCGGCCTTTTTGTTTTGGGCTGGGTCCCCGCTTTCGCGGGGATGACGAACGAGACTTCGTGGGGATGAGCGGAGAGGTGGGAGTGTGGGGACGAAGAAAGAGATGACGCTGGTGGCGGCGGAGAAGCCGCAGCTGAAAAAACGGGCGGCGCGGGACTGGTCGGTGGCGAAGGCCGAAGACTTCCTGACGGTGCTCGCCGAGACGTGCAACGTCAGCGAGGCGTGCCGGCGGACCAAGGTGAAGATGACCGTCGCCTATCGCCGGCGGAAGATGGACGCGGCATTCCGGGCGGCCTGGAACGACGCGATCGCGGTCGGTTACTCGCGGCTGGAAATGATGCTGCTCGACCGCGCCTTCAACGGTGTCGAGAAGGTCATCAAGCGCCGCGACGGCACCGAAGAGCGAATGATGGAATATTCGAACCAGCTCGGTTTGAGGCTGCTGTCCATGCACCGCGAAACCGCGAAGGAAGCCGACGCCGACGCGGACTTCTCAACCGAAGACGCCGATGAAATCCGCGAGCGGCTCGTCCGCAAGCTCCAGAGAATGAAGAAGCGCGATGAGCAAGAAGAAGAGCAGGGGCGAACGGCGGGAAGTGATGCATCACGAGATGCAGCTGATGTCGAGCGCGCCGGAGCACGTGCAACGGAAGATCATCAATGGACTGACGGTTGAACGCGCCCTGGCGTGGGACGCGGACTTCGAACACTGGGCGCACAAGAACCAGCTGCCGCCGCCGGATAATGGCTGGTCGACCTGGCTGATGATGGCCGGGCGCGGGTTCGGGAAGACGCGCGCCGGGGCGGAATGGATCTTCAAGCTGGGCAATGCCCGACCGAAGGTCCGGATCGCGCTGGCTGGAGCGACGATCGCCGAGGCGCGGAGCATCATGGTCGAAGGCGTTAGCGGTCTGCTGGCGGTGGCCAAGCGCTATCGCCGGAAGCTGATCTGGGAGCCGAGCCGCAACCGGCTGAAGTGGCCCAACGGAAGCCAGGCGGAGCTCTTCTCGGGCGACAGTGCCGACGGGCTGCGCGGGCCCGAGCATGATTTTGCGTGGGCCGACGAGCTCGCCAAGTGGCGGCAGCCGGAGGAGACGTGGATGAACCTGCAATTCAGCCTGCGGGCAGGGTCGAGGCCGCGCGCGCTGATCACGACGACGCCGAAGCCCCTGCAGCTGATCCACGGCATCATGGACCACCCGCGGACGATCACGACGCGGGGGCGGACGAGCGACAATATCAACTTGGACGAACGGGTGATCGAGGTCCTGACCGACACTTATGGTGGGACGCGGCTGGGCGCGCAGGAGCTGGACGGCGTGCTGCTGACCGACGTCGAGGGCGCGCTGTGGACGAGGGAGATGATTGAGAAGTGTCGGCTCGTGCGCCCCCTCTCCCCCGGCCCCTCTCTCGCAATGGGGAGAGGGGAGTTCGAGCGGGTCGTCATCGGCGTCGATCCGCCGGCTAGCGCGGGCGAGAATGCGGATGCTTGCGGGATCGTGGTGTGCGGGTCGCGGGGCGAGGATTTGTTCGTGCTGGAGGATGCGACGGCGCGCGGGCTGTCGCCTGAGGGCTGGGCCAATCGGGTCGCGGCGGCGGCGGCGCGATGGAACACGCACCTGGTCGTCGCGGAAGCCAACAATGGCGGCGCGATGGTCGAAAGCGTGCTGAAGGCCGCGGACACCGGGCTGTCCGTGCGGCTGGTTCATGCGTCGCGCGGGAAATGCGCCCGGGCCGAGCCGATCGCGCTCAAGTTCGAGCGCGGGAAAGCGTGGTTCCTGGGCGAGTTCCCGGAGCTTGAGGCCGAGCTCGGCGGGATGGTCGCGGGCGGCGATTACATGGGGCCGGGGCGATCCCCCGACCGCGCCGACGCAATGGTGTGGGCGATGACGGTGCTGAGCACGACGCGGTCGGGGCTGCCACGGGTGACCAGGCTGTGAATGCCTTGACTTGTACGGTATCTTGTACATATAAAAGTACAAGTCAGGAGATGCCAGATGGATGTCGTCAGTTATTCCGAAGCACGCGCCAACCTCAAGGACGTGATGGACCGGGTGGTCGATGACAAGACCGAGGTCGTGGTTACTCGCCAGAAGTCTGAGGCTGTCGTGATGATCTCGCTATCGGAATGGAATTCGATTTCGGAAACGCTTCACCTGCTGTCTTCGCCGAAGAATGCGGAACGGCTGCGCCAGTCGATCAAGCAGATGGACGCCGGCAAGGGTATTGAACGCGAACTCGTCAATCCGTGAAGGTGAGTTTCTCGGACGAGGGCTGGGAGGATTACCAGCACTGGATCGTGGAGGATCGGAAGAGCTTTGAGCGATTGAACAAGCTGATCGAGGAATGCCGAAGAAGTCCTTTCAAGGGCACCGGTAAGCCCGAGCCCCTAAAGCAAGACCTGCGAGGCTGGTGGTCGCGGCGGATCACGGGCGAGGACCGGCTGGTCTATCGAGTCCAGGGGAGCGGGAAGGACCAGGTATTGGAGATCATTCAATGTCGCCTGCATTATTGATTTCACGCGATACTGCTTAACCAAAGTCAGGTGTCTCGCTCGGGCGCGTGTGATAGGGACGGAGTCGTCTGGGCGAGGGGGCGAGCCATGGCGACTATTGCCGGTAAATTTGACGACCTGAATCCGCGGACCGACGCACTGTCGGGGACGCCGCGGGCGCATGCGATCGACCGCTGGATCTTCGTATTCATGGCGGCCTGGTACATCGCGATCGTGCTGACCGGGTTCATCCCGGATTCGATCATGAAGGTGGGGATGGCGCAGGCCGGGCAACGGCCGCCGTTCCCGATCGTGCTTCACATGCATGCGGTGCTGATGGGGTCGTTCCTACTGATCCTGCTGGCGCAGACCTGGCTGATGGCGACGGGCCGCAAGGCGATGCACATGCAGCTTGGCGTGTTGGGAATGGCTGTCGGCGGGTTGCTGATCGTCGTCGGGTTCGTGCTGGCGCCGACCATGTACTACGAGACGTGGAACGCGTTGAAGGTGGCGCCGCCGGCGCAGCGCCAGCCGCTGCTTGACCTGCTGTCGCTCAAGGAAAACATCCTGCTTCTGCAGGGGCGGATCGGGATCGTGTTCCCCGTGCTGCTGGCGATCGGATTGTTCGCGCGCGGCAAGAATGATGGGATGCACAAGCGGATGATGATCCTGGCGCCCGGCATTGCGATCGAGGCGGGGATCGCGCGCATCGGCTGGCTGCCGACGACGATGCCGGCGAGCCCGATTGCGATGGACTTTTACCTGCTGCTGGCGGCGTCGCCGATGCTGGTGTGGGACATCGTCCGCAACCGGCGGGTGCACGAAGCTTACTGGATTGCCGCGGCGATCATCGTGCCGGTGACAATCGCGATCGAGATGCTGTGGGACACGCCGTGGTGGCACTCGGCCGCGAAGGCGATCATGGGGGTTGGGTAGGTTAGATCAGTATAAGGCCGATCAGTCCGCCAACCTGGAGCGCTGCGATCACGAACAACTGAGTGCTGAAGGGCTCTTTGCGCGTCTTGTGCCGGAATAGCTTGCGCGCAAGAAACGCGCCGGGTGAGCCACCGATTAGAGCGAGGCCTAGTAAGTTGCTTTCGGAGATGCGGCGCCGCCCTTCGATCGCGCGCTGCTTGTCGTCGTAGAATTGCAGAACGGTTACGAAGTTGACCACGATCAGGGCGGGGATCGCGAGAAGTACGAGACGGTGGTCCATCGTCGCTGATTAGCAAAACCTGATTACGCAAGGATTGAGGAGGCCGTCACGGGAGTGAATCCCGTGACGTCGATCGGGCTCCCCCGGATTAGGTCCGGGGGACCCGTCGGCCGGCTTTCATTCTCTCTTCGACATAAGTGCGCGGGGCGCACTTATGCTCGGGAATTCAAGCAATAGGAGCGAGCGATATGGGATGGTTCGGCCGCAAGTCTGCGGTTCCGGAAGCGCGGCCGTGTATGCCTGCGTGGCTGACGAATGAGTCGGCGGAGGTTGGGTTCGCTCGCTCCTATGACGCGCGGTTTCGGGAGGTTTACGAGCGAAATCCGGTAGGCCAGCGGGCGGTTCGGCTGGTGGCGGGAATGCTCGGGTCGCTGACTGTTGAAGGTGGGGCGGAGGCCGTCGCGCTGGTGAGGGCCGACGGGCTGCTCGAAAGCATCGCGGCGAACCTTCTGCTGCACGGCAATGCTTATGTGCAGCTGATCGCGGACCACCGCGAACAGCCGAATGAATTGTGCCTGCTTCGGCCCGAGCGGGTCAGCGTGGTCAGCGACGACATTGGTTGGCCCGTGGCCTATCTCTATCGCGCCGGCGGGCGGGCGAAGCGGTACGAGCGGGTCGATCCGCTCGAGCGGCAGGTGGTGGCGCATATCAAGGCGCTGCACCCGCGCGACGACCATTATGGAATGGGCTGCCTGGAAGCGGCGATCGGCGCGGCGTCGGTGCACAACCGCGCGGCGAACTGGAACCATTCGCTGCTTGCGAATGCCGCCCGGCCGAGCGGGGCGCTGACTTATGAGACGACCGATGGCGCGGTGCTTTCGGCGGACCAGCTCAAGCGGTTGCATCAGGAACTGGCCGAGCAATTTGCCGGCGCGGCGAATGCAGGGCGGCCGCTGCTGCTCGAAGGCGGGCTCAAGTGGCAGGCGCTCAGCCTGACGCCCGCGGACATGGATTTCGTGGCTTTGAAAGAAGGCGCGGCGCGCGACATTGCGCTCGCCTTCGGCGTTCCCCCGGTGTTGGTCGGGCTGCCGGGGGACGCCACCTACGCCAACGCGCGTGAGGCGGGGCGGGCGCTGTACCGGCAGACGATCCTGCCGATGGCGGGGCGGATCCTGAACGCGCTGTCGAGCATGCTAGGCGATTGGATGGGACCCGTGACGCTGCCTTCTTCCGTCCTGCTCACATACTACGATCCTGAACGGGATTATCAGACCGGGCAGGCTCGGAGCGATTTGATCGATCAGTCTTCGCGGGAGGAGAAGATCGAATTAGCGGCGGTGGTGGTGGCGGGCTCGGCGCGGTCGCTGGCCGAGCAGATCATGGCGCGGCGATGGGCGCGGCGGGACAAGCTGGTCCTGCGCCTGCCACCGAAGTTCATGACGATCACCCCAGGAAGCCCGGTCACCGTCCAGGGCACTTCGACCACGTGGCAAGTGACGCGGACTACGATCGATGGGATGGCGGCGTTGCTGGAGCTACGGCCGATGTGGCGGTCCGAGGCGTCGATCGAGGGCGACGGGGGGCAGAGCGATCCCCAACGAAGATGTGGTGATCGAGGATGTCACGCTTGCCCTGGTCGAACTGCCTGACCTGACGGATCGCGTAGGCTCGACGCCGACGGTCTACCTGGCGGCGTCGGCAGCGACACCAACCTGGAAACGCCTTCCTGTAGAGGTGAGCGGTGAGCAACTCTCTTTCCGGTGCCGGACGGCATCACGAAAGACTGTCATGGGCTCCGCCGCGGCGGTGCTTGGCGACTGGGCAGTCGAGGATATCGACACAGTCAGTTCAGTTGACGTCGACCTGGTCGATCCGATGCAGTGGCTGATGAGCTGCGATGACAGCGCGCTTGCAGCGGGAGCGAACCTCGCTCTCATCGGCGACGAGCTCGTGCAATTCGCGGATGCGGAGGCGATTGGTGCCGGGAAGTTCCGATTGACGAGGTTGTTGCGAGGCCGCTTCGCTACTGAAGCGGCAGCAAGTGAGCACGTGATTGGCGATCTATTTGTACTGATCGACCCAGCAGCTTTGCAGGCTATTTCGCTGCCGGCATCCGCTCGCGACACGGTCGTCACGGCCGCCTACCGGACGCCCCTTGGGGCGGTTAGTGCATCCCGCGTGATCGACGGACGGTCGCTTCGAACGGGTCTCTTCGTCGAGGGCGAGAAGGTAGTGGGAAGCCGAGGCACGGCCATCGCTTCACCCTCTGGCGGAGAGACAATCGACGCTGAGGTGCGGACGGCTGTGTCGCAAATTCTTGGAACGCTCAGAACGCACGGTCTGATTGGTGCCTGAAAAACCCTGATCTGGCAGAGACTTACGATTTTGGCAAATTTTGGATGAGGCTTTTTCGCAACAGTTCCGCGGCAATCCTGCGCTTGCACGGCAACCGGCCCTCTCATAATGTGTTCGAGCGGTTCAATCTTAGAACGCATGTGAAAGGGGATAATTATGCGCAAGCTGGCCATTGCGGTGGCGCTCGCGTCGACGGCCCTGGCGAAACCGGCTCTTGCCCGGGATCATTCGCCGTATGTGGGTCTCGAAGGCGGCGTGATGTGGGTGGAGGACGCTGACGTTGATTATGACGACGGTACGCTCGACCTGGCCAATGCCATCACGGTTTCGCACAACATCGGTTACGACGTCGATCTTATCGCAGGCTACGACTTCGGCATGCTTCGCCTAGAAGGCGAGCTTGCTTACAAGCGCGCCGGGGTTAACCAGCTCCGTATTGATCCGCGTATTGCGGGTGGCGGACCTGGCGATAATTACGACGCCAGCGGCCGTGCCCGTGCGCTTTCAGGCATGATCAACCTGTTGCTCGACTTCGGCAACGACGATGGCCTCAGCGGTTACGCCGGTGCAGGTGTCGGTCTTGCGAGTGTCAAGTACAGCGCCGACACGGACAGTCCGAACAACGGTGGTCCGCCGGCCGGTGCCTTCGGGTTCTCGGACACTGACAGTGGTTTGGCCTGGCAGGGAATTCTCGGCCTGCGTTATGCAGTCAGCCAGAATATCGACGTTGGCCTGAAGTATCGCTTCTTCAACGTTCCGAACCTAAAGTTCGATGCCGGTGGCACGGTGCTCGACAGCCGTTGGCGTTCTCACAGCCTGCTGGCGAGCGTAATCTACAATTTCTACGCACCACCGCCGCCGCCGCCGCCGCCGCCGCCACCACCCCCGCCGCCTCCGCCGCCTCCGGCGACGCAGACGTGCCCGGATGGTTCGGTGATCCTGGCGACGGACACGTGTCCGGCTCCGCCGCCTCCGCCTCCGCCGCCGCCTCCGGCGCCAGAGCGCGGTTAACCGGCGCTACGAAAGTGAGACCGGCTCGGGCATTCGCCCGGGCCGGTTTTTCTTTGTCTGCCGCACATGAAAAAGGCGGCTCGCCAGTGGCGAGCCGCCCTTATCTCAGATCGTGGGTAGGGTTACTGACCGGTAACGGGCGGCCGGTAGCCGGACGCGAACTGCGTCGGCGGCGAGCTGTCCCAGCCGTAAATGTCCTTGATGTAGCTGAGCTTGCCGTCGCGCACCTGGGCGGTGATGTACGTCAGGTAGATCGGCGTGCTGCGCGGAAGCTGGACGCGGATCTCAGCATCTTTCCCGGGTGACACCGGATCGGAGCCGAGCAGCCAGCGGCCGAGGCGCCTCGCATCTTCCACGCGCACGCAACCGTTGCTGAGGTTGCGGTTCGTGAACGCGAACTTCGAATGGTCGGGCGTGTCGTGAAGATAAATGTCTTCGGGGTTCGGGAACGGGAATTTCAGGATTCCCATCGAATTCAGCGGCCCCGGGTCCTGGCGGATCTTGAGGTGCAGCGAACCGGCCGCCGCAGCCTTCCAGTCGATGCTCTTCGGATCGACGACCTTGTCGCTCGCCCAGTCCTCAATGACGTCATAGCCGTGCGACTTGAAGTAGCCGAGGCCCAGCTTCAGCACGTTCGGCGCGATGGTCTTGCGGACGAGATGGTCGGGCGCATGCCAGTAGGGATTGTACGTGATGTAATACATGTAACTGGCGATCAGCGGGGTCGGCAGCTCGCTGGTGCCGGTGATTACCTTCATTGAATCGATCGGGGCGCCGTTCTCATAGAGCGTCAGCATCGACGTGCCGGCGTCGACGACCAGATAACGGCCGGTCGCCGGGATTGAACGGACGCGGTCGAGGTTGGCGAGCAGCCGCGGGTCAGGCGTGAAGTTGCCCGAAGCCTGGGCTTGGGCGAACGCCGTATCGCGCAGCTGGGAATAGATCGGGTTAACGCTCGAAACCTGGGTCAGGTAAGCGCTGAGAGAGGGCGCCCCGGCAGCCGTGAGGAGGATCAACTCGGGCCGGGAACCTTGGGGCTGAAGCACCGGATACGCGTAAATCATGCCTGTCGTTGGCCGCTTGATCTGCTGCACGTAGGCGACCCACGCTGACGAAAGCACTTGCTCCGCATTGGCGATCGACTGCGGATTACCGCTCTGCGCCTGCGCAACGGCTGCTTCGACCTGGGCGGCGAGCTGCGGGCCTGCGGCAAGCCCGTCGAACGGAGCTCGCTTAAGGATCGCAACCAGCTGATTGACGGCAGGGTCGGCAGTGCCGGACTTGAACCAGATCTTCGGAGCCGTCCAATTCGCGAAGGTCCCGACGGAAGTCTGCGCCTGAGCCGGCGCGGTGGCGCCAAAGGAGAGAAGCGCCAGTCCAGCGCAAGCAGCCAACATTTTCGGACGGATCAACATCGTTCCCCCATGAACGGGATGTGGAATTACCACGATTGTAGCGCACCTTATCCATCATCCAAGCTGGATTTGGGATGAACCTGTGGGTCGCGGGCGGTCTGTTGCCTACAAGCGACAAATCGAGCGGCCTTGGTCTCCGTCACATTTCATCGCATAGGCGACGGCAAAGCGACGAATGAGGGAAGCATGGAAATCAATGGCATTGCTGCAGTCGTAACCGGTGCCGCGTCAGGACTTGGCGAGGCAACCGCGCGGGCGCTTGCGGAACGTGGTGCGAAGGTCGCGGTGTTGGATCGGGACACGGAGCGCGGCGAGAAGGTCGCGTCGGACATCGGCGGCGTGTTTTGCGAAGTCGATGTGACGAGCGACGATAAGGTAGCGGCGGCCTTCGCCAAAGCACGGGAAGCGCACGGCCAGGAGCGCGTGCTCGTGAACTGCGCCGGGGTCGCCAATGCCGCGAAGACGGTGGGTCGCGACAAGGAAACCAAGGCTCCCAAGCGCTACCCTATGCAGCAGTTCGAGCTCGCGATCGGGATCAACCTTGTCGGCAGTTTTCGCTGCATCGCCAACAGCGCGTTCGGGATGGTCGACCTCGAGCCGCTCGCGGACGGTGAGCGCGGCGTAATCATCAATACGGCTTCGGTTGCCGCCGAGGACGGGCAGATTGGACAGGCGGCATATTCTGCTTCCAAGGGCGGCGTCCTGGCGATGGCGCTCCCCATCGCGCGTGACCTAATGAATGATGGTGTTCGGGTGAACACGATCCTGCCCGGCGTTTTCAAAACGCCGATGGTCGCGATGATGCCGGAGAATGTGCAGGAAGCGCTCGGTGCGCAGGTGCCGTTCCCCAAACGGCTTGGCCAGGCCGAAGAATATGCCAGGCTCGCCTGCTTCATGGTCGAAAACCCGTACCTGAACGCGGCCGCGATCCGTCTTGACGGCGGCATTAGGATGGCTCCGCGCTAATTGGAGTACGCCAAGCTTCTGGATGACATTGCCGATGCCGCGCGTGAGGCTGGCGCGGCGATCCTTGAAGTCGTGCGTCGCGGATTTGACGTGGAAGCGAAAGGCGACAGTTCGCCGGTGACGGAGGCAGACAGAGCCGCAGAGCTTGTGATCCTCGCGGCGCTGGCCCGAGCGGCGCCGGGCGTGCCCGTCATCGCAGAAGAGGAAGTCGCGGCGGGCAGGATCCCGGCGCATGGTGATACCTTCTTCCTCGTCGACCCGCTGGACGGGACGAAAGAGTTCGTGCGCGGCGGCGACGATTATACGGTCAACATCGCGCTGGTCGAAGGCCTGATTGCGAAGCTCGGCGTGGTCTTCGCGCCGGCCACGGGCAGGTTGCACGGCGGGATCGTTGGATCGGGCGCCTGGCTGGACGAGGGGCGAGGGCGGAAGGCAATCGAGACCCGGCCGAGCGGCGGAATCATGACTGCCGTCGCCTCGAAGTCGCATCTCAATCAGGCAACGATTGACTATCTCGAGGCCGCGGCGGGCAAGTGCGATTACGTGTCGGTCGGCTCGTCGCTTAAATTCTGCATCGTCGCGGAAGGAGAGGCGGACATTTATCCGCGAGCGGCTCCGACCAGCGAATGGGACACGGCCGCGGGTCATGCTGTGCTGTTGGCCGCCGGCGGGCTTGTCGATGGGATCGACGGCAAGCCGTTGAAGTACGGCAAGCGCGCATTCCTCAATCGCGGCTTCGTCGCCACGTCAGGCTGGAAGCCACCGGTCCTCGAGCCCTATCTCGAACCGTTTTCCGGCGGCGGCGATCTTCCGCAAGGGGTTTAACTAGTAGCTTCTCCGAGGAGCTCAGTTGTGCCCAGCAGGGACGCGAGCCAGCTGGAGTCGATCTCCTGCCGCACGTCGAGCCAGTCGCCATAGCGGAGCGCTTCGACCTCGGTCCTGACTGCTTCCAGTCGAGCGTAGAGCTCACGCGCGGTCAAACAATCGCCGTCTTCAACCCCAAGCCGCCAGGCCAGCCGCTGCGCCTGGCCGATAGCCTGCGTGAGTTCATCGAGCCACCGCGTTCGGGACAGGATATCGGCATGAGAGGGGGCGCGGTACAATGAATACTCCTTAGGCCCGCCGAGTATGCACCGGGATTTACCAAGCTGTTGCGATTGCCTCCAAAATGGACTCGAAAACGGCCTGACTTTTCTCCGCTATGCGCGTTATCAGACCCATGCTCGGTTCCGCTCTCTCGGGAAGTACACCCATGGATAGCTATCTGAGCAACAACCATATCAGTTCGAATAACTTTGCCTCGGCGCCAGTGCTGATCGTCGGCGACACGAGCGAGGCGCGGGCCAGGGCCTGTTCAACCGTCGCGCTTTCAGGATTTCGCACGGCTGGTGCGGTCGGTATTGCAGAGGCGGGTGACCGGATCGCCAACCAGGTATCCGCTTCGGCTCTGTGGATTGAGCTCGATGGGAGCGATCCGGGTCTGGAGGAGATGCTGGATCGCGTGACCAGCGATGTAAGTCACCAGCGATATCCTGCAGTACTTTCGATCCGCGGCGAGCTCCTCGATCTTGTCGAGGCTCAGGCGTTCGACTCAAACATTGATGTGATCGTCGACGCCGATGAAAGCGAACGGGCGGCGGCGCTCTCGCTGTCGGTTGCCGGCTTGAAAAGTTATGCCGTCAACGAGGCGAGTGCGGACAAGAGCGCCGTCCGCCTGCGCCAATTGAGCGATGAGGTTAGCCGCATCGCGGCAACGCTTGCGCGGCTGTCGAGCGGACCGGGAGAGGTGAGCCGACGGCCCGAGCCTCATTTAAGCGGCGAAGTTCCCGAGGTTGCTTTGGAAACGGTTCGCGCGGTCATTCGCGCCCGCCGGCTGAGGAGCCGCTTCTTCCGCGAGGACCTGTTCGCCGACCCCGCATGGGACATGCTACTGGACTTGCTGCAGGCCGAGATAACGAAGCTGCGCGTCCCGGTCTCAAGCCTATGCATCGCTGCCGCCGTTCCGGCTACCACTGCGCTGCGCTGGCTGAAAACGATGGTGCAGGAGGGGATCTTCGTTCGGCAGGCGGATCTGCATGATGGGCGTCGGGTCTTCGTCAAACTTGCGCCGGAAACCAGCCACGCGCTGCGCCGCTATTTCGCGGAGGTCGGGAACGTAGCCGTCGTCTAGCCGCGCTTGCGGGGAACGCCCGCTCATGCCACGGAACGGCGCACGGGCGGTTAGCTCAGTTGGTAGAGCATCTCGTTTACACCGAGAGGGTCGGCGGTTCGAGCCCGTCACCGCCCACCACTAAAACACATTGTCGTGGCGCGCCGGCGGGCTAAGCTTCCCGTCGAGGGGGTGCTCATGTTCAAATCGATCGGCTCGGTTACCACGCGGACTGTGTCCCAGTTGTGCGCCGCGGGATTCGTCATAGCCGCACTGTCATTCAGCGCGGCTGCGAACGCCGCTGACTGGGTGGTGCAGCCACAATGGGTCAAGGCGCACGAGGACTTCCTCGCCGGACCGGCCCTCGAGGGTCGCGGCAGTGCCACGCGCAACGAGGCGATCGCCGCGGCTTACGTGGCTTCGCAGTTCGAAAGCTTCGGCCTGAAGACGGCTCCGGGCATGAGTGCATACACGCAGGTCGCGCGGATCCTTCAGCCGCGCCTGGCCGGCACGCCGAAGCTGACGCTTGCCGGCGGGCAGGCGCTCAGTTCGCTAAGCCTGATTGCCGGCGCGGGCGACGTTCGAGGCAGGTTTGCGGTCTTCGATTCGGCGAACCCTGCGGACGTGCCAGATTCAGCCATTGTCGTAGCGACCAATCCCTCGATATCCCTGCGCGAGCTGGCGAGCGAGGCTTCGGCAAAGCATGTGAAGCTCGTCATCGCGCCACAGTCGGATGCGTCGCAGAAGCTATTCGAGGCCATCGGCGGCAAGACCATGCTGCGCTCTCATCTCGAAGGCGTTGGGGCGGAGGAGCGCGTTACGCTGGCGACATTGTCGGCTAGCGACATTGCGCTGCTGAAGAAGACTGCCGGCGCTGAGCTCGCTCTCGCCGCGCCGACGGCGAACGATGTTGCGGAAACGACGAACGCGATCGGTTATCTGCCCGGCACCGATCCAAACGCCGGCTACCTGCTCATCACCGCCCATCTCGATCATCTGGGTGTCCAGCAAGGAACGGTGATGCCCGGCGCAAACGACGATGCGTCCGGAACGACGGCCGTCATCGAGCTTGCCCATGCGCTCAGCGCCAGACCGCCACTGCGCCGTGGGATCCTGTTCGTGTGCTACGGAAGCGAGGAGCTCGGGGGCTTCGGCTCGCGTTACTTCGGGGCGCATCCGCCGGTGCCGCTATCGAGCATCGTTGCCAATCTCGAACTGGAGATGATCGGCGCTCAGGATCCGAAGCTCCCTGCCGGCCACCTGATGATGACCGGCTTCGAGCGGTCCAACTTTGGCGAGATCCTGAAGAAGAACGGCGCTCTGATCTCGTCCGACCCATATCCGGAGGAGCATTTCTTCCAGCGTTCCGACAACTACTCGCTCGCCTTGCAGGGAATTGTCGCTCACACGGTTAGCGGTTGGGCGGTCGTGCCGACCTACCACCAGCCGACCGACACGGTCGCCAATCTCAACATCCCCTTCATGACCACGGCAATCCAGTCACTCATCAACCCGCTTCGCGCGGTGGCAAACGGGAGCGAGACGCCCCAGTGGAAGGCGGGCGGCCGCCCGAGCGAGTAAGCTAGAGGCTGCGCACCAGCTTCACGGCAACGCCGAGCCATGGCGGGTTGGCCACGACCTGCTGTCGACCGCCAGCCTCCAACGGCAGGATCTGAAGCTTTTCGTCGTCGCGATTGATCATGCGCCCGAACAGGAAGCGGCCCGCAGGCCGTGGGATGAGGATGTCTCGATTCAGGGCGTGCGCATAATCGTCTGGGGAGAGAGACTTGCACCATATCTCGTCACCCGAACGATAGTCGCCAATGCTGGCCGCGACGGTCACCGCGATGAGCCCTTCGTCGACGCGCGGCGGAACGACGATCGCTGCGCGTTTCGGAGCGATGGCGCCGCCCGGACCGATGATGGCGGCCACCTTCAACTCTCCGCTCGCACCGCTTTCGACAAGGTCCCCGGCTTCGACCCCTAGTGCCTGGGCGATGCGGTTGAGCCATCCCACTGAAACTGTTCGCGTACCGGTTTCAAGACGCCCAATTGTTTGCGGCGTCGTCGGTGGATCGCAGCGCTGGGCGACGTCGTCCAAGGTCATCCCCCGTGCCCGTCTCACTTCCCTAATCCGAGTGATCATCGTGCCCCCTACTTAACCAAACAGGTTTCTTCACTGTCCTTCAGGTTCGCCCATGTGGCAAGCCTGTTTTCGACTCGGGAGCAGGAGCAAGGGATGGTCAAATCGGGACAGCGGCTGTTGCAGGAGCGGGCGCTTGACGACGAGGAGGCCGTCGCACCCTCTTCGCGCGGCCAGCGCAGGCCGTCACGCAGCGTAACTGTGAACCTCGCGGAATCCCCCCTTGGCTGGCTCTTCTCGCGCGGACTGCTCACGCGGCGCCAGTTCGAGGCTGGCGAGCGGTTGCGCGCCGATTGGGAGCGAGCGCAATTGTCGCCCCGCGTCACGATGTCTTGGGATGCAGCTCCAGTCGCGAGAGGCAGGGGTGGTGCTGGCGGTCAGCCCGACCTCAACGGTGCGCAGATCGATGCTCGCGACCGGTTCAATGCAGCCGTGGAAAAGGCCGGTCCGGGCCTTGCCGATATTCTGTGGCGCGTGGTGTGCGCCGGCGAGGGGATGCGCGATGCGGAGACAGCCCTCGGCTGGCCGGCGCGGGCCGGCAAGCTCGTGCTTACGTTCGCGCTCGATCGTGTGGCGGATTATTACCGCGTACGCTGAGGTCAGTCCTTTCGGCCACCGCGATGGTCGGCTGGAGCTTTGGGCTTTCCAGATTGAGCGGAATTTTCCCTGTCCATCGACCGGTCGCGGACGGTCGGGTCGCGCATGTTGTTGCGGGATTGATCGCGGCCAGAGTTGCTGCGCATCGGGTCACCTCCTAGTGCTGCAACCTCAACGGGCGAGCCGGCTTATCGTCTCCGCCGCTCGCCGCCTGAGGGGAGGCACTCGTCATGATTCTCTATGGTTCGTCGCTGTCGCCCTATGTCCGGAAGGTCCTGGCGTTCGCGGGAGAGAAGGGAATCGAGCTCGAGCTTCGGCCGAGCGGATTGCAGGAACGTCCGCCAGAGTTCCTTGAAGCCAGCCCGTTCAAGAAGATGCCGGCGCTGGTAGACGGCAACTACAAGCTCGCCGACTCCAGCGCGATCGTCCACTACCTGGAAGCGAAGCACCCCGAGCCGGCGATGATCCCAGCGGACCCGCAGCTGCGCGGCAAGACCATCTGGTTCGACGAGTTCGCGGACACGATCCTGGTCGCGTGCGGTGCGAAGATTTTCTTCAACTTGATCGTCGCACCCCGCTTCCTCGGGATGCCGGGCGACCCCGACGCGGCGCAGCAGGCCGAGCTCAACGATCTTCCGCCGATCCTGGAGTATCTCGAGCGGACGGTGCCTGACGACAGCGGATATCTTGTGGGCGACGCTTTGACGCTGGCCGACCTGGCGGTTGCGAGCCCATTCGCGAACTTTCGCCATACTAAGACCAAAGTCTGCCCGGAGCGCTATCCACGCACGGTGGCCTACGTCGACCGGATCCTGGCGAGGCCGAGCTTGGGGCCCTGGATCGAGCGCGAGAGGGTGATCCTAGCCAAGCAGGCGGTATAAGAAAGCGCCGCGCTCTCAAAGCGAGAACGCGGCGCTGTCTTGAAGCGGAGCGGAGTTAGATGCCGCTGCCGCCGGTAGAGCCGCTGTCATCGTCGCTGGACTCATCGTCAAGCGCGCCACGGCCCTGACTGGCGAAGTCGGAGCCTTCGGTAGCGTCGGACGACGACGACGACGACGAGTCTTCCTGCAGGTAGTCGTCACTGCCGCTGCCTTGCGACCCGATGAAGCCTTCGCCCTGAGAGCCGGACTCGCCGGTCGTGCCTTGGCCGAAGCCGCCGCTCTGGCCGGTCGTGTCGGAGCCGGCGTTCGAGCCCTGATCCGCGGTCAGCGTATCGCTGCCATCGCTACCTTGCGACTGGCCGCTCGAGCTCTGACCACCGAAATCGGCGCCCTGAGAAAGCGTCGTGCCGCTTCCCGTCTGGCTGTCATTGCCACCGATCGGCTGACCGCTTCCAGCGCCGAGGCCCGTCGAGCCCTGCTCACTGCCAACACCGCCGGAGCTCTGGCCGCCGAAGCTGCCGTCGCTACCCTGCGAGCTTTGATCCGTGGGTTGCTGGCCGAAGCTGTCGCCCTGCTGGTTCTGCTGTTGGCCAAATTCACTCTGCTGGCCTTGCTGACCGGTGGTCTGCTGGCCGCTGCTGCTGTCCTGATTTTCCCCGAACTGGTTCTCGTCGCGTTCGTCAGCCATTGCGGATTACTCCCTCACAAGTGGCCCCCGCTTGCTCTGAATAGCTAAACAAGGTGAACGGGTTGCCGTTCCGCGACGGAAACAAGCTTTGCGACGAACGGCTTGGCGCAACGAAAAAGGCCGCCGGTCCGGTAGGGACCGACGGCCTGATTTCTTGTAGACCAGCTGGTTAGGCCTGCTCGTCTTCGCCTTCAGGAGCAGCTTCGGCCTCTTCAGCCGGAGCAGCCGCTTTGGCTTCCGCCGCGGCATCGGCCTCGTCAGCCGCTGCAATTTCCTCGGCAGCAATCGGGGCAGCTTCTTCCTCGAACATCTGCTGGAGGACATCGACGCCCTGCGCCTGCAGATCCGCCTCTTCGGGTGAGCGGGCAACGTTAACCTTTACGGTAACGCTTACCTCGGGATGGAGCGCGACCTTCACCTCGTGCACGCCGATCGCCTTGATCGGACGGTCCAGAATGACCTGGCTCTTGGTGACCTTGGCACCATCGGCGCCGAGTGCGTCGACGATGTCGCGGGCGCTGACCGAACCGTAGAGCTGGCCGGTGTTCGACGCCTGGCGGATGAGCTGCACGGTCTTGCCATCGATGCCCTTCGAGGCCGCTTCGGCATCGCTGCGGCGACTGGCGTTGTCAGCTTCGATCTGCGTGCGTTGCGCTTCGAACAGTTTGCGGTTGGCGTCGTTGGCGCGAAGCGCCTTCTTGCGCGGCAGGAGGTAGTTGCGGGCGAAGCCGTTCTTCACCTTCACCACATCACCGATGCCGCCGAGCTTCTCGACGCGCTCAAGCAGGATAACGTCCATGTCCTGAGCTCCTTACTTAACGATGTAGGGAAGCAGGCCGATGTGGCGCGAGCGTTTGATCGCCTTTGCCAGCTCACGCTGCTTCTTGGAGGACACCGCGGTGATCCGCGACGGGACGATCTTGCCACGCTCCGAGATGAAACCCTGGAGCAGGCGAACGTCCTTGTA
>Ga0136846_1239643_pt1 | contig 17166 bp, 11 predicted proteins | sample HopSoiMetagenom2_FD_96841 | JGI IMG/M metagenome (GOLD analysis project Ga0136846, IMG submission 96841) | Grasslands soil microbial communities from Hopland, California, USA - 2 Assembly 2016 (version 4) | ecosystem: Environmental > Terrestrial > Soil > Grasslands | place: USA: Hopland...
CATGTGCGAACTGGCGACGAGGATCTCGTGAGGTCCGTTTCGGGTGCCAGGCACGTACGATGTCGTCCGATCGAGCGGAACCGGAAGGATGACGACGCGCGCCTCTTCGAAATCCGACGACGTCGGCGGAATGCCGGCGAATGCGCCAGGAATCACTCGCTCGTACTCGAACGGCAGGTTCATCGAGGTCCTCGAATCATGGCTGGCGGATGCTCACGCGGGAGACATCCTTGAGAAACGCGAAATCAACAGTCGGAAGCGGCCGGATATTGGCCAGGTCGCGCTGAGCGATGACGACGTTGGTCTTGCACCAGAGGCTGATATAGGGCGCCCGCTCGGCGATGAGGCTCTGGGCCTGCTTGTACAACACCCGCCGCCGGCCATCGTCGGTCGACGTGGTGGCGTCGTCCAGCAGGCGATCGACGCTCGGATCGCTGAATGAGCCGCGGTTGTATCCCGCCGGCGGTATCTGATTGGAGTGGAATACGCGGCGCAGGATGTCCGGGTCCGCCACGGCACCGCCGGTCCATTGGAGAAAGTACATTTGAAAGTTGCCGGCGTTCACGTCGGCGAACAGCGTGGCAAATTCGTACGTCCGCACGTCGAGGTCGATACCTACCGCTCGCAGGTTCTGCTGCACGACGGCGCCCTGAAGACGATTGAACTCGACGCTCGACATCTTGAGCGTCAGGCGCAGGCGGGCGCCGGGGCCGCCGCCGTCCGGATCGGGATAACCGGCCTCGTCCAGCAGCGTGCGGGCACGCGCAGGATCGTACGTGAACGCAAACGCATCGGGATCAAACGCCCAGGACATCGGCGGCAGGATGCCAGTCGCGGGAATCGCCATCCCGCGGCGCAGGTACGTGATGATTGCGTGGCGGTCGATGGCGTACCCGATGGCCTGGCGCACGCGCACGTCCTTCAGGATGGGATCGCGCATGTTGAAGCCGATGTACTGATAGTCGACGCCAGGCAGCCGGGCCGTCTGCAGCCGCGGTTCGTTCGCCAGCTGGGCGGCGATGTCCGGGGCGAGATCGTTGACGACGACGTCGGTCGTTCCCTTGCGCAGCTCGAGCCCGGCCATGATGTTGTCCGGAATGACTTTCAGCACGACGCCGTCGTTGCGCGGACGGCCTCGGAAATAGCCGTCGAATGCCGCGAGGTCGAGATGATCGTCGACGGCATACCGGACGAAGCGATACGGCCCTGTGCCGACGGGGTGCTCGCGAAGAGTTCCGCCGGCGCCGTCCGGCACGATCTGCGGGAGCACGAGGCTCATCGGAAACGATCCGAATGGTTCCTTCAACGTGAATCGGACCGTGTACGGATCGATGGCCTCCACTGAATTGAGCAGCTGAAACGCACCTTTGTACGGTGACACGAATCCAGGTTCGAGCAGGCTGGTGAACGTGTAGACCACGTCGGCCGAGGTCAGTTCATGTCCGTCGTGAAAACGGACGCCGCGCCGGAGGCGTGCGATGTATTCGGTGGGTTTCGGGTTGTCGAGACCCTCCGCGAGATCAGGGGCTGCCCGCAGCTGGGCATCGAACGTCATCAGGCCGTTGTAAATCAGCTGCGCCGCTTTCTGCGAGACGTCGTCAGCTGCCACACGCGGGTCGAGAGTGTTGGGCGCGCTCGCGACGGCGACGACAATCACGTTGGGATTGGGCCGCGGCCGATGAGCGCAGGCCCCAGAGAGGACAGCGAACACCAGCACGCCCCGGCACAGGTAGCGCCCGGCCGCGTGGAGACGGACGCAGCGTAAGCGTTCCCTCTGCGTCATGCCTCCTTCTTGAGCTGCGCCAGCAGGGTCAGGGCTTCGAGAGGTGTGATGCGGTCGATATCCACCGCCTCGAGCGCGGACCGCAGGCGATCGTCGGCCGAGGGCGGAGGCTGGAACAGCCCGAGCTGCCGCTGGGGCTCAGAGGGCGTGCCGCTCAACGACGGACGGCCGCCTCGCGAGAGCTCGTCGCGCTCGAGGGCCTGGAGGATTTCGCGCGCGCGGGTGATGACGTCAGGGGGAAGTCCCGCAAGCCGCGCGACCTGGATCCCGTAGCTCCGATCGGCGCGGCCGGCGATGATCTTCCGCAGAAAGATGATGTCGTCCTTCCACTCGCGCACGGCCACGTGAAAATTGACGACACCCGGCGTGGCGTCCGCCAGATCCGTGAGCTCGTGATAATGCGTGGCGAAGAGCGTCTTGGGCCGTATCCTGGGATTGGTGGCCAGATACTCGGCGACCGCCCAGGCGATGCTCAGGCCGTCGAACGTCGACGTGCCGCGGCCGATTTCGTCGAGGACCACGAGGCTCTTCGACGTCGCCGCGTGCAGGATGCTGGCGGTCTCCTGCATTTCGACCATGAAGGTGGACTGCCCGCGCGCGATGTTGTCGGACGCGCCGACCCGCGCGAAGATACGATCCACGAGCGGAATCTTCGCTTCGCGCGCGGGCACGAACGAGCCCGCCTGCGCCATGACACACAGCAGCGCGACCTGCCGGAGATACGTGGACTTGCCGCCCATGTTCGGTCCGGTCAGGATGACGAGCTGGCAGCTCCGGCCATCCAGGATGATGTCGTTGGGCACAAACCCGGCGGCCGCCGCCGATGACAGGACGCGCCGTTCGACGACCGGGTGCCGGCCATCCAGAACGGTCAGCTCGTCACCATCGTGCACGTGGGGCTTGATGTAGTTGTTGACGGCGGCGACTTCCGCCAGCGCCGCCAGCACATCGAGCGTGGCGAGCGCGCGGGCCGACGCCTGGATCCTGGGCGCCTCGGCGGCGACGGCGCGGCGAAGGACATCCAGCACTTCGAGCTCCCGCTCCACGATTCGTTCGTCGGCTCCGAGGACCTTCTCTTCATACTCCTTCAGGGCCGGCGTGATGAAGCGCTCGCCGCCGGCGATGGTCTGTTTCCGGTGATAGTCGGGCGGCACGGCGTGAAGGTTCGACTTCGAGATCTCGATGTAATAGCCGAACACGCGATTGAAGCGCACCTTCAGGGACGAGATGCCGGTGCGCGCGCGCTCGCGCTCTTCCATCTCCGCGATGATCTGCTTGCCGGATCGGCTGATCGTGCGGAGCTCGTCGATCTCGGGGTCCCGCCCATCGCGCGTGAACCCGCCCTCGCGCGCGAGCGCGGGCGGCTCGTCCACGAGCGTCCGTTCAATGTCATCGCGCACGTCCGCGAGATCGTCGAGCTCGGCCAGCAGCGACTGCGCGAGCGGCGCCCGCAGCGGCGCCAGCACCGCACGGACGCGGGGGATCACCGTCAGCGAGTGCGCGAGCCCGACGAGATCACGGGGGCCGGCCGTGCCGAGCGCGGCGCGCGCGAGCAGGCGCTCGAGATCCTGGACACCCTTGATGGCGTCACGAAACTTGCCGCGATCCGTCGTCAGAAACGCGAGCTCCTCGACGGCGTCCAGGCGGTCGCGAATCGGTTCGAGCGTCACCAGGGGGCGCAGCAGCCACGATCGCATCAGCCGGCTGCCGACCGCCGTGATCGTGCGATCGATTTCGTCGAGCAGCGACCCGTCTCGGTCGCCGTCCGCGCCCTCGATGATTTCGAGGTGTTCGAGCGTCGTGGGATCGACGAGCAGCGCGTCTGCGCGGAGACGGTAGGTGATGCCGCGGACGTGCGCGAGATCGACCTTCTGTGTCGTCCGGAGATGGTGGACGAGGGCGCCGGCCGCGGAGACCGCCGCCTCGTGGCCGTCCAGGCCGAATCCCTCGAGCCCGCCGGCCTGGAGTTGTGTCAACAGGGTCCTGCGGGCCGATTCCTTCTCGAACATCCACTCATCGATACCGGTGAGCGGCGTGCCGTCTGCGACGATCGGGTGGGGCAGGCCGGTGCCGGCGGCCACGATCAGTTCCCGGGGCTTGAGCACGGCGACTTCATCGGCGAGTGCCTGGAGGCCGTCGGGGCCCTCGTATTCCGCCGCCGTGAATTCCCCAGTGGACAAATCGAGCAGCGCCGCCCCGACACGCGTGATTCTGCCCGATCCGAGTTCCGGGGCAATCGCCATCAGGAACGCGGGTTCGCGCGCATCCAGGAATCCCGCGTCGGTCAGGGTGCCGGGGGACACGACCCGCACGACTTCGCGCTTGACGATGCCCTTGGCCTTTCGCGGGTCCTCGACCTGATCGCAGATTGCGACGCGGAATCCCTTCTTCACCAGCCGCGCGATGTATGTGTCCACCGCGTGATGCGGAACACCGCACATCGGGATGCCGCCGCCGTTCGCGTCCTTGGAGCGAGAGGTCAGCGTGATTTCAAGCGCCCGCGAGGCGACGAGGGCGTCTTCGTAAAAAGTTTCGTAAAAGTCGCCCATGCGGAACAGCAGAATGGAATCGCGATGCTGTTCCTTGGCGTCCAGGTACTGCCGCATCGCCGGGGTCGCCGACGCTGACATATGCTTAAAGTCTAACGCATGCGTGTGATGGCTCTGGACACAACGGGACGAGCGGGCAGCGTGGCGCTCGTCGAGGACGGCCGGATCGTCCAGGAACGTGAAGGCGATGCGGCGCACACGCACGGAGAACGCCTGCCGGGCGAGCTGGCGTCGCTCGGCGTGGCCTTTTCGACGGTGGACGTGTTTGCTGTGGCGATCGGTCCTGGATCGTTCACCGGCCTCCGTATCGGCCTCGCGTCGATCCAGGGGCTCGCACTCGTGAGCAGGCGGCCCGTCGTCGGCATATCAGCGCTCGAGGCTCATGGACAGTTGGCGGCACGGACGCTCGATGCAGGCGCGCTCGTCGCGTGCTGGATCGACGCGCAGCGCGGTGACGTGTTCTCAGCGCTCTATCGTGTGGCGGAGGCGCCGGTATTTGCGCCCGAGCGGCTCGTCGAGCTCGAAGCGGCCGCCGTTGCGGATCCGGCGCGCACGATCGCGGAGTGGTCGACGCACCATCGCGTCGAGTCCGCGGTATTCACCGGAGACGGCGCCGTGCGTTACGAACACGTGCTGCCGCATGCCGGCGATGCCCGCTATCTGATTGCACCCGTGCCCATTGCCGGTGCGATTGGGTGCATGGCGGCGGTGAGCGCGGCGCGCGGGCTCGCCTCGTCTCCTGACACGGTTCACGCATTCTATGTCCGGCGGCCGGACGCGGAGCTGCACCGCGACGGATCGGGCATCCGCCGGGCGCCATGACCGTGCGAATTGAACCGCTGTCGTCGCCCTCTCAGATCGATGACATCCTGGCAGTCGAAGAAGCGTCCTTCACGAGCCCGTGGACGCGCGAGATGTACGTCGCGGAGCTCAGCAATACGGGCGTGTCGTACTTCTACCTCGCGAGAGCGGACGACGGGCAGGTGATCGGATTCTGTTCGTTCTGGCGCGTGCTGGACGAGCTTCACATCAACAATCTGGCGGTGCTGCCGGCTCACCGCCGTGCCGGAACCGGAACGGATCTCCTCTTGCGGGTACTCGCGGACGGCGCCGCGCTCGGTGCGAAGCGCGCAACGCTCGAAGTGCGTCGCTCAAACGAGGCGGCGCAGAAGCTGTACGAAAAATTCGGATTTACCGTCGCAGGCGTACGCCGCCTCTACTACAGCAGCCCGCCGGAAGATGCGCTCGTGCTGTGGCGGGAAGGCCTTTCGTGAGCTTGCAAGGCCCTGGGGCTTGTGTTACGTTGCCCCCGGGATCATCATGCAGCCGCACGATCTAACCCGATCTTGTCCTCGAGCGATCAAAGGAGGCCGGGCATGAATGAGCAGTCACAGAATACCGACGAGGAGTACCACGATCTCGCCGCAAAGCACCACGAGCTCGATGAACGCCTCAGTCAGCTGACCGCCAAGCACTACCTGTCCGAACCCGAACAACTCGAAGAAGCCACCCTCAAGAAGCGGAAGTTACAACTCAAAGATCGCATGGAACATCTTCGCCGGCGCCGCGTGGACGTCACTTCGCAGCCGCACGCAGGCTGAGGCGAAACCCCTGGCGGTCGCGGCCCGGTTGACTCGCATTTTGCGCGGTCAATCGGGGTGCGCCGCGCCCCTATCTTGCGCATCGATTCTGCAGGCTTCCCATTCATCGTCGGCGCGCTGGCTCTGGCCGCGCTGGCCGGTGTGGCCGGCGGCTGGCTGTTTGCCACGCCCCTGGCAGTGCTTGCGTTGTTTTTCGCGTTTTTCTTCCGGGATCCTCCGCGACGCGCCCCGAGCCACACTTCCGACAACGACGTGTTGTCTCCCGCCGACGGCGAGGTGTTGGTAGCCGGCGAGGCCATGCTCGACGCGGCGCCTCCGGGATCGTGGCGGCAGGTCAGCATCTTCCTGTCGCCGATGGACGTCCACGTCAACCGCGTGCCGGCGTCAGGCCGCGTCACGCGTGTCGTGCTGACGCGGGGACGCTTTCTTCCGGCGTACCGCCGGGAAGCCGCAACCGTCAACGAGCGGAGCGAGATCTGGATCGATCACCGGGGGCAGCCAATCGTCGTCCGCCAGATCGTCGGCATTCTCGCGCGTCGCGTCGTCTGCCGCCTCCAGGAAGGAGTCACCGTGCGGGCCGGCGATCATCTCGGGATCATGAAATTCGGCTCCCGTATGGATGTGTTCGTTCCTGCAGATGCGGTCATCGCCGTGAAAATCGGCGACAAGGTGCGCGGAGGCGAAACCGTCATCGCGGTGCTACACTCGTCGAAATAGCTGTGCTCCGACAATCACAAGGACCTGTCCGCTTCTTCAGGCGGCAGAGCGATCGACCCCGCCCGCGGCTTCGACGTGGCGTGTACCTGCTGCCCAGTCTGATGACGATGGGCAACATGTTCTGCGGGTACGCCTGCGTGGTCTACGCGGCGCGCGGGGAATTCGAGACGGCGGCGCCGTTCATCGGTTTTGCGATCGTCCTCGACATGCTCGACGGGCGCATCGCGAGGCTCACGGGCACCACGAGCGAATTCGGCGTCGAGTTCGATTCGCTCGCGGACATCATTTCGTTCGGGATCGCGCCAGCCATCTTGTCGTTTTCCTGGGGGCTGAACTCGCTGGGACGCCTCGGGTGGGCCGCCGGCTTCCTGTTCGTCGCGACAGCGGCGATGCGGCTGGCGCGCTTCAATATCCAGTCGGCCGCCGGCGGCGACAAACGCTATTTCGTCGGAATGCCGAGCCCCGCGGCGGCCGCAATTCCTGCGGCCACCGTCTACGCGTACCCGTGGGGCCTCCTGGATTACCGGGCGGCGCTGCCCGCGCTCGCCATGGTGCTGGTGCCGGCGCTCCTCATGGTCAGCACGATTCGCTTCCGCAGTTTCAAGACAATCGATCTCCACGTGCGCCGGTCGTACACGATCCTGATCGTCATCGCGGCGGCGCTCGTCCTGATTACGACGCATCCGCGTTTCGTTCTCGTCGCGATGGCGTACACCTACCTCGCGTCGCCCTTCGTGGGAATGGCCTTCAACCGCCTGCGGCCGAAATCATCTGGTCACTAAATCATCGGGTCATCTGGTCATCGTTCAGCCAACTGGGTCACTGATTCAATGAATCAACGATGACCAGATGCCCAGATAACTAGATGCCCAGATTCGCGATCGGAACAGTCATGGAGACCGTCGTGCCGACGCCCTTCGTGCTGCTCAGGCTGATCCTCCCGCCGATCAATTCGATATTGCGTTTGGCAATCGTCAGGCCAAGACCCGTGCCCGTGGCCTTGGTGGAGAAGTAGGGCTCGAACATCCGCGCAAGGGCGTCGGGGTCCATGCCGACGCCGGTGTCGATGATGTCGATCACGATCATGGGCGGCCGTGAGACGGCGCGAATCGTCAGGCGGCCCTGTCCGGGCATCGCGTGCAGCGCGTTTTCAATGACGTTCGTGATCGCGCGGGCGAAGAGGGTCCGGTCGATCTGCGCCGGCGGCAGGCCGTCGGGCATCGCGACCTCGATCGCAATGCGGCCGGCGAGCCCGGTCCGATAGGGAGCGGCGACTTCCTCGACGATGTCCGGAAGCGAAGTCGGTTCCGGGCGCGCGGTCGGAGAAGAGGCAAAGCTCGAGAACTCGGCCGAAAGCTGACGCAGGAGCGACACTTGCGTCAGGATCGCCTGGACGCAGTCGTCGAGCGCGGGGGAAAGCGGCCGTCCGCGGTCGATATTGACGCGCCGGGCATGCTCGGCCGACAGCTGGATGGGCGTGAGCGGGTTCTTGATGTCGTGCGCCACCTGGCGGGCCATGTCGGCCCACACCTCCAGGCGCTGCGTCCGCTCCAGATCGGCGCGCTGCCGCTTCAGATCGTCGGCCATCCGGTTGAAGTCCTTCACCAGGCGGCCCAGTTCGTCGGCGGACGCGACCGCGATGTGCGCGTCCAGATCGCCGCGCGCGATCCGGCGCGTGGCATGACTGAGACGATTGATCGGGTCGGCGATCCTCTCGGCCATCCAGAAACCGATGCCGGCGCCCAGGAGACTGAACAGCACCGCGCCGAAGATGACCTGCCGATCGAGCGTATCAATCTGCCGCTCGATCTCGAGCTTTCGTAGCGGCAGCGGGACCGTGACAATCCCTTCGCGTCCGCCGGCGCGGATGGGAGCCGCGGCTTCGATGTAGGTCGACGTCGACAGCTGCTCGACGCTGACGAACGTAGGCAGCCGGTCGAGCACGATTCGCCGATAGATGAGGCTGGGCGTGCGAGGCGACAGCAGCCGCTGGGCGAACAGGTCGCGCTGGCTCGTCGCTTCGAGCGTCGACCGGTCGAACAGGTTCACGTCCTGGTCGATTGCGCGGCTGACGAGCACCATGATTTGGTCATCGATGGCCGCGGAGCCGGCGCCCAGTTGTTGAAGCGTGGCATAGTCCTCGACGAGACGCTGTGCGACGGTGGCGGTTCTGGCCGCGGCGTCCTCGACGCCGGCCCGCGCCTGTGCGGCGAAGTAGGTGCGTACGGCAAACGCGAGGATGGCAACGGGAATGACCGCCACTGCGACGTTGGCCAGAAACAATTTCCTGTAAAAGCTCGATCGGAATTCGCGGAGCAGCGCACGTGCGCTCGAGGGCCGGATTCTCGTCGCCATTCCGAACACGAATGCGCCGGCCAGCAGCACGATATACAGCGCCCCGGCGAGGACAGTCAGTTCCGCGAGGCTGACGAGATGGCCGAACCAGGTCACCGCGGGATAACCCAGGGCATAGATGCCGCCGCGATCGCTGGCGAGATACACGCGGAATCGCTCGTCGTCGCGCAGCAGGGTCGTCCAGAACGCATCGCGCGACGCGACCAGGCGCGCGAAGACATCGTCGGGCAGCGGCCAGATTCCCGTTCCCGATACGTAAGTCGGCGCGCGGCTCCAGCCATAGCCGCTGAACTCGATGTCGTTCCCCTGCAGGCCTTCGGCTGCGGGCAGGCCTTCCGGGCGGAGCGACTCCAGATACGGATTCTGTGACGAGAAGAAGGGCAGCGTCCGGTAGTCGAGCATCACGCGGACGACAATGGCGCCGCGGATGATGCCCTTTTCGCAGATGCCCTTGCTCGCCTGCGGGACGTGGCGTTCTGTGGCGCCAAAGGGCAGGACTTCTTCGAAGACTTCCCAGTTGCAGCTCGTGGCTTCGTGCCGGGGCGTCGTGTACTCGGGCAGGAGTGCAAATCGGCTCATCAGTCCGCCGTCACGGCTGTAAAGCTCCACAGACGACGTGAGGCGGTAAGTGGCAAGCGCGGTACTCGACCAGACGGCGAATGCGCGGTCGATCGTCGGCGTGGCGGTTGAACCGCCGGAAACGAAATCGGCGAGACCAGGCAGGCTGTCAATCTGCTCGAGCGCCTGGTACAGGCGATCCTGAAGATCCTTCCGCTGGCTGGTGACCTGCGGCGCGTACGTGGTCGCGATGAGCCGTTCCTTTGCCTCGGTCGCGAAGAAAAAGAGGGACGGATACATTGCCATCGCCGGAACGACGAGCGCCACAAAGAGCGCGATGAACCGGGCAGCCTGCGACGCGCGGCGCGAATGCCGTGTGAGCCACTCGAACGCGACCGCGCAGACGCCGGCGGTGGCGACCGCGATGCCCCACGGCAGGAGCGGAATCGAACCGAGTTTCAGATGAATCAGGGCGATGGTCAGGGCGGCGCCGGCGACCCATGCGACGATCGCCGTCACCCTCAGGTCCCAGCGTCGTGGCCGCCTCCAGAACACGCCGCCCGCGTGCGTGGCCATCGCGGCTCCCCAGAGGACGGCGGCATGCAGGAGGACCAGGCCGAATCCGAACGCAAGCCCCCTGACGCTGAACGGATGAAGCGAAAAGTGGACGACGTCGATGTTCGTGCGCCCGACGACCTCCCGCAGGAACCGTTCGTACACGGCCACGGCGGCGCCCGCGAGTGCGCCTGTCACCGCGTATGTCAGCGCGACGCGGTAGTCGCCGAGCGCGTGCGGGTCGTGCCGAAGCCACAAAGGCGCGCGCGGGCGCGCGACGCGGCGCCGAACCAGCGCTTCGCCGCCGAGAGCCACCAGTCCTGCGGCGGCGAGGGCCGTCCACAGCACGTTGGCGGGCGAGCCGAACGGCTGGGGACCCGCCACCGCCGAGACGATCCACAGGAGCGCCGACCGTGCGATCAGCAGGATGATCGCCACCGCGCCGGTGGCCGCGAGAAAACTGCCGGTACGACGGGACCGCCTGCGGACATCGAGCAGCGGACCTGCGCAGAGCAGCAGCGTCACGACCAGAACGAGAACGCTGGCCGCCGAGGTTTGCGTTCGCCATCGCGACCGCGCGTCAGCCAGCGCGCTGCGGGAGACATGAGCTTCGACGAGCAGGCCGCCCGTCGGCGACGGAATCACAAACACGGCGTCGTCACTTCCGGTCTGCCCTTCGCTAGCCGGCCCTTCGAATTCGGTTCGAATGAACACGGGCACGAGTGACGTGGAGACGACGGCTGCCGAGAGGCCGGGGGTCGGTTCCAATCCGGCGAGGGACTGCTCGACGACCACGGTCGCCCCGCGTGGCGAGTTCGGGCGGCTCGAATCGAGCACGGGCTCGACACGGATGAGCCGGGGACCGAGCGCACCCGGCGCGATGAACACGGCCGCCGGACCGCTGACGCGCTGCTTCCCGAGGTCCATCACCCGGCCGGCCCACGCGAGCGGCCGCACGGCGGTATCGTAGACGGTGAGTCCGCTACGGCCCGCCGGATCCGGCGGCAGCGCCGCTGCCACGACGTCAAACAGCCGCGTTAGGGTGAGCGGATCCCGGAGCGCGAGCTGGATGGTGTCGCGGTTTGACACGACGCGCGCTGCCATGGTCCGCAGGGTTTCGGCGCTGCCGTCGAACTGGCGGCGGAACTCCGCCTCGACTTTCGACAGCGCTTCCGCGTCGTTCGAGCCGAACCGCGTCCGTTCCCAGATGCGGCCTGCAGCGCCGACGATCAGACTGCCGAGCAATCCGCCAACGACGAGTCGTCCGGCTAACGTGCGCATGATAAATGGCGTCGGCCGGCGATCGCCGGCTCGACCAGCATACAATTGAAGCACCGCTCATGCGGCCAATTGTCTCAACGTGAGCTTGAAACTTCTTCTCAAACGGGGCGCCCTGCTCGCCGTCGCCAACTGGCAGGCGGTCGCGATCCAGTTTCTCGCCGAGAGCACGTTCCAGGTGCTGCTGGCCGTTCCGATTTTCGGCGCGGCCATTCTCGTCGCCGTGGCGATCGGCGCGGATCTCGGCGACCTGCTGCAGGGCGGTCTTCGCGATATCGTCGCCAACATCACCCGGGCGTTGACGTCCGAGCCGGTGGCGCTGGCGTCGTTTCTTGCCGCCTTCGCGATCGCGCTGGCGGCGGGGTCGGCGCTCATGTGCCTCGTCAAGGGCGGCACGCTCGACGTTCTGCTCGCCGCCAACGACTCCGCCGGACCGATCGAAAGCGACCCGATCACCTTCGAGAGTGTCCATTCGGCGTCGCAGTTCAACCTGACGCGCTTCATGAACGGTTGTGTCCGCCTGTTCCGGCCGTACCTCGGTCTCGGCCTCGTCCTGATGTGCGTCTATGCGATCTCCGGAGCCGTGTACCTGGCGTGCGTCGTCTACGGCTACCGGGCGACCGAAGGCGTCGTGAGCGTGATCGGCTGGACGTTCATCGCGGCGGTCGCGACCATTCTGCTGATTCTGTGGATCACCCTGGTGAACCTGGTGTATCTGCTGCTGCAGATTGCGATGGCCGCCGACAATATCGGGCTGTCGGAGGCGTTTGGCGCGGTCGCACGGTTCGTCCGCGCCGAGGTGTCTGTCCTGGCGAGGATGTTTCTGATCATCCTCGGGCTGGTCGTCGGCGCGACGCTCGTGTCGGCGCTGGCATGGTCCGGTGTCGGGCTGATCGCCTTCGTGCCGGTCGTCGGTCTCGCGGTCGTTCCGCTGCAGGTGGTGGCGTTGATCCTTCGGGGGCTCGCCTTCGAATACATCGGCCTTGCGGCGGCCGGTGCATACCTTACGCTCTATCGACGTCTGCCGCGATCCGTCGAGCGGCACGATACCGATGTCATGGTCGCGGCGGCGGGGAACCCGGCCGGCCCGCTGGGTCCGGCGCAGACGGCGTCGCCGTCGGGTTCATCTGCGTCTGGGTCGGGAGCGGTGTGATCGGCGCGGGCGCGGGATCGAACGACCGTGTCAGCGCGGTGACCGTCACGCCCTTGATCAGGTCGCGTGCCAGCGCAATGAGCACCGGGAACGCCCGGTCGGGTGGCATGAACAGGTGCGGCGCAGCCGCGAGTTCGCCAGGCAGCGCAAACTCGCCGGCTGATTTGCCGTCGGCCGCTCTGTAGGCCCGCAACATCGGCGCGGGCCCCGAGACGACGAGGGCGTCGGCCGCGTGCAACGGCCCGGTCGCGGGACGCAGCGGGAGAGGGATCTTCCAGCGCTGCACGCCACTCGATCTGTTCAGCGCCCGGAGCACGTTGTCGAGCGACACGAAGAACGCCGTGTGCTCGTCGACCACGGGCAGCCCGATCACCGGGCCGCCTGTCCGCCAGCGCCATTCGACGACTCCATCCTCGGCGTTCAGGCAGTACATGTATTTGTCCTGCGAACCCACGAAGAGCCGATCGCCGTTGACGAGGATATCGTTGGCCGCGCCGCCGAGACGGCGCTCCCAGATCGGCTCGCCAGTGTCCACGCGGAGCGCAATCACGCGGGAATCGGCGCCGGGCAGGTACACGAATTCCCCCGCGAGGGTCGGCTTCGCATGCGCAGCGGTGCCGACGTTGCGGCGCCACACCAGCATGCCGTCCGTCGCCCGGAAGGCGAAGACGTCGCCGCCCGTGGTCACGATCAGAAGCCACCCGTTATCCCAGACGGGAGGGACGGCGAGCGCTTCGGCGAGCGGCAGTTCCCACGCCGAGGTGCCGTCAGCGGCGCGAAGCGCCGTCAGCACGCCCGGCCGGACGACGAAGACAAGATCATCTCCGGCCGCCGGCTCGAAAGTTGTTCGGACTGGCGCGATCCAGAGCCTGGTGCCGGTCGCGAGACTGTAGGCGGCGAGCTGGTTGCCGTCGAGAGGGAAGTACGCGCGCGTCGCGTCATACGCCGGGGCTGCCGTCAGTCCATTGTTGAGCGGCAGCGTCCAGAGCGTCTGCAGTGGGAACAGGGAGATCGGCGTGCGATCGTTGGCGGCGTGGGTCTGCTTCACGCGCCGTGCCTGGGCCGAGCTCGCGCCGGGCAACACGGTGATGAGGGCAAGTGCACTACAACATATTGTGGTCAGACGAATCGCCACCCCGCTATAATAGCGGCTAATCGCTTCACTCCTTCGACAAGCTCCAGGCGGGCCCTTTCGGTGAGCCACCAGACCATCATCGTTCTCGACTTCGGGTCTCAGTACACACAACTCATCGCTCGACGGCTTCGCGAGCTGTCGGTGTACTCGGAGATCTGGGCTCCCGACGTGCCGGCGGAGAAGATCCGCGCGCGTCGACCGGCAGGGATCATCCTGTCCGGCGGTCCCAGGAGTGTCTCCGACGCCGGGGCGCCGAAGTGCGATGCCGCAGTGTTCGCCATCGGCATCCCGGTCCTTGGCATCTGCTACGGCATGCAGCTGATGGCTGACACGCTCGGCGGAACGGTCGGTCCTGCGCGGCAGCGCGAGTTCGGTCACGCGCTGGTCGCGGTCACCGACGCCGCGCCGCTCTTCATCGGAGTACCCGCGGAAATCCGCGTCTGGGCCAGCCATGGCGACTTCGTGGCGGCTGCGCCGCCGGGTTTTTCGGTCGTCGCCACGAGCGCGAACGCACCTGTTGCAGCCATGATGGACCCGGCGCGCTCCCTCCACGCATTGCTGTTTCATCCCGAAGTCGTTCACACGCAATACGGTCTCGCGATCCTCCGAAACTTCGCGTACGGCGTCTGCGGCTGCACGGGCGACTGGACGATGGCGTCGTTTGTGGAGGAGGCAACGGCGCGTGTGAAGGCGCAGGTTGGCGACGGCCGTGTGGTGTGCGGTCTCAGCGGTGGCGTCGATTCGACCGTTGCGGCGCTCATCATTCATCGCGCTATCGGCCGCAATCTCACGTGCATTCTCGTGGACAATGGCGTGCTCCGGCTGGACGAAGCCGCGCAGATTCAAAAACGTTTCGAGCGCCTGAATCTTCCGCTGGTGTTCGCTGACGCATCCGCCCGATTCCTGGCGCGGCTCGCGGACGTTGTCGAACCCGAGCAGAAGCGCAAGATCATCGGCGCCACGTTCATCGACGTGTTCGAAGAGGAGGCGGCCAAGCTCGGGCAGGTGGATTTTCTGGGACAGGGTACGCTGTACCCGGACGTCATCGAGTCGGTGGCGATCGTCGGGCAGTCGTCGCTCATCAAGAGCCACCACAATGTCGGCGGCCTGCCGGATCGGATGCGCATGGCGCTCGTCGAGCCGCTCCGCGAGCTGTTCAAGGACGAGGTCCGCGAGGTCGGGCGCAAGCTCGGTCTCGAGGACGAGTTCGTCATGCGCCAGCCGTTCCCGGGTCCCGGCCTGGCGGTGCGGATTCTCGGGGCAGTCACGCCGGAGCGGTTAAGCCTTCTCAGGCGGGCAGACGCCATCGTCGCAGAGGAAGTCAAACGCGACGGGTGGTATTCGCGCGTGTGGCAGAGCTTCGCGGTGTTACTGCCGATTCAGAGCGTGGGCGTGATGGGGGATGAGCGGACGTACGAGTACACCGCCGCCATTCGGGCCGTCGAGAGCCGCGACGGCATGACGGCCGACTGGGCGCGTCTGCCGCACGACCTTCTCGCGCGCATGTCGTCGCGCATCGTCAACGAAGTCCGCGGCATCAACCGGGTCGTCTACGACATCAGTTCGAAGCCGCCGTCAACCATCGAATGGGAATAGCGCGTGCCTGAGTTCGTTCACCTGCACCTGCACACCGAGTACTCGCTGCTCGACGGCGCCTGCCGCATCGATGAAGTGCTCGACCAGGCGATCGCGCTCAAGATGCCGGCGATGGCCGTGACCGAGCACGGCAACATGTTTTCGTCCGTGATCTTCCACGATCACGCACGGCAGCGGGGCATCAATCCGATCCTGGGCTGCGAAGTGTACGTGGCGCCGGGGAGCCGCCTGACAAAGAGCGGAAATCCGGGCGAAACCGCGAACCACCTCGTCCTGCTCGCCGAGAACGCCGAGGGCTATCACAATCTGATCAAGCTCGTCTCGTCGGGGTACACCGAAGGCTTCTACTACAAGCCGCGTATCGACAAGGAGCTGCTGGCGCAGCACTCGAAGGGGCTGATTGGCCTGAGCAGCTGTCTCAAGGGGGAAGTGGCGGAAGGCCTTTCGCGTCAGCAGGAGCGCAAGGCGATCGAAGCGGCTGGCGCATATCGTGACATCCTGGGCGCGAACAACTTCTTCCTGGAGCTCCAGTGGCACGGCATCGAAGAGCAACGCGTCGTGAACAGCGGGCTGCCCGCGATCGCGCGCGACCTGAAGCTCCCAATGGTGTGCACGAACGACGTGCACTACCTGCGCGCGGGGGACGCCCATCCGCACGACGTTCTCCTGTGCATCGGGACCGGCAAGGCGTTCAGCGACCCCAAGCGGCTCCGTTACGACGCGAAGCAGTTCTTCCTGAAAACGCCCGAGGAGATGGCGGAGGCGTTCCGCGACTTCCCGGAGGCGCTGACGAACACGATGCGCATCGCGGAGCGGTGCGACGTGAAGCTCGGCGAGGGCGAGAACTTCCTGCCCAACTTCGACGTGCCGGCGCCGTTCACGCTCGACGACTACTTCGAGCACGTCACGCGCGAGGGATTCCTCGAGCGGCTGCCGCGGCTGCGGCAGCTGGCGGCCACGGGGGCGCTACGGCACACGATCGACGAGTACGAGCGGCGGCTGGCGTACGAGATCGAGATGATCAAGAAGATGAAGTACCCGGGATACTTCCTGATCGTCTGGGATTTCATCCGCTATGCGCGTGAGCAGGACATCCCGGTCGGTCCCGGCCGCGGATCGGCCGCCGGGAGCCTGGTGGCGTACTGTCTGCGCATCACCGACGTCGACCCGATCGACTTCGACCTCATTTTCGAGCGGTTTCTCAATCCCGAGCGCGTCTCGCTGCCCGACATCGACATCGACTTCTGCGAGAGGCGCCGCGGCGAAGTCATCGAGTACGTGACCCGGAAGTACGGACGTGAAAACGTCGCCCAGATCATTACGTTCGGGACGATGAAGGCGAAGGCGGTCGTGCGGGACGTCGGCCGCGTGCTGGAGATGCCGTTCGCCGACGTCAACAAGGTCGCGAAGCTCATTCCCGCCGCGCTCGACATGACGCTCGACAAGGCGCTCGAGGAGAGCGCCGCGCTCAAGGAGCTCGAGCAGAACGATCCGAAGGTCAAGGAACTGTTGAACGTCGCCCGGCGCCTCGAGGGGATGACGCGGCACGCCTCCGTCCACGCCGCGGGCGTCGTCATCGCACCGCGGGCCATTACCGAATATGCGCCGCTTCACAAGGGCGCCAGGGACGAAATCACGACCCAGTGGTCGATGAAGGAGATCGAGCGGATCGGCCTCCTGAAAATGGACTTCCTGGGCCTGAGCACGCTGACGCTGATCTACGACGCGATCGCCGAGATCGCACGCACGACCGGCGTGAAGCTCGACATCGACCGCGTGCCGCTGGACGATGCGAAGACGTACCAGGTGTTTCAGGAAGGCGCGACGTACGGCATCTTCCAGTTCGAGAGCAGCGGCATGCGCGACATCCTGCGCAAGGCGAAACC
>Ga0136846_1210831_pt1 | contig 17165 bp, 10 predicted proteins | sample HopSoiMetagenom2_FD_96841 | JGI IMG/M metagenome (GOLD analysis project Ga0136846, IMG submission 96841) | Grasslands soil microbial communities from Hopland, California, USA - 2 Assembly 2016 (version 4) | ecosystem: Environmental > Terrestrial > Soil > Grasslands | place: USA: Hopland...
GACCAGCAAGGGATATATGTGGCGCGATATTGGCCTCGGAGACTGGCTGTTCGACTTTGATCAAGAAGATGATCGCAGGCGACTTGTGCCTGCCGTGTTGGCGCTGGCGAGAGAGCCGATGAGCGCGAAGGCCAAGGCCGAGAGAGCGCGCCAATTTGTGGTGCAGCGCCAAAAGGCAACTATGGATGTTTTGAAGAAGAAGTTAGAAGAGAGCTGAGGCTGGAGAATATTCCCCGGAACCGGCCCTTAGCGTCAGCGAAGGAGCATCAAGATGCGATTATCGATGAAGAGGTGTGCTGCCAGTACGCCATCATCGTGAGCGCGATTGCGGAGAAAGGAAAAGCAACCATCGGCCACATCAAAACAATTCAACGAGGCTCCTTCCTTCTGCCAACAAGTTATATGGCCGCCCTTGATGATCTGTGGCTTCGAGGTTTTCGATGCCCATGGCATGATAAACCGTCTTCGTAATGTCGGCTGGAGTGAGCGGCTTGTCGGCCGGATACTCAGCTCGGGCGTCGCTGGCCCCATAGATTTGTCCGCCGCGAACCCCACCGCCGGCTAGCACATCCGTCAGGCAGTGAGTCCAGTGGTCGCGGCCAGCACCCGTCTTGCCACTGGAGCGCGGATCGCCGATTTTCGGCTTGCGGCCCATTTCGCTCGTCACGAGCACGAGCGTCTGGCCGAGCAGTCCCCGCTGGGCAAGGTCTTCGATGAGCGCCGAAAAGCCTCGGTCGAATTCGGGCAATAGGTGTTCCTTCAAGCAGGCGAAATTGTTGCCGTGCGTGTCCCAGCCGCCGGCACTTTTGCACTTGTCGGCGATCTTTTCATTTTCCTTCCAAAAGACGGTGATGAAAGGAACACCGGCTTCGGCCAGCCGACGAGCGAGGAGCAAGCTCATGCCGTTCACTGTCTGGCCATAGCGCTCGCGCACTGCTTCTGGCTCGCTAGCCACATCAAAGGCCTTGGTCGTGCTCGCCGAAAGCAACAATGACAAGGCTCGCTCCTGGTGGCGATGCCAGACGCGCGAACCGGCGACCTGATTAAATTCGCGGTGGGCCGTATCGATGGTCGCCAGCAGCTCTCGGCGGGCAACCAGTCGATTCGGCGTCGTGTCTCCTTCGAGCGCGAGCGCGGGGGCACGGAATTTCAGCGGCTCTTCCAGGCTGCCCTGCACATAGAGTGGGTCGTGTTCCACACCCAGGCGCGCGGCAAATTGGCCCGGCCGCGTGTAAGGCGCTTTGCTCGGCTTATGCGGCAACGTGATCGCACTGGGCAATTCAGGGTGCGGCTGCCGCCTGGCAGCCACCACGGAGCCCATGAACGGCCAATCATCAGGATACGGCGTGCGGTTATTGCCTTGCGACAGAAAAGTTGGATCGGGAACGTGCCCGGTCAGATTGTAGTAATAGCCCGCATGATGATCGTTCGTGTTGACCGTCGCCCCGATCGAATTCACGAGCGCCAGATGGTGGGCTTGCTGGGCCAGTAGCGGCAGATGTTCACACAGGCGAAGGCCAGGAGCGGAGGTCCCAATCGGACGGAACGCGCCGCGATAATCGTCCGGCGCATCTGGCTTCATGTCCCACATATCAATGTGCGATGCGCCGCCACACAGGAAGAACAAAATTGTCGATTTGGCTGTCGACTGCTGCGGTGGATCAGCCGCAGATGATAACCTGGGCCGCCCGAACGCCAGCCCAGCACAACCAATCCCCGACGCCACGAGCATCGTGCGGCGATTCATTGTGCAATCAGGCGCGTACATGCGAGTAAATCTCTCATTGCCAGGCCGAAAGCGAGGCGCGACTTCCTATGATAGTCTTTTGTGAGCACTGAGGAAATTGAAGCCGCACTGGGCGCAGAGCTATACCGTCTTTTCGTAGTCGGTCAACTTTCGCGGGCAATGCGTCGAGCGCGTGGCGTTCCTTAACGCGCAGCTTCCGCTGGCCGGCAGCCGGGCCCTCCTTGACACTCCGACTTCGCACGCGGTTCCGTCCCGTCGCCCGATACCGTTCACTTACCATCATTTGATCGCAGATGCTTGGGCTGTGTGAAAGCTCCGTTACCGGCGGAATCCCAGACAGAGAAGCGGATCCATTCCTTGCCAGTAGCATCGAAGGGAATACGAAAGCGACGATTGCCGAACGGCAATTGGTCGGTGGCAGAGATGACATTGCGGCCGGTTGTTTGGCCGTCGCCCCAAACGGCTTCAACGAATTCCAGCGGGAAGGTCCATTCGACGTCGGCAACGACTTCGCGATTGGTGCCCTGACCTTCGACGGAACAGGTTTTAATGAGTATCTCGCCCGTCGTGACAAAAAAATCGCCAGCCCGTAGCGCGCGGTTGATCGGCGTCCAATCTTCGAAGCTTGGGACGCGGTCGAGCCTGACGTAATTCACATTGAAGTCACCATAGAGGTCATACTCGGGAAACTTTTTGTAGGTATCGACCTCGCCAATCATGTACTTCGGGCGGCCCCAGTTGTTCATATCGTCGAGCGTTCCAAAGCACCGACTTTCGCCCAGCCGCTGCTGCGAAAGATCGACAGGCATAGCCTTGAAAGCAGTCCCAAGCCACTGGTCACTTTGGAGATAATCGGTGTCCTTGATTTTGTCGGGGAAACCGGTTGAGCCTTTCGTCCGCGGGTGCGTCTGCCACACCAGCGCGTTTTCCAGCTTCATGATCTCGAAAACGTCGCCCGCGCTGCCGGCGTGATAGACCGTGCCCCATTTCGGGTGCTTCTCGACCAGCGGCTGATCCTTGGTCCGGACGTGCGTCCAATAGACCGGTTTGGGGAAGAGGATGTTGTAGTGTCCGCCCAAGTGTGCGTTGGCCTCTTCACCTGGCAGGATCAGAAAGTTCTCATCCGAATGCTTGAGGCAGGCGAGAAAATAGCTCTCCATCTCGGGCAGGCGCAAGGGACCGGGATCGTTGGGATGGCCGTCGCCATGAAAATCGAAGATATGAGCGATATTGATGCCCAGGTCGCGGAACATCGAAATCCAGGGCGGCGTCAGATCGAAGCTGCCGGATTCGATTAACTCCTGGGCGAATGCGAAGTGAAAATGCGTAACCATCGTCTTGAAGCTGGGAAGCGGCTTGTAGCGATCGCCATGCGTATAGGCCATGACGGCTTCGCGGCATTCGGCCGCATCGCCGGGACTGAGATAGAAATAGGCGGACATCCGCTGCCAGGTGCCGGGCGGCGCGTTGTAGAGTGAAAAGACGCCATTGATCCAGGCCGGGTTGTAGCCTTCTTCCTTGTCGGCGTGACGGACACCCAACGTAAACGTGCCATTGTCGTCCTTGCGATACCAAACGTAGCCAAGGTTGACTTCCAGCTCGCGGGCAAAGAAGAATTGGTGCGGCGGCGGAAACACGGCGATAGAGCCCGCGGCACCTTCGGCGATTGCTAGGCGGTTGCGGGCGCGGAGAACGATTTGTTGATTGCTTTCAGCGGCGGAGACAGTGGCGGATTGCGGCTCGCTCTTAACGTCGCGCCATACAACCCGCGGCGTTAGCTCCTCGGAAAGGCCTTTGAGCGCTGCGTCGTATTTATAGGCGACTGACGGCTCATCGGTTTTGGCAATGGCCTCGAGTCGAAGCAGATTCGCGCCGCGATAGACGGTGAACCGCACGCTGCCGGAAAAGATGCCTATTTCCAGCCCGGGGAAATTGATTTCCAGCCGCGCACCGTCCGTTTTGACCGCACAGCGATCGGCGTGAAACGCCACGCTAAAACGGCGAACCTCGCCGGGCCGGTTAAGCGGCGTGTCCCAAAAGACGTCCCACCGATTTTCTTCTGGCAAGCCATGGTTGGTACGGCGAATACCGGTGGTCAAGCCGAACTCAGGCGTTAGATTTTGCGCCAAGATCTGCCATGAACCGGCTGGCGGCTGGACGGCCAATTCCTGCACGGTCGGGATGCCAGCGTCGATGGTAAACCGCGCGCGGAGCTTTTGACCCGACTCGCCATCCCAAACGACAGCGAGACTTTCCATCTCGACGCTGGCCGTCAGGCCCGGTGCGGGCCAATATTGGCTCAGATCGCAATGAAGAGTCGCCGCACGGACGACCGGACAGACCAGTTCGAGAATAAAGATCACAATGAGTGTACCCGTGCTCACAGAATTGATCTTCGCAGGCATGGGTAAAACCCTTTCCAGGCGGTGATTGAGCAACGAGCCACCATCGTAAGTCTTCTACAGCGCTCGTGCCACGCAGCGCGAAATAACTCGACTAGAATGCAGGCCGTCACAGGCACGATCCTGGGGAGCCACACAACGATGAACCGCAGAGCATTTTCCAAATCGCTGCTGGTGATTGGGGCGGCCGGCGCCGAAGCTCAGCTTCAGCCAAGAGCCGCGCGGCGCCGTGCCGATCAAGGTCACCGAAGTGGAGACCATCCGCGTTTCGCGACACCTATTCGTGCGCATTCACACGAACGAGGGAATTACCGGATTGGGGGAATTGGCCACCTGGGACTTCCTGAAAGGGTCTTAGAAAGCAGTCGCGACATTCAAGCAGTATCTGGTCGGTCAGGATCCGCTGCGGATCGAACGTCACTGGCAGTATCTTTGCCGTTCATTGCACTTCACCCGCTTTGCAATCATGAGGACGCGCAGCGCGATCGATATTGCCCTGTGGCACATCGAGCAGCGGCGCAGCGATTGGCCCCTGGACCGCGACTGCGGTAACACCGACATGAACGCAATCGCCTATCTCGTCCTGACGAACGTCCCGCCGCAGCAGTGGCTGGGAACCCTCACGGAGCGGCGACAAGTCGTTGGCCGTGGCGACGAAGCCGACATTCAATTGCCCGCCGAATACACCCACGTCTCACGGCGTCACGCGGAGTGTTGGACGAACGCCGATGGCCACTGGATCACCGATCTCGACTCGACATCCGGGACGCGCGTTAACAGCGTCCCCCTGACACCGCATCAAACGTTCCGGCTGACCCTGGGCGACCATCTGTGGCTTGGCGCGGCTGAGCTCGATTTAGTCGCCAATCCGGACCTATCGCGCCGGCGGCCCTTTCCAAAATCCGATGACGAAACCATCGGCTACGGCGCGGGATCTGATGGCACGGTGAGATTCTCTGGAGCGCCGCCCCATTACTTTGCCGCCCTGTCGCAAGCCGAGCTCGACGTCGTGCTATGGATGAGCCGCGGCTTCACGGACCCCGATGACATCGCCGAAAAGCTCTTTCGCAGTCCGCACACGATTCGCACGCATCTCGGCACGATCTTCAGTAAGCTGGGCGTTCACTCGCGCGATCAGTTGCTGTCCTGCCTGTTGCGGCGCATCAGCGCCACGCCTGAGTGAGGGCCCGCGAATCGGCAACATGCTTTACTGGGATGGTGCGGATCGATGCCAGTACAGAGGCCGCCAAGGAGTGTGCACCGAACGAGCTCAGAATTGGCAATCGAGCGAAGAGTAAAAACAGGTGTAGGAGCGCGCCCATGAATCGATCAGTATCCCGTCGCCCCCTACCCCGTCGCAGACGCCGCGCCCGGCGCTGATCCATTACGGTTTCGATTGCAGTCCAGCAAAATCTAGATCGATGGCATGCGTTTGTTTTGGATCAGCATTGTGCTGCTTGAGCAGCGGCGAATACGCATCGACGTAGATCTTGCTTTCCGCAGGGACAAACCGCATGGTGCGCAGCCAGCCTTGCCCACCTTGTTCCAGGTTTTGATAGTCGGTGAGGATCTCGATTACGGGACGACCGGAGTCGTTGACGCTCCGCTGCAAGTTCACGCCGCCTACATGACCGCAGGCGACCATAAACACGTTGGGCTGCCTACGAATCAGCTTTTGCCACATTTGCTCGCCGCTATTGGCGCTGGAACCGGTGACCTTAGCCTGCGATGTCGTGCGGCCTTGCAGATTGAGGTAGCTGTGCGTCGCCACGATGACGTTGTGCGAGGGGTGCTGCTGGCAAATGTCCGCGGCCCAGGCCAGCGCCTCGTCCCGCGGCGCAAACTCCAAACTGAGCACCAGAAAATCCCGGCCGGCTGCCTCAAAGGTGCAGTAATTGTTGTCGTTGGTTTCACCCAGGTGGCCTCGGAACCACGGCTCGTTGACGAACCGCGGTACGCCAAAATACGTGTTGTAGAGCGTGCTGTCGCGCGTGATCACTTTGTCTTTGACAACGAGGTCATGGTTGCCAGGCACGGCACTATAGGGCACGACGCCATCGAGAATGCGCGCTGCTTCATGAGCATTCAGCCACTCCTGCTCAATATGAGCATTTTGCACGATATCGCCCAGACAAACGACGAACTTAATGTTGTCTGGCCGGGCACGCTCCCGGATCCACATCGTCTGCGCGACGAATGTCTCGGGATATTTTTCGCTGTAGAACTGCGTGTCGGGCAGAAGGACGATGGTGAATGCCTCGTCCTTGCTTAGCGCCGGCGCTTGCTGACCGACAGCGGCCTTTGCCGAAAAAACGAGCGCGAGCAGCACCGCCAAGCAGGCGTGCAGTTTGACTTTGATGTGCCGTTTGTGCATTGAGTCCCCCATGAATCTGCCTAGCCGATTCGACACGGCTTTACTTTTCGTCCAGCGCATCGGTCAAAACGCGCCCATCTGCGGGTAACCCCGATAAGTTGAGTAGCCGCATAATTGTCGGCGCAATGTCGATGTTCTCGACGTTTTTGAGTCGCGCGCCGGGACGAATCCTGCACCCCGACAGCACGCAGACGGCATTCATCTTACCTTCCGTAGAGACAAAACCATGCGAGCCGGCAGGCACTTTGGCTTCGCTTCCCAGAGCGACGAACGTCTCACCTTCGGCGGCTCCCGAGACGCCGTAGCCGTCCTTGGCGACCAAGACGAAGTCGGGAGCTTGCGAGTATTCGCGGGGGTGAGGCAAGCCATACTCGCCAAATTGTTCTGGCGCCAGGACAGCCGCCACACCCTCCTGACCAAGCAGCAGTCGCTGGGCACGCTTCGCGTCCGCAGCAGCCGTCGCCGGGTCGGTGCAGTACACCAAACCGATGCCTCCTTCAGGAACGACATGCACCCGCGCTTCGGTGATTTTGCCGCCAGCCGCAACATGCAGCAGACCATTTTGCCGCAAGAGGACGTTGGGCCGGATGGCTTTGGGAGTCAGCGTGAAGCCATGATCGGCAACGACAAGGACCGTTGTCTGATCACGAATACCGGCCTCGTCGATGGCGGCGAGCACGCGCGCCAGGCACATGTCGGCATAAGCGTTGGCCGTGTAGCCCGGCGGTGACTGAGCGCCTTCCGCATGATGGGTGGAATCGCAATTGAGCAGATGCAGGACCAGCAGATTCGGTTTTCGCGTGCGAATAATATGGCGAGCGGTTTCCGTCCAGATAAAATCCTTGCCGGCAGAGCTGTTGGCAGCAAACGACTTGTCGCTGGCATCGGTCAGTACGCCGAGCTTGATCAGTTCGTCACGCAGTCGCGGGCTCATATGCGTGACTTGCTCGGGGACATCCGGGAAGCTGTCGTCCAAGGATTCCGCGCCGCGCGTACAGGGCCAATTAACGTCCGCCGTTGTCAAACCGCGGGCATGGGCCAGATCAAACAGAGTGGGCACTCGCACCAGATCCTTTTTGTCTTTCTTGGGCTCGACATAGACGGGGATGCCGGGCGCTCCGCGAACCAAAACGCCGTTGGCCAGCACGCCATGTTTTTCCGGTTCCACGCCGCTCACGAGCGTGGTGTGGTTGGGCCAGGTGATCGATGGGTTCGAGACCTTCATGCCACTCTCAGCGACCGCGCCTTCTTTGGCCAGCTTCCGCAGCGTGGGCACCGGCGCCTTAGGGTCATCGAGCAGATAGGCCGCGAAGCCGTCAATGCAGACCACCACGACGTGGCGATCCGAAGCGGCCCATATGTTCTGCCCGGCTCCCAAGACGAGCAGGGAGAAGATGGAGAGCAGAATCGGCTTGAGCATGTGCCAGAGCTTAGAACGCATTGCTTGCGAGTTCATTTCAATACCTCGGCGAGATCAGCAACGGAGAATGACGTCGGGTGATTAATTCCGTCCCAAATCATTATCGCGCACGGCTCGGAGCTTTGCCGCCAGCTTGGTTCGGAAGCTTTCAACCAGCGAGGCATAGTCAGGCCTGGCGGCAAGGTTGGTGTATTGCTGCGGATCACTGACCATGTCAAATAGCTCACTGCCCCCCGAAGCGTCTTCAGCGTATTGAATGTAGGCCCATTTGTCTTCGCGCAGCAGAAATCCTTTGCTGGACGGCGCGACGCTGAAAGCAGTCTCACGCACCCGATGGTTTGGATCGTCGAACATCGGCGAAATGTCCTTTCCCTGTAGCCGCGACGGCACTTCCAGACCGCAGAGGCTGGCGATGGTCGGAAACAGATCGAGCAGCTCAACCAGCGAATGACTCACCGCCGGCTTCTTGCCTGGCACGCGGATGATCAGTGGAGCAATGGCCGATTCGTCGCGCAAGCTGACTTTGGCCCAGAAATCATGCTCGCCCAGATGGTATCCATGATCGCTGGTGAAGATCACGATCGTGTTGTCGGCCTGACCGGACTTCTCCAGCGCATCGAGCACCTTACCGACTTGGGCGTCCATATAAGCAACCGCGGCATAATAACCGCCGACGGCTTTTTTCTGGCGACGGACATCCATCTTCATGTTCACGCTGGTCTTGTAATTGATTCCGGCTTTGGGAATGTCGTCCCAGTCGCCCGCGACTTTTGGCGGCAGCGGCAGCTTATCGTAAGGCAAGAACGGCTCGAAGTACTTTTTCGGGGCGACAAACGGCACGTGTGGTCGGACGAAGCCAACGGCCAGAAAGAACGGTTGGCCGGCGTGCTGCTGAATCAATTCCACGGCTTTGGCCGTGGTCTTGCCATCCGAATGCACCATATCATCGCCGTGCGCTTCCACGACCACGAACGTATTGCCTCCTACGACCGGCTTCCTGCCATCTGAATTCCCTTCCAGCGTCTCGCCGATTCCCGGCGCTTTCCACTCGGGTCCTGGGCTATTAAACTTTTCGGTCCACGAAGCGGCGTCGTCGGCGCCATCGCCGCCATTGTGGTCGCGGCCGTCGCCTCCCTCTTCGATGCCACCCGGCACACCCATGTGATAAATCTTGCTAACGCGGGCCGAGTAGTAACCAGCATTCTTGAAATGCTGCGGCCACGTGGCCCGCTGGCCGATCGCTGGCCGCGGACTGGTGTAGCCCAGCACTCCCGTGGCGTGCGGGTAATATCCCGATAAGAACGATGCCCGCGATGGTCCGCAGTAAGTCCCCTGGCAATAACAGCGCGTGAAGCGCGTCCCCGCGGCGGCCAGGCGGTCGATATTGGGCGTTTGGCAAATCGCATTGCCGTAGCAGGAAAGCGCGGTCGCCGTCAGATCGTCGGAAATGATCAAGAGCACGTTTGGCTTTTGCGCTGGAGCCGCGTCCGCGCTCATGCAAAACATCCAAGCAATTCCGGCGATCGCGATAGCCGCTATATCATTCGATTTCATATTTCAAGAACCCCCGCGTACCAAGCCAATGGGCGGCATTATCCGGCCAGCTGGAGATTTGAGAGTTTTTCACGCTCCGCAAGCCGTAACCGTGACCGCCGTTGCCATAGACATGCAGCTCCGCGGGGATGCCATGCTTCTTCAAGCCCGCGTAGAAAAGCACTGCACCGAGGGAGGAAGATCGGTCATCGTCGGTGTGCACCAGAAACGTTGGCGGACAGTTCTTCGGCACTTCAGTGCCGGCAACCAAACTGTCAGTCTTCGCGTCATACATATTCCAAGGATAAACCAGGATGGCGAAGTCTGGGCGGTACGAAACATCATCCACCTCGTCTAGCCGCTCGTAATTGCGCTTCTCGCCGTCGCTTAGCAATCTCGCGGCCACCTGTCCTCCCGCCGAGAAACCGAGCAGTCCCAGTCGATCCTTGCGGATTCCCCACTGAGGGGCGCGAGAGCGAATGAAGGACATGGCCCGCTGCGCATCCTGCAGTGGTTTGATCCAGCCGGGCGACTGAGCGTCGGCCGTCGTACGATAGCTGAGCACAAACGCGGTAACGCCGTGTCGATTCAGCCAATCCGCGGCTTCGGTTCCTTCCAAATCGGGCACGACTCTAGCAAATCCGCCGCCGGGAAGAATCACCACTCCTGTTCCGTTAGCTGGCTTGGCCAGATGCACGCTCATCGTCGGTCGCGTGACGTTGCCCACACGCGTAATGGGCGGCGCCTCGCCTGGCCGAGGCGGAAGCGTTTCGCCGACCTGCCGCGTCGATTCGCCCGGCGCCAATTCCGGCCAGATATCGAGCGGTTCACTGGCGAGTATAGTGTTTTCGCAGAGGATCAACGCGAGAATTAAACAGCAGCGAACCATGGCTTCCTACTCAAGCGAGTGCGATGTAACCCTTCAAGGAAGTCAGTGTACTCTGTGCATAGCGCGTTTCGGCAGTCGGCGAATTCACGGATCACTCTTGCTCATCCGCGCCGGTGCAGAAGCATGCAACGGGACGCGTGACCAGCAAAATGGCGTATTCCCAGCGGAGCATTCCGTGTCTCGCTGAGGTAGAGTACCGCTTGCGGAAGGCTTTGGCCATCTTGCAGCGAAAGGAGATCGGGTCATGAGATCGAAAGTTCGTGCGGGGTTTCTGATCCTCGCAGTTGCTGCGGCGGTGGTCTTCCCCGCGATTACCGCAGATGCAGCGGAGGTTACCTTCAGCACGGCCTTTGAAGGCGGCTCAATTGGACGCATCGAGAAGCTGGGCGAAACAACCTTTCGCGTGCATGTCCTTGGCCAGCAGGACGAGCGGGGCCGAAATCGAGCGGCGACGTGGTATTGCTTTCGGATGGATCACGTCCAAGGCCGTGACTTGACGATTACGCTCACCGACTTCGTGGGCGAGTACAACGATGTGCCCGGCTCCTGCCCGATGAACGAGAAAATCAGGCCGGCCATGAGCGAGGATGGGCAAACTTGGAGTCATGCCGAGGATATGGCGTGGGACAATGAAAAGAAGGAAGCGACGTTGCGACTTAAGCCCCAGCGCGATTCGGTCTGGCTCGCGACGCAGGCCATGTATCCGCACAGCCGGTTCGTGTCACTCGTTGAGGAACTGAAGCAGTCGCCGCACGCCCGCGGCGAGGTAATTGGAAAATCAGTGCAGGGCCGTGATCTCGTGCTTATCACCGTGACGGACTATTCAAAGCCGGATGCGGACAAGAAGACACTGTGGCTGCAAGCCCGGCAGCATGCTTGGGATGGCGGCACTTCCTATGTGGCCGAGGGGGCGCTCCGCTTTGCCCTTTCCGATCGCCCGGAGGCTCGCGCGCTGCGAGAGGGTAATGTTTGCATTTTCACGCCCATGGTTGCCGTCGATGGCTGCGCGCTTGGCCTGCCGAGATTCAACGTGCACGGCTACGATCCCAACCGTCACTGGGACGAAGTCAACTTGCGCGATAAGCGGTACTTAGAGCTCATGCCGGAGGTGTGGTACTTCAAAAAGGCAATTCTAAATCACGTCGCGCGCGGCGGCCGCATCGACCTGATGCTCAACCTGCACAACACGGAGACCGGAGAATACGTCGCGACGCAGGCGGACGATGAAAAGTCGCTTGCAAAGATGAACCTGATGTATGATCGCCTGCTGGCGGCAACGAGCTTCGATCCATCGCCGCCGCAGAAGCTGCGCACCAGTGAGCGGGCCAGCGGCAATACCAACTGGCTCTATCAGGAGGCCCGCATTCCAGTGATGCTCATGGAGCAACGCATCGGCTTCAGCACGAAGCTCAACCGCTGGCCCACGGTAAGCGATCGATTGGAATTTGGTCCGGCACTCCTCATGGCTATGGCTGCTGGCGCGAATGCCGGCGGGAAGTAGGGCGAATGATTCTCCATTTTAAAATGCGCAGCGCCTTGAACGACAGCCAATATCGAATCAGTCGTGATGCCTGGCGACTCCTCGCGACTTGCCTCTGCTCGTGCATTGCGGTGGCCGGAAACGCGCAGCAGGCCCCATTGGTCGTCGCCCAGGACTGGCGAACCTCAAACCCGGAACAGATCAAGATCGAGAGGGCGGAACCAACTTCCTGGAGGGTAATCTCGCATACCAGCAGCGAGTTCACTGTCGAATCGCAGCAATCGCTTCCTTGCAAGCCGGGAGATACCTTTGCCGTCAACCTGAGCATTCGCGTCGATTTGAATACCAAAGCCTTGCCTGAAATCGCCTGTTACGACGCAGCCGGCAAGGAAATTCCAGGTCGGTCGGCGTTCGAATACGGGCCACGATATTTCACGACGAACTGGCAAGAGCTGCGGCGCGGGTTTCTCGTGCAGCCAGGCTCGGCCAGTGTGAGGGCCCGCGTGCGTGGCAGCGGTAAAGGCGAAATCGAGCTGGCCGAACTCGAATTTCGTTCCCAGCCGATCGATCGGTATCAAACGGGCGCTCTGGTAACGCAATTGCATCCTTCGCTGCGCAACGGCGTCGTCCTGGAGTCCAATTTTGGCATCGTCAACAGCAGTGCGGTGACCAAAGAGGACCGCGACGGTGACGGCAAGTGGGCCTTAGTTTCGGTGGACCTCGACAAGCTCACGGAGCCTTCGAAAAAAGGCGTGGATTGGAGGTCCAACTTTGAAGGCAATCCGAACGAGATTCTCTGGTCAGAAGGCGCCGTTCTCAAATCCGATTCGGTGCGCGAGAACCGCGAGCCCGATCGAACTCAGGCACTGCATTTCCGAATGCAAGGTCGCCGCGGACCGTATCAGGCCTGGATGAACGATCCAGGCCGCGCCGTCGCCTGGTCCCGCGACGGCTCTTCGTGGAAACGTCATGATGCCGGACAGGAGATCGACCTTGGAATTTTTCCGGCCGCGGATGGCACCATCGAATTCTGGCTCGACAACTGCTATCGCGATCCGATCTCAGCGGGGCCGGTCTATTTCGATTACGTGCGACTTTACCCGACCGAAGATCCAGCCGCGGCCAAGCGTCTCTTTCAGGCCGCACAATGGAAGCCTGCAAATCTAACCCAAGGCTCAATTGACGAGCGCGCCGTCAGCGTCACCGTGAGCGCCCCGGCCTTTGCCCAGGCTGCCAACTGGCCGACTCGCTGCGGGCTCCCCATTCCACAAGGCGAATTGGCTGACGCGAATCGTGTCGCCGTGCGAACTGCCAGCGGAAAAATAATTCCGAGCCAGTCCCGCGCACTGGCCCGCTGGCCAGACGGTAGCGTGAAGTGGTTGTTCCTCGATTTCTTTCACGATCTAACGAGTCCCGGAGATGCCACCTACACAATCGCCTACGGCAATCGCGTAGAGCCTGTTGACCCATCAGCCGGCGTGCGGATCACGACATCCGACGCAGGTTTGTCCGTGGACACGGGTGCCATCCGATTCACCGTCCCTCGGCAACGATTTGGGATGATCGAAGATGTCCGACTTCCATCAGGCGAGGCATTGCAGCGTGGGCCGATCGCCGCCGAGATCATCGAAGCCAGCGGCAAGGTCTGGAGCGCCATCGACCTGCCGGTCGTGAACTTGAAAGTCGAACAAGCCGGCCCGCTGCATGTCGTAATTCTGGCCGAAACGAAGCTCGCGGAATCGGGCAAACCCTCCGCCGGCTTTGCGCATCGGGCTCGAATTCATGCTTATGCCAATAGCCCGCTGGTAGAAATCGACCACTTCGCAGCCAACACCGACAGTCGCCAAGCCGCCTCTGTCGAAGGCTCCATGTCGAGCAAAGTTCCGGTCAAATCGATGACACTGAAGATCATTCCCGCGCAAAACGTCGCTCAGGCCGTGCACTCACTTGGCGCAATGGCAGCGCCGGGGGCTATCGTTCAATCGTCGCCAGATACATTCACGGTCCACGGCCCGACTGGTTCGCGCGAGCAGAAGGGCCGCGCCCTCGGCTGCATCTCGCTTGAACTGGCCGGCGACCGGTCGCTCTCCGTCGGCGTGCCTGCCTTTGCCGAGCAATTTCCCAAGGCATTCCGCTGGAGCAAGGATGGCTTGGAAATCGATCTGTGGGCGGAAAAGGGCGGAAACTTCGATTGGATTGAAGGGGTCGGCAAAACGCACCACATCGCGCTCTACTATGGGGCCGGTAAATCCGCCTTCGCCAATTTGTTGGCCAAGACTCCCGTGCTCGCGCTGGCGCAGCCTCGCTGGTACACCGCATCGGGTGCCATGGGTTCGCTTACTCCCGCAGGTGCCAGTTGTCTTCCCGTTGTCGAGAGCACACTGTCACGCCATGTGAACGAGGCGGTGATCGAGCGGGTCGGACTGGGCTTCGAAAACTACGGTGACCATAGCTCCAGCGGTTACGTCCAGGGTTCGCCCCTTTGGGACAATAACGAATACGATCTGCCGGCGGGCTGCCTGGTGCAGTTTGCCCGCACGGGCGACCGCCAGGCGCTCGATCTGAGTCTGGCCTCGGCGCTGCATTATCTCGATGTCGATACGGTCCATTACTCCAGCCAGCACGCCGATTGGGCCCGGGCTCAGCACGTGCACAGCCATGGAACGTTCGGGCATCACACCGCCCAAGGTCCCGACATGCATCACGCAGGTTACGTGCAAGGCTTGATCTGGTACTCCTATTTCACAGGCGACCCAATCGGCATCGAGGGATCAAAAGGTATTGCGGATTGGGTGCTGAGGAACTCTAAGATCCACGTGGTCGGGATGGAGCGGCAGCTTGGACATCCGCTAACCACGCTCAATGACGTTTACGAGGCTACTGGCGAAGAAAAGTATCTTCAGGGTGCCGCTCGGCTGGTCGATCAGGCGCTCAAGTGGGAGCATCCACTCCGCAGTGGTTTTCTGGCGCCGATCACCGAGTCGCCGGCTTACTACTCCGGATCAACGTTCTGCAGCGGGCTGTTGCCCAGCGCCCTGCTGAAATTCAATTCATGGGCCATGCACCCGGAGATCGATGCGATGCTCCAGCGCGTCGCCCAGTGGACGCTCACGGATATGTGGTATCCGCCAGCAAATATCTTCACCAAGGGCGGTTCTCCGCGGCGCGGCGGCGACGGGCAGCAGATCGCTAGTCATCTGCGGCTGATGGATTACATCTTTCGCCGCACGGGTGACCCGATGTTTTTGGTTGTGCCGCGGGAGTGTATCGTCCGCGGCTTTGGTGAAAACGCCAAGCCGATCGGCACGCGCTCGACCGGATTGGTATTGAACAACGTTCCCTGGTTTGTCACCACGCTCCAGGAACATGGCGATCCGCAGACCGATGCCGAGCTCGTGGTGTCATTGCCAAAGAAGATGCTTATGGCCCCGGGCAAGGAGGCATTCGGTGTAATCCGAATCACAAATTCGGGTTCGACACCCATCACCGACCTGCACGCGTCCTTTCATTCACGGGTCGATTTTCACACCAGCCAGGCGGAAGGTCCGAAAACAATTGGGGCAGGTGAAACCGCCGAGCTGACTTACAAGCTAACCGCACCAAGCCAGGTCAATTCGCAATGCCTTTGTAATCGAGTCGCTTACGCGCACTGGAGCGCGATTTATCGGCGTGGTCAGACCGTTCACCTAAGCCACGCGCCACTTACCATTTCGCTTGAAGATTAATCATGGCACATCACCTCAAATTCATTTGGACGGCTGCTCTGGTCCTGGGTTTTGCTGCGGCTTCTTCGGCGGAGCAGAATCAGACCAAGCAAGCAAAAAAGCGATCCAGCGATGCCACGGTCTGGGTCAACACGCCCGGCGCAGGCACGCTGCCCGCTGGAGCCTCGCACCACACCTATTTCAGCAAAGCGATGGGGCATGATGTCGGCTACTGCATTTATTTGCCGCCGGGCTACCGCGACAATCCGAACGCTCGCTATCCGGTGATTTACAACCTCCATGGTGCCGGCGGCGATGAAACACGCGGTTTGCTCGCGGCGGAAGTGCTCGATGAAGGCATCCGTGCCAGGCGCTGGCCGGAAATGATTCTGGTTTTCCCCAATGGCGGGAAGTCCACGCTCTACAAGGACTCTTACGACGGCAAATCGCTCGCGGAAACAACGCTCATCAAGGAACTTATTCCGCACATCGACTCAACCTATCGCACGATTGCAGCCCGCCAGGGACGGTGCATCGAAGGGTTTTCGATGGGTGGTCGCGGCTCGACTCGGCTGGCGCTCAAGTATCCCGATCTGTTTTGTTCCCTCTTCAATCAGGCGGGAAACGTTTATCACGTCTCCGAATTATTCGACTCGCCGCCAAGTGACGATTACCGCGCCTACCTCGGTCCGGACAAGCAGCGCTATATTGAAAACGATCCTTACCTGCTGCTGGCAAAAAACATCGATCGGATCAAAGGTAAGCTGCGAATCCAGATTTTCTGCGGGACAAAGGACGACGGCCATCTACCGAGCATCCGCGATTTTCACGATGCACTGCTCAAGACCGGCATCGATCACACCTATATGGAAATCGAGGGCCTCGCGCACGATCGAACCAGGATGATCAATCAGTACCGGGCCATCTGGTTCGACTATCATGTCGAGTCGCTCCGCCTGGCGGCTCAAGGAGCCGCTGCAAAGTAATCGGCGTCTCTAATCAATCTCCGGCGGGACGCTGCCGTAGGACCAGGCCCCGCCTTGCCAGGGACCGACCTTTGCCCGCGTCGGCACGTCGCCCGGTTTGAGCTGCTTCGCCAACTCGATGCCGGCCTTCATGATCTGCGTGCCGGCGGTCGGCTCCAAATTACTGTAGTAAGTCAGCCGCGTCTCATAGCCACCGCCGCGCGGGCCCAGTGCCTCCTCAGTCGGCACATAGCCCACGCACCCATTGGCTAACTCCACAGGAAACGTGAACGGAAACGGGCTTTCGCGTTTGATCTCGAGCCCGTATTCGACAAAGTACTCGGCTGGATTGGTGACAAATACCGCCGGCCCAATTTGTACGACCTGCACTTCCACGTCCACGCGCGGCTGCTTTTGGATCAGCGCATCGAGCAGCACAATCTCCTTCGCAAAGACCCATTCCGTCGCATCCTTGCCAGGCTCGCGCCTGACTATTTCGAGACACTCTTTCACCCGCTGCGATCGGGGCACGCGGCGACCCACGTTGAGTGTGGTCGTTTTATGAACGACCGGTGCCACGCTGCCAGGTTCGACCGTCACGAGCACCTTCACTGCCTCCGCGCCAACTCGACCGCCGACCAGCTTCGCCCA
>Ga0136846_1213479_pt1 | contig 17155 bp, 14 predicted proteins | sample HopSoiMetagenom2_FD_96841 | JGI IMG/M metagenome (GOLD analysis project Ga0136846, IMG submission 96841) | Grasslands soil microbial communities from Hopland, California, USA - 2 Assembly 2016 (version 4) | ecosystem: Environmental > Terrestrial > Soil > Grasslands | place: USA: Hopland...
GCCGTCACGTCCAGAGTCTCCGTAAGAGCGGCGCGACGAGGTACGCGGCGCCGAAGGCACCGGCGATGAAGAGCCAGCTCCCCACGCTCAGCAGCGCGCCGCCGGTCAGCGCCTGGCCGCTCGTACATCCGCGCGCGAGCACGGCGCCGAGGCCCATCACCGCGCCACCACCGAAGGCCGCGGTCAGGCGGGCACCCGATGTCAGTCGCGGCCCGCGCTCGATTTTGATACACAGGCGGTGTGCAGCGAGCGCGGACAGGAACCCGCCGATGCCGACCCCGACAATCTCGATCACGAGCCACTCGAGCCACGGCCCGTCGCCGCCCAGATAGCGCGCGAAGTAGGGATTGGCGCGAGCCGACGCAGGCGCGGCGGCGGAGACGACGCCGGCGGCACTGCTCGCGAACGCGCCCGAAGCACCAAGCCCACGTCCCATGACGACGAACGCGGCGAGGAGGACGAGCCCGAGCGCAACCCCCGCGACGTACGGATTGGCGTACGGTCGCGGGCTCGCGCACAGCGCTCGTGAGCTCACTGTTGGCCCTTCTTTGCCGACGTCTCGACGGGATACGACTCGGCCGGCGTCAAACGGGACCAATCCTGGAAGGAGCCGTCGTACAGCAGCACCGGATGGCCAAGCGATCGCGCGGCGAAGAGCATTGCCGTAGCCTGCTGGCCGACGTGGCAGTAGCCGATGATGGTGTCTCCCGGCTGCACCCCGGCTTTCGCGAAGAGCGCCGCCAGCTCGTTAGGCGACTTCACGAGGAGGTTGTCGTACGCGATCTCCGTGAAAGGAACGCTCTTCGCGCCCGCGATGTGGCCGGCTCGCTGCGCGGCGCCATGGGTGTTGCCCTGCTGGACGCCATCGTAGAAGGACGCGTCGCGGCCATCGACGACGGAGACGCCGGGCTTTCCGATGTGCTCCTTCACGTAGGCGGCGTCGACGACGATCGGCTTGATGTGGAGTGGCGCGAGCGTGCCGACGCGCAGGGGCGCAGCCTTGTCCGTCACCTTATTGCCGTCCCGGATCCATGCCGGCATGCCGCCGTCGAGGAGCGCGGTCTGGGTGCCGAGGCCGGCGTAATCGAGGGTGAAGACGACGCGCGTGGCTGGCGACACCCAGTCGGTGCCATAGTAGACAACGATGCGCGAGTCGTTCGAGATCCCGAGCTTCTGCAGCCGCTCACGAAGTGATTCGGCGGTCGGCATCTCGAGCATCAGCCCCTGCTGGGTGTGCTCGGAGACGGAAATGTCGTCGAGGCCGACGAAACGCGCGCCGGGAATGTGCATGGCGCCGTACTCGCCGTTCGTTCCGACGTGCAGCAACACGAGGTTGGGATCCTTGAGATGTTTCGCGAGCCAGGCGGTATTGACCAAGATCTGGTCGCGCTGCGCGGCGGCGGGGCGACCAATGCCTAACGAGGCGACGATGACGGCGGCGAGGACGAGGGAGGAACGGCGCACGTGAGGCTCCGGGTGGAAGGGCGGATCCATGCTACGTGCCAGGAGGCGGGGAGTGGTCGGTGAAAGGTTCCTGAGTTGTGTTAGTTCTGTGAAGGACACACTGGAAGGACACACTGGAAGGGCGCGCCGTATCTCGCGCGCCGTTTCTCGCGCGCCCTTTCTCGCGCGTCTTTTCTAGCGCGTCTTTTCTAGCGCGTCTTTTCTCGCGCGTTCTTTCCAGCTTTTCCCCAGCTCCAGTCAGCGCTCGAATCGGTAGCCAACCTTCCAGACCGTCTTCACGAACCTCGGATTGGCCGGATCGTGCTCGACCTTTCGCCGCAGCTCGGCGACATGGGAGTCGACGGTTCGGGTCGTGACGAACGCGCTGTAGCCCCAGACCTCTTTCAGCAGCTCGTTCCGCGTGGCGACGGCGCCGTTGCGGCGGACGAGGGCGAGGAGGAGCTCGTAGGCCTTTGGCGTCAGCGGGCAGGGAGTGCCGTTCCGCGTGACCGCGCGCGAGCTCGTATCGACGATAACGTCACCGAAACGCAGGAGGGGGTGTGCGCCCGCGGTGCTGTCGCGCGCGCTGCGGCGAATGAGCGCGCGAACGCGCTCGAGCAGCTCGAGCACGCCGAAGGGCTTCGTGACGTACTGATCGGCGTCGAGGCGAAAGCCGCGCACCTTGTCCGCTTCCTCGCCGCGCGCCGTGAGTATCACCACCGGTGTTTTCACGCCGCGGCTCCGCAACGTCTGGAGCACCTGGTAGCCGTCGAGCTCCGGGAGCATCAGGTCGAGCAGGATGACGTCCGGCGTCCACTGCTCGGCCACCATGAGCGCACGACGTCCGTCTTCGGCGATACAGGTCTCGTAGCCTTCGAGGCTGAGGTTGTACTCGATTCCCGCCGCGAGATCGGCGTTGTCCTCGACGATCAGGACCTTTGCCATGTCGGCTCAGTGCGCACGGCCTCGCCATTCGAAGCGGGGACGGGCTGCAGGGGCAGCGTGACGAGGAAGCGCGCGCCGCCGTCGGATGACGCCGGCTCCACCCAGCAGCGGCCGCCGTGTTGCTCAACGACTTCGCGGACGATCGTCAGGCCGATGCCGCTGCCTCCCTTCGCCCGCGCCGCCGCGCCGCGCAGAAAGGGCGCCCAGATCTGCTCGCGCTCGCGCACCGGCACGCCGGGCCCCTCGTCGGCGACGCTAAGTATGACCTCGCCATCGCGCACGTCGAGCGCGACGCGCACGGTCTGCTCGTTAGGCCCGTACTTCACTGCGTTGTCGAGCAGATTGAGCAGCACGTGGCGGAGCGCCTCCGGCCGCATCGCCAACGTCGGCCGGGCGGCGATCGTCGCGACGAGTCGCGCGCGCCGCGACGCCGCCAACGGCCGGAACTCGTCCACGACGCGCTCCACCTCGTCGGCGAGATTTGCGGGCGTGGCGATGGTGGTGTCGCCGCGCCCGAAGCGGGAGAAGCGCAGCACGTTCTCCACGAGGTGGTGCAGTCGCGTCGTCTCCCGATCGATGTGGCCGAGGGACCACGCCCGCTCCGCGTCGGTCCTCGCGCGGCCGAGCCGGAGTGTCTCGAGATAGAGCTTGATCTGCGCGAGCGGCGTGCGCAGCTCGTGCGACACGCTCGAGACGAAATCAGCCTGCAGGCGCGCCAGCTCCCCCTCGCGCCGAAGCTGCGCGACGGCGACCACGGCCAGGGCCGCGGCGAGGCCGAGCAGTCCGAGGAGGAAGGGGAGGTGCGACGGTGGCGCGCCGCCGATGATGAGCGTTCCGGCAACTTCCGGTCGTATGATCGCGTCGATGCCCAACGCGCCGGCTCGGCCCGGGAGGTCGATATGAGCTTCGAGAGGCGACGTGAGTCCGGGCGCGGAGTCGAAGAGACTGTGCCCGGAGCGGTCGCGCACGCGCACCGCGAGGACGTCACGATTGCGGCGGCCCTTCGTGAATGTCGCGGGAAGGAGCCCGCCACCGTCGAGCACACCGGAGAGTAGCTGCGTCACCGCCTGCGTCGAGTAGCGCGCGCCGTACACCATCGTGTCACCCCACGACGTCGGCATCAGCGTGTACGCCGCGAGCAGTGGCCCCTCGCTCGTCTCCCCCACGATCAGCGTGTAGCCGTGATCGACCTGCCCTGCTCGGCGGATGCGACGCGTGAGCGTGTCCACGAGCCACCGCTTCTCGTTAGGCGAGTAGTCGCCGGCGAAACCCATCGCGAGCGGCTGGGGCATCGGTCGATCGACCTCCCAGCCGTCCATCGGATCATTGTGGGTGTTGAGTCCGACGTCGAGCCGGTCGGAGCCAATCTTGAGACCGAAGAAGGTCGAGGGGTTGGGGCCGTTCCGGGCGCGGTGACACATGCACTGCACGTCCCACGGGAGGTAGTGCGCGAGCTCGCGTGCTTCGGGGATCCGCCGCGAGGTGTGCATGTTGTCGCCGTGGTTCACGGCGCCGAGGGACTCGCGGAGCAGCGACGTCAGGAGCTCGTTCAGGTGCTGGGCGTAGCTCCAGGCGGCGAAGGTCGCGTACTCGCGGAGCGCGCGCTGGGTCACGGCCTGCTGCGACCGTACGGCGCGCTGCGCATCGACGACCGCGAGCGCGGTGAGTCCGATGCTCGCGAGTAGAACGATCAGCGGGACGCGAAAGCGAAAGGACGATGGCAGCGTGAGCCGCCGGAGGAAGGGGGGAAGCACGCCGCAATCATGGACTCCGTGAAGGGCGACGACAACGGGGGGACTGTGTAAGAATTGTGAAAGTACGAGCAACGAGGAAGAGCGCGCCGTGAAGAGCGCGTCGGAAAAAGGCAAGCGGGCGCGCAGTGCGCGCCCGCTTCGATGATGCTTCCTTCGATCGTCCTTCCCCGATCCCGTGAAGTTGCTCCGCTTTAGCGAACTCTCATCGGAGCGCGTGGCTCACGGATTGATCGGAAACGGGGCCTTGCGGATCAGTTCACCCATGGTCTTGTAACCGCCGGGAGGCGGAGGGGAGATCGCGCCGGCTGCCGAGGGCCGCGGAGTCGCTGGTGCGATCGCGACGACGCTGTCATTTGACTGCGGTGCCGCCACCGCTGGGATCGCCGGGCTCTCGCGCTGGGCTACCTTCGGTTCGCTCTGAGTCGGAGTCGCACGCCGCGGCGTGGCCGCCTTCGAGGCTGTCTGCACTGTCGACTTCGTGCGATTGCCGGACGGGACCAGCTCGTCTGCCGACAACGTCGAGCGAGCGTCGCCCTGCGGCGCCAGCTCGAGTCCCTGGCCTTTCGCCAGATCCAGGTCGCGCTGAAGAGCGGCGTCGCTCGCAGGCGCGGTCCGGCCGCACGCGGCGAGCGCGGCAAGACTAACGGCGGCGACAATGAATCGTGCGTGTCCGGGCATAGCGTCCTCGAGAGTGGTATTCGCGCGAGCTCCGCGCCTGTGGATGTACCCCTCGAGACACGCGAAGAGCCAATTCGCCCATCGGAGCGCAGGGTCTCCCAAACACTGCCCCGCGGCCGCCTAACGAGAACGCCCGCCGCGCGGTTCCGTCGCGAATCGCGACGGCCGGCGCTCGAGTCGGGCGAGACGACTGATTGGCGCGCTGACCTGAGCTCGCTACCGGTCGTCTGGTAGGCGTGACCGCGACACCGGGCTTGGTCCAGAGGGATCTCGCCACTCGGTGTCGCACGCAGAATCCGACGATCCAGGAAATGCCGCCTCGCTTGACGTTGCTCTCCATGCTCACCCGTCGGGTTCGACGTGGGACGTCCTCCGTCGCCACCGCGGCCGGGCTCCTCCTTGGCAACGCGCGGGGTGCGGGCACTCAGGGCGTCATCCCGCAGGGTGCGCCGCGCGACATGTCCCGGGTCGCGCTCCGCGACAGCACGGTGTTCCCGCCGATAATCACGCGGGAGTTCCGGGGCGCCTGGTTGAGCCCCGCGGCCGATGGTGACTGGCCGTCGCGCGCCGGACTGTCGGCGGAGCAGCAGCAGCGCGAGCTGATCACGCTCCTCGATCGGGCGCGGGCGATCGGGCTCAACGCAATCATCTTTCACGTGAGGCTGAGCGGCGACGCGCTGTATGCAACGCCGCTCGCGCCCTGGTCGGCGAAGCTGACGGGCCATCAGGGCCTGAATCCAGGCTACGATCCGCTCACCGTAGTCGTGCGCGAAGCACACGCGCGTGGCATCCAGGTGCATGCCTGGTTCAACCCGTTCCGTGCGTCGCTCGACGGGGGCATTCGCGCCGCTCGCAACCATGTCACGCGCGAACATCCCGACTGGGTGCGCCGCTATGGCCGGCAGCAGTGGATCGATCCCGGCATTCCCAAAGCCCGCGAGGCAATACTGGCGACGGTCATCGACGTCGTGCAGCGGTACGACATCGATGGCGTGCATCTCGATGACTTCTTCTATCCCTATCGCGAAACGCGAACGCGCTACCGCCGGGTGGGACGGGGCCGCCACCGCCACACGATCAAGATCGTCCGCGAACTCGACTTCCCGGACCATGCGTCGTGGATCAAGTACGGACGCAAGGAGCACTGGACCAACCGCGACGACTGGCGCCGACACAACATCGACTACTTCGTGGCCGAGCTCTACAAGCGGGTGCACGTCGCCAAGCCGTGGGTCGCGGTCGGCATCAGCCCCTTCGGCATCTGGCGTCCTGGCTATCCGCAGGGAATCGACGGCCTCGATTCCTTCCGTGAGACCTACGCCGATTCTCGGAAATGGCTGCGTGAGGGGTGGCTCGACTATATGGCTCCCCAGCTCTACTGGCAGGTGGACGCGGCGGAGAATCGCTTCCGCGCGCTGGATGCGTGGTGGCGCACGCAGAATCCAATGGGGCGGCATCTCTGGCCGGGCCTCTACACGGCTGGTGCGGTGGGACGTCCCGCCTGGCCGTTCGAGGAGATTCCGCGGCAAATCTCGATGCTGCGCGACTCGCGCGAGGGAAGCGTCGAGTCCAACGGCCACATCCATTTCCGCCTCGGCTCGCTCGTGGCGAATGCGGGGCCGCTCTCCGGATCGTTAGGCGACCGGCTGCAGGCAGACAGCTATCGCGAGCCGGCGCTGACGCCGGAGATGGCTTGGCTCGAGGGCAAGCCACCGGCGCCGCCAGTAGCCGAAGTGAACACGACGGACGGCGAACGTCTCACCCTCAAGATCGCGGCGGGCGATAGCGCGCAGGTCGCGCTCTGGGTCGTGCAGACACGTGATGCCGACGAGCGCTGGAAGACGACGATCCTTCCCGCTGGAACGCGCGAGCTCACACTCCCCGACAGCAGCGGCGGAACGGACATCGTCGCGGTGAGCGCCGTGGACCGAGTAGGCCAGGCCAGCACCCGGACTGTGTTGCGACTGAAGCGGTAGAGAGTGGAGAGTAGAGAGTGAACGGTGTGCAGTTCACTCTCTACTCTCCACTCTCTACTCTTTGCTCCTAGCGCGCTGCCACCTTCGGCGACTCCTCGGCGGGCGCCTCGGCCAGCTTCACCTGGACCGTGCGCTCCGTCCCCTGCCTGATAAGGGTCAGCGAGACGACGTCCCCGGGACGCTGTGAGCGGATTACACGCTGCAGCGTCGCGACGTGGTCGATGTCGTGGCCATTGGCGTTGACGATGATGTCGCCCTTCGTGATCCCGGCAGCCTTCGCCGGGCTCGAGACATCCTTCGGGAACTCGGCCACGAGCGCACCGCGAATCTGCGGTACGCCGCCTTGCGCCAGCTTGTCGCTCAGCGCGTCCTTCTGCGTGACCTCGGCCAGCTGCAGGCCGAGAACGCCGCGGCGGACGTGGCCGTACTTCACGATCTGATTCATCACGTCCTGAACGAGCGTCACCGGGATCGCGAAGCCGTAGCCCGCGTAGGTGCCGGTTGGGCTCGCGATGGCGGCGTTCATGCCGACCACCTCGCCACGCACGTTGACGAGCGGACCACCCGAATTGCCGGGGTTGATCGGGGCATCCGTCTGAATGAAGTCGACAACTGCATACGGGCTATCATAGAGGCCCGCGAGGCCGCCGCGTCCCTTCGCGCTGACGATGCCCTGCGTGACAGTGAAGTCGAGGCCCAGGGGGTTGCCGATGGCGAGCACCCAATCGCCGACACGTGCCGTCTCGTCATTGCCGAGCGGAACGGTGGGGAGGTCTTCGCCGTCGATCTTGATCACGGCGACGTCGGTGGTGGGATCACGCCCCACGACTTTGGCGTCGAACTCACGCCGGTCAGAGAGGATGACTGTCACCTTGTTCGCGTCGGCGACGACGTGGTTGTTGGTGAGGATCAGTCCGTCCTTCGAGACGATGAATCCGGAGCCCGAGGCGTGGACGACCTGATCGGCCGGCTTTCCACCACGCTGGCCGCCGAAGGGAATTCCCATGTCGGGGAAGCCGAACTGCCGCAAGTCGGGCATGTCGGGCATTTGCATCCGCTGAGAAGCGGGCCGCGTGCCCTCGATGTGGATGGACACGACCGCGGGCGTTACCTGCGAGGCCACCGCCGCGAAGGCGTTCTGCGTCTCGATCAGGGGCGCGATGGAGGCGGTGTTCATCGTCGCCGGATGACTGCTGGCCGGCGAGTGATGGAGTGATTGGGCATGCAGCGCCGTGAGAATACCCGAAGCGAGCACGGTGGCGCTGCCGACAGCGATGGCGAGCGCGCGCGGGCGCCCGCCCGAGGAGAAGACAGACATATCGACTCACCTTCAGCGTGTTAGAGAATTCAAAACAATGACTGAGCGGCGTCGCGCGCTCCCGCGGCCGGACCAGGCGGAAATGCGCAAGGCGGCGCCGATGTCCCGGCACCGCCTTATGAGAGAACTGGAACACCGACTTGCCTACCTACACGTCGGCGAGACGGTGGTTCCAGGCATCTGACCGGCCGCCGGTCGGAACCCCACGGAGCCGAGGACGGACCGCCGGTTGCCCAGGCTGGCAAGGGTCCTGCCGGAGGATGCGGGCAGAGCGCCAGCCCAGGCCGCACATCAGTTTCGATCTGGCACCGGCGGCACGGCGTCGCTACGCTGTATCAATCGAGATTTTCCTCCTCTAGCCCCTCTTCCTCGTGTACAAGCTCACCGAGACGAACTGGATCTGGCGTGACGGCGAATTCATTCGCTGGGCGGACGCGCAGATACACGTGCTCTCCCATTCCGTGCAGTTCGGTTCCTCGGTCTTCGAGGGCGTTCGCTGCTACAGCACGTCGCGTGGTCCGGCGATCTTCCGGCTGCAGGACCATCTCCAGCGCATGCTCGATTCGGCGAAGATCTACCGGATGGACCTCGCCTATTCGATCGACGATCTCGTGGCGGCGTGCTGCGAGCTGGTGGAGCGCAACGAGCTCGACTCCTGCTATCTGCGGCCGATGATCGTCCGCGGCTACGGCGCGGCGGGCATGGTGCCGTTCGCGAGCCCGGTCAACGTCTATCTCCCGTGCTGGCCGTGGGGTGCCTACCTCGGCGAGGGCGCGCTCGAGAACGGCGTCGACGCGTGTGTGGCGAGCTGGAATCGCGTCGCCCCGAACACGATTCCCGCCATGGCCAAGATCGCCGGCAACTATCTCGGCGGCCAGCTGATCAAGATGGAGGCGCTGGCGAAGGGATTCACGGAGGCCATCGCGTTAGGCACGGACGGCATGCTGAGCGAAGGCTCGGGACAGAATCTCTTCCTCGTCCGGAAGGGCACCGTCTACACGCCGCCGATCGACGGCACCCTTCTCCCAGGCATCACCCGCGAGACGGTGCTCTCGCTCGCCGCCGACGCCGGGATCTCGATTCGCGAGGAGCCGCTACCGCGCGAGATGCTGTACGTCGCGGATGAAGTCTTCCTTTCGGGGACTGCATCCGAGATCACGCCGATCCGGAGCGTCGACAAGATCACGGTCGGGCAGGGGAAGCCTGGCCCGGTGACGAAGGAGCTTCAGCGGCTCTTCCTCTCGACGGTTCGGGGTGAGCGGGAGGACCCGCATGGCTGGTTGACCCACGTCCGCGCGGAGCGGGCATCGACGCGCTCGTTAGGCAGGGCGTCCGCGGGACAGACGGGCGATTGACAGCACGATAGCGCTCGAGAGACTGTGTGACTGGTGGCCGGAGGATGCTCTCTCCGGCCATTGGCGTTTAGCGACCTTTGAAGGCGTTACCGGGAACTGACAACCGGTCGATTCCCGCGCACGGAAACATCTGGTGCGCCAGTTTTTGCGCCATCGGGCGGCGAAGCCAGACCTGAGGCGCCCCGATGTCGCGTATAGTGCTCGCTCTAGTCGCTCTTGCCAGCCTGGCCGCCTGTACCGACAGGCCTACCGAGCCGAAGCTGCGGCCGTCTCGGCCATCCTTCGCTACAGACCCCGGCGAGAGCGGTCCGCCATCACCGCGAAATTTCGGTCCCGACAGTTATCGCCTCGGCGTCTTCACCGGGGCCGGCATGACGGCCCCAGGGCTCGACTGTTCAAAGGCCGGCGACAAGTCGCGCGTCTGCAGCGGCTTTCTCCCGAGCGCCGTGGACGGAACGCTGCTCGATGTCACCGTTCAGGTCCCCGCGGGCGGCGGTCCGTTTCCGCTCGTGGTCCTGATGCATGGCTGGGCTGGCAGCAAGACTGGCTCGGGGGATGTGGCGGACGCGTTGGTCAACGACGGACTCGCGGTGCTCCGTTACTCCGCGCGCGGATTCGGCGAGTCGTGGGGGCAGGCGAATCTCGCCGATATCCACGCGGAGATTGCCGACCTGCGCAGCCTCGTCGGGCAGATCGTGGACATGGGACCGCTCCATCTCAACGCCGACGCGGTCGCGGTGACAGGGTCCTCTTACGGCGGCGGCCATTCCTGGCTGACAACTCTCCAACCGACGTGGAGCAGCCCGATGGGCAAGGCCGTCCGCGTCCGGACCGTCGTGCCGATCGTGCCGTGGACGGATCTACTCTACTCCCTCTTGCCTAACGGGCGACCCCGCAACTCGATCGACGGCCTCGGAAGCGCGAAGCTGAGCTACATCAATGGATTGTACGCATCGGGCCTTCGCCAGTCGCCCGATCGGCCATACCCGAACTATCCGGATTATCTCATCGCCTGGCAGAGCTGGATCAATGCCATGGAGCCTAACGGGAGCGATCCAGCATACGCTCAAATCGTCCACGGGTTGGCGGGCGCCCGCTCGATCTGGTGGCAGCAATCATTCTGGAGTGGTGTCGCCGCGAACCGCATTCCGGTGTTCGAGGTTCAGGGATTTACGGATGATCTCTTTCCGTTGCCGGAGGCCGCGCGCATGGTGAACGCGCTGCGCGCTGTGGATCCGGCGTACCCAATTGCTCTCTACCTCGGTGACATCGGGCATCCGCGGGCAGCCAACAAGGTCGACGAGGTGAACTACGTCGAGAGTCTCATTCGACAATGGTTCGCTTTTTACCTGAAGGGTCAGGGACTCGAGCCCGCGCATGTCGTTTATGCGGCAATCACCCGTCCGAGCGGGGAGTCGTTCGACCCGTCGAACGTGATCACCGCTCCGACGATCGATGCGCTGGCAACAGCGCGTGTCGCCCATCCCTTCGGCGGAACCGCGGTGCTGGTGAACCCCGCAAGCGATCCGCTCGCCGGCTTCTTCTGGGATCCCTTCGTGATGACTGGCGCTGAGGAGCTGAAGCCGTACACCGGGACTCCGCCGGAGCCCCCTGTGGTGCAGAACTCGATGGCGGTGTACACGCTGCCCGCGGTGGAGCTCAATGGTGGCGCCGACCTGCTCGTGGCGGGCTGCCCACTCGTGAGACTGCACGCGTCATCATTGGCGCCCCGCGTTCAACTCGATATCCGGATGTACGACGTCGCTCCGGACGGCACGCGTCAGCTGATCACGCGTGGCACGTACACCGCCGACAACGGCGCGTCACCGATCGGCGAGCAGGACCTCACGATCCCAACTTACGGGAATCTCTGGCGTGTTCCGGGCGATCACGCGATCCGGATCGAACTGACGAATCTCGATTCGCCGTACATCGCGCCAAGTCGGGTCCCGTCGGTGACGACGGTCTCGAATGTGAGCGTCGAGATTCCGATTCGCTGAACGACGACGGAGCTACCTCATAGGCTCGTCGCTGTTGGAAATATCGCGGAGGAGTTTGTAGCTGCCATCCGCCTGCTTCTTCCAGACCGCGACGTACTTCTCGACATCTTGACTGGGCTTGGCGCCCTGGCGCGCCGGGTGGGTCGTAATCTCCAACGAACCGGTCTCGATGGCGTAGTCACCAGAAACGATGACGTCCTGGGTTTGCAGCTTGAATGACGAAGGGTGCATCGAGGCGATCAACCCGCTTAACGCTTTGGCGATCGCGTCATGACCGCGCGCGGCCTTCATATTGGCGGGCATCAGTATCGCATCGTCGGCGTAGAAGCTAACGAGCGTCGCAGAATCCCCTTTGAGCACGGCGGCGCTGAAGCGCGTACCAGCGGCCTCGATCGCCTGCCTAACGGCTGCAACATCGGGTGCCGGGCTGCCGGCGAGGGTCGCCGTTGCGGGAGCGGTGCTGTCCGGGCGCCTGGCTTCCTTCGTGGTGCAGGCGGCCAGCGCCAGGAGTGCGACGATGGAATAGCGGGGAGAGCGCATGAGAGCACCTCCAGAGGGTGGTGCGACGGAAAGTCGGGGCTGGATATCATGCCCCGTCGTCACCCGCCCGGCAAGTCAGCGCGATCCGTCGCCGCCTCGCGACGCCGTTGGCCGCGACTGCGGGCAGGAGCGCGAGCAGTCGTACTTGATCGAGCCTCCAAGGATGGTGAGATCGACATGTGAAGTCGGGATCTCATCCTCCGGTATCGTCATGATGTTCTTCGAGAGCACGACGATGTCCGCGTACTTGCCCGGCGTGAGCGATCCGAGCTCCTTCTCCTCGAACGACGAGTAGGCGTTGTTCAGCGTATAAGCGCGCAGTGCTTCCTCGCGCGTCACGCGCTGCTCGGGCACGAACACCGTGCCCTCCCGCGTCTTCCGCGACACGCTGCCGTAGAAGCTCATGATCGGATCGACATCCTCCACCGGCGTGTCGGTGCCATTGGTGACGACGACGCCCGCGTCCATCAACGAGCGCCAGAGATATGACGTGCGGCGCGCGCGCTCCTCGCCGAGTCGCTTCGCGACCCACGGCCCATCGGAGATCGTGTGGACGCCCTGCATCGACGCGATCACGCCGAGCTGCTTGAACCGCGGGATGTCCGTGGGGTCGATGTGCTGCGCATGCTCGATGCGCCAGCGCAGATCGTGCTTGTCCGGATTGTCGCGGAAGATGCGCTCATACACGTCGAGCACCTCGCGATTCGCGCGATCGCCGATGGCGTGGATGTTCACTTGAAAGTCGTGCTTGAGCGCGATGCGTGCCGTCTTCTCGATCTCTGGTACGGGCTTCAGCGTGAGGCCGCTGCTGGTCGGCAGGTCCGTGTACGGCTCGAGAAGCCATGCGCCGTGGGAGCCGAGCGCACCGTCGATCTGCTGCTTGATCGAGCGAACGGTGAGCATCCCATTGGCGAAACCGAGCATGCGGTAGCTGTCCAGCTTCGCGTCGAGGACGGAATCAGGCTCGAAGCGCACCATGACGTACAATCGAACCGGCAGCTTGGCCTCGCGAGCCAGCTGCTTGAATCCATCGATCGTCGCGAAGTTGGCGCCGGCGTCGTGAAAGCTCGTCACGCCCTTCGACAGCGCATCGGCACCGGCGAGTCGCACGATCTCGCGAAAGCGCGCCTCCTCCTCGGCTCTCGTCAGACGCGGGAGCTTCGCACGCGCACGGCCCATCAGCCCCTGCGCCGATTCCTTGAGAAGTCCAGTTGGCTCTCCGGTGGAGTCCTTCACAATCTCGCCGCCAGCGGGGTTGGGCGTGTCGCGCGTAATGCCGGCGAGTCGAAGCGCGGCTCCGTTCACGAACGACGCGTGACCGCTCGCATGCTCGAGTACCACCGGATTGCGCGGACTCACGGCGTCGAGAGACGCGTGGAGCGGCACACCCTCTACGTTGGGTTGGGGCGCACGGTCCCACTTTTCCTGGTGCCATCCGCGACCTTCGATCAGGGTGCCTGGTTTGGAGCCCTTCGCCTTGTCGCGCACCTGAGCGACGATGTCGTCCCAGCTCTTCGCCTTGGTGAGGTCGAGCACGAGCTTGGACTCGCCGAGGCCGGTGTAATGGCCGTGGCCATCGATGAAGCCGGGCATGGCGAGGCGACCCTCGAGATCGACGACGCGCGTCTTCGGGCCGACCCACGGTTGAATTTCGGCGTCGCTCCCGACGGCCGCGATCCGATTTCCGCGCACGGCAATCGCCTGGGCGCGAGGATGCTGCGAGTCGACGGTGAAGATGTCGCCGTGAAGGAGAACGAGATCGGCGCGATTCTGCTGCGCATTTGCGGCAGTGGCGGCGAGCATCGCGGCGAGCGCGAGCCCGACTGATCGAACGTTGAGCACGAAAGCTCCAATGGAGGCGGGTGACGGACGAATGATGCCGGGCGGTTCGGCGGGTCGCCAGTCGTCGCCCGCTAGATTGTCGGCATGCGCTCACGCTCTCGACTTCGCGCGGCGGCGATCGTGCTCGCCGCCCTCGGCTGTGCCTCTGCCGCGAAGCATCTCTTCACGGCGCCGACAGTGGTCTTTCGTGGCGTCGCGCTCGAGAGCATCAGCCCATTCGGAGGGCGCGTTCGGGTGAACCTCCTGGTGCACAATCCCAATCCGTACAGCCTGTCTACTTCCGCAATGACGTACGAGCTGTTCGTGCGCGACACGATCGCGGTGGCGCGCGGTACGGATACCCTGCATCGAACGGTCGGCGGACACGACTCGCTCATGGTCGCGCTGCCGCTCGATGTCAGCCTCCGCGGGATCGCGATGGCGGCGAGCTCCGTCGTCGGCTACGGCATGGTTCCGTATCGGCTGGTTGGCGACATCACCGCCAATACACCGATCGGCTCGCGTCGCATTCCCTTCGACCAGAAGGGCGAGTTCGCACCCGTGAAGATCCGCTGACGCCCGGACCTCACGACCTTCGCTGCGCTACGTCACCGGGATTGTGGCGAGCAGCGGCCCCGCGCTCGGCGGCATCCTGACGCTGTCGCGCGACCTCCAGCGCGGTGACACAGGCGGTGAGCCACACCGCGCCCGCAGCGAGCCCACCTACGACGTCGCTGAAGAAGTGCAGGCCGAGGTACAGGCGGCTGAAGCCGACGGCGACGACCAGCGCCCCCGCGGCGACGGCGGCCGTCGCGCGCCAGATCGGCGACCTCGTTAGGCAGACGACGAAATAGACCACCATGCCGTAGCCGACGAGCGCGCCGAGGACGTGGCTGCTCGGAAAGCTGTAGGTTGCCTCCCGGCCGTACGCGACCTCGAAGATGGGCCGCTCCCTATGAATGGCGTGCTTGAGCGCCCACGCCAGCAGCTCGTTGCCCGCGAGCGCGGCGAACCAGCCGGCGAGGGGAAGCCAGCCACGCCTCGAGGTGTAGGCAGCGGCGAAGCCGGCGCCAGCGACCGCGACGGCGGGGAACGTCCCGAACCGCGTTACGAGATACCAGAACGCGATTCCCTGGGGCGTCGCGCCGGCGTGCAGCGTTTCCGCGAGGTCCAGATCGAAGCGGACGATGGCCGAGTGCGACAGCACGCTTTGAGCAATTGCCGCGAAGATGAGGAGGAGAACGAAGCTCACACCCAGTCCGAGCGTGAGATTCAGCCCGAGATAGTCAGCCGGAGAGAAGCGTCGAAAGAGTACTGACTGCGCGGCGGGAGAGCGCTGCGCGAGCCACCGCACGGGCGCGGACATGAGGACGCGATGCCAGATCGTTCCTTCGGCGCGCCAGGCCGCGTCTGCGTCCTCGATGAGCCATCCGCCCGCGACGGCGAGCGTGACGAGCGCCGCCAGGCCGAAGCCGACGACGAGCGCCGCGCGCACCAGCTGGTGGTAGAAGGCTGACGCGTGATGCCCGAAGAAGTAGCCGATGGCGCAGAACGCGGCGGCCCAGATCGCGGCGCCGGCGAGGTTGTACACGGCGAAGCGCCGCGCGTCCATCGACGACACGCCGGCGACGAACGAGATGAGCATTCTCACAACAGGCACGAAGCGGCCGAAGAGGACAGCGCTCGCGCCGTGGCGCTCGAAGAAGCGATGGGCGCGGTGCAGCGCGCCGGCTCCGCCGTGGGCGCGCCGCGCGAGAAAGCCCGAGCCGCTGCGGCCGAGGTAGAAGGCGGCCATCGTGCCGCCTGTGGTCGAGAGCGTCGCGATGATGAAGACGAGCACGAGTGACAGGTGACCACGCGCCGCGAGCGCCGACGCGGTGACGAGGGTGGTGTCCGTGGGAAAGGGAATCGCCAACCCCTCCCCGAAGAGGAAGAGCGCGATCAACGCGTAGCCATATCTGGCGACGAGGCCGACGAGGTGCGCAGCCACCGACGATCCGGCGTTCCGCCTAACGGTTAGCGCGACAGCAGAGGAACGCCGTACTCGCCGAGAATGCGCTCGATCTCCGGCCGCCGGCGTGTCAGCTCCGCATCGAGGGCCGCGGCGCGCGCGCTGTCACCCCGACGCACGCCCATGGCGATGTCGAACACGTACGACAGCGGTCCGTCGCGTGAGGGCGAAACGGGCGCGATATCCAATGGCACCGACGAGCGCTTGGCGAAGTAGCCCGCGAGGGGTCCCCACGCGACCGCGATATCGACTTCCTTGTTCGCGACCGCCTCGATGAGACGCGCTGGCGGATTCGGCTTGGAGTAGTCGCCGTATAGCGTATAGCCTCTGATATTCGTGACCAGGCCGCGCTTGGCGAGTGAGTGTGCCGCGGGCGAGTTGGCGTAGTCGTCGCCGATGAGATGCACGCCGACGCGCAGCGTTCGCAGAGCGGGATCGTCGAGGGAGGTGATGTGAAGACGGCGGTCCCGGCGCGTGACGAAGACGTACGTCGAGCGATAGTACGGCCGCGTCGTTCGTACCATCTCATAATGCGCGGGCACGCCGAGGATGACGTCGCAGCTCCGGGCATTGAGGGTATTGCGAACGAAGCCACGGCGCTGCGCCCACCAGGTGTACTCCACCCGCTCGCCCAGGTCACCCGCGAGAAGGGACGCGATGCGATTCTCGAATCCTTCGCCCCGCTCGTTGGAGAAGGGCAGATTGTTCGGGTCAGCGCAGACGCGGAGCGTCGCGCCCCCGACGTAGCTTCTCGCCGGCCATGCGGCGCCCGCGATGACGCCCGCCCCGGCGATGGCCAGCACCGCAGCCCTTTTCATCGACCACCCTTGCGCTCTCGACCGCGATCTCGCCATGCATGGCGCGAGCCAGATAGCGCTGTGTGGCGAAGCCGGATGCGGTAACTGGGCGAAGGGACAACGACCCTACATGCTGAATACCAGCGCGGTGGTCTGAATGTCGCCGAGCTCGATGCCGAGCGTCATCGTTCCGCCGGTGACCGTGCCGGTGAAGGAGAGGGCGTTCTCTCCGTCCGTGAGGTTCACGGAGCTGCCATTCAGCGAGTACGTACCATGGATCGGTATAGGTCCATGAAAGATGCTGGCGCCGCTGGGAACTGCGGTGGCGTCCACGGACAGGGTACCAGTCCAGCTATGATCCGCCGCGAGCGTAATCGTCCCGCCGAAGAACTGGTCCTTCTCAGTGTTGTCCTGGAAATAGGTCGCCGGTAGTGCGGCGCCGTTGACGGTGCGCAGCGTGTAGCTGCCCGCTACTGACTTCGGTCCTGTTACGCTGTCTCCACCGCACGCGACCAGC
>Ga0136846_1223514_pt1 | contig 17153 bp, 25 predicted proteins | sample HopSoiMetagenom2_FD_96841 | JGI IMG/M metagenome (GOLD analysis project Ga0136846, IMG submission 96841) | Grasslands soil microbial communities from Hopland, California, USA - 2 Assembly 2016 (version 4) | ecosystem: Environmental > Terrestrial > Soil > Grasslands | place: USA: Hopland...
ACGAGCTGGTACCAGCCGCTCGGCCCGGGCAGCCCCTGGTTCGTCGAGGGCCTGGCCGACACGCGCAAGTTCAACGTGGACGTGTTCGACTCCAACTTCCGCCGCACCGACCGCCTCACGAACACGGTCAACGGCGTGATCGGCGCATTCGGCCTGCGCCTGGGGAACTCGGGCGTCGCGCGGCTGGGCGGCGGGTACGAGCGCTACACGGTCGCGCCCCTCATCGGCACCTCCGAAAACGGGACGACCAAGGATCGCGCGAAGTTCTGGCTGGGCGACGTGCGCTTCGACACCATCGACGATCCCAATTTTCCGCGCCGCGGCTACGTGGCGGAGCTGCAAACGACCCGCTACTACTACGACAGCCTGCCCGGCGAGCCGGTGCAGGGGTACGCGTTCGCGTACCTGCAGCCGATCACGTTCGACCGCCTCACGCTCATGGGCACGGTGAACGCGGCGCGCTCGACGAGCGATCGCGGCGGCTTCAGCATCGGCGGCTTCCTGCAGCTTTCGGGGACGCCCGCGAATTCCCTTACGGGATCCGAGGCGTACCTCCTCTCGGCACTCACGTATTACCGGCTTCCCACGCTCGTGCCCAAGGCGATCGGGCGCAATCTTTACGCCGGCTTCTCGCTCGAAGCCGGCAACTCGTGGCGGCGGCGCTCCGACGTCGATTTCTCCGAGTGGCGCAAGGCGGGCTCGGTGTTCCTCGGCCTCGACTCGATCATCGGGCCGCTGTACCTCGGATGGGGGAAGACCGCGGGCGGCGACTCCTCTTTCTACCTCTTCCTCGGCCGCCCCACCGACCAGGTGCGCATGCGCTGAACCTCGCGCGCGCAGGAAAGTCATAAATGCCCTGCCACCGGCGAAAGGAACTGCCATGGGAATCTTCGGCGCCATCCTCGACAAGCTCCGCCACCACAGCCAGCCCCAGGCGGGCGGTGGCACCTCGCAGACCTCGGCCTCCGCGGGCGCGGCCAACCCCGGCTCCGCGCAGCAGCAGCAGGACTCGCGCAACGCCGGCCAGCAGCAATCGCCGATGCAGCAGCCCGGCAACATGGCGCAGATGGCGAACGTTGACGTGGAGAAGGTGCTCTCCGACCTGGCGACGAAGAAAAGCGGCGGCGGGGGAAACTGGCGCACGTCCATCGTCGATACGCTGAAGCTCCTCGACATGGATTCCAGCCTGGATGCCCGCAAGCAGCTCGCCGAGGAGCTCAACGTCCATGCCGGCGCGCACGGCAGCGCCGAGCAGAACATCGCGCTGCAAAAGGCGCTGATGCGCAAGATCTCGGAGAACGGCGGCAAGGTCCCCGACAGCCTGAAGAACTAGCAGGGCTTCCCGAACATCTGCACCGCGTAGTAGTAGCCGTTGCGGTCGCTGCGCGCGACCGCGACGGCGATGTGCTTCACGTCCCGCTCCAGCATGTTGCGGCGGTGGCCCGGGGACTTCTTCCAGCCCTCGACGAGGCCTTGCGCGAGCGCCTCGGTCGCGTAGCCGCGCGAATCGAACTGGTAGGCGATGTTTTCCGCGATGCGGCACCAGCGGTAGCCGTGGCGTTGCGCCCGCTCGCCGGGCGTATGCCCGTCGGCGTCGTGCTCGAGCGTCCCGGTACGCGCGAGGTAGCGCGCGAACTCCCGCGCGGCTTCCTCCAGCTTCGGATTGCGCTCGACGGCGCCCCGTCCCTCGTGCCGCCGGAATGCATTGGTCTCATCGATGACCATCGCGGTGGCGCGCGCGATGTCGGGATGACGCTCCGCGGCCGGCGACGGCGCGGCTGCGAGCGCCAGCGCGGCCGCGAGGCCCGCGCGCTGGGCTATCGTCGCGCGAGTGTCCAGCCGCGCTCCGCCATGCAATCCATGTACGCCCGCTCGGCCTCGGCGCTCACCCAGGGCCGGGGCGGCCGGTCGATGCGATTGTCGGGCGCGACCGCGCCACCGGCGAGTTGGTCGGCGCGGGGAGTGGGCACCCGGCGCGTGGCCGCGGCGCCGCAGCTCTGGTTGTCGGTAGCGAAGTCGGCGCGAGAGCCGGCGCTACTACGCCAATAGCTGTCCGCCGCGGACGGGTTCGCCGCGCATGCCGCGATGGCGGCGAGCAGCGGCAGGACGACGAAGGCGCGATGGGATGACATGGAAAATCTCCGTATCGTCGTTGGATCGCCACAGCGCGCGCGGCGTTCATCGTCCGTTCGGCGTCGCTGCCGAACTTTCCGGATCCCTGCGGACTTACCTAGAGCACTTCCCAAAAGGAGATACAGATGGCGCTCAAGCAAGGCCGCATGCGGGAAACCCGCAAGAAGAAGTCGGGATCAGTCGTGAACCACTGGATGGCCTCCGCAGGCCGCAGCGCGAGCAACAAGGGTTCCAGGCGCGCAATGCCCAAGCCGCTGCCCCGCCGCATCGCGATGTAGCTACGCCGCCAGCCGCCGCCGCGACGCGTCGATCACCGCCAGCGACTGTCGAGCCACGGTTTCCAGCGCCGCGACGATCTCGTCGCGCGCGCCGGCGCCCTTGAGCACCGCGAACTGCAGCCTCCCGGGGTCAGGCCAGGCGCGTCCGCCGAGGATCTGCATGCCTGCCGTGATCGTGGACTGCGACACGATCGAGACGCCGAGCCCGGCGAGGACCGCGGCCTGGACGCTCGTCATGCTGGAACCGGTATAGGCGAGCCGCCATGGGCGTTTGTGCCGCTTGAGCGTTTCCATGGCGAATTCGCGCAGCACGCAGCCCGGCGGGAGCACGATGAGCGGGATGGCCTCGCCCTTCTCGAGGGTCCAGCCTTCGGCGGCCACCCAGTGCTGGGCTTCCTGCCAGATGGGCTCGGCGCCTTTCGCGACATCGAGCCGCACGATCGCGGCATCGAGGCGTCCGGCGTCGAGCTCCACGCGCAGGTCGCGCGAGAGTCCCATGCGCACTTCCAGCTGCACCCCGGGGTGCGCCGCCGCGAAACGCGCGAGGATCCGCGGCACCTCGTTGGGCACGAAGTATTCGGTGACGCCCAGCCGCGCGCGCCCCGTGACGGGCGGGCGCGCGATGCGGCGCAGGGATTCGTCGTTCAGCTCGAGCATGCGGCGCGCGTAGTCGAGGAGGACTTCCCCGTCGGTGGTGAGCGCGAGCGCCCGGCTGCTGCGATCGAACACGCGCCGGCCGAGGATCTCCTCGAGCCGCTTGATCTGCATGCTCACCGCGGACTGGGTACGCGCGACGAGGTCGGCCGCGGCCGTGAAGCTGCCGGTGTCGGCGACGGCGGCGAAGCTCCTCAGGAGGTCGAGCTCGAGGTTCTGCATGTATCAGCCCCGCTAATGGGTGGGATTCACGGAATTCACTTTGTTGATCCATGCTAAAGCGCTACGCTGGTCGCGTCAACCTCACCGGATTCCCGCCCGCGGGAACGACCACGATGCCCCTCGTCACCCTCACCGTCCGCAAGCCAAAGACCACCGCGTTCAAGCACGCGGTCCTCGCCGCCGTCCACGAGGCGCTGGTTGCCTCCGGCGTGCCGGAGACCGACCGGTTCCACCGCGTGCTCGAGCTCGACAGCGAGAATTTCCGCTACGACCCGTCGTATCCGGACGCGTCGTCGCCACGCAGCCACGACTTCGTATTGGTGGAGATATTGTTGTCGGTGGGCCGAAGCGTGAAGGTGAAGCGCAAGATCCTGGCCGACATCGTCGCCGGCATCCAGCGCGATCCCGGCGTCGACCCGGAGAACGTCTTCGTGGCCTTCAAGGAAACGCAATGGGAGAACTGGTCGTTCGCCGGTGGCCGGCAGATCCACGTGGGGGCGTAGCCCGATCGCACCATGAACGCCGGCTGGGCGCCGGCGGTCTATCTCCGATACATCACGGAGGACACCATGGGACTCTTCAACCGCATCCGCGACCTCTCCACCACGCCCGTGCCGCCCGAGTCGAGCCTCGGGGCGAATGACGTCATCCCCGCCAACGCGGGCTCCATGTCGAATCGCTTGCGCACCAACGGCGGCGCGCTGGTGGACAAGGGAATCGGCTTCTACAAGCAGAACCCGAAGCTGGTGGGCGGCCTCGCGTTGCTTGCGAGCGCGGTCCTGCTGAACCGCATGCGCACCCCGCGCTAGCGCCCCGTTACTTGCCGAGGCGAAGCGGCTTCGACTGCGCCGCCAGCTTCGGCACCAGCAGGAAGGCGCGCAGGTTGCCCTGGGGATCGGTCGCGGTGCCGACGATGGCGCCGTGATCGTTGATGCCGCGGGGCTCCAGGTGCCGCCAGCCTTTCTCGATGACGGCCGGTATGTCCGCGAGGCGGGAGTACCGGCCGTTGTCCACCAGCCATCCGTACACGCCCTCGCCGCTTCCCACGACCTGGCCGCGATCGTTGATCGCGACGGCGCTCGCATAAGAGGGGGCGCCTGCGAGTGAGGTCATCGCGCCGCGATACAGGAACGGCGTTGGCTGGCCGAACTCGTTCGCCACCTCCCCCACGATCATGCCGCGCTCGTTGATGCTGCGCGCCGCGCCGCTGCCGAGGTCACGCAGCGCGCTCGTGAACACGGTGGCGCGCCCGCTCAGCATGCCGACGATCTCGCCCTTCGCGTTGACCGAATGGGCCGCGCTGTAGGCGCCGGCAGTTCCCAGCGGCGTGAGCTGCCCTGCCGAATACCGGAACGCGCGGGTCATTCCGCCACCTGCCTCATAAGTCCCCACGAGCACGCCGAAGCGATTGATCGCGCCGACGTCGCCCTGGACGCCCAGCCGCGTGATGGCGCTGCCGTTCCACATCACTACTTCGCGCGTCGAAGAGCGCCCGGCGATGACGCCCTGGTCGTTGATGGCCAGCGCGCAGCTGCTGCCGTCGGTGTCGCTGGCGAGGCCCAGGTCGCGCATCACCCCATCCTTCCAGGCGTATGCGTGCGCACCCGAGGGCAGCACGTCGGCACAACCGACGACGGTGCCGTCGTTGTTGACCGCGGCGCCATAGCTGCCGGGACCTCCCAGCGTGCCGATATCGATGAGCGTCCAGTCCGCCGCGGTGGCCGCCGTGGCGACCACGCAGGCCGCCAGGGCCGCAATCCGTCTCCCCATGTGAAGCGCCTCCCGTTGAAGTACGAATCGAGACTACGGAGGCGAATAGGTCATTTCCGACAAGCGTGGATGGTTCCGTCGGACTACACTGTGGCGCGCCAGCCATAAGAACACTCAGCAGGGAGGTGACCGTGGCCCGGGAGATCCAGATCCTGTGCGTCCACGGCGTCGCTCATGGCGATGCCGACGCGCTCCTCGCACCGACGTGGACCGATGCGATCACCGCGGGGATCCGGCGGTGGAATCCGGACCTGGCGGTCCGCACCGACTTCCTGCGCTACGACGACCTCTTCGACCACGCCCCACTGAACGCGCTGGTGTACGGCGAGGCGCTCGCCAAGCTCATGGCGAGCGGCATCATCCACGGCATCGGCGACTGGTTCGCCGGCACGCGCGGCCTCGAGGATGTCCCGGACCGCGTGCGTTGGACCGCCGGGATGATCGCGCAGTGGGCGTCCGAGGATGACCTGCGCGAACGCCTGCGCGCGCGGCTCCTCGCGGCGATGCAGGCCAAGGAGTACGACGTGGTGTGCGCGCACAGCCTCGGCTCGCTCGTGTCCTACGACGCGTTCGCCCGCAACCCGGAGGCGCTCGCGGACAAGGTTTTCGTTTCCGTGGGCTCGCAGATCGGCAACCCGTTCGTGCGGGACTGCTTCGCCGGGCGCATCACGGGGCTCGCCCGCGCACGCATGTGGTACCACCTCTACAACCGAACCGACCACGTATTCACTTCCCACGTGCGGGTAAGGGCGGAGAACTTCACCGAGGTCTCGACCGACTTCGACAAGCCCGACGATGCGGCGAACCACGATGCGCTCGCCTACTTCAACCATCCGAACACGCAGGAGCGCGTGTGGCAGGCGCTCTCGGGCACGGCAGTGGCGCGGTCGATCGCGCGCACGTTCAACAAGATGAAGGCGGTATCTCGCCGCCCGGACCGGCGGGCGCTGCTGGTGGGGATCAACTCCTATCCCCAGCCCGCCTACCGGCTCGAGGGCTGCGTGAACGACGTCTTCCTCATGAGCTCGCTGCTGCAGGAGTGCGGCCTGGAGGCCGACGAGATCCGCGTGGTGCTGGACGACCGCGCGACCACCGCCAACATCCTCGAGCGCATGCACTGGCTGCTCGACGACGTGCCGCCGGGCGGGGAGAGGGTGCTGTTCTACTCGGGCCATGGCGCGCAATTGCCCGCGTACAACTTGGGGGGCGAGGTCGATCACCTCGACGAGTGCCTCGTGCCGTGGGACTTCGACTGGAACCCGGTGCACGCGATCCGCGACAAGCAGTTCCTGGAGTTCTACAGCCAGCTCGCCTACGACACGCGCTTCGTGGCGATCTTCGATTGCTGCCATTCGGGCGGCATGACGCGCGATGGCGGGCCGCGCATCCGCGGCCTCTCGCCGCCGGACGACATCCGGCACCGCGCGATCGAATGGAACGCGCGCCTCGGCATGTGGCAGGCGCGACAGCTGCCGACGCTCAACCGCTCGCTCGCGCGGTCGCGGGTCGGCGACGATTACCTCGGCTCGAACGGCGCCACCTACCGGCTTTGCCGTGGCGTGCCGTTGCGCGGGCTCGAGAACCGCGACTACGACCGCGAGCGCAAGGCGCTGCGGCACAAGGGACCGTACCTGCCGGTGATCCTCGAGGCCTGCGGCGAGGACCAGCTCTCGTACGAGTACCGCGACGGCGCCGCATCCTTCGGCGCGTTCACGTTCTCGCTCGCGAAGGAGCTGCGCCAGTCGCGCAACGAGGGGCGCAACGTGAGCTTCCAGGCGCTGGTGAAGCTCACGGCCGCCCGCCTGCAGGCGCTCAACTACCAGCAGACTCCCGCCCTCGTCGGCCCGCCGCGCATCGTGAGGCACGCCATCCCGTGGGCGAAGGCTACTTGAACGCGACGGCCGGATGGCTCACGAAGTGGTAGAGGTTGGCGGGGGCGGTGACGCCGAGGCCCACATCGCGGACGCGAAGCTCTGGCGTGTCGGCGCTCGCGCTCAGCGCGACCGGGACGCCGCGCGGCGGAGCGAGGCCGAGCGCGCGTGAGGTTTCGCCGAGCAGCAGCGTGCCGAACGTGACCGAGAAGCGGCCGCACCACGGCACGCGGTATTGGTCGGGATTCGCGGGATCCACCACCGTCGAATAGAAAGTGCGCGCACCCTGCGGCGAGAAGTGGCCGCCGAGGGTGTCGCGCAGGAGCTTGCGGTCGAAGTCCATGGCCTTGCGCAGCGCCTCCACGCCGCCCGCGCCATAGGGCACGTACTTGAAGTCCTCGCCGTAATGCACGCCGTCCGTCGAGATCACGATCGCCACGTCCCGCCCGAGCTTCCAGCCGCGCTTCTGCATCGATGCGGCGAGCGCCGCTCCGAGCCGTGATGCCATGTCGGAGAACCGTTCGAACGACGCTACCGGCACGATGACCGGCACGATCTCGACGTCGCGCCGCGCATGCTTGAGGAAATAGGCGATCGCCTCGAGGCTGTGCTCGCTGTCGTGGGCGGCGTTGTCCTGCACCGCCATGTCCCGGGGCATCGCGGCGAGCAGCTCCTCGCGAAGCGCCGACACGGCGATCTCGCCATCGGGTGAGCGCCATGCGCGATAGGCGTCGAAGACCAGGTGATCGCGCTCCTCGTACTTCCGGTAGCGGTGGAAGACGCCGACCATGATCACGGTCTTCGCCGTGACGAGCGGGAAGATCTCGCGATAGACGCGGGCGGCGTAGATGTAGTCGTCGTGAGGCCCGATCACTCCGAGTACGCCGGGTTCGACTTTCTCGCCAAACGATTCGGGGCGAGGCCCCTGTGCCGCAAGCTCCCACACCTTCGCCATCGCCTCCGGAGTGCTGGCGAATCCCACGGTATCGAGCTGTCCCCGGAGGTCGCCGGACGATGGAATTCCCATTTGGGCGGGCATGGGCGAAAGCGTAGCGCATCGGCGCGTCGCTACCGGGCGACGCTCCGTTCGGGCCATACCACTCGGCGGGGCGCCCCGAACTCCCAGCCCGCGCGGGTTCCAACAAGAGATAACCCGTGGAGGAGACCCTCATGAACCGCAAGATCCAAGCCCTCGTCGTTGCCGTTGGCGCCGCGTGTGCCGCCCCCGCGTTCGCCGAGGTGGTGGAGGTCTACACCATTCCCACCGGACGCGACGTCTACTACGCGCCCTCGGCCTCGACGACGTATGTGCCGGCGCCGGGCGGAACGTACTACTACGTCCCGGAGCCGCGCTATTACTACGTGGAGCCCGCCGCCACCACGACCACGTACGTGTACACCGAGCCCGCGATCACCGTGGAAGCGCCGCGCTACTACAACGACGACCAGCGGATCACCGCCGACGTCGTGGACTCGATCGCGAGCGACCCGCGCATCCGCGGCAACATCGGCGTATCGACCTACCGCAACAACGTCGAGCTCACCGGACGCGTGACGACCGCCGGGCAGCGGGACCTCGCCGGCCAGGCCGCCAGCAGGGTGGACGGCGTGGACGAGGTGACGAACCTCATCAAGCCGCGCGTCGGCTCCGGCTTCTGACGGGCGCGCGTCAAGCCGTTGGAAAGAGGCGGCGGTACACGATGAAGCCCGAGCGTTCGGCGACCTGGTCGTAGAGGCGCTGGGCGCTGGCGTTGGACTCGTGTGTCTGCCAGTACACGCGCGCGGCTCCGGCCCGCGCCGCGCGCCCGTACACCGCTTCAATGAGCGCGCGCCCCACGCCCTTGCCGCGGCTCGCCGGGGTGGTGAACAGGTCCTGCAGGTAGCAGTTGTCCGCGATCGCGGTGGTGCTGCGATGGAAGAGGTAGTGCGCGAGCCCGATCAGGTTTCCATCCTCTTCGGCGACAAGCGCGTGCACGGGCTCGTCGGCATCGTGGATGCGCGCCCAGGTGGTCACGACGACGGCCGGTGAGAGCGCCGTCGGCCCCTCGCGCCCGTAGAACGCGTTGTAGCCGTCGAAGAGGACCTTCCACGGCTCGTAGTCGCCGAAGCGCGGCGCGCGGATCGTGAACACTGGCATGGCGCCAGTGTACGATCCGCGCGCGAATCGCGTCAGCCGTGGCCGCGGGCGTAGTCGAGCATGCCCTGGAAGTCCACCACCACCGCCGGCTCGTTCCCCACGACCCACGCATCGTGGCCCGAGGGCAGCAACGAGACGTCGCCGGGCTTGCAGTCGAACTCCGAGCCGTCGTCCATCTTGATGCGCAACACTCCGGCTACGTGGTACTGGAAGTGCGGCGCCTCGCAGCTCCTGGTCTTCGCGATCGGCTGCACCGACGTGGCCCAGCGCCAGCCGGGCTCGAAGATCGCCCGGCCGATGGTCGCGCCGCCGATGTTGATCAGCTCGACGCGGCCCTGGGGAAACTCGCGGACCTCGTCGGCCTTGCCGAAGTTCTTGAGCTCGGCATCATGCAGGTGAGCGTGTCCCATGGCGGCCCCTCAGTTCTTCTCGGCCGCGACGACCCAGTTCTCGAGCGGCGACTTGCCGGACCGCTCCATCATGACCGTGGCGTCCAGCTTGGAGCCGCGGATCACGCCGCTCCACATGAGCTTGCCGTACTTGGCGCTCTGCGTCTCGGCCTCGAAGCGCGTGGAGTCGCCCGCGGGCACCACCTTGTACGGCGCATCCGAGTAGCCATAGCGGTCGCATGCCGTCGAGCGGAACCGCCCGTTCTTGAAGGTCAACGTGTCGGCGTCGCCCGAAGTCTTGCCGCGCTCGAGGAATACGCCCTGGAACGTGCGACCGTCGAGCGACTGCGCCGCGACCGACGCGGGCACGACGCCCAGCGCCATGATGCCCAGAAGGGATGAGAGTCTCATTGGGGCCTCCTTGCGATGAATGGGAGGCCATCGTGCCGCCGCGCACGCGCCAGCGGAATGGAGAGGATTGCGTACTAGACGCCGAGGTCGGCGAGGAGCTTTTCGGCGATAGCCCGGAAGCGCGCCGGGTCGGAGTACGAGCGCGAGATCATCATCGCGCCCTCGAGCGATCCCACCAGCGCCTGGGCGGCCTCGGCGGGCGTGCCGGCGAACTTCACCGACTTCTCCTTCTTGCCCTGCTTGAGGACCGCCACCAGCCAGCGCTCGTTCTCGTCGAAGAAGTGGCGCAGGTCGGCGCGCATCGGCTCCGGGAGAGTGCCGAACTCCGCGGCGAGCATCCCGCACAGGCACATCCGGTCCGCGCGCACGACGTCGGTATAGATCTGCGCGTAGCGGCGCAGCTTGTCGCGGGCGTCCTTTGCCTCCGCGTCGATCCTGGAGAGCGCCGCGAGGAAGTTCTTCTCGTAGCGCTCGATGAGGCGCTTGCCGAGGTCGGCCTTGCCGGGAAAGTGGTAGTGCAGGCTCGCCTTCGTGACGTGCAGCGCCTGGGCGATGTCGGCGTAGCTGAAGCCGTTGAAGCCGCGCGTCTGCACCAGGCGCTCGGCGACGTCGAGGATGCGCTGCGGGGTGTCCAAGGTGGCGACCATGGCGAGAGTATTGCCTACTTACCTACTGGTTGACAAGTCACTTACCTACTGGTAAATAGGCAGGACCATGTGGGCACCGATCGACGTCCTGGGCTCGATCATCGAAGGCACGGCCTCCGGGGGGTGCTTCGCGCGCCACGGCGTGGCGAGCCTGCCGCGACTCGTGCCGAGCGAACTGACCACGCTGTCCATCTGCGACCTGGACACGGGCCACCGCAGCGTCGTGAGCGATCTTCCGGGCGCCATCGGGGCCCGCGAGATCGCCGCCTTCGACCGGCACTTCCATCAGCACCCGCTCGTGCGCGCCCACGGCCGCAACCCGCGCGCCATGACGAGCCGCCTGAGCGACGTGCTTCCCACTCCCACGTTCCGCGGCTTGGCCCTCTATGAAGACTACTATCGCGCGATCCGCATCGACCATGTCATGGCGGTGCCGATCCACGTCCGGAAGAACGTGATCGTGAGCTTCGTGCTCAACCGCAGCCGGCGCGACTTCAGCGATTGCGAGCGCGCCTGCCTCGAGGCGCTGCGCCCCCACCTGGGAAGCCTGTACCGGCTGAGCCGCGCCGCCGAGGGCCCGCAGGCCGCGTGGGGCGTTCCGCCGGCGGACCCGGCCACGGGCGAGGCGGGTCTCACGGAGCGGGAATGCGAGGTCCTGCGGTGGCTCTCCGGCGGCAAGACCGATCGCGACATCGCGGCGATCCTGGGCATCAGCCCGAGGACGGTGCACAAGCACCTGCAGCGGATCTACGAGAAGCTCGGCGTGGAGACGCGCACCGCCGCCTGCGCGCGCTACTTCTTCTCCACTACAACGCGCCCTTCCTTCACGTAGACGCGGTAGCGGTTCTTGTCCTTGCAGGTGGCCACGAAGTCGTTGTCGCCCTGCACGGCGTAGCTCACGACCTCGCCGCACGGCTTGCCGTTGAGCGCGATCACCGCGGTGAGGTCCTGCTTCTGCTTGGGATCGGCCGCGGCCAGCGCCGTGGCGGCCGCGCACGTGGCGAGAAGGATGGCGAAGGTTCTCATCGGGCCTCCTACGAGGTGTACCTGGCGAATTTGTCCTGGTCGGCAAGGACGCCCCAGATCGACTCGCGCGAGGCGTTGATGTCGCGCGCGAGCGCGCCGTCCTTGTCCTGCAGCAGCGAGAGCACTTTCATGAGCAGCAGCTCGAACGCGGGGCGCAGCTCGCCCAGCGTGGGCGGACGCTGCCCGCCGTGGAACGCCTTGAACCGACCGACCAGGTCGTCCACCTGGTTCTTGAGCGAGAGCTTGGTGAGCACGCCGATCGCGCTCGTGTCCTTGAGGCGGTCCTCGAGCGACTTGAGGTCCAGCGGCGGCGGTGCGGCGGGCTTCGCTGCGGGCGCGGCAGGCGTCGGCGCTGGCGCCGCGACCTTTGGCGCGGGCGGTGCAGGCTTCGGTGGTGCCTTGGGCGCGGCTTGCTCGGGAGCGGTCGCGACCTTCTCGGGTGCAGGTGAAGGTGCCGGTGCGGCCGCTGGCGCTGCGGCGGGCATCTGCGCCGGCGGCGAAGATGGCGCTGCGGGTTGCGCGGCGACGGCGATCTTCGGCGGCGGCGCCTCGGGCGCGGGCGGCGGCGCCGACGCGGTGCAGCCGGACAGCACCACGAGCGCGGCGATGGATCGGGCTCTCATGATCGAGAGATTACCTCGCGGCGTACCATCGCGGCATGGACATCAAGGCGAACTTCTCCGGCTCGATGCCGGGCAACTACGACCGCTACCTCGGACCCGCGTGGTTCGATGCGTTCGGCAAGGACCTGGCCGCGCGCCTGCCCGCGAAGCCGCCGGGCGACGTGCTCGAGATCGCGTGCGGCACCGGGCTCGTCACCGCGTACCTGCGCGACCGGCTCGATCCATCCGTGCGCCTCATCGCCACCGACATCAGCAAGTCGATGGTCGATTACGCGCGCGAGAAGCTGAAGGATCGCCGCGGCATCGAGTTTCGCGAGGCCGACGCGATGAAGCTGCCGTTCGGCGACGGCGAGTTCGGCGCCGTGGTGTGCGCCTTCGGCGCCATGTACTTTCCCGACAAGGCGCTCGGGCTGCGCGAGATCCGGCGGGTGCTCAAACCCCGGGGCGTGCTTGCGTTCAACGTCTTCGACCGCAAGGAAGAGAACCCCGCGTCCCAGGCGTGCGGCGCGGTCTTCGAGGAGCTCTTCCCGGACGACTCGGGTGCCCGGTTCGATACGCCGTACATGCTCGCCGACACGGCGCTGCTGTGGCGGCTCGTCGAAGCGGCGCGATTCGACTCGATCGCCATCGAAACCCGGAAGGTCGCGATCCAGGGCGTGCGCGCCCGGGATCTCGCGACGGGCCAGATCCGGGGATCGCCGCGCGTGGCCCTGGTGGAGCAGCGCGGGCTGTCGGCCGAGATGGTCATCGAGCGCGTGGCGGCGAGGCTCACCGCCGCCGGCGGCGATCCGTTCCAGAGCACGGCGCAGTGCCTCGTGGTCGAGGCGAAGGCCACGCCCTAGCGCACGAACCCGTACGCGAGGGCCAGGCCGATCGCGACCAGGGCCACGATCCCCCAGGCCCCGCTGCTTTCTCGCGGCACCTCGCCGGGCGACAGGCCCGGCCGGCGCAACGGCAAATTGGCCTGGGGATGCGCATGCATCCTCACCGGCGCGACGGGCTGGGAGGCGGCGGGCCGCGCCGCCGCCGCGCTCGCCTTCCCCTGCAGCACGTTGGCGATCGCCTGCGCGGTGCCCGCCACGCCCTTCATCTTGTCGAGCATCTCGACCATCGCCTTCGATTCGGCGAGGCCCATCTTCGTGCCCTCGCGCAGCAGGCGGATCGCCTCGATCTTGTTGCCCTGCTTGAGCGCCTCGAGGACGCCGGGTGGAATCTGGGGACGCTGGGGGTTGGCCATGCTCGTACTGTAGCGCGACCGGCTTGTAAGCTTCAGGACATCCTGGCGACCTATAGTCGGCTCCCCACCCCAACAACCAGAAAGGAACACACCATGCAGAAACGCCACCTGCTGGCCCTCGCCGGCGCCGCGATCCTTTCCTCCGCCGTAACGTGGGCCGAAACGCCCGGCCAGGTCTACATGAACAGCGCCGACATCAAGTTTGGCGACGGCCCGCCGGGCCTGCCCAAGGGCGCGAAGATGGCCGTGCTGCTCGGCGACCCGGGCAAGGAGGGCACCTTCGTCGCGCGCGCGGAATTCCCCGCCAATTACCGCATCCCTCCGCACTGGCATACGCAAGACGAGGACCTCACGGTCATCTCGGGCACGTTCTACCTCGCCGAGGGCGACAAGCTGGAAACTACCCACGCGCACGCGATCAAGGCGGGCGGCTTCCATCACCTGCCCGCGAAGACGCACCACTACGCGTACACGAAGGCAGCGACCATCGTGCAAATCAACGGCAAGGGACCCTTCGACATCACCTACATCGACCCGAAGGACGATCCCAGCAAGGCGGCGGCCGAGGCTCCGAAGAAGAAGTAGCCGCCCGGGTCGATCACTCGATCCGGATGCCGGCGGCCTTGATCTGCGGCGCCCACTTCTCGATCTCGGCCTTCTGGAACTGGGCCAGCGCTTCGGGCGCCTGCCGTTCGCGCGGCACGATGTCGAGGCCGAGATCCGAGAAGCGCGCGCGGACCGCCGGGTCCGCGAGCGCTTCCACCATCGCGGCGTTGAGCTTCGCGATCGCCTCCCTCGGCGTGCCCTTCGGCGCGAAGAAACCGAACCATCCCGGAAGGTGAAGCCCGGGAACGCCCGCTTCATCCACGCTCGGCACGCCCTCCACCACCGCTGAGCGCGCGGGCTGCAGCACGGCGAGCGCCTTGACCTTGCCGGCGCGGATCTGCGGCAGCGCGATCGCCGCCTGCACCATGAGCAGGTCGATGTGGCCCGCGATCACGTCCGTCATCGCGGGCCCGCCGCCCTTGTAGGGCACGAGCAGCACGCTGGTTCCCGTCATCTGCTGCAGCAGCACGGCGACGAGCTGCGCGGAGGCTTGCTGGTTGGTGAAGGTGACCTTGCCGGGATTGGCCTTCATGTACGCGACGAGCCCCATCAAATCGTCCGCGAGCCCGATGCGCGCCAGGATGAGCTGCGGGTTGATCGACAGCAGACCCACGGGCGCGAAGTCGGACTGGATGTCGTAGTCGAGCTTGTACACGGCGCCGTTGGCGACGAAGTTGTCCCACTGGCCCAGCACGAACGTGTATCCGTCGGGCTTCGCCGCGGCGACCCGCCGCGCGCCGATGCTGCCGCCGGCGCCACCCACGTTCTCCACGATCACCGTTTGTCCGAGCGACGTGGACATGCGCTGCGCCATGATCCGCGCGATGGCGTCGGTCGAGCCGCCGGGCGGGAATGGGCTCACCAGCGTGACGGTCCGCGTTGGAAACGACTGCGCGCTCGCGCACCCGACGAACGCCAGGATCGCGATCCAGAGAACAAAGAGGCGAGCTTTCATCTTCCAGACTCCCGTCAAGACGTGACCTGCGCTCACGGCAGCCCCATCGCCGTCGAGTCTACTTGAGCCCGTGTTGGTTACAATCCCCGCTAATGCCGCTTCACGCGGCGGGAGAAGCCAAAACTTGGCCGCAGACGATCGAGCCGATCCTGCACCGGATCTCGGCACCACCGTCCTCATCCGGGCAGGCGCGCCCGGGCCCGGTGCCGCGACCGAGGACGGACGCGCCCATTACCTGGTAGTCGTCGCCGGCGAGCGCGCGGGATTGCGCGTCGAGCTGGGTCAAAAGCCCGTGGTCATCGGGCGCGTGCCGCCCGCGGACATGGTCATCGACGATTCGCAGATTTCACGCAAGCACTGCCGCGTGAGCCTGGTGCTGGACGAGGTGTACGTGGCCGACCTGGGCTCCTCGAACGGCACGATGGTCGACGGCAAGCGCATCCCGCACACGGCCTTGCTGCCCGCCGGGGCACGGCTCCAGATCGGCGGGCACCTCCTCGAGCACGAGTTTCGCAGCCGCAAGGAGATCGAAGCCTCGAAGGAGCTCGATCGCGACCTCGAGAGCGCGCGCCGCTATGTGCATTCGCTCATTCCGGCGCCGCTCGCCGAGGGGCCGATGCGCACCGAGTGGATCCTGCTGCCGTCGGCGCGCCTGGGCGGGGACGTGTTCGGATACCACCAGCTCGATGCGCGCACCGTCGCCATGTTCCTGCTCGACGTGTCCGGGCACGGAACGGGTGCGGCGATGCACGCGGTCTCGGTGACGAACATCCTGCGCCGGGATGCGTTGCCCGGCGTCGACATGCGCGATCCGGCGAGGGTCGCCGCGTACGTGAACACGCTCTTCCAGATGAGCACCCACGGCGGGATGTACCTGACCCTCTGGTACGGCGTGTACGACGTGGAAACGCGCACGCTCCATTACTGCTCTGCCGGCCACCATCCCAGCTATCTCGTCTCCGAGCCGCGCGAGCGCGCCATCGCGCTCAAGACGGACAACATCGTCATTGGCGCCACGCTCGCGTTCGAGTTCGAGTCGGCGAGCGTCCAGGTGCCCCCCGGAAGCCGGCTTTACGTCTTCAGCGACGGAGTCTTCGAGATCGAGACGAAAACCGGCGAGCAGTGGGGCCTGGACCAGGTCATCCCGCTGATCGTGGAGCCCCCGGTCGCGGGGATGACCGAGCCGGAGAGGCTGCTGCGGACCATTCGCGGGCACGCAAAGAGCCCGGATTTCGACGACGACTTCACGGTTCTGGTCGCGACGTTTCCCTAGGCACGATTCGCCGGCGCAGCACCAGGCGATTGCGCCCCGCGACGCGCTGGTACTCCATGCTGTTCGTGAGCGCGCGCACGAATGCCACGCCAAGCCCGCCGTGCTTGCGCTCCTCGAGCGTGCCTTCGAGCACGGGCGCCGCAGCCTGGGTCGGATCGTAGGCGTCGCCATCGTCCTCGATCTCGAGGCGGATCTCGCCCGCCGAAAGCTCGAGCGTCACCGCGATCTCGTGGGATGCGGCGCCGGCGAGGCCGTGGCGGATGCAGTTGCTGAGGATCTCGTCGAGCACGACGTGGATCGCGTTGGCATCCTCGTCCGCCAGGCCATGGCGCGCGCGGAACTCGTCCACCAAGGCGGCGGCGCGGCGCATCTCGGACAACTTGCTGTCGATCACCAGGCGCATCATTGGCGCACGCTGCGAAAAGGGGTTGTCCGGACGAGCCGATGATAGACCCTTGCAATGACCCCGTCGCCAAGGCATCCTGTGCCCGTCCCGTGCAGAGCGAAAGCCGCCATGACCGACACGACCATCAGCACCACCATCGTCCACGAAGACATCGGCGAAGAGCTGCGCCGCATCGTGATCACCGGCCGCCTCGACACGCCGGGGACGGAGGAAATCGCCCCGGCGCTGCATGAGCTCGCGGCGGCGCCGATGAGAGCCGTGATCGTGGACCTGTCCATGGTCCCGTTCGCCGCCTCCATCGCGATCGGGCAGCTCATCGCCACGGGGCAGGAGGTGAAGGCTCGCGGCGGACACATGGTGCTGCTCGCCAGTGCGACCGGGGCCGTCATGATGACCCTGAAGATGGGGGCGATCGACCGGGTGATCCCGGTATTCCAGACCTTGCCGGATGCCCATGTGGGCGCGCTCCGCGGGTTCTAGCGCCGGGCCCTACGCCGTCCAGTCGAGCACGACCT
>Ga0136846_1227839_pt1 | contig 17153 bp, 17 predicted proteins | sample HopSoiMetagenom2_FD_96841 | JGI IMG/M metagenome (GOLD analysis project Ga0136846, IMG submission 96841) | Grasslands soil microbial communities from Hopland, California, USA - 2 Assembly 2016 (version 4) | ecosystem: Environmental > Terrestrial > Soil > Grasslands | place: USA: Hopland...
CCCAACACGATCAAGTCGACGGTGCACTCGGTCTACCGCAAGCTGGGCACTTCCTCCCGGCGGCAGGCAGTCTCCCGATTGCGCGACCTCGGCCTCCTCGAGACCTGACGGGCGTCGCTTTCCCCGTCGTACCGAACGACTCGGATCTCTCGAGGTTTACGCAAACTGAAACTTGCCGCGCTGATGAGCACACTGTGCGTGCGATAACCTCGTCGCGTCCGCGACGCCGACGGCGAGGAGACAGTGTGACGAACCAGCCGATCGGCGACGGCGGGCTGATCGCACAGGGGATCGACACGACCCAACCGAGTGTCGCCCGGGTGTACGACTACTTCCTCGGCGGCAAGGACAACTACGAGTCCGACCGCGAGCTCTACCGGCAGATCATGAAGATCGCGCCCGAGGCACCCGAGTGGGCCCGGGTGAACCGGAGTTGGCTGGGCCGGATGATCGGCTGGCTGGCCGGCCAGGCCGGCGTGGAGCGCTTCCTGGATGCGGGCTCCGGGCTGCCGACGGCGCAGAACACCCACCAGATCGCCCAGGCGCACAACCCGGCCGCCTCGGTGGTGTACATCGATCGCGACCCATCGGTGGCCGCGCACGGGCGGGCCCTGCTGTTGGACAACGACCGTACGCACTTTGCGGCCGCCGACCTGACCCGGCCCGACGACGTGCTGACCGACCCGGCCGTCAAAGCGATGCTCGCGGACGGTCGGCCGGTCGGGCTGGTGATGGCGCTGATGCTGCATTACCTCGAGGACCTCGACGAGGCCCAGGCGATCCTCCGGCAGTATGTCGACGCCCTCCCCCCGGGGTCGTACCTGGCGATCAGTCACGCCTGCAATCCGCGCGACGGCGGCGCGATCGACCAGATGGCGACCGAGCTCATGGAGAAGGTCAAGCCGGCCTTCCCGACCCTGACCTTCCGGACCGTCGAGGAGATCGGCTCACTGTTCGGCGGGCTGGAGCTTCTGGATCCCGGCGTGGTCCGCCTGGCCGAGTGGCATCCGCCCGGAGCCGCGGCTGCGCCCGAGGACGACGTGCTGGCCGATGCCCGGGACATCATCTACGGCGGCGTCGCTCGCAAGGCTTGAGTCGCCGGCCGGCCAGAGCGCGGCCCGTCAGAGGTTGGCGAGGTAGTCGGCGTTGCCGCGGATGGCGGCTTCGTACCGCTTGATCTCGGGGCTGTCCACCCGGTCTGCGATGACCAGCAGCAGGGTGGCGAGCGCCTTGTCCTTGTGACCGGCCGCGTGCAGGGTGAGCGACTTGAACACCCGCAACGAGTCCGACTCCGGGAACTCGGCGCACGCCTGCTTGAACACATCCAGCGACTCGTCGAACCGGTCGATGTTGCGCAGGGTGCTGCCGTACTGCAGCAGGCACTTCCGGCGCGTCTCCCCGGTCAGAGCCGGCAGCGCGCGCTCGTAGTACCCGATCGCCTTCTCCTCCTGGCCGTCGGTGTCGTACGAGCCGCCGACCTCGTACAGCACGTACGGGTTGTCCGGGTGCTCGGTCAGCAGCTTCTCGAAGAAGTCGATCGTCGGCCGCATGTTGTCCCGGTCCCGGCGCGCGAAGCCCGCCTCGATCGTCGCAGCCAACTCCGGCGTGAGTTCAGTCGTCACTCGTCCATCATGCCGCGCCTGGCGGGTCCGGCTCGGACCGGCTTTGCTGCCACGGCCAGGAGCCGGAGATCTCCACCTCGAGGGCGAAGCTGAGGACGACCCGGATCAGCACGATCAGACCGAGCACCAGCACATTCTGGAGCGACGTGTCGACGATGATCGTGCGGATGATGTCGCCGACGATCAGGATCTCGAGGCCGAGCAGAATCACCCGGCCGAGGTTGACCCGGAGCTCTTGATAGCTGCCCGTGCCTTTGCGCAGGACGTCGTACGCGTAGCGGATGAGGACGGCGGCGAGGCCGATGGCCATGATGAACACACCGGTGCCCTCGATGACCCGGGCGACATCGGCGAACACCGCCTGGAAGTCCACCGTCCACAACTACCAGTCAGGCAGCGCTTTCCGCAGTCGCCTCGCCGGGGCGGATGTTCTGGTTCAGGTGGAAGACGTTGGCCGGGTCGTACGCCGTCTTCAGCGCAACCAGCCGCTCCAGCTTGGCCGGCGGGAACGCGCGGCTGATCGAGTCGCCGTTCAACGTGTTCACGTACGCCCCGTCCGCGTATGGCGCCAACGTCGCGGCGTATTCCCGGATCCGAGCGATCCGGGCCTCGTCCTCGGCCGGGTCGTCCCAGCGCGACGCGGTGACGAACTCGAACAGCGTGTCCCGATGACTGAAGGCCGCGTCCTCATCCGGTACGTCGGCGATCGCACCGCCGTACGCCTGCAAACTCGCGGACACCCCGGGCGTCGCCAGCAAGGCACGGATCGCCTCGTCGGGCAACGCCTTGAAATAGTGCCCCTTCCAGTAGCGGCGGTACCGATGTCCCTGCACGCTGTCGTCACGCCTCTGCAGCTCCAGGTACGTCGTCTCCTCGACGACCTCACTGCGCACGGGCCCCAGCGCGCGGAACGCGGGCAGCAACGAGTACCCGCCCTCGCCGACCCAGACATACCCGACGGTCACCGAATCCGGCGTGATGCTCGCGGTGAAGGTCGCCTGCCGTGGCGCCTGCTCGTTCAGCTCCCGCCAGCCCCGCAGGACGTGGAACCCGGCCGACGCCGGGTACGTGAGCTCGACGATCACCGCGCGCGTCCCGACCTCGTGCAACCGGAACTCGAACATCGTGACGATCCCGAAGTTCCCGCCGCCGCCACGCAGGCCCCAGAACAGCTCGGCGTTCTCGTCCGCGCTCGCCCGCACGACGGCACCGTCCGCGGTCACGACCTCGTACGACACCACGTTGTCGCAGGCCAGACCGAACTGCCGCGCCAACCAGCCCATCCCGCCGCCGAGCGTCAAGCCACCGACGCCGGTGTGCGACACGTTCCCCGCGGTCGTGGCCAGACCGTACTTCTGCGCGGCCTTGTCCAGCTCACCCAGCAGTGCGCCACCCTGCACCCACGCCAGCTTGCGCGAAGGATCCACCCGGACCGCGTTCATCGGCGTCAGGTCGATCATCAGACCGCCCTCAGGCACGGCGAGACCGGCGATGTTGTGCCCGCCGCAGCGGACCGCGATCTCCAGGCCGGCCGCCCGGCCGAACCGGACCGCTTCGGCGACGTCCGCGGTGGTCTCGCACCGGGCGATCACCGCCGGGCGGCGGTCCACCATCGCGTTCCACACGGTCCGGGCCTCGTCGTACCCGGCGTCGCCGGGGCGCAGCATCGTGCTCATCGGTTTCTCCTCGTCGGTTGGTCTGTCCACCACCCTGACAGCGGAGCGGTACTCCGATAAGGTCCAGTTCCGTGAGCCGAATGAGGACCAGTTCCGGCGAACTGCTGGTCGAGCTCCGGCGCGACAACGGCGTACCGCTGCACCAGCAGCTCGAGAGCGGGATCCGGACCCGGATCCGGGGCGGTCTGTTGCGGGCCGACACCGTGATGCCGTCCACCCGGGCGCTCGCGCAGGACCTCGGCCTGTCCCGCGGCGTAGTCGTCGAGGCGTATCAGCAGCTGGTCGCCGAGGGATACCTGGTGACCCGTGCCGGTGGCTCCACGCAGGTGGCGGACATCGCGGTCGTCGAGCCGGCGATGACGCGGTCCGCGGTGAGCGGTCCGCCGCGGATCGACTTCCGCTACAGCCGGCCGGACGTCTCCCAGTTCCCCCGCGCTGCCTGGCTCCGTTCGGTACGCCGGGTGTTGAACGAGACGCCGTACCGCAGCCTGGCCTATATCGACGGCCGCGGCACCCTCGAGCTCCGGACGGCGCTCGCCGACTACCTGAACAGAGTCCGCGGTACGGCGGCCGGCCCGGAGAACATGCTGATCTGCAACGGCTTCGCGCAGGGATCGCGGCTGCTGCTGACGGTGCTGGCCGCGCAGGGCTATCGGCGGCTGGCGGTCGAGGATCCGTCCGACAATGATCTGCGCGAAGTCGCCGCGGCGGCCTGGCTCGAGGTGGTCGGCGTCCCGGTGACGGAGTCGGGGATCGACGTCGAGGCGCTCGAGCAGTCCGGCGCGGACGTCGTCCTGGTGACGGCCGCTCATCAGTTCCCGACCGGTGCGGTCGCGTCCGCGGAGACCCGGGCGGCGCTGGTGGCGTGGGCGGCCGGGCGGGACCGGCTGGTGATCGAGGACGACTACGACGCGGAGTACCGCTACGACCGGGAGCCGATCGGCGCGATCCAGGGTCTGGCGCCCGATCGAGTGGCGTACGCCGGGACCGCGAGCAAGACCCTGGCGCCCGGGCTCCGGCTGGGGTGGCTGATCCTGCCGGCGCGGTTGGTGGAGCCGATGGCGCAGGCGAAGTTGATGGACGATCGCGGGTCGCCGGTGTTCGACCAGTTGGCGTTCGCGGACTTCGTGGCGCGGGGTGAGTTCGACAGACACCTGCGCCGGATGCGGCCGCGGTACCGGGCGCTGCGGGACACGTTGGTCGAACAGCTGACGATCCGGTTGCCCGAGTTCAAACCGGTCGGAGTGTCCGCCGGGCTGCACGTGTTGGCCTGGTTGCCGCCGGAGCTGAGTGAGGAGGCCGTGCGGGCGGCGGCATCGGAGCGCGGGCTCGGGGTCTACGGACTCGCGCCGTACTGGGTGTCCGGTCCGGGTCCGGCCGGGCTGGTGTTCGGCTACGGCTCGCTCACCCGCAAAGAAGTTGTCGAAGGCATCGATCTGCTGGCGGAAGTGATCTCGGACCTCCGCGGTTGAATAACTATCCACTCGATTGCAAGTCGATTCGAACTGTTCTACGCTTGGTGAAATGATCGCCGCAGCTCGGATCGACTCCCTGATGAACCAAGGCTGGCCCGCCGCGCACAGCACCGAACTGGACGGCTGGGTCGTCCGCCGCAACGCCGGAGTCACCCTGCGAGCGAACTCCGTGTTGCCGGCCGGCGCGCCGTTCGACCTCGGCAAGGCCTTGGACTACGTGGAAAACCTGTACGCCGCGCACGACATCGCGCCGTCGTTCCAGATCAGCCCGGCGGTGCAGCCCAGCGACCTGGACGCCCAGCTCGAGGCGCGCGGGTACGAGGTGCGCAATCCGACGCTGGTCCAGTGCGCCGAGATCTCCGACGTACTCGCGAAGCTGCCGGCGTCGGCGGTGGAGGTGAATATTTCCACGGCACCCACCGCCGACTGGTTGGACTGCTGGTGGGCCATCGACGGTCGTGACGGCGGCGAGGCCGCGCGAACCGCCGCCGAGCAGATCCTGACCCGCGGGAGGGCGTTGTACGCGGTGGTCCCCGACGGCGAGAGCGCGAAGGCGATCGGCCGGCTCGCGCTCGTCGACGACGCGGCAGGGCTGTACTGCCTCGCCGTCGACGAACGCTTCCGCCGCCAGGGCCTGGCCTCCGCGATCATCCACGCTTTGTTGCACGCGGCAACGACCAGTGGGGTCAGGTGGGTCTGGTTGAGTGTGCTGGAGAACAACACCGCCGCCCGCACGCTTTACGACCACCTGGGCTTCCGCACCGCCTCGCGGTACCACTACCGCGTCAAAGGGTGAGCTTCTCCAGGTGGTCGAGGAGGATGAACTCGGCGCCGGTTCGCTCGACGGAGGCGCGGAGAGGCGCCAGGTCGGTCCACGGGACGCCCGGTCGATCGAGCGGCTGGTCGAAGTCGTCCCAGTGGGTCGCGATCACCTTCCGGACCGGCTTGATGGTCTGCAGCAGGCGGTCGGTGATGCCCGGCTCGCCACCGGGAGCGGCGAACACGACGTCGACCTGCAGTCCGCGCAGTGCGTTCGGGTCGAAGTTCGCCGTACTCAGGCTGAGCATCCGCAGACCGCCGATCGTGATCACGTAGGCGAGCGTGCCGCCCTCGACCAGGTCCTCGATCACCCGCGGACGCGGTGGTACGCCGAACCGGTAGCCCGGATACGCGTAGGTGTGTCGCTTGCCACTGCACGAGTGGAGTGACGGGAACACCTCGATCGAGAAGCCTTCGAACGGGAGGTACTCACCGCCACGCACCGGCGACAGCAGGTCGGACGGCGTTCGCATCGCACGCAGCAGGTTGACGTGCGTCTCGGTGCCGAGAACCGTGGCCTGCGTCTTCTTCGCGACATACGGTACGTCGGACAGGTGGTCGTAGTGCCCGTGATGGACCAGGATCGCGTCCGCCGTACTCAGATGCCGGTCGATCACGTCCGGCTCGATCACCAGCTTGGTCTTCGGGTCCGCCCCCTCCGGGGTGAACGTGCCGGTCTTGAAGCGGGTCAGCCACGGATCGGTCAGTACGACGCTCTTGCCGCACCGGAACTGCCACGCGTGGTTCCCGAACCAGGTGATCTCCACCGGCTCACGCTGCGCCTCGGCGGTCGCCGCAGCGCCCTGGCTTTCGAACCCGACCACGCCGGCCGTCCCGATCACGCCGGCCGCTCCGACCGCGGCAGCCCCGGTCAGCATCCCTCTCCTACTCACCAACACGTTCTCACCTCTCGTTGTCCGGACCGTCAGTCAAGGTGAGGATGGCCGCCTCTGTCGAATATGCTCTTGCGCATGGGCCGATTGGCTGGAGGTATCACTGCAGGTCAGCCGGGTCATGCTGACTGAACGGCATCTACAGATCTTCATCGCGCTCGCCGAGGAACAGCACTTCGGCGACGCGGCCCGGGTCGTCGGCATCACCCAGCCTCCGCTGTCGCAGGGCCTGCGCCGGCTCGAGGCGCTGGTCGGTGCCAAGCTGTTCGAACGCGGCGCCGGCCGGGTCGAGCTCACTCCCGCGGGCGTCGCACTGCTGCCGTACGCCCGACGTGCGCTGACCTCGATCGAAGAGCTTCATCAGGCTGCGGTCTCGCGCGATCACGAAGGGCCCGAGATCCGGCTCGGTCTCGCGCCGGAGGTCCCACCATCTGCGGGAGCCGCCATGGCCGCGGCGTGCGGATCGGTGATCGCGGGCAGCCGGGTGACGGTGGTGACCGCCCCGACGAGTTCGCTGGTCAATCAGGTGAACACGGGCCGGTTGACGCTGGCCGCCGTACTGCATCCTGCTGTTCTGGACGGTCTGGAAGCAGGCCCGGTCACGTTGCTGCCGACCTGTGCGCTGGTCCCGGCGGGAGCTGCGCCCGATGGGGAAGCGGTCCCGCTGCGGAAGCTCGGTCGGTTACCGATCGCGGTGCGGCCGCGGGCCGAGGCGCCGGCGGCGCGGGATCTGTTCCTGGACACGTTGGCGTTGCATCGACCCGACGGCGGGACGGTTGTGGTCACGGACGAGCGGGCCGGGTTGGCAATGGCGGCCGCCGGCCAGGCGATCGTGGTGACCGCGGACCCGGCGCTGACCGCGCCGGGAGTCGGTCGGCATCCACTCGTGGACAACCCGCTGCCCTTGCGGCTGAGGCTCGTCTGGTCGCGGACGCGAACGCCGTTCCTGCGGCCGGCCGACGTGATGGCTGGGCTCACCGAAGCGTTGGTCGCCTCGTGAACGCGCGGATCCGCTCGCTGTTCGAGGATGCCGGCGTCCGCGGCTGGATGCATGCGGTGTCGCTCGACGATCCGCAGGCGACGGTCGAGCTGGACGCAGATGTCGTCGTACCGATGGCGTCGGTGTACAAGCTGCCATTGCTCGCCGGGTTCTGCCGGCTGGTGGACCTGGGGGAGCTCGATCCGCGGGAGCGGGTGACGCTCGAGCCGTCGGCGCGCACGGCCGGGCCGACCGGGCTGTCGGCGTTCGCGGATCCGGTCACGGTGTCGCTGCGGGATCTCGCGCTGTCGATGGCAACTGTGTCCGACAACGCGTCCGCGGATGCCCTACTCGACATCGTCGGGCTGCGGCGGCTGGCCGAGATCCTGGAGTCCTTCGGTCTGCAACGGACCTGGGTACGGCGAGGTACGGCGGCCAACCTCCGGGACCTGCAACGCCGGACGGGCGCGGACGATCCGGATGCGGCGCTCGCCGTACTCGCGGACAACGACCGGACCGACCCGGCCGGAGTGTACGAAGCGGCGAACGGGTCGGCGAGCACCCCGCGGGACATGACCTTGCTGCTGCGGCGGTTGTGGGCGGAAGAGCTGTTGTCGGCTGCGCAGACCGAGTTCGTCACGGCGACGATGCATCGGCAGATCTTCCTGCACCGGTTGGCATCCGGCTTCCCGCACGACGGCGTACGCGTCGCCGGGAAGACCGGAACCTTCGGCGCGCTCCGCCACGAAGTCGGCGTGGTCACCCTGCCTGGTGGCGCAGCCTTCGCGATCGCGGTCTACACGCTGGCCGCCCGAGGCGATTTCCGGCAGCCGCGCGTGGACGCGGCGATCGGCGAGGTCGCGCGAGTGGCCGTCGACCTCCTGCGTTAGACGATCGCGTACGCGTCGATCTCCAGCAGAGCGTCCGGGCTGAACAACGCCACCACCTGCACCGCCGTACCCGCCGGCTTGGCGCCCGGTAGGTACCTGTCCCGGACAGCGCGGATCGCCGGCAGGTAGGCCATGTCGGTGACGTAGAAGTTCAGCTTCACCACGTCCTCGAACGTCGCACCGGCGGCCTTGAGGGAGGCGTCCAGGTTCGCGAACACCTGCTCGGCCTGCGCGCCCGCGTCCCCGATGCCGACGAAGTTGCCGTCGCCGTCCAGGGCAACCTGCCCGGCGATCGCGACCCATTGCCCCGGCCCGGTCACCACATGGCTGTAACCGTTGCCCGGAGCAACACCGTCCGGCCGCGGAAACGAAAGCTTGCTCAAAGTTCCTCCAGAGATCGACCCGCCCATCCTCGTCCCCGCCGCACCACCGGCGCCAGGGGATATCGCCGTACCGATGAACGGGTAGTGGTCCGCCGGCCGTGGCCGCCTCCGCCGTGCTCACGCTGTTGCTGCGCTCGCGGCGCGGCTGTGCGGTCGACCACTACCCGTTCATCGGTACGGCGGACCTCGTCGAGCGGGTGCACACACCGCGAAACGGGGGTTGAGAAACCGGTTTCCGTCGGGAGAGGATACGGGGGTGGGACGGACACCTAAGGACTCGATCACGATTGCCGACGTGGCGCGCGCGGCGGAGGTGTCGCGGGCAACCGTGTCGCGGGTGATGAACGGACGCCTGAGCGTGGCGCCGGAGATCGTCGAGCGGGTCCGGGCCGCCGCGGACCGGCTGAACTACCGGCCGAGCGACCTGGCCCGGAGCCTCTCCCTGGGCCGCACCAATATGGTCGCGCTGGTTGTCCCGGACCTCGGCAACCCGCTGTTCCAGCAGATCCTGCGCGGAATCACGAACGCGTCGGCCGCGGCCGGTTACCGGGTGCTGGTCGCAGAGACCGACGAGGACCCGACCGCCGAGGCCGCGATCGCGATCGAGGCGCGGCGGCGGTGCGACGCGCTGATCATGGTCTCGCCGCGGATGGACGAGCAGAGCCTGCTCGAGCTGCTGCCGCAGGTGCAGCCGGTGATCCTGGTCAACCGGGAGGGTCCGGCGGACGTCCCGGCCGTGGTGGTCGACTACGGCCGCGGCGTCCGGATCGTCGTGGACCACCTGGTCGGGCTGGGGCACCGGCGCCTCGCGTTCTTGTCCGGGCCGGCAGCCAGTGCGTCGAACGTCCTGCGGCTGCGGGCGCTCGACGTAGCGGAGCGCGAGATCCCCGGGCTGGAGATCGTCCGGCTCGAGTGCGGCCGTTCGATCGAGGACGGGTACGCCGCAGTGGAACGAGTGCTGGAGTCCCAGGTGACCGCCGTCGTTGCCTTCAACGATCTGGTGGCGTTCGGTCTCCTCGCCCGGCTCAATGAGGTCGGGGTCGCCGTACCGGCCGATCTGTCGGTGACCGGCATGGACGACATCGGGTTGTCGCGCTTCGCCGTACCGTCACTGACCACCGTTCGGGTTCCGCAGAAGGACCTGGGTGAGCTGGCCTGGCGGCGGCTGCACTCGACGATCGCGGGTGGTCCGGATGAGGTAGACGGCGTACCCGAGCTGCGGCTGGCGGTGCGGGCGAGCACTGGGCCGGTGCCGCAGGGGTCGCGGTTGCCGGGGGACACGCCGACCGGGCGGGTGGGCTGGCAGCAGCAGGGCGACATCTTCGTGCTGGGCAGTGATTCCGGGCTGCTCGCGCGCTACGAATTCGGACGGCGGATGCCGCAGGTGCATTCGCCGCGGCCGTACCTGCATCCGGTCCGGACGCTCGGCGGGCAGCCGCTGACCGAGGTCAGCCCGGTCGACCATCGGCATCACTACGGCGTCTCGCTGGCCGTCGCGTTGGTCAACGGTACGTCGCACTGGGGTGGCCGGACCTTCGTCCGCGGTCAGGGTCCGACGCTGCTGACCAACCACGGTCAGCAGCGCAGCCGCGGCGTGACGGCCGACGACCGTGAGCTCATCGACGACATCACCTGGTACGACGAGCAGGGCCGGCCGCAACTGGTCGAACGTCGTCGTCTCACCGGTGGCCTGCTCGCCGGCGGTTGGCGTCTCGACTGGCAGAGCGTCCTGACCGCCCGCTACGGATCGCTGAAGATCGAAAGCCCTGCCACGTCTGGACGAGCAGGAGCTGGGTACGGCGGGATCTTCTGGCGCCTGCCTTCGGCTGAGACGACGGTGCTGTCAGCTGATGGCGAGGGTCTCGAGGCCGCCTTCGGATCGACCAGCCCGTGGCTCGCCTTCGTGCAGGGCGACGTGACTCTGCTGCTGATCCAACCGGATGACGTGCGTCCGTGGTTCCTCCGGATCGAGGAGTACGTCGGCGCCTGCCCCGCGCTCGCCTGGGACAAGCCGCTCACTGTGCAGCCCAATCAGGAGCTGAGGCTGTCGCTGACCGCCCTCCTGCTGGATCGGTCGGTGGACCTGGTGGAAGCTAGAAGGTTGGCAGCCCAGTTGTAGGCGAGGAGGCCAGCGCGGACTGCCAGCGACGAGGCACGCGGCCGGCGAGGCGCGCGTTGCGGCCGGCCGAGACGGCGTCGCGCATCGCGGCCGCCATCAGCGCAGGCTTCTCGGCCCGGGTCACCGGCGTCGCGAGCATGACGGCGTCGCAGCCCAGCTCCATGGCCAGCGCCGCGTCGCTCGCCGTACCGATGCCGGCATCGACGATGACCGGGACGTTGGCCGCCTCCGCGATCAGCGCGAGGTTGTGCGGGTTGCGGATGCCGAGTGCGGAGCCGATCGGCGCGGCCAGCGGCATCACAGCGGCGCAGCCTGCCTGCTCGAGCCGGCGGGCGAGGATCGGGTCGTCGTTCGTGTACGGCAGCACGGTGAAACCGTCGGCCACCAAGGCGTCCACGGCGTCGAGCAGCTCGACCGGGTCGGGCAGCAGCAGGTGGTCGTCGGCGACCACCTCGACCTTGATCAGGTCGGTTCCCAGCGCCTCACGGGCCAGCTTGGCGGTCAGGACTGCCTCGGCCGCGGTGTGACAACCGGCGGTGTTCGGCAGTACGTCGATGCTGTGCTTCTTGAGTACGTCGAGCACCGAGCCTTCGTGACCGGTGCCGAGCCGGCGCATCGCGACCGTGGTCAACTGGGTGCCCGAGGCAATCAATGCCTCCTCCATCACTTCCAGGTTGGCCGAACCGCCGGTCCCCATGATCAACCGCGAGGTGTAGGTCCGTCCGCCGAGCTCCAGTGGATCGTCCATCCGTCAGCCTCCCTGTGTCGCGCTGACGATCTCGACCCGGTCGCCGGGCCGCAGCGCGGTGTCTGCCCACTCGGCCTTGGTCAGCACGGTCTGGTTCACCGCGACGGCGATACCGGTGGTGCGATCGGAGTACTCCGCGATCAGCTCGGCCACGGACCTCCCGGGCGGCACGTCCGTCGCCCTGCCGTTCACCCAGACGGAGTCCACGCTTCCTCCCTACGCCGGAATTACCCGATTCAGGTTCAGCGGTCGGTGACGGCCCAGTCACCCTCTCAGCCCACTCCAGCAAGCTCCCGCGGGAGTTTCGACTCTAGCTCACCGATTCTCCCGAAGCGAATGCGGCTCAGGGCATCACACCCACCTCGGATGCGGCTACCGTGAGTGGTGGGGGAAGGAACTGCGATGGGGAAGACCGATCATCGTGCCCGTGGGCGGTTGCTGATCGCCGCCGGGATCCTACTGATCGCGCTGCTGGTCAGCATCGTGGCGCTCACCACGAACCGGTCCGACATGCGTCCGCCGAGCATTGGCACCTCGCAGCCGACCGAGGAGCCGATTCCGACAGCGACCGGGACTGTTACCCAGGGGGAGCCCAGCGGGAGCGCGACGCCTTCGACGCGGCCGACCGGACCGGCGACGAGTCAGCCGCCGACTTCGCGCGAGCAGTACGAGCAAGCCGCGCGGCGGGAGCTCGAACAAGGTCTGGTCGCCTACAACCCGCCGACGCAAGCGAGGGTGCAGGAGGACTTCGAGGTGACCGTCCGGGTGCAACGCGGCACGGCGACGGTCGCTCCGTCGCTCAAGACGCTGCCGGGCACGGCCCCGGTCGTCATCGAGAAGCTCCCGGTCGGCACCTACATGCGCGGCGAGCTCCGCGGATCGGGTTTCACCGTGCAGCCACTGAGCGACGACCTTCAGCTCATCGACGGCGTCACCGAGTGGGCGTGGCGGGTGACACCGGAGTCCGATGGTCTGCGAACGCTTCGGCTGACACTCGTCGTGGAGTTGAAGGACCTACCGCTGAGCAACCGCACCTTCGACCGGTCGATCGACGTCGCGGTCAAGAAGCAACGGCCATGGTACGGCCGGGCGACCGGACTGCTCGACGTGTCCGGGGTGGTGACGGCACTCGTCATCGCCGCGTTGCTGGGAGCCGCCAAGCTGGCCCGCGTCCGGTGGCTACGCCGGAAGGCCGAGGAAGTCCCGGCCGATGAGCACGAAGACAGCGGTCCGCCGGCCGGAGCTCCGGACGAAGCTCCGGCCGTGCCCACGTCGAACGCGGCGGGCAATGCGGACGAACCGAAGCAGTGACTAGGGCACCGTCACGGACCCAACCGTCGATCCGCCGATGTACGTCGGCCATCCGCCGACGGTCACCGTGACTTGCCCGCCGGCGTTAGGGGTGAGGGTGCTGGTCAGGCCGTAGAGGCTTGTCACTTGCACAGGTCCGGTCGCGTTCACCGTGACCGTCGTGTTGGAGCCGCCAGTGGTCCAGATCGCGCGGAACGGCGTACCGTCGTTCGCGGCATAGACCTGATCGATGAGGCCGTTGCCGGGGAACTCCTTGCCGAGGAACGTCGCTCCGCGGAGCTGACGTGCGGCCGTCGCGTAGGCGACGTACGACGGCTTCGGCGTGTAGGCCCCGAGGGCGTCGGACTCGTTGTGCACCAGGCCGAAGTTGTTCTCCTGTGCGGCCGGATCGATGCCGTCGTTCTTGAAGTCGTACAGGTAGAACCGGTCGACGTCGTGGCCAGGGACGGTGAGCTGCGCGCGAGCGACGTACGTCGCCTGCGTGGGTTCGTCGACCGCCGCGGTCGCGGTGCCGGTGAACCAACCGGCCTCGGTGATCCAGATCGGCTTGTCGATGCCGCCGTTGTACTGGCGGATCGTGGCTCGCACCTGGTCGATCGCGGCGCCGAGACCCTCCGGCGCGTGGAGGTAGTTGTACGGGTGGATCGACACGACATCGAGGTACTTCAAGCCGCCGAGCTGGCAGAACGTCTGGAACCATGCCTGCTGGGTCACGTCCGTGTCGCCACCGCCCACGATCGTGACGTCCGGATGGCCGGCTTTCACCTTGGTGTACGTCGCCTTGAGCAACGCGAGGTAGCTGTCCGGCGTCTTGTTCGCCGGACCGCCCGCGTTGACGTCCCACTCGTTCCACACCGCCAGGTTGTGGAGCTGCGGGTACTGATTCGCGAGCGCGTTGGCGTAGTTGGCGAACGCGGTCCGGCCGGCATCCGTGTACGGCGCATTGAACAGCTGGTCGGGACAGTCGTAGAGGCAGTTGCCGTAGTCGGCGATCATCAGCGAATCGAGACCGTTGGACTGCCAGGACTGCAGATAGTTGGTGACCTTGGCCGGGAACGCGTACGTACCTCGAGTGGTCTCGGCGGCGGACCAGAACGCCTCGTCGCGAGCACCCCGGGCTCCGGCCTGGGCGAGGAGCGGGACGACGTTCGGGTTCCAGGACCCGCCGAAGTGAGTACTTGCTCCTAGCAACGGAGTTGGCGTGGTCGCAGCGACCGCGTCGACGTTGACAACGGCCGTCGTACCGCCGCCGATGATCAGGCTCTTGTCCAGGGTGAGCATGATCGCCTTGGCCGGGCCGTGCCAGATGCCGTCGTCGGCGCCGCCGAAGTGCAGGTAGCCGGTGCCTCCGTCGAAGCGGGTGACGTTGAGCTGTTGCCAGGCGGTCGAACCGGACAGGGTCAGTCGTTGCTGGTGGACCTGTCCGGTTGCGTCGGTGGTCCGGAGTCCGACCGCCGACAGTTGGCTGGTCTTCACCCAGAGGCTCAACGCGGTCAGGTTGATCGGGACGAAGCTTCGCTGGATCGCGACGTAGTTGCCTCCCCCGGTGAAGTCGCCCGAGAGTTTCGCGGACTGAGCGCCGGCTTTCGGTCCCGTTGCGTCGTACCCGAGGCTGCCGGTGGCGCCGGGGTACTCGCTCCCCGGGTAGAACGACCAGCCTTCGGCCGCGCTCTCGTAGTCACCGAGCGGTGTCGTCGGCGTGGTTGCCAGGGCGTTGACGGTGAAGTCGTCGAGGTTGACGCTGCCGCTGGTCGCGCCGGTGATGGCGGCTTTGTCCAGTACGACGTCGACCTGCTTGGCTGGGCCGTGCCAGACCCCGTCGTTGGCCCCGCCGAAGTGCACGTACTGCTTGCCGCCGTCGAACTTCGTAACGGTCAACGGCTGCCAATCAGTTGCCCCTGACAACGTCAGGCGTTGTTGATGGACCTGGCCGGTGGAGTCGGTGAGGCGGAAGGTGAGGAAGGACAAGTTCGGGGACTTGGCCCAGAAGCTCACGCTGCTGGCGCTGACGGAGGGGAGTGGTCGATTGGCGCTGACGTACGCGCCGCCGGCGCTGAAGTTGCCGGACAGTTTGCCCGAGCTGGTGCCGGAGTGGTTGTCGGTGGTGTCGAGACCGAAACTGCCGGTCGCTCCGGGGAATTCGCTGCCTGGGTAGAAAGTCCAGGCCTCCGCGATGTTCTCGAAGTCGCCGACGCGGTTGGTGGTGAGGCCCGCGACTGGCGCCGTACTCAACGGGCTGAGGATCGCGAACGTGGTTTGTGCGGTCGCCGTACCGGCTTGGACGGTGAGCTTGTACCAGCCGCGGGTGGTGACCGGGACGGTGAGCGTTGTGGCGGCTGCTTGGCTGCCGGTCGCGACCACGGTGCCGTTGACGTCGGCGGCCGACCAGGTCACCGAGGCAGCGTCGGTGCTCAGGCCGATCTTGATGGGCTGGCCGTCGGTGAAGACATTGCCGAGGGCGATCGGGGTGAGGGCGAGGGTCGCGGCGTGCGCGGGGGTGATGGTGCCGAAGCAGAGAAGGAGAACTCCGAGAACGATGGCAACAGTACGTCTCATGCCGACTCCTGTTTTCAGGGCGCGGGCGGATCATGGGACGTCGGCTGCCACGACGACGTGCGAAAGCGCTTTCGTACTATCGCCGGGGGTTCAGTCAGATGTCAACAGTTCAATCGGGCTCGGCCCCGGTCAGCAGGACAGCGAGCTCGGTGGGCCGGTACAGCACCTGCTTGCCGGTCCGCTGCGGCTCGACGAGGCCCGTACGGCGCAGCAATTGCAGGTGCTGGCTCACGGCGGACGGCGTCACCTTCAGCTCGCCCGCGAGGTCGGTCGTGGTCCGTGGATGGGTCAGTAGTTCGAGGATGCGAGCGCGCGGCGTACCGATCAATTGCGCCAGGTCGCGTTGTGACGGTGGCTCGACGACGGACCACAGGTGCGCCTGTCCGCGCGGGGGATATCCCAGCAGCGGTTCGGCTCCGACATCGAACGGGATCACCGCGTGGGGCCCGAACAACGTCGGCTGCAGCACCAGCCCGCGCCCATCGATCCGCTCGGTCCGACTGCGTTCACTCACCCGGTCGACCTTCAGCAACCCGTCGTCGTACCTGATCGCCGGCCCGAGCCCGTTGAGCATCGCGCCGGTCCCGTACTGCGTCAGCACATGCCCGCGATAACTGATGTCGGCCGACAAGAGCGTCCGCATCCGATCCCAGTACGGCGCCATCACCGCCCGCCAGTACTCGTCGAGCGCGTCCACGATCTTCGCCATCGTGAGCTCCGCCGGCAGCTCCCCGTTGACCGCGCGGATCTGCCGCCCGAACGTCTCCCCATCCGTCTTCCCGATCAGCTCGAGCTCGTCAGCCAGTTGCGTCAACGGCGACGTGGGCCGCGGCGTGAGGAAATCCGGGCTCCCCATCGTGTCGTTGACCAGCCACCGCAACACCGGCCAATCCAGCCCGGGCACCTTGTCCTGCACTGCCCGTACCCAGCCCAACTGCAGGGGGAACCGCCCCGGATCCCGCAGCGCCCGCAACGACAGCACCATCTCCGCGACCGGCGAAACCGCGAACCGCACCTCTGCCAGGTCCCGCGAGCTCAACACATAAGTCAGCACGAATCCGCTCCTCGATGTAGCCCGATCCTAAATCGTCATCTGAGCCCACCTGACAGTTCATGGAGGTTCTTCGTCGGTTCGGTATGACGACGAAGACAGAGCTGAGTGGGCTGACCGGCGAGTACGTACTCGATGCGGAGCGGTCGCGGATCGGGTTCGTCGCCCGGCACCGGGTGGGCGGCAAGGTACGCGGACGGTTCGAGGTGTTCGACGGCGCTATCCGGGTGGACGGCGTCGACCCGCGGGCGTCGTCGGCCTGGTTGACGGCCGAGGTGGAGAGCCTCGAGACAGGCAACCAGCGGCGGGACGCTCAACTGCGCAAGGATTTCCTCGACGTCGCGACGTACCCGGCTGTGACGTTCGTATCGACCGAAGTCGCGCAGACCGGCGACCGCCGCTTCGACGTAACAGGCGACCTCACCATCCGCGGCACAACCCGACCGGTAACCATCCACTTCGACCTGGTCGAAGCAGGCGAAACCATCCGATTCAAGGCGTCGCTGACCATCGACCGCCACCACTGGAACGCCAACTGGAACACCTTCACCACCGCCCTAGTAACCCCAACGGTCACCCTCGACCTCGACGTACTAGCCACCCGCCAGCTCTGAGCCACAGCGCCCGTGAC
>Ga0136846_1242055_pt1 | contig 17150 bp, 15 predicted proteins | sample HopSoiMetagenom2_FD_96841 | JGI IMG/M metagenome (GOLD analysis project Ga0136846, IMG submission 96841) | Grasslands soil microbial communities from Hopland, California, USA - 2 Assembly 2016 (version 4) | ecosystem: Environmental > Terrestrial > Soil > Grasslands | place: USA: Hopland...
CGGTCGTCGTCGTCATCAGCGTCTTCGGCACGCTCATCACCGACAACATGACCGACCGCTACAACGTGCCGCTGACGACGAGCACGATCGTGTTCGCGATCGTCCTCGCGATCGTCTTCGCGGTCTGGTACGCGGTCGAGCGGACGCTGTCGATCCACACGATCTTCACCACGCGTCGCGAGGCGTTCTACTGGCTCGCGATCCTGTTCACCTTCGCGCTCGGCACCGCCGCCGGCGACCTCTCGGCTGAGAAGCTCGACCTCGGCTACGCCGTCTCGATCGCGATTTTCGGCGGCCTGATCGCCGCCGTCGCGATCGCGCACTACGCCTTTGATGCGAGCGCCGTGCTCACGTTCTGGCTGGCGTACATCCTGACCCGGCCGCTCGGCGCCTCGATTGGCGACGAGATGTCGCAGCGCAGCCACAAGTACGGCGGCCTCGGGCTCGGGACGACCGGCACGAGCTACATCTTCCTCGGCTGCATCCTCGTCCTGGTCGTCTACCTGTCGGTGACGCGGCGCGACACGAGCGAGGCGCGGCCCGCCGCCCCGGAGCCGGCCTAGCGGCTACCGCGCGGCGGCGACGCCTGAGACGTCCTGCGCGACGACCGTCGTCACCGGCAGGCCGAGGTGCGCGACGCGCCGCGGCAGGTCGATGTGCAGCCACCGCGAGACGGCCCGCGGCAGCGTCGAGAGGATGATCTCGTCGTAGTCCTCGTCGTGGAGCGTCTCCTCGATCGCGTCCATCGGGTCGTGGCGGCGCGAGACGGTGCCGTCGACATGCCCGCCGGCCGCCTCAGCGAGGAGCGGGAGGGCGAGCGCGAGGACCTGCTCGCCCTCCGTCATCTGCGGATGCAGGGCCGGCGCGGGCCGCCAGCTCGACGGGTGCGGATCGGGGACGAGCAGGTGAAACGCGGCCGGCCCGCGCGCGGCGCGCCCGCGTACCGCCTCGAGGAGCGCCGGCGTCGCAGCCGTCTTGTGGGCCACGACCAAGATGCGGGCGCTGTCTTTCGAGGTTGCCATTCTGATTCTCCTTCGTTAGGTGATCGCCGACAGTCGCAGCTCGAACCGCGCGCCCGGCGCCCAGCGCACCGCCACGACGCCGCCGCCGCGCGCGAGCGGGAGTCCGACGCCGGCGCCGCCCGCGGCGCTGGCGCCGGGCCGGAAGATCTGCCCGAGGTAGGCGCCATCGAGACCGCGGCCGTCGTCCTGCACGGCGAAGGTCGCGGCGCCGCCGTCGCGGGCGAGCGAGACGCTCACGGCATCCATCCGGTCGGTCGCGCGGAGGTTCTGCTCGAACGACGCGCGTGCCGCCTGCGGCGGGCGCGCCTCGGCCAGGGCGAGCTCGGCCTCGCCGCGGACGCCGCTGAGCGGGGTCCGGAGCTCGTGCGCCATCTCGGGCGACAAGCGCTGCTCGTGGCGCAGGCTCGCGCCGATCGGCGCAAGCATGCCGTCGAGCATCGCCGACCGGGCCCCGAGATCGTCCCGCGCCGGCCCGAGGTTGAAGCGGCGGTCGAGGTCCTTGACGCTCCGCTCCGACGCCCGGGCGGTCGTCTCGCCGACCGGGCGCAGCGCCACGCCGACGGCGGCCCACGCGACCACCGCGCCAGCGAGCAGGACGGAGACGTCCAGGGCAACCGTCGTCAGAACGGCCACCCGCTCGCTCTCGTCGTACGGCGCGGTCGGGATCCCGCCACGACGCTGCCGATCCGGCGCCGACCACGGTCGGCGAACGCAGGCTGCGCGCGCAGCCGCACCCTCGCACCGACGCCCGCCGCGGCCGCCACCCCGCGACGGGCGAGCGTCACGGCGGCGGCTTGGACAGCGGCCGATACCCGCGGGCGAGGGACGGCGCGGTCGCCGGCGAACACCGACGCCTGCTGGTCGAGCGCCGAGGCGAGCCTGGCGCGGGCGCGGACGCTGAGCCGGCTCACCGCAGCGAGTAGCCGACCCCGCGCGCCGTCACGATCGCCTGCCCGCTCGCCGCCTCGCGCAGCTTGCGCCGCAGGCGCCCGATGTAGGCGTCCAAGGTGTTGTCATGCACGACCGCGCCCTCCGGCCATGCCGCGGCGACGAGCTGGTGGCGGCGCACGAACTCGCCCGGGCGCGACGCGAGTGCCGCCAGCAGGCGGAACTCAGTCGGCGTGAGCGGATGCTCGGCCTCGCCGACCCGCAGCGCATGGGCGGCGGGATCCAGACGCAGGTCGAGCCCATTCCCGGCCGTCGGCTCGTCGGGCGGGTTCCGGCGCAGCAGCGCGCGGACCCGCACGAGCAGCTCGGCCAGGGCGAACGGCTTCGTCAGGTAGTCGTCGCCGCCCGCGTGGAAGCCAGCGAGCCGGTCCGTCAGCGCGTCGCGGGCGGTGAGGAAGATCACCGGCGCACCGACGCCCTGGCCGCGCAGCGCCTGGCAGACGTCGCGGCCGTCGGCATCGGGCAGGCCGATGTCGAGCACGAGCAGATCGGGCGGCTCGGCCGCGAACGCCCGGACCGCGCCCGCACCGGTCTCGGCGACGCGTACGTCGAAGCCCTCCCCGCGCAGCGCGCGGCCGATCACCGACCGCAGCGCCTCGTCGTCCTCGCAGAGGCCCACGCAGCTCATAACGCCATCATGGCGGCCACCCGCCGAAACCACCCACAGCGCTCAGATCGGCGTCAGGAACGTACCGCCCCCGGTCGCGCCCGCCGAGGAATCGCCCTTCACCTGTCCCGCCAGCTCGCGCCTCGACCGCGGTGGTCGAGGCGCGCCCGCCCGCGCGGTGGAGTTCTCGACCGCGCCGACAAGCTCGGCGCGACGCGCGAGAAGTTCGTCAGCCGCGCGCGGTGGCGACAGCTTTGGCGTTTCGTCGCATGCTCGCGCCTGTTTGGCACTCGCGACGAACCGGCTCGGAGCGCCGGCTCGTTCGGAGATCATGACGGCGGCACGGCCGCGAAATCGATAGCCGCGTGAGGACCCTTTCAGGTCGCGACGCGCCGCGGCGGGTACTGCGGCGCCATGCACAAGATTGTCCTTGCCCTCGCCGCCGTGGCAGTCTGCGCGGCGTTCGCCGTTCCGGCGCTCGCCGCGACGAAGCGCATCTCGGTTGGACCGGGCGAGTCCTTCTCGCCGCGCTCGCTCACCGTCGCCCGCGGCACGCAGGTGACCTTCCGGTGGACCGGCGACGAGCCGCACAACGTCGTCGTAACCAGCGGTCCCGCGCGCTTCCGCACGCCGGTGCGCCGCGCCGGCGCGACGTTCACCAGGCGCTTCACCAAGGCAGGCACCTACCGGATCATCTGCACACTGCATGACGGAATGCGCCTGCGCCTGACCGTGCGCTGAGCCGACGCAGCGGTTGAGAACCACCAAGAGGCCGCTTCGCACGGCGGCCGCTCCCGAGGGCGACGATCGATCGGACACCGGTGCGGTGGACGCCGGCGATCGCGCCCACGGTCGTCGCCGTCAGCGTGATCTCGACTGGACGTTCTTCCGGGTGGGGCTACATCGTCGCCTGGCGGCCGACGGCGGGCAGCTCAAGCACAAAGCACCCGCCCGGGCCGGGTTCGCAGGTGACGTCGCCGCCGCACGACCGCGCCAGGCGGCGGGCGAGCGGCAGGCCGAGTCCTGCGCCGTTGCCGTTGCCGGCGCCTCGGGTGCCGGGGTCGAACACGCGTTCCGCAAGCGCCGGCTCCACGCCGGGGCCGTCGTCGAGTACGGCGAGGCGAACGCGCCCCGCGCGCGATGAGAGCTCGAGCACGACCTCATGGCGCGCGTACCGGCGTGCGTTGTCGATGAGCGGCGCGAGCGCGCGTCGCACGACCTCGGGCTCGCCCTCGGCCGCCGGCAGCGTGCCCTCGACGCGGACGTCGACGCCATCGATCTCCGCGACGAGCGCCGTGAGGTCGACCGATCCGGCCGAGGGATCGAGCTCGCGCCGGGCGACGGCCATCAGCGCGTCGATCGCCCGGTCGACGCGGATCGTGTCGTCGACCACGGAGCGCAGCGCCATCTCGCGCTCGTGCGCGGACTCGCGCCCGGTCGCTGCCAGGGCGAGCTCGGCGCGAACCCGTAAGGCGGCGATGGGCGTGCGCAGCTCGTGCGCGACCTCGCTCGCGAAGCGCTGCTCGTGGCGGCGGGACGCCGCGATGCGGGCCAACAGGCCGTCGAGCGTGGCGGCGAGGCCCGTGAGCTCATCGCGCGCCGGCCCCAGATCGAACCGCCGGTCCAGGTCGTGCGCTCCCCAGTCCTCAGCGCGGGTCGTCATCTGCGCGACCGGGCGCAGGGCGCCGTTGAGCGCTCCCCGCGTAGCGAGGGCGCCGGCGAGCAGGACCAGCCCGGCCAGAACGACCGAGCCCACGAGCACCTCGTGCTGGACGCGCTCGAGCGGCGCCATGGCGTACCCGACGACGATCGCGCCCGCTGTCCGGGCCGAGCCGGGCTCGGTCACCGGCACCGCGCGCAGGCGCATGTCACCCGGAGCGTCGCGTTCCGCGCGGCGCTGCTGACGCCCCATCGCCTCGGCGGTGCGATCGAGGCGCGCCGACACGCCGGCGGGGCGGTCGACGACACGGCCCGCATCGAGGACCCACGTGCTGCGATCGAGCCCCTCGTCGCTACCGCTCTCGCGCACGCGGACGCCGGCCGGCGTCACGCTCAGCTCGGCGAGCTGCGCGTCGGCGCGGGCGCGAAGCACGCCCTCGGCCTGCGCCCGCACGCCCGACCGGAGCAGCACGTTGCCGAGCACGAGCAGGGCTCCGAGGCCCACGGCCAGCGTGAGCATGGAGACGAGCAGCAGGCGCCGGCGGACCGTCACCGCAGGACGTATCCGACCCCGCGGAGCGTCTCGACGGCGTGGGGCGCCTCGATGTCGCGTAGCTTCCGGCGTATGCGCGCGACGTAGGCATCAAGGGTGTTGTCGTGCACGATCGCGCCCTGCGGCCAAGCCGCCGCAACAAGCTCGGGGCGGCGCAGGACCGCTCCGCGGCGGCCGGCCAGCGCGGCGAGGAGGCGGTACTCGGTCGGCGTGAGCCGCGCCCGACGGTCGCCCGCGGCAACGCCGTGGCCGACGGGGTCGAGCACGACGCCCGCACCGCCGTCCGCGCCGGTTCCGCGCGCGCGGCGGAGGAGCGCCCGCACCCGTACGAGAAGCTCGGCCAAGGCGAACGGCTTCGTCAGGTAGTCGTCACCACCGGCGTGGAAGCCGCTGATGCGGTCGGGCAGCGCGTCGCGCGCGGTCAGGAACAAGACCGGACTCATCACGCCGCCAGCGCGGAGGGCCTGGCAGACATCGCGCCCGTCTGCGTCGGGGAGAACGACGTCGAGGACGAGCACGTCCGGCGGCGTGGTCCCGAACGCGCGCACCGCCTCGGTGCCTGAGGCCGTGGCGCGGACCGTCAGCCCGTCGCGCTCCAGGGCCCGGCGGAGCACACCCCGCAGCTCGTCGTCGTCCTCGCACACGCCCACTGAGGTTGGTCGCATCTGCGACAGATGGTAGGTACGCCGACCTGAACCCGGGATGGGCGGCGGCGCCGGAACGTCCCGTTAGCGTGTCCGTGAATGGGCACAGTTCCTTCTCGCCCCGTGCCCTATCCCGGCATGTCGGTGCTGATCGAGCATCTCGCCAGCGTCGAGCCGGGCGTAGTGAGCGCAGTGGAGGACGACGGGCGCGCGCTCGTCGTCGGCGGCGACCGCTACGCCCTGCGGCGGCTGAACGGCCGGTTCGTGCTCGAGGGCGAGCCGTACTACGGCGTGCGGCTCGTATTGTCGCCGGCGGGCGCCGACCTCGAGTAGTTGCGCGCGGCGGCCGGGGCGTTCAGGAAGCGTTCAGCCCCAGCGGTGATCCTCGTGCGCACCCGATGCACTCGCTCATCGTTGCGTCGATCACGCAGACGCTCACGGACTCCGTCGCGCGCCACGGCGCCTACGCGATCTTCGCGATCATGGCGATCGACGCCCTCCTGCCGGCGGGCGGCGAGCTGACCATGCTCGTCGCCGGCGCGGTCGCGGCCGGCGCGCTCGGCCAACAGCACCCGGTGCTGTTCGGGCACACGCTGCCGACCGGCGCTGAGAGCTACGTCGTCCTGTCGCTCGCCGGCACACTCGGGTATCTCACGGGCGCAGTGGCAGGATGGGCGCTCGGGCGCTGGGGCGGCCGGGCGCTGGTCGACCGCCACGGGCGCTGGCTGCACCTCGATGCCGGAAAGCTCGACCGTGCCGAGCGCTGGTTCCAGCGCTATGGGCGCGGCGCGGTCTTCTTCGGGCGCCTGACCCCGGTCGTCCGCTCGTTCATCTCGATTCCGGCGGGCGCGCTCGAGAGCCCGTTCGGTTCGTACGTCGTCCTCACGCTGGCGGGCTCGGCGATCTGGTGCTTCGGGTTCGCCGCGCTGGGTTGGGCGCTGGGCCGCAGCTACAACACCGTTCACCACGCCTTCACGGCGATCGAGGTGCTGATGGTCGTCGCGATCCTCGGCGCGGGAGCGCTGCTCGCCGTACGACACAAGCGCCGACAGGCCGACCGGGTCTGACCGCATCGGCGCCGCCGCGCGCCGGCGGTGGCGGTGGCGCGCCGAACGGAAGCGGCGCCTGGCATGGCGCACGTCTTCGATTGGGGGTGCGGGCGCGACCGCGACCGCGGACCGGGATGACGTGGGCAGCCGCGGCGCGGGCGATCGACGAGTCCATGCCGAGCGGCACGGCGTGCGATCGCAGCGTTCGCGCCGAGCGCGCCGCCGCAAACCGCGCCCCCGTTCAGGACACAATCAGGGCCGGCGATCATCCTCATCACCGCCCGATGCACTCGCTCGTCGTCGCGTCGATCAAGCAGATGCGCACCGACGCAGTCGCGCATCACGGCGCCCTCGCGGCCTTCGCCACCGTGGCCATCGACGCCGCCTTGCCCGCGCGCGGCGCGCTCACAATGCTCGTCGCCGGCGCGGCCGCGGCCTCAGAACGGGCACAAGCCACATCTTGGTTGACTCCATCCTCGCGCCGGTCGCCTCCCGCACTGCGGATCGCGCGACCAGGCGCGGCGGGAGCCCGGGGCCGCCTGAGCGGGCCCCGAGCGGCGCCGATGGGCTCAGGTGCGGCCGTCCGCGCGCGCGGGAACCACCGCGCGGCCCGGGCGAGATCGCGCGGGGAATCCGAAGTTCCCGTGTGCGCCGGCATGACGCGACCGTCATGGTCGCGGTGGGCTGAGCGCGGAGCGTTGCCGACGGCGCCGTGTCCTTACCCCGCGCGCTCGACACCGTCCGTGTCGAGCGCCCTGCCGCCCGTTGAGCCGTCGCAGATCGTCATCGACTCGCTGTCCGGGACGCGATGATCGCCCCGGTCGAGACGCGCTGCGCGCGCGCGAGCCAATCCGCCTCAGCGCCAGCCGGCCCGCGACTGCGACCGACGCAGCCCGACTGTCCGCCGGCGTACCGGCCGACCGCGCGACCACCGCATCGCGGGCACCCGCCACGCCGCCTCGAGCGCGATCCTCCCGGACATCTTCGACCGGCCCAGGCGCCGGTTGCCGAAGACGATCGGCACCTCGACGACGTTCTGGCCGTGGCGCAGCGCGCGGTAGGTGACCTCGATCTGGAAGCCGTAAGCGCGGGAGCGCACGTCCTGGTACCCCAGCGCGTGCAGGGCTTGCGCGCGGAAGCACTTCAGGCCTGCGGTCAGGTCACGGACCGGCACGCGCAGGATGCTGCGGGCATACCCGCAGCCGGCGCGCGAGACGACACGGCGCAGCGGGCTCCAGTCGCGCACGCCGCCGCCGGTGACGTAGCGCGAGCCGATCACCACGTCGGCGCCGTCCCGCGCGGCCGCGAGGAGCCGCGGAAGATCGGCCGGGTCGTGCGAGAAGTCGGCGTCCATCTCGATCACGTAACCGGCGCCGCAGCGCAGCGCGTGGTCGAAGCCGGCCACGTAGGCAGGACCGAGTCCCTCCTTGCGCGTGCGGTGCAGGACCTCGACAGCGGCGTGCTCGGCGGCGAGCCGGTCCGCAATGGCTCCCGTTCCGTCCGGCGAGTCGTCGTCGACCACAAGGACGCGAAGTGCCTCGGGCGCGCCGGCCAGCGCGCCCCGGACGGCATCGACGATGGCGGCCAGATTCGGGGCCTCGTCGTAGGTGGGCAGGACGACCCACGCCGCGCCGGGCGGATGGGCGCGCCGCGCCTTCGCGTCGTTCATCGAGGCCGGACCGACGCCGGCAGGACCAGATCGCGCATCGCCGGTTCGAAGCTTCACCCGCACCACATGACGGCATCGTGAACAGCGCCGCCGGAACCGCGCCGACCGGCGCATCCGCGACATCGCGCCCGCGATCAGCCGCGGCCATGACCGCGACGATGATCGGTCGCCACTGGCACCGGGCGCTCCTCGCGGTCGTCTGCCTGGCCGCCGCCGCGATGGCGCTCGGGCAGGCGATCGGCGACGCGCCGTCCACCGACGAGCCGCTCTACGTGACGGCTGGCCTGTTCTCGCTCGTGCGCCAGTCGCTGTGGGTCAACCCACAGCACCCGCCGCTCGCCAAGGCGCTGGCCGCCGTGCCGGTGCTGCTGGCCGATCCCGCCCTGCCCCCAACGGCCGGCCGGCGCTCCGGCCGGCGCTACAGCCGCACGTTCTTCAACGCGCTCGGGCGCGACGAGATGAGCGAGATCACGCTCCTGTCGCGGCTCGTGCCGGTGCTGGAACTGATCGCCACCGCGCTGGCGGTGTATGCGCTGGCACGGCGCCTCGCGGGGCCGCCCGGCGGCCTGCTCGCCGCCGCGCTGTGGCTCTTCGATCCGTTCGTGATCGGCATCGGCCATGTCGACGGCATCGACCTGCCCGGGACCGTCACCGCGCTGGCGCTGGCGCTGGCGCTGGTGCGCTGGCTGGAGCGGCGGACGTTCGGCGGCGTCGTCGCCATCGGTCTCGCCGCGGGCGCGGCGCTCGTCGTCCGCGACACGGGACCGCTGCTGCTCGGCGCGGCGCTGCTGACCGTCGTTCTTGTCGCTCGCGACGTGCGCCCGGCGCTCGCCGTCGCCGCGTTGGCGTTCGCCGTGGTGTGGGTGGTCTACGGCGCGCTCGACCCCGGCTACACCGTTCGCCACCTCGACGTCCTGCCGCAGCGCTACGTGCGCGGCTTCGTCTCCCTCGAGCACCATCACGCGGGCCCTGCCGGCGCCTTCCTGCTCGGCCGCCACTGGCTCGGCTCGCGGTGGTGGTTCTATCCCGCGAGCATGGCGATCAAGCTGCCGGCGACGCTGCTGGCGGCGTACGTCCTCGGCCCGCTCCTGCTGCGCCGCGTACCACCGGAGCACCGCCGCCGCGTGCTCGTCGCGGTGCTGCCGTCGGCAATCGCGCTGGCGGCGTTCACGTTCGCGATCCCGGTGAACTTCGGGCTGCGCTACATGTTGCCGGTCCTGGCGTTCCTGACCGTGCTCGCGGCGCCGCTCGCGCGGGCGCGGTGGCTGCTCCCCGCCGCGCTCGTGGTCGGCTCCATCGTCTTCACGGTCGCATCGCTGCCGCACTCGACGGCGTGGGTGAACCCGCCGTTCGAGCCCGGCTACAAGGTGGCGGCCACCGACAACCTCGACTGGGGCCAGGACGCCTTCCGCCTCCAGGACTGGGCCGCCGGCCGCCGGGCGTGGGTGGCGTGCTACTCGCCCTGGAAGCGGTGCGCGCAGGTCATCCCGGGCGCCCACGTCCTGCATCGGCAGACGCCACGGTCGCGGGTCCACGGCTGGGTCGGGATCTCTGCGACGGACCTGGTGCGCGGATGGGACCCGTGGCTCGGCGCCTTTCGCCCGGTTCGCGCGCTGGGCGGGACAGAGTTGATCTACCGGGTCCCGTAGGCGAGAACCGGACCGTCACATCGGTGGTTCCGGGCTCAGCGGAAGATTGGTAGCCCGCGCGCCGTCCTCGCATGCGCGAGCCGTTGGAGTCCGAGGCGCGCCTCGACAGTCGCGAGCAGCGAGTAGTTGTCGTAGGAGCCGGTCGCGACGACTCCCGGCCTGACGCCGGCGCCGAGCGCCAGCAGCAGCGGGTTCGCGGGGTCGCGTGGCGGGTCGGCTCCCTCGTCCCACGTGATGATGATCGTGCCGCCGGCCCGATAGCCGGGCGAGGCCTGGATCTTGGGGATCTCCCGGGCAAGGAAGTCGTCGAACTGGCGGACCGCGTCGTGCGTGCCGCAGACGTCGTGGCCGTTCTCGCAGTCGTTGGGAACGAGCACGTTCAGAGCGCCGACGCGACCGGCCGCCAGTGCGGCGTCCATCGTGCTCGTGTCGTCGGGAGCGGTCGTCCCCATCGGCAGGTCGTGCTCGCGACAGGCGGCCTTCGGCGTGATCGCCTCGTCGTAGCCCGTGCCGTGGAGCACGGTGTAGTAGATGGCGGGGTCGTGGTGGGCGGAGTAGATGTTCTTCGACCAGGCGGCGCCATGGTCGACGATGTCGCAGGCATTGGCCGCCCCCTCGTTGAACTCGAACCATGTTCGTCCGCTCGCCTGCAACTGCTCGAACACGTTGCTGCGCGCCTGGTGGCAATGATCGGGCAGGTCGTTGTCGGCCTCGCACTTCGTGAACTGCCCCGAGGTCATCGCGATGTAGTCGCCGAGCGAGCTCGATCGGCGCAACGAGTGATACGTCGTCACCCACGCCGCCCTCGGCTTGAGGGTGCCGGTCAGATACGGAGCGTGCGCCGGAGTGATCTGGCTCGCGCTCGTGTTCTCGCCGATGACCAGGAAGACGCGCCTCGCCGGCGGGGCCGCGGCCGCCTGCGCCCGCGGCGCCGCCCTCGAGCCCGACCGTGCGAGCACGGCACCCCCGACCGCAAGCCCGACGACCGTGGCGGCCATCGCCGCGAGCGCAAGGCGTCCCATGCGCTCGATCGTAAGCCGAGCGGAGTCGCCGCCCGCCGCCGCGCTCAGGGCTCAGTCAGGCGGTGCTCCCTCCCACTCGGCGCCGCGGTGGGCCGCGCTCGGCGCCGGCGCGATCGGGGTCGAGCGCGGCGGCCACCCGCGCGGACCCGGCCGTGCCCGCGAGGGCACGCCCATGCACCGGCCCGACCGCTGCGGCGAGCCGTGACGGGCCTTCCGCGCGAACGCTCGCGGCTGCGGGTGCCACGTCTCGCAACGCTACGTACGCGCTCTCGCGCGCTGTACCGCCTCGAGCGGGGCGGATTCTCGAGAGCGTGTGGCGCACGGACGCGGGGCCGGCGGGCGGCGCGTTTCCCGGCTCACGCGATCGGGCCGCCGCGCGGTGTCGGGGTCGGGGCCGAACAGACGCGCCGTCACCCGATCGCATCTGCCACGCCGGATGTCTGCCGTCAGACCGCCGATTCGGCGCGGGGATCGCCGGAACCGTAGGGTTCGCCGCCGCAAACGTTTGCAAGCGATCTTGGCGGTGCGTTTGCGCGGACGCGGAGGAGGAGTCTCATGCGAGTCAGCAAGCACTTCACGGGCACGTGCGTCGTGGCGGTCGCCGCGCTCGTCGCCGCCTGCGGAGGCTCGAGCAGCGGCAGTTCGAGCTCGACCGGCGGGTCGTCGCCGAACGCCAAGCCGATCACCATCGGGACGTCGCTGTCGCTGTCGGGCGACTTCGCCGCCGACGGCCAGGCGTTCGAGCGTGGCTACAGGCTGTGGGCCGACGACGCGAACGCCAAGGGCGGCTTGCTCGGGCACAAGGTCAAGCTGCAGGTGATCTCGGACTCGAGCCGGCCCGACCAGGTGGTCAGCAATTATCAGAAGCTCATCGGCTCAAACCACGACGAGCTGGTCTTCGGGCCGTTCTCGACCCTGCTCACGGTTCCCTCCTCGAAGATCGCCAACCGCTACGGCTACGCGTTCGTCGAGGGCGCCGGCGGCGGGCCCGCGGTCTTCGCGACCGGGCTGAAGAACGTCTTCGACGTGAGCATCCCCGTCAAGGACAACCTCGTCGCCTTCGCGCAGTACATCGCGGCGCTGCCGGCGGGCCAGCGCCCGAAGACGGCCGCGTATCCGACGGTCAACGAGCAGTTCACCCAGCCGCAGATCCCGGTCGCGCGCAAGATCCTCGAGGCGGCCGGCGTCAAGACCGTCTACTCGAAGGTGTTCCCGGCCGAGGTGACCGACTTCACGCCGATCGCCGGCCAGGTGGTCGCGGCGCACCCCGACATCGTGGTGCTCGGCTCGGTCGACGTGCCGACCGTCTCGTCCTTCGTCCATGCCTTCGTGCAGCAGCGCTTCAACCCGAAGGCGTTCATCGCCACCGCGGGCCCCGACCAGGGCGCCGCCTTCGTCAAGGCGGTCGGCCAGGGCAACCAAAACGGGATCTTCGTCCCGAACGGGTGGTTCGGCGGCTTCCGCAAGGCGGACAGCGAGAAGATGGTCAAGGAGTACATCGCCAAGTACGGCGGGACGCCGTCGGACATCAACGCGGACGTCGCCGAGGCGTACGCGGTCGGCCAGACGATGGCCCAGGCGGTCGCCGCGACGCACAGCCTCGACAACAAGAAGATCATCGCCTACCTGCACAGCGGCGCCACGCTCGACAGCGTCCAGGGGCCGGTGAAGTTCGATCCGCTCGGCGAGAACACGGCCCAGAAGACGCTGACGTTCCAGTGGCAGAACGGCGCGCTCGTCCAGACGCTGCCGGCCGGCCAGCCGGGCGTGCACGCGCCGGTGTTCCCCAAGCCCCCCTGGGGCGTCTGAGCCCGTGTCCGCGACGGCGCTGCTGCAGGCGATCGTCGACGGTGTGCTGACCGGCGGGGTCTATGCGCTCATGGCCGCGGGGCTGAGCCTGGTCTTCGGGGTCATGGACGTCATCAACATCGCCCAGGGCGTGCTCATCGTGCTCGGCGCCTATCTCAGCTACGTGCTGTCGGTCCACCTCGGCATCGACCTGTTCGCGGGTCTCCTGATCATCGCGCCGCTGTTCTTCGTACTCGGCATGGGAATCGAGTGGGGGCTGATGCGGCGCCTGCGGGAGGGCGACCGCACGGCTATGTCGATCCTCGTTACGTACGCCGTCGCGATCGTCATCGAGGGCGTGCTCACCCTCGTGTTCGGCATCGACTTCGTGCAGCTGCACGCGCCGTATGTGGACTCGTCGCTGCACATCTTCGGCTTCTTCCTGCCCTACATCTACGTGCTGGGCTTCGCGCTGGCGGCCGCGTTGCTGGCCGGGCTCTACGTGATGCTGTACCGGACGAAGTTCGGGCGCGCGGTCCGCGCCTCGCTGCAGAATCGCATGGCGGCGGACCTCGTCGGGATCAACGTGGCGCGGACGCGGACGATCTCCATGGGGATCGGCGTCGCGGTCACCGCGGTCGGCGGGATGGTGTTCGGCGCGACGAACGCGTTCAACCCGAACAGCGGCTATGACCTGATCTCCCGGCTGCTGGCGATCGTGATCCTCGGCGGGATGGGCAGCATCGGCGGCGCGATGGCGGCGGCCGTCTTCCTGCTGGTGCTCAACGACGTGGTCGCGGTCGCGTGGTCGCCGGTATGGGCGCCGCTGGTGTTCTTCGCCGCGCTGGTCGTCGTGCTGTCCGTCAAGCCCGAAGGGCTGTTCGGCAAGCCCCCCGTGCGGGCCCAGTGAGCGTCCGCCCGAGCACCGCAGCGCGCCCCTGGCGGGCGCTGCAGGCAGCCGGTATCGCGGCGGCGGTGCTCGTGCTCGGCGTGTTCCCGCTGGTGGTCTCGGATCCGACGCTGATGTCGATCGCCGTGTTCACGCTGATCTTCATGGTCGCGGCGACGGCGTGGAACGCCTTCAGCGGCTTCTCGGGCTATCTGGCCCTGGGACACGCGGTGTTCTTCGGCACCGGCGGCTACGCCGTCGCGCTCGCGGCGCGCGACTGGCACTTCAAGGGCGGGTGGGACGTCTTCGCGCTTCTGCCGGTGGGCGGCGTCGTCGCCGGGCTCGCCGCGATCCCGATCGGGCTCGTCGCGCTGCGGACGCGGCGCCACACGTTCGTGGTCGTGACGATCGCGATCTTCTTCATCTTCCAGCTCGCGGCGTTCAACCTGCCGCTCACCGGCGGGACCGCCGGGATCCAGCTGCCGACCCCGCTGTGGTCAGCGGACACGTTCAACCGACCGTTCTTCTACGTCACCGCGATCATCCTCGTCCTGACCGTGCTGGCGGTGTGGGGCATCCGGCGCTCGCGCTTCGGCCTGCAGCTGCTCGCCATCCGCGACGACGAGGATCGCGCGCGCGGGCTGGGCGTTGAGACGGGGCGGGTGAAACTCGCGGCGTTCGTGTTCTCCGCGATCCCGGTAGGCATGGTCGGCGGGATGAACGTCTACTTCATCGGCCAGATCTTCCCCCAGTTCGCCTTCGACCCGCTCTTCGACATCTCGATCGCTCTCATGGCCTTCCTCGGCGGCCTCGGCACCCTCGCCGGCCCGCTGATCGGGGCGCTTGTCCTCGAGTCGCTGCAGCAGTACCTCACCCAGACCTTTTCGGCTGGCGGTGTGTACCTGGTGGCGTATGGCGTGCTCTTCCTCGCGGTCATCCTGCTGCTGCCGCGCGGGGTGGTCCCGAGCGTCGCGGAGCTGCTGGCGTCGCGGCGGATGCGAGCGTCCGAGCGGCGCCGCTCGGGCGGCGCCGGCGTCAGCGGCGTCGCGGAGCCGGCGCCGTGAGCGCGCTGCTCGAGGTCTCCGAGGTCTCGAAGTCGTTCGGCGGCGTGCACGCGCTGGCGGGATGCGAGCTCGAGGTGGCCGAGGGCTCGATCACGGGACTGATCGGCCCGAACGGGTCGGGCAAGACCACACTGTTCAACGTCGTCACGGGCTACGAGCGCGCGAACGGCGGGGAGGTCCGCCTCAACGGCGCCTCGATCCGGAACGCGAGCCCCGGCCGCGTCTTCCGGCTCGGGGTGGGCCGGACGTTCCAGCTCACCCGGATCTTCGCCCGGCTGACGGTGGCGGAGAACGTGCTCGTGGCGACGCAGCGCCACGAGGGGTGGCTGCGGGGCGTCATGCGTGGCGCCGGCTCGAGCTCGGAGCGCCGACGTGCATACGAGCTGCTCGAGTTCGTCGGCATCGCACACCTGGCGGGGGAACCCGCCGGCAGCCTCTCCTACGGGCAGCGAAAGCTCCTCGAGTTCGCGTCGCTGCTCGTCGCCGATCCGACCGTTCTGCTCCTCGACGAGCCCGCCGGCGGCGTCAACCCGACGCTCATCAACCAGCTCGCGGACCGCATCCGCGAGCTCAACCGCGCCGGCAAGACGTTCCTCGTGGTCGAGCACAACATGGAGTTCGTCATGGGCCTCTGCGACACCGTGACCGTGCTCGACCAGGGGCGCACGCTGATGAGCGGCGCCCCCGAGGACGTCCGGTCGCATGCCGGCGTCCTGGACGCCTACCTCGGCGCCGGCGAGTCGGGCGAGAGCCGCCCCGAAGCGTCGGCGCGGTCGCGCGTCGCGATCACCGGTGAGCCCGCGGACGACCCGCGCCCCGCCGCCGCCGACGCGCTCCTCGAGCTGCGCGGCGTGACCGCCGGTTACGGCGGCGGGGACATCCTCAAGGACGTCACGTTCGAGGTGCCCGCCGGCGCGATCACATGCGTCGTCGGCCCCAACGGTGCCGGCAAGTCAACCATGCTCAAGGCGGTCAGCGGGCTGCTTCACCCGCGGCTCGGCGAGATCCGCTTCCGCGGTGAGCGGACGTCGGGCATGACGCCAGGCGAGGTCCTCGCGCGCGGGATCTCCCATGTGCCGCAGGCGCACAGCCTGTTCGCGGACATGACGGTCGCCGAGAACGTCGAGATGGGCGCCTACACCGTCGACGACAAGGCGGTCGCGCGGGCGCGGCTCCGGGAGGTCGAGGAGCTCTTCCCGATCGTCCGCGACCGCGCGGACCACAAGGCGGGCGCACTCTCCGGCGGTCAGCAGCGGCTCGTCGAGCTCGCGCGCTGCCTCATGCTCGACCCGACGCTGATCATCCTCGACGAGCCGTCGATGGGCCTGGATCCGCAGGCGCGCGCGACGGTGTTCGAGATGGTCGCCGTGATGAACCGCCAGGGACGGACGATCCTGCTCGTCGAGCAGAACGTGCGGGCCGGTCTCGAGCTCAGCTCCACCGCCGTGGTGCTCGAGAACGGTCGCGTGCGCCTGACCGGCACCGGCCGCGAGGTGCTCGACCATCCCGAGATCGGCGCGCTGTACCTCGGCGGCGCGATCGAGGCCGCCGACCGCTGAACGGCGCGGCGGCTCGCACGGCGACACCGGATGCGCAGCCCGGACGCGAACCGACGAGAACCCGGCGGCCCGGCCGCAGCGCGAGAACGTGCCTGGCTTCCGCTGCTTGTCCCCGCGAGCGTGACGGAGGGACCGGGCCAGAGGGGTCCGTCCCGCCTCTCCGTCGTCGCTGGGGGTGGTTGGGCTGACGAAAGCAGCTGAGCGTCTGTCCTGCGACCCGTTCGTGACTTCGGTGTACTGCTGCGGGCTCGCTCATACTCGCCGGTTCCGCCGCCGGCGGCGCCGCGCCGCGCCGCGCCCGGACGGTCCGGTCGCGGGCCGCGGTCGAGGCGCACGTACACCCTCGCCGACGACCGGGTGGTCGTCGATCACGAGCAGCTAAAGGCCCCACTGGCCATCAGCGGCAATCGCACGCCGGACACGCGTCGCGGCGCTGGGGCAGCGCGGGGATGTCCTTGCCCCCTCCGGCCGTGTCGAGCGGCCGCAGCAGCCGCGATCACCGCAGCTCGGCGGCGAGTTGGTTGGTCTTGCGGATCTGCTTGTCGAACAGGGCCGGGGGGGCGTAGCGGCGCAGCTTGCTGACCCGGCGCGCGAGTGTTCCGGCCGGGTATCGCAGCTTCGGGCGTGTGTCGGTGGCCGCGGCGACGATGGTCTCGCCCACGAGCGAGGGTTCGTCGCCGGCCTTGACCGCGTCGGCGATCAGCACGTCGATGGCTGCGCGGCGTCGCGCGTAGAGCGGAAGCGGTTCGTCGACCGCGACGGCGTTGGCGTCGAACGAGGTCCTGGTGTAGGCGGGCTCGACCAGCAGGACTCGGACTCCGTGCTCGCGCACTTCGTGGTCCAGCGATTCGGAGTAGCCCTCGATGGCGTGCTTGGTCGCCGCATACAACGCCATGAACGGGGCCGGCATGAACCCCAGGACGGAGCTGACGTTGATGATCCGGCCGCTGCCCTGCTCGCGCATGTGGGGCAGCACGGCGCGCGTCATGCGGATCGACCCGAAGAGATTGGTTTCGAACAGGGCACGA
>Ga0136846_1231973_pt1 | contig 17149 bp, 15 predicted proteins | sample HopSoiMetagenom2_FD_96841 | JGI IMG/M metagenome (GOLD analysis project Ga0136846, IMG submission 96841) | Grasslands soil microbial communities from Hopland, California, USA - 2 Assembly 2016 (version 4) | ecosystem: Environmental > Terrestrial > Soil > Grasslands | place: USA: Hopland...
AGCACCAGGGCGCCCTGGCCCAGGTAGTTCAGCATCAGGCAGGGGAAGGCCACGAACAGCCACGCGGCGCGGATCGGCGCCTTCCCGAAGTGGCCCATGTCGGCGTAGAGCGCCTCCGCGCCGGTCACCACCAGGAAGACGCTGCCCAGGATCGCAAAGCCCAAGAGGCCGTTGCTGGCGAGCAGATGGACCGCATAGTAGGGGCTGAGGCCGAGGAGGATCTGCGGCGCCTGGACGATGTAGATCAGGCCCAGGCCGGCCAGGACGGCGAACCAGACCAGGGTGATCGGGCCGAAGTAGCGGCCGACGCTGGCCGTGCCGCGCGACTGCACCATGAACAGCGCCACCAGGATCACCGCCGCGATCGGCAGCACGAACGGCTCGAACAGGTGGCCGATCTGCGGCGCGTCCTTCAGGCCCTCGGCGGCGGAGAGCACCGAGATGGCCGGGGTGATCAGGCCGTCGCCGTAGAACAGCGCCGCGCCGCAGATGCCGAGCACGAACACGAACCGCGAGCGGCTGACGAAGCTGCGGGCGGCTGACGGCGCCGCGCCAAGCGCTCGCTGGGCCAGGGCCATCAGCGCCAGGGTGCCGCCCTCGCCCTTGTTGTCGGCGCGCATGACGAAGATCACGTACTTGACCGTGACCACCAGGATCAGGGCCCAGAACACCAGCGAGACGACGCCCATCACCGCCATCGGGCCCGCGCCGCCGCGGGCGTGGGCCAGGGCCTCGCGCAGGGCGTAGAGCGGGCTGGTGCCGATGTCGCCGAAGACGACGCCGATCGAGCCCAGGGTGAGCACCCAGAAGCTGTCGCCGTGCGGGGGCGCGGCCTTGGATGGCGGCGGAGCCGTCGTTTCGGTCAGGGCCTCGGCCACACGTTCGCTCCACTCTAGGAAGCGCCCACCTAGGCCCGGCGCGCATAAGGGTTCGATGTGGTTGGGCGTTGGCTCGCAGCGACTTGCATTACGATACTCACCATGCGACCTCTGCGCCAACATCGGGCCATGGGAAGCTCGGCCCGAACAGCCGCCTGCCAGGGAGACAGGGTTTGCGTCCGAGTCCGCCGCACCGCGTGGCCGAGTACCGCGACAAGGGCTGGTGGCGCGGCCAGACCGTCGATTCCCTGTTCCGGGCCGCGGTGGCGGCGCGGCCACACGCCGAGGCGCTGGCCGATCCGCCCAACCGCGAGGCGCTGGTGGGGACGCCGCCGCAGCGGCTGACCTACGCCGAGCTGGACGCGCGGGTCGACGCGCTCTGCCACGGCCTGGCGCAGCTGGGCCTGGGTCGCGGGGACGTACTCTTCACCCAGCTGCCGAACGTGGCCGAAGGCGTGCTGGCCTTCCTGGCCTGCGCGCGGATGGGCGCGATCTTCAGCCCGGCCGCCATGGCCTATCGCGGCCACGAGCTGCGCCAGATCCTGCCCAGCGTGGCGCCCAAGGTGTGCCTGACGGCGGGGGTGTTCCACGGCTTCGACCACGCCGCGCTGCTGGCTGAGCTGAAGGCCGAGGGCGTCATTGGCGCGGCCTTGGTGAGCCTCGATACTGAGACGCCCGCGGGGGTCGAGTCCCTGGAGGCGCTGCTCGCCACGGCCGCGGGGAGCGCCTATCCCGAGCCTGCGGACCTCGACGCCGCCGAGGCCCTCACCATCTGCTGGACCTCCGGCACCGAGGCCATGCCCAAGGGCGTGCCGCGCCACCACGACCACTGGGTGGTCAATGGCGAGGCGCTGGTCGAGGCCGCGGGCCTGAGGCCCGGCGACACGATCCTGAACCCGTTTCCGCTGATCAATATCGCCGCCCTGGGCGGGATGGTGATGACCTGGATCCTCTGCCAGGGCCGGCTGGTGCAGCACCATCCCTTCGACCTGCCCGTGTTCCTGGGCCAGATGCAGGACGAGGGGGTGGCCTACACCGTGGCCCCGCCGGCGGTGCTGAACATGCTGCTGCAGAACGAGGCCCTGCTGGGCGCCGCGGACCTCAGCCGACTGCGCTGCCTGGGCTCGGGCTCGGCGCCGCTGGCGCCCTGGATGGTCAAGGGCTGGCAGGACCGCCACGGCGTGACGGTGATGAACGTCTTCGGCTCCAACGAGGGGACCTCGCTGTTCTCCACCGGCCAGGCGATCCCCGACCCCGAGCAGAGGGCCCGCTACTTTCCGCGCTTCGGCGCCGCGGGCCTGTCCTGGCCAGCGGCCTTCCCAGCGAAGATCCGCACCCGGCTCGTCGACCTGGCCACCGGCGAGGAGATCACCGAGCCGGGCCGGGAAGGCGAGCTGCGCATCGCCGGCGCCATGACCTTCGACGGCTATTGGCAGGCGCCGGAGCTGTCGGCGGCCGCCTTCGACGACCAGGGCTTCTTCCGGACCGGGGACCTGTTCGAGATCGCGCCGGACGGCGGCGGCCGGTTCTATCGCTTCGTCGGCCGCTGCAAGGAGATCATCATCCGCGGCGGCCAGAACATCTCCCCGGCCGAGCTGGACGTGCTGATCGAGAGCCATCCCAAGGTGCGCGAGGCGAGCTGCGCGGCCTATCCCGACGAGCGCCTGGGCGAGCGGGTGTGCGCCGTCGTCGCGCTGCGGCCCGGCGAGGCGCTCAGCCTGGAGGAGCTGACGGCCCACCTCAAGGCGCACGACATCGCCACCTTCAAGCTTCCGGAGAAGCTGCGCGTGGTGGAGGCGCTGCCGCGCAATCCCCTGGGCAAGGTGGTGCGGCGGGAGCTGGCGGGCGTGGCGGCTGAATGAGCGGCAAGAGGCCGCTTGCATAGCCGCACCCGTTCCGCGACTCTCCGGCCCCCGCCCGGCCGGCCAGAGAGGACACGATCGCCGCATGAACCCGCCCAAGTTCATCCGCACCTGCTCCATCTGGCGGGCGCTGGAGGTGGTGGGCGACACCTCGGTGCTGCTGATCCTCGAGGCCAGCTGGATCGGCGCGCGCCGGTTCGACGAGTTCCGCACCCGCACCGGCCTTTTGCAGACCCTGCTCAGCGACCGGTTGAAGCGCCTGCTGGCCGCGGGCGTCATGGAGAAGCGCGCCTATAGCGAGGCGCCGCCGCGCTTCGAGTACCGCATGACCCAGAAGGGCCGTGACCTCTACTGGCCCTCGCTGATGATGCTGCGCTGGGAGCGGCGATGGGCGACCAGCTCGGGCCGGCTGCAGCTGCGCCTGCGCCACCGCACCTGCGGCCACGCCTTCGATCCCGTGCCCACCTGCCTCAGCTGCGGCGACGAGATAAGCGCCCGCGACGTGGACTGGGCCGAGGGGCCGGGCGTGGGCTGGATGGCGCCGCGCTACAGCCGCCGGCGCCAGCAGCGCCACGCGGTGGAGGGCGCCTCCAGCCTGATGGTCGACGTGGCCCAGATCACCGGCGACCGGTGGGCGAGCCTGGCGCTGCGCTCGATCTTCACCGGCCTGCGCCGCTTCGACGAGATCCACCGCGACACCGCCATGGCCACCAATATCCTCTCCGAGCGCCTGTCGTGGCTGACCGCCCAGCGCGTCATTCGCGCGCACGAGGTGGGCGGTCGACGCTCGGAGTACCGGCTGACGGAGAAGGGGATCGACTACTACCCCGTGCTGCTGATGCTGCTGCAGTGGGGCGACAAGTACTACTGCTCGCCCGAGGGTCCGCCGCTGATCCTGCGCCACAAGGGCCGCGACGGCGCGCCGGGGCACGCCCTGGAGCCGGCGGTGACCTGTTCCTGCTGCGGCCAGCCGGTGGAGCCGCATGACGTGACCTTCGAGGTCATCGAGGCCCAGGCGCCCGAACTCGTCGCCTGAAGGCCAGAACTAACTTTCATAACGATACTAACTTGGCTAGGCTTCTCAGCGTTCGGGAGGAGCCATGACCTATCGCGTCATCCAGTGGGCCACGGGCGCCATGGGCCGGACGTGCCTGCGCGCGGTGCTGGACCATCCGGCGATGCAGCTGGTGGGCCTCTACGTCTATGGCGAGAGCAAGGCCGGGCGCGACGCCGGGGAGCTCGCGCGCCGCCCGCCGGTGGGGGTGGTCGCGACGCGCGACGTGGACGAGATCCTGGCGCTGGACGCCGACGTGGTGATCCACTGCGCGCGCCTGGCGCCGCCCTACGGCTCGCATGACGCGGAGATCATCCGGCTGCTGGCCTCGGGCAAGAACGTCATCAGCATCAATGGCTATTCCGATCCCGGTTACTGGGGCGGCGCGCGGCTGGCGGCGCTGGAGGCGGCCTGCGCAGCCGGCGGCTCCACGCTGATGGGCGCAGGGCTCAACCCCGGCTTCGCGGCCGAACAGCTGGCGGTGGCGGCCAGCGGCCTCTGCGCCGAGCTGGACCAGGTGGAGGTAGTCGAGAGCGTCGACTGCCGCGCCATGCGCAACCCGGACTACGTCTTTGGCGTGCTGGGCTTTGGCGAGGATCCGGCGTCCGCGAACCCCAACGACCCGGACTGGGGGCCGGCCTCCGCGCTGAACGGCATGTATGCCGAGGTGCTGGCGGCGCTGGCCGAGCGCCTGGGCCTGGCGCTGGAGCGGGTCGACACCGATCATCGGGTGTTCGCGGCCACCGAGGACCTGGCGATCGCCGCCGGGCCGATCCGCAAGGGCGGCATCAGCCACCTGAACTGGCGCTGGGTGGGCGTCGTCGCCGGGGCGCCAAGGCTGGTGATGTCGATCCACTGGCACATGGAGAGCGCGCACCTGGACACGCCCGAGCCGCCGCTCTGGCGCATCCATGTGACTGGCCAGCCGGGCGTGCGGCTGTCCGTCGACCTGGAGAAGCGCCCCGGCGACGCGACGCCGACCTCCGCCGAGCAGCTGGGCGTGGCCGGCGCGGTGATCAACGCGATCCCCGTCGTCTGCGCGGCGGCGCCGGGCGTGCTGCTGCGGCCGGTGGCGACGCCGTTCCGCGGCGATCTCGCCTAGAGACTCCAGAGCGTCTCGTGATTGGTGATCGGCCGCTCGAAGCGCGCGCCCGCCGCGGCGAAGCGCGGCGCCAGGTCCAGCATCGCCTTCAGGGTGTCCAGCTGCTTGGCGTCGGCCAGCGTCTCCCAGACGCTGACGTTCTGCATGGCACAGTTCTCGCGATCGATGCCGGCATAGAAGGCGAGGTTTCCCCGCAACGCCTTGATGGCCGGGGCCAGGGTGGCCTGGGACTCGTCCAGCATCTGCCGGATCGCGTCGTACCGGTCGGCGTCGAACCGGGCGAGGGAGATACGGACAACTGACATTTCGTGCTCCTTGCCGGGAGGGTTGGGACACGCCCTCGAGAGCATCCTGCGAGCCGGGATGCGAAGCGCGCGCGTGTCCGCCATTTTCTCCGAAAGCGCCGTGCGTGTCCCCACCTTCGTCGCCTGAGCCGCTGTCACTTGCATAACGATACGATCTGTGGATGATCGCGCCGAACAGGAGTGGAGCATGCCGGCCGAGCCGCCCGCGGAGACTGCCAAGGACCTCGCCGGCCGCGTGGCGATCGTCACCGGCGCGGGCAAGGGGCTGGGCCGCGCCTACGCCCTGGACCTGGCGGTGCGGGGCGCGGCGGTGGTGGTCAACAACCGCTGGACCGACCGCAGCCAACCCTCCAGCGCCGACGATGTCGTTGCCGAAATCCAGGCGAGCGGCGGCCGCGCCGTGGCCAACTACGACCCTGCGGAGGCGCCGGAGACGGGCGAGGCCCTGGTCGCCCAGGCGCTGGCGGCGTTCGGCCGGCTGGACGCGGTGATCGCCAACGCCGGGGTGCCGGAGACCAGGCGCCTGCATCGTCAGACGCTCGCCAGCTTCCGCGGCGTCTTCGACATCAACTTCTTCGGGACCTTCCACCTGGTGCTGGCCGCCTGGCCGGTGCTGTCACAGGCGCCCGCGGGCCGGATCGTGGTCAGCACGTCGTCGGCCGGCCTGCACGGCGGCGACGGCATGGCGGCCTACGCCTCGTCGAAGGCGGCGCTCATCGGGCTGGTGCGCGGCCTGGCGGTGGAGGGCCGGCCGCGGAACCTGCTGATCAACGCCATCGCGCCCTATGCGGCGACCCCGATGACCGCGCCGTTCGTGACGCCCGAGCAGGCGGCGCGGATGGACCCCGAGGCGGTGGCGCCCCTGGTGGCCTGGCTGGCCGGCGAGGCCTGCGACGTCAGCGGCCAGACCTTCGTGGTCGGCGGCGGACGGCTTCGCGCCGCCTTCGCCGTGGAGGGGCCGCCGGTTGCGCTCGAGGGTCCGGTCGGCGCCGCGGCGCACCTGGCGCTGACCGCCGAGCCCCGCGAGGCCTACGCGGATTCCCACCAGGCCTTCGCCGCCTTCATGGACAGACGCCGCGCCTTGGTGGCGGACGACGAACTTGTATAATCGAACTCACTCTTTCTGAAGCGGCCGGGCCCCGGCCAGCGAGGACACCATGGTCTATATTCTGGGCGGCTGGCAGAGCGACTTCGCCAAGAACTGGGCGCGGCAGCAGATGGACTTCGCCGACGCCTTCGCCGAGGTGGTCGGCGAGGGGCTGGCCGCGGTCGACCTGGAGCCCAAGGACATCGAGACCGGCCACGTGGGCAACTTCGTGGGCGACCTCTTCGCCGGCCAGGGCCTGCTGGGCGGCTTCTTCGGCCTGGTGCATCCGGACTTCGACGGCATGCCCACCGCCCGGCACGAGGCGGCCTGCGCCTCCGGCAGCGTGGCGATCCTGGCGGCCACCGCCGAGATCGAGGCCGGCCGCTACGACACCGCCTGCGTCGTCGGCCTGGAAATGATGCGCAACGTCTCCGGCCAGCAGGCGGCCCAGAACCTGGGCGCGGCGGCCTGGACCGGGCACGAATTCCAGGACGCGACCTTCCTCTGGCCGCGCGCCTTCTCCGACCTCGGCGAGGAGTACGACCGCCGCTTCGGGCTGAAGTACGAGCACCTGATGCGGATCGCGGAGATCAACTTCGCCAACGCCAGGAAGAACCCCAACTCCCAGACCCGCCAGTGGGGCTTCAACGAGAAGAGCTTCACCGCCGACGACGAGGCCAATCCGGTGGTCGAAGGCATGATCCGCAAGAACGACTGCGGCCAGGTGACCGACGGCTCGGCGGTGGTGTTCCTGGCCTCGGACAAGGCCGCCGCCGACTATGCGGCCAAGCGCGGCATTCCCCTGGAGAGCCTGCCGCAGATCAAGGGCTGGGGGCACACCTCCGCGCCGATCAGCTACGAGCGTAAGGTCCGCGCCAGCGCCGGGGAGCTCTATGTCTTCCCGCGGGTGAAACAGGCGGTGGACGCCGCGCGCCGCCGGGCCGGGATCGCGGATGTCGCCGAGCTGGACGCCGTGGAGACCCACGACTGCTTCACCACCACCGAATACATGGCCATCGAGCACCTCGGCCTGACCGTGCCGGGCGAGGCCTGGAAGGCGATCGAGGACGGCTCCATCGAGATCGGCGGCCGGCTGCCGATCAATCCCAGCGGCGGCCTGATCGGCGGCGGGCACCCGGTGGGCGCGACCGGCGTGCGCATGGCGCTGGACGCCTTCAAGCAGGTGACCGGCCGGGCGGGCGGCTACCAGGTCGAGGGCGCCAAGACGGTGCAGACGCTGAACATCGGCGGCTCCACCACCACGACCGTCAGCCTGGTCGTGGGCGTCTGAGGGTGGCCGGCGTCGCCGTCGCGCCTCCGCCCGCGGCGCCGTTCCGCGAGGCGCGGCTGATGCCGGTGGACCTCGAGGTCGAGCGGCGCACGGACGGGGCGATCCTGATCACCTCGAAGGTGCCGCTGCGGCCCTATGAGCCCAATATCCCGGCCGAGTTCGCCCGGCGCGCGGCGGTCTCGGCCGACAAGCCGGCGCTGGCCCAGCGCGGCATGGGCGGCGAGTGGGTCTTCACAACCTTCGCCCAGCTGAAGCGCGACATGGACGCGGCGACCCAGTGGCTGATGGACCAGCCCCAGGCGGGGCCGGTGCTGATCCTGGCGGGCAACACCCCGGCCTTTGCGGTGATGAGCTTCGCGGCCCAGGCGTCCGGCCGTGCGGCTTGTCCGGTCAGCACCACCTATGCCGCCCTAGGCGGCGACTACGGGCGGCTGGCGCACGTGATCGCCAAGGTGCGGCCCGCGGTGATCTTCGCCGAAGATACTCTGGTCGCAGGCGGCGCGCTGGAGGCCCTGGACCTGGGCGGGGCGCAGATCGTCACCGGCGATCCGGCCCGGCTGGGCAAGCCTGCGGTCGCCTATGGATCCGTGCTGGCGACGCCGGTCACGCCGCAGGTGGCGGCCAGCATCGCGGCCCTGAAGCCGCAGGACCGCGCGGCCCTGATGCTGACCTCGGGCTCCACGGGCTTGCCGAAGGTCGTGCCGATCACCTTCGACAACCTCGCCGCCAACAGCGCCCAGTGCCAGCAGACCATCGGCGAGGCGGCCGGCTGGCACGACGTCATGCTGGACTGGCTGCCCTGGCACCACGCGGCCGGGGCCTTCGTGCTGCGCACCACCCTGCTGGAGGGCGGGACGCTCTATATCGACGACGGCAAGCCCGCGCCGGGCCTGTTCGAGACCTCGATCCGCAATCTGCGGGAGATCGCGGTCAGCTACTTCAACAACGTCCCGCTGGGCTACGCCATGCTGGTGGACGCCCTGGAAACCGACCCGGTCCTGCGGCGGACGTTCTTCGCCAAGATGCGGTTGATGCTGTACGGCGGCGCGGGCCTCTCGCAGACGGTCTACGACCGCCTCCAGGCGCTGGCGGTGGCCGAGACCGGCTGCCGGATCATGATGACCAGCGGCTATGGCATGACCGAGACCGTCTCGGCCTTCATGGTCATCCACTTCCCGACCGACAAGGTGGGCATCGGCCTGCCGGCGCCGGGAACCACGGTGAAGCTGCAGCCGGCGGGCGAGCGCTACGAGGTGCGCGCCCGCGGGCCCAATGTCACCGCCGGCTATCTCGACGAGCCGGAGAAGACGGCCCTGGCCTTCGACGAGGAGGGCTTCTACCGCACCGGCGACCTGGCCGTGTTCCACGACCCGGCCGACCCGACCCAGGGCCTGGCCTTCGCCGGCCGCGCGGCGGAAGAGTTCAAGCTCTCGAGCGGGACCTGGGTCTACGGCGGCGCCCTGCGAGACGGCCTGTTGCGCGCCCTGTCGCCGCTGGTCACGGATCTGGTGCTCTGCGACGACGGGCGGCCGTACCTCGGCGTGATGCTGTGGGCCAAGCCGGACGCGAACCGGGATGAGATCGGCCGCCGGCTCGCGGCGTTCAACGCCGGCCAGCACGGCGGCGCGGCGCGGGTGAAGCGGGCGCTGCTGCTGGCCGAGCCGCCCAACGCCAACGCCCACGAGATCTCCGACAAGGGCACCATCAACCGCCGCGCCGTCATCGACCGCCGCGCCGGCGAGGTGGACCGGCTGTTTGCCGAGGCGCCGGATGCCGGGGTGATGGTGCTGGGGTAGAGGCTGCGCGCCGCCTCAACCGGCGCTATGCGGCGTCCACTCGGCGCCCGGCTCGGCGTAGTCCGCGCTGAACCAGCGGGGGTAGCCGTGCAGGGTCTGGCCGCCGTCGACCAGGACCTCCGCGCCGGTCATGTAGCCGGCGGCCTCGCTGCTCAGGAACAGGGCCAGGCGGGCGATGTCCTCAGGCTGTCCGAGTCGACCGACCGGCGTGTTCGACAGCACATCGGCGCGCACGGCCGGGTCGTCGATCAGCGAGCGGGTCATGGCGGTCTCGACCACGCCTGGCAGGATCAGGTTCACCCGGATGCGCCACACCCCCAGCTCCGAGGCCAGGGACCGCGCCAGCATGCGCACGCCCGCCTTGGAGGCCGCATAGGCGCCGAGCAGGTCGCAGATGTGCGTCGCCGCAGTGGAGGCCGTCATCACGATCGAGCCGCCGTTTCCGGCCCGCCGCATCTCCCGCGCCGCGCCCTGGGCCATCAGGAACCCGCCGTTCAGGTTGACGTCCACGTGCTTGCGCCACTGGTCGAAGGGCATGTCGATGAGCGGTCCGTAGCGGCCGTAGCCGGCGTTGATGAAGGCGGCGTCCAGCCGCCCGCACCGGCCCTGGATGGTGTCGAACAGCCAGCCCACCGCCTCGGGATCGGTCTGGTCGGCGTCCTGGACGACCACGGTGGCGCCGCCCGCCGTCAGCCGCGCGGCCACGTCCTTCAGGGCGTCCGCCCGCCGGTCGGTGACCACCACCGTCGCGCCCGCCTCGGCGAAAGCGGCCGCCGCCGCCGCGCCGATGTCGCCCGCCGCGCCCGTGACCAGGGCCACCTTGCCGCTGAACTCCGCCATGTCATCCCCTTCGCGATCTTGCGGCGACAGGTTAACTTGCATAGAAAGACTGTCAAATGCACGCCGCCCTGGCGCGGCGGGTTTGGGGGAGCCGGATGCCTGACGTCTTCGTGGTCCTGGCGGTGAATGCGGCCGTCGTCGTGGCGCTGTTCGCGGCGGCCTGGGCGATCTGCGTGGCCATGCGCGACTGCACGCCCGTGGACAGCCTCTGGGGCCTGGGCATGGGGCTGGTGGCGGTGTCGACCTTCATCCAGGTCGGCGGCGGGACCGAACGCCGCGCGGTGCTGACCGCGCTCTGCGTAACCTGGGCGCTGCGGCTCGGGGGCTACATGCTGTGGCGCTGGCGCGACCACGGGCCGGACGGGCGCTATGTGCGGCTGCTGGACAAGGCCAAGGCCGAGCGCGGCTGGAACTACGGCTACGCGGCCCTGCGCCTGGTGTTCGTGCTGCAGATGCCGCTGCTGTTCCTGGTGAGCCTGCCGGTGCAGTTGGGGCAGGTCGCGCCGCAGCCGGCGCAGCTCGGGGCCGTGGGCCTGGCCGGGGCGGCGCTCGCGGTCTTCGGGCTGCTGTTCGAATCCGTCGCCGACTGGCAGCTCGTGCGCTTCAAGAAAGACCCGGCCAACGCCGGCCAGGTGCTGGACCGCGGGCTCTGGCGCTACACCCGCCATCCGAACTACTTCGGCGACGCCTGCGTCTGGTGGGGCCTGTGGCTGGTGGCGGCGGAGAGCCGGCTCGGCCTCCTGGCGGTCGTCGGGCCGATCTACCTGGTCTACACCCTGACCCGCTGGAGCGGCGTGCCCACCGTCGAAGGCCGCATGCGCCGGCGCAAGCCCGCCTACGAGGACTACATGCGCCGAACGTCCGGCTTCCTGCCCTGGCCGCCCAAGCCGCCGGAAGCGGCGTGAGCCTGCCGCCCCACATTGCCGAGCGCCTGAGGCTGCCGGCCATCGCCGCGCCCATGTTCCTGGTCTCGGGCGTGGAGATGGTGCTGGCGGCGTGCAAGGCCGGGATCATCGGCTCGTTCCCGGCCAACAACGCCCGCACCCTGGACGACCTCGACGCCTGGATGGGCCGCATCGCCGCGACGCTCCCCGCCGACGCGCCACCCTGGGCGGTCAACATCATGGTCCACCGCTCCTACGCCCGCTGGGAGGAGGAGCTTGAACTGGTGCTGAAGCACCGTCCGCCGATCGTGATCACCGCGCTTGGCAGCCCGTCGGCGGTGGTGGAGGCGATCCAGGGCTACGGCGGCCTGGTCTATGCCGACGTCAATTCCCTGACCTATGCGCAGAAGGCGGCCAAGACCGGGGTCGACGGCCTGATCCTGGTCGCGGCCGGCGCCGGCGGCCATACGGGCCAGATCGCCGGCTTCGCCTTTGCACCGGCGGTGCGGGAGGTGTTCGACGGCACGATCGTGCTGGGCGGGGGCATCGGGACCGGCCGGGCCGTGCGCGCGGCGCAACTGCTGGGCGCGGACCTGGCCTATCTGGGCACCCGGCTGATCGCCTGCGCCGAGAGCCTGGCGGTCCCGGGCTACAAGCAGATGCTGGTGGAGGCCAATGCCGAGGACATCGTCACCTCCGCCGCCCTCACCGGCATTCCGGCCAACTGGCTGCGCGCCAGCCTGGCCGCGGCCGGCTACGACGCCGACGGCCTGAAGACCAAGGCCGAGATCAGCCTGGGCCGGCCCGAGGAGGCCGCCGCGCGCTGGCGCGACGTCTGGTCGGCGGGGCAGGGCGCGGGCGAGGTGCGGACGGTTGAGCCGCTGGCCGACATCGTCGAGACCTTGGCCGCGGACTACCGCAGAGCGAGAGCACGATGACTTTGTCGGAATCGACAAGAGTCTGAATCGTGCTCGTCGACCAAAGTGACGAGCCTGTTCTTCCCCTTTTTGATGTTCCATCAAAAAGGGACAGGCTCTGGGCGGCGCTTGACATCGCCGGGCCGCGCCCGGACGTAGGCGCATGGCCAGCGCGCCCCGACCCGACGTTCCGCAAGAGCCGCCGGCCCCCCAGCTCGTCCAGGCCAATTCCGCCGCCCGCGCGCTCAACATCCTGGGCGACCGCTGGACGCTGATGATCCTCTTCCTGGCGTTCCAGCGGGTGCGCCGGTTCGACGAGTTCCAGGGCCGCATCGGCCTGGCGCGCAGCCTGCTGACCGACCGCCTGCGCCGCCTGCAGGCCGCCGGCATCCTGGAGAAGCAGCGCTACCAGGAGCGCCCACCGCGCGACGAGTACCGGCTCACCGAGATGGGCCTCGACCTCTACCCCGTGGCCCTGACCATCATCCGCTGGGAGAAGCGCTGGTTCTACGATCCGGCCAATCCGGTTCACCGCCTGCGCCACGACTGCGGCCACGAGTTCACGCCCGAGCTGCGCTGCGGCTGCTGCGACCAGTCGGTCTCGCCGCGCGACGTCTATGTGCTGGATGGACCGGGGGCGCGGCTGGAGCCCTCGCTGCCGCCGCGCGCGCAGCGTCGCTCCATCGTGCCGGCGGGCGGCCTGAACCAGGGCAACCCGATGCTGGACCGCGCCTTCCAGGTGCTGGGCGACCGCTGGACCAGCCATGTCATCGCCGCCGCCTTCCTGGGCCGGCGACGGTTCAACGACTTCCAGGCGGCCCTGGGCATCGCCACCAATATCCTCGCCGACCGGCTGGCGCGGCTGGTGGACCTGGGGGTGCTGCGCCGCCAGCTCTACCAGGAGCGGCCGGAGCGCTGGGAGTACCGCCTGACCGACGAGGGCCGCGACCTCTATCCCCTGATCGCCGAGCTTAATCGGTGGGGCGACCGCTGGCTCGCGGGTCAGGCCGGACCGCCGCTGATCACCTGGCACCGGCCCTGCGGCCATGTGCTGGAGCCGCGCCTGGCCTGCGACCAGTGCGGCCGGACGGTGGACGTGCGCGCGGTGACGACGCCCGGGATGGCGTAGAGCTCAGCGCGCCACGGGACGGCCGATCATCTCCTTCAGCTCGTCGGTGATCGGGGCGCCGGCCTTCATGGCGGCGCTGATGCGGCCGTCGAAATACTCGCGCCACTCGTGGATCAGCGGCCCGCGGAACTCGAGCGAGCCGGCATAGGGGATGGCCACGTGCTCGCCGGTGGTCAGCCAGAACTCGTCGACGCCCTCCATGAAGAGCCGGGTGTCGTTCTCGGCGTAGTCGAAGAGCCGCCAATGGTTGGTCTTGATGATCGCCGCCATCCGTTGGAGCGCGGCGCGCATCTCGGCCTTGCCGCGGATCGCCGGGGCGAAGCCGGAGGAGTTGCGCCAGACGATGTCGTCGGTGACGTGGACCAGCACGCCCTCCACGTCCTGGCGGCGCCAGGCGTCGATCACCGCGGTCAGCACGGGGTAGAGGCGGGGCACGGCGGTCTCCTTGGCGAGGACGGATGCGGGGATAGCGGCGGCGGCGGCTGCGATGATCGCGCGGCGGTGCATCGGCGGTGTCATGCGGGCGGCCGGTCGAGCAGCTCGACCACCTGCTTCGTCAGCGGCTCGCCCGCCTTCTGCGCGGCGGCGACGCCAAGATCGACATAGTCCCGCCAGCCGCAGATCAGCCCATCGCGGAAATCCAGCACGCCGGCATAGGGCGTCGCCACGGTCCGCCCGTCCGGCGTGCGGTACTCGTCCACGCCCTCGACAAACAGGCGCTCGCCGGTCTCCGCATGGGCGAAGATCCGCCAGTTCACCTCGTGCATGTCGGCCAGGAACCGCTGCAGCAGCTTGCGCGCCGCCGCCTTGCCCCGGACCGGAGGCATGGCGGCGACGGCATAGTGCCAGACCACGTCGTCGGTCATGAACGACAGCACGGTCTCGACGTCCCGCCCCCTCCAGGCGGCGATCAGCTTGGAGAGGGTCTCGAAATGGCGGGCCATCAGAACTTGGTCGCCACCTCGACCCCGAAGGTGCGCGGCGCGCCGAACGAGGCCACCGCGTCGCCCAGGATGTCGATGATGTTGGTCCGGTAGTCCTTGTCGGTGAGGTTGCGGCCCCAGAGCGACACCGACCACGGCTTGTCGGCGGGGGCGAAGGTGACCCGGCCGTCGAGCAGCCCATAGGCCTTCTCGTACTGCACGTTGTCGGGCGCCCAGCTGAGCTTGCCCTGGTACTTGTAGTTCAGGCGCACATGCAGGGCGTCGGGCATGTCCAGCACCGAGGTCACGAACTCGCCGCCGGCGGTGATCTGGTAGCGCGGCGTGCGCTGCAGGAACTTGCCGTTGTACGAGATCTTGGTCACCGGATCGACGTAGTCGGTGTATTTGGCGTTGAGCGCGCTGGCGCCCAGCCACAGGCGCAGGGCGTGCACCGGGGCGACCTGGAACTCGCTCTCGACCCCCTTGATGGTGGCCGCGCCGGCGTTGGCGATCACGTTGCAGAGGCAGGTGCCGTCGGTGCGCTGAACCTGCAGGTCCTTGTACTTCATGTAGAAGACCGAGGTGTTCCAGCGGGCCCGGTGGTCCAGGAACTCCCACTTGTAGCCGGCCTCGTAGTTGGTGAGGGATTCCGGCCGGTAGGCGGTCTGGGCCGCGAAGGCGTTCGGCGCGTCGTTCTGGAAGCCGCCGCCCTTGAAGCCCACCGAGACCGTCGCATAGGTCATCAGCCCGTCCTGCGGCGTCCAGGTCAGGGTCGCCTGGGGCGTGACCTTCGACCAGTGGTCGCCATAGGGGGTGGTGAAGCCGGGCACGCTGGTCAACGGGGTCAGGGGAGCGGTGTCGTTGGGCTTCAGCCGGTCGCCGAGCGCGATGGCGCGGCCGCTCTGGACGCCGTTCTTCTTGTCGCGCGTGTAGCGGACGCCGGCCTCGAGCTTGAGGGTGTCGGTGAGCTTGTACCCAGCCTGGCCGAACACGGCGAGGTCCTGGTTGCGGCCGTAGTCGTCCCAGTGGCTCTCGCCCGACAGCGTCGGCAGCACCGTGCTCTCGCCCCAGAACCGGTTGAACTGGTGGACCTTGGTGTGGAGGTAGTAGGCGCCCACGATCCAGTCGAACCGGCTGTTGGGATAGTGCGAGGTCAGGCGCACCTCCTCCGAGATCTGCTGCACGTGCTCGATGAAGTTCACCGGCTCGGCGAACAGCAGCGGGGTGACCACATTGTAGGGGTTGGTCGGGCCGACGCCGGACTGGTCGTACAGCGTGAAGGCCTGGCCGTGGCGATAGCCGCTGACCGAGGTGAAGGTCACGTCGGGCATGACGTCCTTCTCGACCTTCAGGATCGCGCTGCCGGACTCGTGGCGCGTGCCCTGGGGCGTGGGCGTGGTGGTCCCGGCGAACAGCGGCCAGGTGGGGAAGCTCTCGCGGATCGAGAGGCCGCCGGGCCGCAGCGCGGCGATGGCGAGGCGCGCCTTGTACCAGGGCGCGAAGCACTGGGCCGGCGTGGTACAGGTGGTCTCGCCCGTCCCGACCCGGTTGGGGCCGTTGCTGGTGTCCTTGTCGTAGTCGACGGTCAGGTGGACGCGCAGGTCGCTGTCGTGCGGCTGGTAGAGCAGCTGGCCGCGGATCTGGGTGGAGTCCAGGTCCTCCAGGTCGACATTGTGCTGCAGGTCGCGGGCGTACCCCGAGTGGTTCACCGTCTGGAACGACAGCCGCCCGGCCAGGTCCTGGGTGATCGGGCCGGTGATGTGGCCGGTGGTCTGCTTCAGGTCGTAGTTGCCGTAGGTGAAGGCGAACTCGCCCGAGCGGGTGAATTCCGGCGCGGCGGAGATCACGCTGATCGCGCCGCCGGTGACGTTCTTGCCCAGCAGCACGCCCTGCGGCCCGCGGATCAGCTCGATCCGCGCCAGGTCGTAGAACTCGGTGTTCAGATTGCCCGAGCGGCTGACATAGACCTCGTCCACGAAGGTCGAGACCGACTGGTCGGCGGTGGGGGCGGTGAGGCGGGTGTTGACCACGCCGCGGATGTTCAGCTCCAGCGCCTGCGGCGAGTTCTGGGTGAACGACAGGCCGATGGCAGTGTGACCCAGGTCCTCGGAGTTGAGGATCTTGTCCCGCGCCAGGGTCTCGCCGCTGATGGCGGTGATCGAGAGCGGGGCGACCTGCAGGTTCTCCTCGCGCTTCTGGGCGGTGACGACCAGTTCCTCGAGATCCGTGTTCCCCGGCGAGGCGGCGGCGGCCGCGGCCAGCGCCGGGCCCGCAAGGCCCATGCCGGCGACGAGGGCGATGATCGACGTCGTGTGTTGCAGCTTCAAGGTTTCCTCCCCCGGGGCGCCGATCCGAAGCGGTCGGCAGGCCCTCTTCTTTCGTTGCCCCCCAAGGCGGCCGTCGCCGTCGCGAGGGGTATTAGGTCTCGTCACGCAAGTAACTCGCGCGTACGAAGGCCTCAGGTCCGGCCCGCTCCGGAGACTCAGAGGTCCCGCAGAAAGAGCTTGCCTTTAGTCAGTACCGTTATGCAAGTTGGATGGCAAGAGCTTCGCCGCACGACCGGCGGGGACGACCTGGAGGACGAGATGGGCGCTGCGCTTTCCGACGAGGCGAAGATCGCCGTGGGCCGTGAGATGGCCGAGGCCTGGCGCGCCCTGGACTGGCGCAAGGTCGCCGACATGTTCGCCCCGGACGGCGTGCTGCACTCGATGATGGTCGACCCGATCGTGGGCCGCGAGGCGGTCTACAAGCGGGTCAGCGGCCTGGGCGACGGGTTGGAGTCCATCACCCTCAACATCCACCACATGGGCGTGATCGACGGGCTGCTCTACATGGAGCGGACGGACGAGTTCGTGATCCGCGGCCGCGCCGGATCGGCCCCGGTGGTCGGGGTGCTGGAGTTCGAGGGGCCTCTGATCAAGACCTGGCGCGAGTACTACGACCGCGCCCACCTCCTGAAGGCCATGGGCCTCGTCGAGGACTTCGACCAGAAGACCCGATGAGCACCGGATGCCCGACCAAATCTCTGTTCGTCATCGCCGGCTTGTCCCGGCGTCCCATACGCGCCTGAGTCTCAGGCAG